>JADWZK010129124.1_pt1 | contig 21582 bp, 12 predicted proteins | sample 8957641 | NCBI WGS metagenome assembly JADWZK01 (sample SAMN16576796, study PRJNA672827) | algae metagenome | host: rhodolith | place: South Korea: Udo, Jeju | collected 2014-09-18 | reverse complement strand
TTGGAGGAAAGTGTGTACTCTTCTCTGGGGACTTTCGACAGATTCTTCCTGTCATCCAAGGAGGCTCAAGAGGCCAAATTGTGCACGCGTGTGTTAAATCTTCAGCATTGCATGCGCACTTTCGGATCTTGCGGCTGACAGAGAATATGCGACTTGCAACTTTGCAGAACGATCCAAATGCATCACCAACTGCGCTCGAGTTTCCAGGATACCTTTTAAAGCTTGGAGAAGGACGTCTTCCCACATATGGCAGGGATATGGTTGATCTTCTTGAGTCTTTTCAGAAAGTATTCTCAATAGAGGATCTTTGCACCACTGTGTTCAATGGCATTGAATCACACTATTCTGATGTTGAATGGCTTACTTCTAGAGCCATTCTATCTACGAAGAACTCCAAGTTGAAGGAAATCAATGAAATAGTTGGGTCAAGGGTTCCAGGATCTTACAAGACATTCCTTAGTGCAGATACTGTGGAAGAAGAAGATGAGAACAGTGAAAACGGTCTCCGATATCCCGTGGAGCTCCTTAATAGTCTCACTGCAGGATCTGCGCTTCAACTCAAGAACGGCTTCGTAGTAATGTTACTTCGCAATATGTGCCCCCAGAAAGGGCACGTTAATGGTGCGAGGTATATTGTGGAGCATATGAGTGACAACCTTCTGCATTTAAGAGTTGCTGTAGGTTGTCATGCAGGACACCGCCTCACTCTTCCAAGAGTTCCCTGTGGTCCCGGAGATGACAACTTTCCTGTACCAGGGTTTAGAAGGACTCAATTTCCTGTCCGAGTTTGCTTTGCGATGACTATCAATAAGGCGCAAGGCCAGTCTTTCGGTGGCAAACTTGGACTGGACTTATCACAAGACTGCTTCGCACATGGTCAGCTTTATGTAGGGGAGTCAAGAGTAACGGACCCTAGAAATCTGACAGTTTGTACGGTCCGACCAGACAACAGAACTCGGAACGTAGTTTATACAGAAGCTCTATCGACACATTCTGAATTTTAAGTAAAACATTCTTCTTCTTTCTTCAAAATTTTTATTGGCTTGGACCAAAAATTAATTTGTTTTTTCAAAATTAGCTTATACCAGCGTTTTATTTTTCCTATGCGCTGAAATAATAGATTTATTTACTACGTCAATTGTGCACGAGGCGCGGAGCGCCGAACGGAGCCACTTGTCGTATTCTATTTCTGAAATTCGAACTCAAATACAACTGTGATATGATATAAGAATACAAAACGAACGGCCCATGTACGATAATGAAAATACGCGTGCAGGCTTTGTGACAGAAATTCTGTATGATACGCCTGACTAAGAATGCAACACGTCTCAAATTTTCAATGAATTTCTGTTCATATAACCGTTCAAAAGAAGACTCAGAAATAATTAGAGCTTTGAAGATGTTGCGGCCCCTTATCTGAATCCGGAAATAGAGACTTTCGTAATTTCTACTCTGCAATTTTGTAGCACTGACAATGTTATACTTGATAGACAGGCCTATTTGGATGGGTCCGCGAAAACTGAGATCAAGACTTTTCTGGAAAGCAAGCTACACAGACAACCACATTTTAGAGATACTTTCTATAATTTTTCGCATCTGTGTAGGGATGCAAGTCTTTGGGGAAGACGTAAGACTGCTAGTTATATCGTCTCTATTCTCACGTCCATGTTCAGAGTTGAATCTTAATCTCTGCTCTTTTTGTAGCATTCCTCAGAGCAAGAGATCTCTCAGTATTCTCTTTCCATACTCCCACAAATTCTGCATCAAAGCTCCGCAAATTCCACAGCGACGTGCGGGCTCTGAGTTAAACTTACTTTGATCTCCGGCAGCGCAAACACTTTTCGCTAATATCGTTCGACTTAGTCCTCACTCTCTGTAGACGCCTTTGTCAGAACCTCCTTGCGATCTCGATGGAATTGAGAATCTGTTTCCTTTCTGGAGCACGACTTCGTCAGAATCATATCAAATCTAGTCTTCGCTGTTGTCATTCCTTTGAGCAGGGCCGCCATATTTCTGGTCAGATTGATTGCCGATTTCCTCTTGAAAATTCCTCGATTTTTCAAATGAATTATTGTCTCCTCTTCTCCAAGAATAATTCTTTGAATTGGATGAGAGACAGACTCTAGTATTCTGCTCGTCGCAGCACCGAAACTGTCCGAGTCGTAGTAATGTATAAAATACTTACGTCATATTCTGCTAAGCCTCCAGTCATATCTTTCGCAAGCAAGTTATAGAATATACCCCATGATCGGCACTTCTGACTTAAATAGAACTTAAAGAGATCTTTGGGACGCTCTGTTGCGTTCAAATGTTTGCCTTCGGAGTTCAAGAGACGATGTTTTGATGGAAATTTATTGGATACGACATTGGTCGATGCCGGAGTTGCGGATCTGTTGACATTTTTCTCTGCAATAAAGTGCCTTTCCGAGATCTTTCCGCTAGGAAGATATTGTAGTATACGTAAGCCTCCTTGACTTGTTTGCATCTTGAAAATAGAGCATATGATTTGCAATTGGAGATGGTCCAATTTTGGTTGGAGTCTCTACAATCAGGGGAATTGCTGAAGAGTACAGAACGCATGTGCCACTCCCGTAACCCGCAAGGAGTTCCCGATATGCCGAATCACATTGTCGATATTGCGCTGACTGCGTTCTTGGGCAGGGAAATTGAATAGAACAATATCTGCACAGTTTTCAACAGAGATCCACTCCGTGCAATCTCGTATTCCTCGTAAATTTCTGGTACTATAGTGACACAGAATCAAAAGTCTTTTGAAAGCACCTGGCTCTTCTATTAGCTCTGGAGCTAGGGCCACCAATGCAAACAACATGAACGCTTTCGTCAGGCTCCTTGAGTACTGGTTGACCAGCTCCTGAGCTCTTCCCTCATCGTATAGGTGAGGTTCTTTTGAGTAGAAATCGGTGATTTCCCTTCCCGAAGAAGTGCAACAAATCAGGGGTTGCTCGACAAGTAAACATTTTACGGAAGCTTCCTTTCAGAATCTTCGCATTGTAAGATGTAATCGAGTGGGCACCTTGACTGTGGAGGACAAGACGAGGATCGGCAAAGACAATTTCACCTGCCACGGCTTGGAACAATGGCATTTCCAACCTCTAAACTCCGTCCTCTCTGTATACTGAAACAAACACGAAAAATAAACAAATTCGAAAAGCTCGAACGCGTAATCAATGGATACAGTACTACTTTGATAAAACGTTTCATCTCGTGGAGAAGACGATATTTCAAAGAAAAGCGGCTATTTATTTTAGAATACAGAGCACATCTGACTATAATTTCTTGAACAGGGTTTACAAACGTACTATACATTTCTGGATTATATACGATTGAAAAGAAGGTCTTATGCAATCAAATTTGAGCCATTTCCTGAAAAATTCTAGATTTCTTCAATCTCTGTCGCAGGTATTCAGAGCAATCTAGGTGTTTACGTAGCAAAGCATTGGAATTTCGGGCCCAAATTTATTCCACGGCAAGATATTGAAGGTCATGTGACTGCTCATTCAATTGATATGCGGAGCAAACCTTGACTTACTGGACGCTAGAATCTGATCTTCATTAGGCCTTATTGTAAATTTGCATTCATATTTTGGCGAGTCTTATTCCGTTTCGGCTAGGCTTGCGTGCTGGAATCACCGCTGCTGTTTCGAAAAAAGCTTTATTCACATAATGGCCGGAAGATGCATCCTAATCGACTCTAATGCTGTCTGCCATTGTTACACCTTCTAGGGCGTTCACCTCCCGGTATACAACGAGAGAAAGACATCCTGAGAGCTAAAAAGCTTTATATTATGAGCGAAATAGGCCTCATGTTTACCCTCATTGTGGAAAAAAGACACCTTCGACATAATTGAATTAATATAGCTCGCTTTTCCATTCAAATTTCAGTACCAAGAACGTCGCAAACGTACTGCGGTGTACTATCCGTGCGTTAGTTTTTGTTTTTCCACAGCCGTCGTTGTTGAGTGACATTTATAAATCATTTTAGAGTAAGATACGTTGCATAGAGAAGCATCAAAACCGAAAATCTGTTTCTGTTGAGCATCGATTCGTCCGCTGACCTCAGAGTCGAAAGTTCTTAACAAAGTGAGATGGAACGAAAAGTCTTTATTCTTCCAAATTTAATTTCAATATCTGGAGTATACGACTTCATCAACCATATCCTAAAATCGCTCAGAATGAGGGCAACCCCCATATCTAGTCGAATACCGGAAGCCAAGAAATTCCTCACATTTTCAGAATCTATACTGCAGACAGATCGTCGTGTATATTGGCGAATCAGGGCGCGTACCTACCGGTAGAATTTGAATTTCGGGCTGGACTCTCTTAATTCTAAGGATAGGCCATGATACGACAGAATCACTGTGCTTCCACAAGATTTGCATAGTGTGGCTACAGACCAAAACTTTTCATCATTGCGTCTTTCATGCGCACCATGAGATAAAACGTAACAATACGGTTTTCACTTCTCAATAAACGTCAGAGACGAGATGCAGCAGTCTGGAGTACCAAAGTAAGCTGAAGAGGACATAAATCTGTATTGTAGATATTTTTCACTTTGGTGCGGCGATGATAGTGCCCTCTAGTGTACTACGGAATCACGGGGCATAGAAAGGAATCACAAAGGCTTCCAAATGTTAAATATCATAATATATTACAGTACATTTTCCTTCCATATAACTAATCGCAGTGCTCATCTGCGTGTCGAATAAGTTTTAGCATCTCCATATTGAGTAGGTGTTTCTTATTAATTATTGTGCATTGCTACGGCCCACTCTGTAAGCAGAGAATGCGAAAGTATCCTTCTTGATATGTACCGGTGAGTTTATTGCCATCAGATTTATAATTATTGAGTTCGCGAGGAACGTAGCGAACGGTATTTCCGATAGTTGGTAATGAAGTGCGAATAGCGCCGCGTAGAGGTGTGGGGAATGAGTTTTGGCACAAGCTCACGTACAGTTAGATATTTCGCCACGTACGTGTGGTCGGGTAGGTGGAGGGATTCTGCATGGGCTACCGCCCCGTGTCTCTGAATATGTCAGAAAGATTCTTGAGATAGTAGCTGTGAGGAGAAGGGATGCTTCTCCCTCTCCCTATCTCTGTGTCCGGTGGTTAATGAGATCGGTATGGTGGAATCAGGGAGGATGATGAACGCTTAAACTCGACTATATGGGTGCCCTTTCGAAGGGCTTAATTCAAGGCCGGAAGACAGGGCAAGAAGGTGGAATTTTTCCACTCGAAAGCTTAAAGTTTGTATGTGGTGTGCCTACTTGTTACCCGAAAGTCGGGCTAGTAAAAGGCTTCCTCGGTGACATCGGAACGGTTCAGCGGAAGCTCGGAGTCTGTCAAGAGCCTGAACCTCAGTAAAAGATGCGAGGAAGCCTTGATTAGTGCGCCTTAAACTAAGCTCAGCGGTGTCCAGTCCGCTAAAGCTCCAAATGGAGATCCCGAATACGTGCGGCCCGTAGGTAAGAAGAATGGATTCCTGAATCGGACGATCTTGTGGCCGTTGGACGCGGTGAGTGGGGCCGCAGCTTGCCTGTGGTACGCGGACGGTGTGTTCGTTCTGTACCGGGCAAGGGGTGAGACTCGGACCTCTTGGTCTGCTGATTCCCCAGGAGGTTCCTGAAAATGTGTCTGTTGTGACTCTAGTAGTACACTCGATTGGAGATCGCTAGAGATTCCGACCGAGTTGATGTGCAGTATTCATGACGGGGGCAGTCCCTAGATTGGTCTGTATCTGGCGTGAGTTTGTCGAGTCTCTGGGGGAAAGGGAGTTATTGGCAGGGTGATTATGTGTGGATTGCCCCCACCTTAATTGTCGAAACGTCAAGCTTGTCCCGCCTCTTTCCACCACTGGAAATGGGTCCTTTTCGAAGAGAGCTACGCTCGCTCACGACTCGCAACCACAGATGTATCTGCGATAACTGACCGGGAGTGCTTACGAAGATCCCAAAGTCTGGGCGCGTTCACGTCACGGTCCCTGGATGCCCTGAAACGGTAACTAAGTTCCACAACAACTTTATTGGCGTGCCGCTGCCAGTGAAAGATTCCGCGGGGTATGGCCAGAAGAAATTCCGGTCGCTTGATTCAGAGGGAAAGGCATGACAATTCGCGAGGCTCAGTAATCAGGACTGAGTTGCTTTGACTCAATTCGCATGAGGAAGGGCTGACCGACGAAACTGGCGTTGTCGGGAGCAAGGGTCCCGGTATCTACGAGGGTAAGTGGGAATATGGGACGGTTCGGCGAACCGGATCCTCTACCTGCTGACGTTGTACGGGTAACAAATTTCCGTAAGATCCCTTAGGTGGAATCAGAGCCGGCCGAAGAGGCTAAATAATGGTTTCATAAAAATAGTAAAAAGTTGCCTGCGGTTGTTCAAGATCTGAACGAGCTCTTGGATGAGAAGCAGCCATCGGAGGCTGTGGAGGTATTTAAGGGTTTTTGGGGGTAAAAAGGAAGAATTTGGCATAGAGGGTGCTGGATTCCACCATGCTCGGCTGCAAGTCTTGAATGGTGTGATAGGAGAGTCCGACTCGCCTTATCTCCCTCTCGATCTTGAAGTGGAGGACAAGTGCGGTTTACTGCAAAAGACTATGATGAGATCTTACCCCTTGCTGCGAGATGAAGATTCGGATGGGGAGTTGAGGGCGGCAGCCTCCGACACGGACAGGGTCTGTGTAGTGCGGAGAAAGGTTTTGGGGCGTAAGGCTAAGACGAAGACGTATACGGACTCTCTCGACGACGTCGGGCCAAGCGGACACCTCCGCCTAGAGGGCCCGCAAGAAGAGATGAAGGAAGAGTCCCGACCGGAGACAACCCTCGCAAGGCGGGGCCGGAAGGGGGACAAGTATGTCGAAGGTGAAGGTGGAGGTGGCGGAAGGGGCGCCCCGGCCGGTGGTATCCCACGCGGGGGAGGCCGAAAGGGGCAGAGATGAGGAAATGTCAGACATGTGCGAGGAAATGGACTAGCAGATAATCACTCTGACGGCGACCCACCCAAGCGTCCGTCGCGAGCGCGGCTTAAAAAATCGATCACATAGGAGAGTGGGCTGGCGTTTTCGGGGTTGGTGCGGAAGCGGGTTCGGGTGATGAGCCCGATGAGAGGGGCGAGGAATCCGAAGAAGATCCAGATTGGTCCGACGCGTGCGGAAAGCGCCCGCCTCTTCGGAGAAAATCTAGAGTAAGGTGGCGTTATCGGACAAGATCCAGGGGGAAGGAGAAGGTATGACCCGTCGTCCTCATCGGAGGGTGACGACGACCCCTATGACTCGTTGAGCTTTTCGTCTGGTTCATATGGCTACAGGCGACGAGAGAGAGGAAAGGACCGACGACGCCGCCGGAATTGGAAGGATTTCTGGGTTCGGAAGGTCTTGGAGCCGTATATATTTGTAGCGCCGTTCACCCAAAGAATTGCAGGAGAACATCTGGCACACTATCTGAGTCATTGCAGAACGGTCTCAGATCTCATATGGTCCCTCAATTTTGTAAAGGACAGGAATCGGTATGAGTGAGAGGCGCTTGCACAGAGTATCGACCTGTTGATGGCCCAGTTTGGCTATAAGAAAGTGCACAAAATGGACAAAGCGGAGGTGCTCTTCCGTCGGATGGAGAGAATCCAGACAACTGACAAGACGGGCGCCTGAGACTTTGCGATGCACATGCTTGACGACGAGACTTCCGGGTCCTTCACTTGGAAGGAGTTGCGCGCTGCGAAGCATGGCGCTCAGCTAGATAAATACTTAAGAGCAACAAAAACCTCTGCTCATTCAGATAGAAAGGCGGACGGAAACAAGTAGTTGAACATGAAAAATGGTAAAGATAGTTTTGATAGGAGCGAGGCATTTTCCCGTGTCCTTCAAAGCATGCGGAGAGTGACGAAATTCGCGTTTGTCACTTTGCGAGCGCCCGAAGTCATGCACTGAAGCTCCTAGGACTAAAATTATTGGTCCAAGCTATCTCTGCCTGTCGAGGGTGTCGAAGGTACAGTTGATATGCTGAAGGCGCTGCCAGCGGACTTAGGCGAGTTGAACCGAACGCCGGACAAGATTGCAAGAGACCCCGAAAAGGACGGCATCGCGACGAGCGAGTCATCAAGCTGTTGCGAGAGAAAGGTTTGGTTGACTTGCGCAAGAAGCGGCTGAAAGTGATCAACGGGATATTCGCGGTACCGAAGAGGGAAATGCAAAGACTAATCATAGACGCGAGACGAACAAACCCATATTTCGTCGAGTGCCCCGATGTGGCCCTCCCAAATTTAGGAAATCTAGTAGACTTGTACGTGAAAGAATGTGCTGAAGTGATATGTGGGAAAAGTGATCTTGACAGTTTCTACCACAGAATTCAAGTGCCTCTGTGGATGCAGGAATATTTCGGGTTGCCAACTATTACACTTTGAAGCGACAAGATGTGGCCGACAATACGTGTACTACCCATAGGATGGTTCCAATCAGTCTTTGTCGGCCAAAAGATCCATGAAAAAGTGCTTGCTGGCGTCAGTGCAATAGACGCGGAATTGAAGATCCTCCCTGGGTCGAGTTCTCTTGTTACTAAGACTCAACACGGGATATATATAGACGAATTATTTGCTACAGGGGTTTCTGTCAGCGATGTTCGCCGCATTGTGCTCGGGGCGTGTCGACAGTGCAGTGAAATCGGATTTTCTGTAGCGAAAGGGAAGCAAGATTTGCCTCCAAAAGAAGTGATGGAGATCCTCAGTATTGTGTTTTATTAGGACGGGTCCCTATTACCAAAGAAAGGGAAGATGAAGAAGCTGCTCCAGGAGACTGAGTATTTCATCTCCGCGGCACGGTGGTCGAAGCAGAAGTTTTCCGATGTCCTCGGTAAGTGGGTGTAGTTCTTGTTGCTGCGAAGGCCACTCCTGTCAATAATGAAGGATCTTTACGCGATGCTTCATGGGGCAAAGTACCGTGCTCTCTCAAATCTCAGGTCCGTTGCGAGGTCAGAAGCCCCTCTTATTGAGGGGAATATTCGTCGACCGTTCGCTAATGTCATTCTGTGCTTAGATTCAAGTTAGTATGGGGTGGGGTTGTGTATGCCCATACCAGCAAGGAAAACTACAGCGAAATATTGTCGGGCTACCCACTGGACAAGTGGGCAGAAAGTTAGCTGTGGAAAACAGCAATGAAGCATAGGTGGCGTCGTGGCCAGCTCCTAAATATCATGGAAGGGAAAGCGCTAGTATTAGGACTAAAATGGTTCCTTAGAGCGCAATTAAACTACGGAAAGCGGTTCATTGTCTGAGCTGACAGCAAACGTTGACAGGAGCAGTGGAGAATGGTCTCTCAAGTTTGGGGTTACACAGTATTTGTGGGCAGGTCGTGATCTTAGTCGTCGCCGGAGACTTACACCTGAGATGTCTCTACATCCGACTGCGTATAATCTAGGCAATGGTCCGTCAAGATCGCTATGAGATTTTAAGTCTCCGGATCGCGGCTTAACAGATTTCATCAGGACAACCACGACGAGAATTTCACCAACATGAAAGAAGTAAAAGCGTACTTGTTGGACTTTCCTGTTCACACGGTACACGAACGACATGGAGGTGGAAGCCAACTCGTGGTCAGCACCTTGCTGGTCGTTGAGTTATATTTTCCCCACTTTTGCGGCAAATTCACAGATCTTCGCGCATCTCTCGAGGGATGAGCGAAACCGGTGCCACCGAAAGCAAGAAATGGCATCTCCGAGATGATGGCCTTTGGATTGGCTGTTGAAAAACTATAAGAAAGCAGGGCCGATAGGGCTACTGCAATACTCACGGACTTGGACTGCTACTTAAGGTTAGGCGATATCGAGAAAGAAAAGTGCGAGCAGTACATCAATCTAGATCCACCCCAAGGACCAGTGGTAGTTAGTACGGGATCGTCTCCTTACCTAAGACAGAACGCGGTCAAAAAGAATCGGTGTATGTCCGGGACCCCCTAGTCGCAGAGCTTCTACGAAGGCAACGGGACGCCCGGTCTGCCGGAGGAAAATATATGACCCGACGCCTATTCAATTATGTATCGCCACAATCTGTAAGCGGATTAAGATCATCCTCGCAAGCTTTGGACTCCACATTACCAGCACGGCCACACGGTTGCGGTACGGAGGAGCCAGAACTGACGATCTCCTCGGGCGCCTAACCCCAGACGAGATCCAACAACGAGGAAGATTGGCATCCGCTAAATCTATGCGCCAATACCTTCAACCCGACAAGATGCATCTCCAAGTAAAAAATTTCGATACAAAAATCCGCGACAAGTTAAAACGGCGGATGTCGCGAAGATACCGTATCTTTAACGTCGCGCCTCAGCCAGAAGCAAGGGGTGGTGGAGACGAACCCCGCCGGGGGTCCGTTCACCACGCCTGCTCTCAAGTAATAAAATAAAAGAATGACCAATGCCTTGCAGAAGCGGTGTAATAGACGCCAAGTACGACAAGGATCGACACAAAGTCTTACGATTGAGAGCCAAGGCGTGTCTGCTTAGACTAAGGTTGGAAAAGGGGCCTTCCCTCCTCACATGATACGTATATAGCTCGTCAATGGACGATTTCCAAGTTTGGGCCTCGGTACGTAATATGCCAGGAAACTTCGTATGTAAAATGGCAAAAATCTGCCTGAGAGTCAACACGGTATTCGAAATTATAACCATCATTATTGTTTTCTAAGGCTGCAAAGAAGGCTTAAAGACTGGAAATATGGATTTTTGCGTCATTCTTAAGGTATCAGGGCTGATTTACTGCTTGAATTCCGTTGTCGCATCGGACGAACATACAGGCTTACTGCAAAATAAATCTCTGTGAGCTTTGCTTTCATGATATCGTCGGTAATTTCGCGCATATATCTGAGGCCTTTTCAAATAATAGTTATGCCCAGAACTAAATAGAGGAAAAAAGGCAGGGAGCTGGCCGAAAAGATAGAGATCGGGCACGGTCTCACGGTGGCCGAGGACACATAGTGAATTCACTCTGCAAGGAATTGTTGGACTGCTTTTAGAGAGGGAGAAAATATCGGGCCTAGTGCCTCCCGGTGGAGGTAGAGAAGGATCTCACATTTCGATGAGGCAAGTGAGTATTTGCAAAAGGTCATTTATAACTCTTGTGTAGTTATTACATAGCTCCAACGAGATCGTGTGGGTTCTGTCCAGAAGTCTTTTGGACACACGTCCTCGTTATATATGTTCCTCAGAATCAGGGCATTATAACGTCCATTAAATCAAGAAACGCATAGTGTAAAGAAATTTCCGATGCCTACACAGATCGGAAGAGTGAACGGAAAGGAAGACTACCCAAAAATCATATTCGACCAATATTTCGTCGAATTTGTTTAAATCTAGTACATATGAGTGCCATAGATTATGCATTTAAACTCTTGCGTATTAACTAAACTCACTCTAATTTACTATCAATACTAAGACGGCGTGAGTTTAGAGTCTCACCTGCTGTTGCATTCCCAGAATATGGCTGGTGTAATTTTTCTTGATCTAGTACCCGCTTATCATGCGCATTCGTCGTTTACGCTCTTTTAGTTATTTAATTACTTTATTGCAGTTATCTCTATAAGTTGTTAGGAACGCATTGAGAGCCTCATGCTCCTCCACTACTTTCGAATGTTGGCTTCACGCATGTTAGTAGAACTTTGCGTATCAGGCGGTGTTCTGGCATGCGGACGATGTGTCCTGGCCAGTTCTATCGCCACGTGCTTTTAACACCAGGCTGATGGATGGCGTGCGCGCTTCCTCTACGATGTTTCTACCGGTTATTGCCGCGAGAATATTCGCTACGCTCTTTTACCTCGAACAATGCAAAAATTCTGGTGACTTCAGCAGAAGCTTAGATTTACCGCGACGAAAGAGCTCAGAAACGCGCAAAAGAAGTATCCTAGGTTTCTACCCCTGGATGCCATGTGCTTCGCACTCATGGCTTATATCCGCGAATAGCAGCTCAGGTTCTGTACAGCAGTTTTCGTGCCACTATGGTACAGGAATATATCAAGAATATAAGCTCCCTCTCTTGAATTCGTTTAGTAGAAAGAAGCTAATTGACGCTGCTCAAGCTTCCCTATCGTACTCGCTATGCCTCGTGCCACAACTAAACGATCTGAAACATGGCCTGCATACTTGGATCGCGCCATTCATGTGTGCTTTACTGCGTGATACCGTGCATAGATTTGGAAAGTAGTAATAGCGGACTCATTTCTGCGTGAATTCCTCGGATGGCAGTGGCCGCCACGTTTCAAGGGGGCAGTGAAAAATTCTAATCGCACTCGCTATGCCTCGTGCCAAACTAAACGTTCTCTAACGTGGCCTGCATACTTGGAACGCGCCATTCATGTGGATTTACTGCTTTGTTTCGTGCATAGATCTGGTAAAGTAGTAATAACGGACTCATATCTAGCAGCGGTGCGCTAGTAATGAGAAAATTATCACTAGATGAGAAAAATGAATGATAAACAGCTGTTTCATAAACAATTATTTCTTCAAATGAAAATGCCAGTTTCAGACAATGCTGCACAGTATTGGACCTTATTGGGCAACTCGCATCAGTTGTTTAACGTGATTCTCAGAGGAGTGCTAATGAACTATTCAGTTCGATATCTCATTTTGTGGGGCGTGGAAAGCCTTAGCGTTACGGATAAAATACCATAAGTCCCATATATTTGAGATATGCGATATTTGAGTCTCTTTTCGTGGGCTACTCTTGCACATACGTTGTCTCTGGATCGGGAGAGGGAAGCTCTTTTCACTGGATTTCGCACACATTTTAGTATTTTCAAGCTTGAGCGAGCTCTGTAGCAGGACATAGACTCAAAGAAACGCAACGAAATGCTAGTCTTTTCGTCGTAATAGGAGGGGCAGGCCAATCTAAAATTGGGATCCCTAGGTTTTTGGAGAAGTACAAAGGCGACAGCGGGTATTCGGCAAAGCAAAAATTCACTGGACGCTTGTCTCACGGATGCCTCTGGAAAGAGGAGCTCTTAGGCCACTTGACATCTAGTGCCAATATCCCTTATTGTGTAGATCAGAATACTGACGTATTTTTAGGATGTATCTGGTTTATTTTGAGCGCCTGAAAGGCCGAAGAATCTTTACATGCAGCTGGATAATGCGTCTAAGGATAGAATCCTTACAGCTTTCTGCCAATGGTTAGTTCATCATATATTATTCGAATCCATTTATGTCAATTCTCTCAAAGTGGGCCATACACAAAGAGCTGTACACAGCAATAGTCTTCGAGTATTCGCTGTCCTTCCGTGAAGGTTACCGCCCAAGACGTTCATCACGTCATTACGATTAGTCTGCTCGACCAGCCGCAATTTGCAAGAGTGGGAGGATGCAATAATATATCCGAGGCAATGGAATCCCAGGAGTACATTGTGAAGAATATCCCGCGGCTCACTGTGTGTCCAAAATGTGTCTTCCAAAGCGAAAGCATCATTGAAATGAGAGCAAAGAAGCCATTATACTTTCTGTCATCCCATGGAGCAGAGCAGATTGCGGCATGTCCAATTCCAACTGCAGACGACTTGGAATTCCTGCCAGAAGCATTGGGAGCTTCTTAATCAGTGAACTCGATAGTGGTAAAATCTCCCCAAATTTGTATTAAGGCCAGCCGAACACGATCTCCTAAAAATCATGAAGCGTATTGGCGCCTTACTAGCAAGAATTCGAGATAGGAGAAGGTTAGTACTTTGCTCCAGACATAGAATCCTTGAGAAATGAGAATGCTGCCCCCTGGATGGAGTGCTAGTTTTCTTCTTTGGAGAGCTTTTCGCATGAAAGAGCCAATCGCTCTTTTCGAAGACACGGACTCAGGTGATGAGCAGACAAACTTTTTTGGAAACATAGTGACTGTACAGCGCACGAAAAGAAATACTCCGACACCATTCTGGTTGGAGAATCCGCTAGTCTCAAAGCAGATCTTAAATACCTAATTGAGGTATGCCGGTTCGAAATTGTACTAGTGGCAAATTTTAAGTTAACTCAAACCGTAATGTGGAGACTGGATGCTTCGAGAGAGATACTTTTTCTACGGCAAGGAATCTCCACTGATTTGGAAAGAGTATGGAGAGCGTCTTTGACGAGGTATTAACGAAAATATTCTTGTACTATTCGACATCCTGTCTTTTTCCAAAAAACCCTGGGTTATGAAGATGATAATTTTTATAGTAATAAGGATTCTCTAAAATATGAGGAGCATGAAATTCTCAAAAACGCCTGGAGGGTCTGGACTTAGTCCAAACGCTTTTTCCAGAAATAGAGTTTCCGGATTACAGAATAAACGTGGGAACAGTCCTGTTTAATAATCATGGAGAGATTCTCATCAAAGGATTGATTCTGTCAATAGGGAGCGCAGGAAGTGGCCTGCTTCAAATGGTTCTCGAAAATTGTCCAAAAAAGCGTCACTCAAAAATCAAGAGCACGTGCAGAAGAATGGGTTTTCATTGGCTCTGAAATGCTCACGAAAAATACGTGCGATCCATTACAGCTTGGAGAAGTTCAAGAAGAGAGTCTGCACTAATCATAATTTCCACTAGCAAATTTCTCGTAACGTGGTCCCGAAGAAGCCGTGGAACAATATCAGTATCCAGCAGAGATAATTAGAAACTGGATCTTATCGGTACACAGCTTGTCGACAATATTTGCCCTTCTCTCAAATCACGGCTTGTATTAGAGATGTTGAAAAATGCACTTTCCTCTAAGAATGCTTGATTTAAACCAAGTTAATTACAATGGAAGTACTTCGATCAAAGAAGATAACAAAACACAAACGCAATTTCAATCTTAAGTTCTGAGGGCATTGATTGCCGTGGGAGAAACCAGCGCGAATTCCTAACTTCATAATTCGCAATTTGTTGCATTCCGGGTGAAAACAACCAAATTTGATAAGTAAATTAGCTGCGACAATGAATTGCTAAGAATATAGTCATTTTTGCCCACCGAGGAAGAAACCTGGAAGGTTTTTACAATTTGAACTTACCAGAGATTTTGAATCAACTCCTGGGTAGTGGGGTTCAGAAAGAACTCATGAAGTTTACTCCCCATGGTACAAGACAGCAAGAAGGTCTAAAGAGAAATCGTGAGCTACCATCCGCGACAGCGAATTAAAATTTACAAGCTCCTCCTGTTGGTAATCTCTATTTAAGTACTTGAACAATAACTTTTCAGCTCAAATTCGCAACCGGAATTGGTTTCGGCAAAAAACTTTTCATGGAAGAAAGCTATTCTCGTCCTACTGCCTACGAGAACGCATGAACAGTGAACTGAAACGTGTGTCAAAATGAACGCCGACGTATTGCTGCAGAAGTCTTTGCACTGAGCAATTGGCATTTCAGACTGCCTGGATCACAGGACGAAATATTTGAAAGCTGCACAAAAGCATAGGAAGTCAAAGCTTCTCAAAATGCGTGCCGCCCTTCCGCTTTCCTTTGAAGCGTCCATGGACATTCCTCTCGCGAATCTGAGAAAATTGATCGCGCTGCTTCAGGAGTATACTTCTGCACATATTTTCTTGCGTCTCTCTCAATTTGTACAATAGTCTAATCTCAAGTATACTGAACAAGCCATGTACATTTTCTCCAAGCCTTCCTGGAAGTCAACCTTCCCTCTGGTGCAAATCAGGATTGACGCATTTCCAAGATATTTTCTACTCTCGCTCGAGCACCGACAGCTCAGCGAAAAGCTCGAAAGAGCGAAGAATCTTTACATGCAGGTGGGAAATACGTCTAAAGATAACAAGGCTCGCTTCGTTATGGCTTTCTGCGAATGCCTAGTGCATCATGGATTGTTTGAGTCGATTCATGTCAGATTTCTCCCTGTAGGCCATACTCACGAAGATGTCGACCACAATTTTTCGAGAGTGTCGGTTTCCCTTTCGTGTCAAGACACGAATACCATCCAAGACCTTTACCGCGCCATTAGGAGTAGTGTGCTCGGCCATAATAAACCACATGTTGCAAGAATGCGAGGATATAATATATCGCAAGCAATGGAATCAAAAAAGTGCATTGTGAAGAATATTCCGCAGTTCACTGCATATCAAACGTTTGTCTTCCAGCGAGAGAGCGTCATTGAAATGAGAGCATAGAAGCTGTTATACTTTGTCTCATCCCATGCAGCAGCTTTCATGCTCATTCCCAAGTCCGACTGGGCAAAACTCGGAAAACCTAATAGGAAGCACTGGAAGATTCTTGATCAGAGACATCGATCTTGATAGCATCCCCCAAAATTTATAGAAAACACAATCCGAGCACTATGTTAAGCTAATGAGGAGGCGTGCTAACTCCATGGGAACAAGAATTCGAGATCGGAATAAGTCTAAAGCGTTGCTTCAAAATATAGAGTCCGTGAGAAGTGACACTGTTGCACTTCCTGAGTGAAGTCCTAAGCTTTTGCTTCACAATCCTTTCTGCGTGAAGGATCCCATCGCTCTTTCCGAAGATCCGGACTCAGATGATGAGCAAGCATACTGTGTTGGAAACATAGTGACTGTCCGGAACCCAAAACGTAATGCAGCGAGACCGTTCTGGGTTGGAGGAATATCTAGGCTTGAAAAAGGCTTTAAAAACAGAATCGAGGCATGCTGGTTCGAAATTTTAACAGAGGCAAATATTAAGTCAGGTGAACCCGAGAGTGAGGAGTCGAAATGCTTCAAGAGAGATACTTAGTACAGAGCAAAGTATCGCAGGTGCCTTGGAAGGAACAGGGAGGTCTTTTCCGATGAAATATCAGCAACAAGTGTTCCTGCACTATTTGAAAGCCTGAATACATCAAACACTTTGCCAACTGCTGCTCGAAACATCGCAAGACAAGCGCTAGACCGTTTTAGAAAAACTGAGAGACAATCTCAGACAAAGAAATTGATGATGGTGTTGCAACTAACGACGAGTCTTCCGACCTCAGAATAATCTTGGGAATGGACTTGCGTCTCTAAATCTTAATAGCGGAACATTGTCAAAACATTCTCATCAAAGGATTGCTTCTGTCAATGAGGAGCCCAGGAAGAGGCTGGCACAAAAGAAAAAGCAGAAAAATCTCGCAAATTGGCCAAAATCATCACTTGAGATGAGAAGCATGTGCTGAAGAATTGGTGTTTGGAGGCTCTGAAATACTCACGAACACTCACGTGCGATCAATTCTGGCCTGGAGATGAAGAAGAGAGTCTGAAGCAATCAAACTTAGCACAAGCAATTAGCGTAATTTTGTACTCTCTGGTGAAAAATGCAGCGAAGTGGTCTTTTGAACTTATATCAAGGCCAAATGTAATAGATGGGAGGATAATGACTCAGTTCTGACGGGTTCCATAATTCTTTCGTTCGCAAAATTGACATCAAATGGAAAAATCCCAGAAAAAGAGTCGTTAGCTATTCAAAAAGCCTTAGAGGAGAAATGAATTCGAAAATCGCTCACCCTGCGATAGAACTGAGTCAGCAAGTAGTTTCGCATTGAGATTAAATCTAATTTCTTTTGTTAGAGATACCACATTTTCAGCATTTATATGAGCAGGAAACGAGTAATCGGCATTCTAGACGCGGTGAATCTTAGTAAATAATTGACGCCTTGTAAGGGAAGTAGAAAAGTGTCCGGTAGTGATTGACCAGAATTTTCGAAGCAGATTTACGCCTTCAGCTCTTTGAGAGCTATCATTATATCACTGCAGCTCGTGCCTTTTTCTTCTAATCGATTGACATACCGATATTTTAGGGTACCACGAAATCGAGCTCATTAATTGGTCGTTCCTGGAGCACTACACAAATCTCATAAGCAGAAAAGAAAAGTCGAAAAGATTATAACTACCCGACGTAGACTGAGCGCATGACATATTGTACGTGGTTTTTTCTTAGATGGAAATTGCACAAATCATTTCTATTCTGAATTGCGGCCAGATTGAAGGAGAGGATCCTTCATTTCCTTTTTTCAAAAATAGGCACATAACATTATCTAACGTTTCCTAACACGTTGTTACATTCTGCAGTGATTTCATAATATGACAATCAACTACTACGGAAAAAAGCTATGACTTGATAGTAAACAGAACAAAAATAAGCGAGCGGCGAAGAGTAATCTCCTATGTACTAAGCTCGTGAGGATAGTAAGATCTTTTATTACTGATTAGTTGGAGTACGGAATGCATACTTTGTATATTAGTTAAAATTGCTTTGCTTTCTGTCTTATGCTTAAACGGGATTTGTCGAAAGGCATAGAAACAGAAAGACAATAACGCGTTTGTGGGACTCGTTCTGGACCTCAACAACACGAACGTGCTGAATTCGTGCCGAAATAAGCCTCTTCAACGCAGTCTGCTGCATATTCGAGTAGCAGAATAATGCGGTGCACATAGTGCACTGGGTCGCAAGGGTTGAAGTTTTAGATTACAACCACTAGGAAAATCATTAGTCTCTCGAAGATAGGGAAAATCAGTATGCTTGCATTGCATAAAAAAGTTCTTAGGTATACCTCAAGGGAAATTACTAAGACATACCGGATTCTCTGCATCGAGCAACTACTCTCAGGGCACGAGCCTAATAGATTACTTTCCTACTAAAGGGCGCTTCAGCTTCCCCGAAATGCAGACCATTTTTGCATGCAGTACGTGCACGTGTTCTATTTTTGAATACTATTCCCTTAAGCCATGCGCACTGGTAACTGCCTGAAATAAATTCTCACTGAAAAAGATCGTACACTGCTGCTAACCATCTTTGGCTCTCCTCAGAACGATCTCAATCCAGTTAGACTATCTACTGATTTTCCCAACTAGAATGTAAGTGCAAATTTATCTCCGAGCATAATAAAATATAGGGCTTACAAACAATTCAGAAGTTTGAATGTTGAGAAGGAGCTTTATGTACGTTCAGAGAAAATCCAGTAGTTTATATTTTTCGGGATACGCGTACTCGTGGATACACAAATAACTTGAATTATGATGAAATATTCCAAGCGTAAGTAAATCGCACAACGCAATTTTCAATTTCCGGAAAGAAAACCACATCCTCTCGAATGCGCAGCCGAGCAATGCTGAGGAGAGATATCTAGTAAATTTCAATGTAATGAATTTTGAACTATTTCCATCTTTACTGATGTGCAGTAAAGATGGACGTTCTGATCAATTAATCTATTTGTTCAGTTTTTCTTCATCGATTTGACACCGAATAGAATCTTTCAATAAAGCAGTTAACCTATTTTAAATCAAACGGATGAGAATATCTATTCTCCAATCGCGAGGACGGAGTAGAAAACTGAGTTGCAGCACCAGAACCTTTAGTATTGCAGGAAATGCAGATATCACTGGCGATATATATATATTGTACGATGCAAATCACTATATGCGCACTGGGCCCCGGTCTGTTACATGCATCCGCGTGGGATTGCACTTATCAGAAACGCGTTCTTCACGTACGCCATATCAGAGTCCGCAAATGCGATTAATCTCTAGAAGAAATGACCAACACCCCAGTGAAGCCGAAGACATGGGAGCTTGGGAAAGACACAGCGTGGATGGTTGAGATCTCGACTCTAAAGCCAGGCGTATCGGAGTATGCTCAAGAAGCTGACCCACTCAACGCCAACAAACAGGGATCTCTTTGCCTGAGTCCCGGCGGCAGTCCACGCATCACTTCTAAAATGCGGTACTTGGTGTATCGCGCGTTGAAATGTGTGAGCACAACATGCTGTTTGTCCGCAAAAATATGGGCACTGTTGTGAGTCCATCGATGTGCATATGCCCAAAAACGCGCGCATTACCCGTGCTGCATTTGGTATCCATTAAAGTCATTTTGTTGATTAGAGTTCTCGCTCTTCTAATTTCGCTCATGCTTTCGATAGAATCCAAATAAATATCAGGTTGCACAGAAAATCGTGAAGATACACATCACATCAGTTCATAACACAGGCTCCATGGCAATAAAATGAAATCTTACCTTTGAAGCTCTCAAATGTCCGATCTCACGTCTACATATCCCAGACAAACTCGTCCAGATGCCGCTTCTTGCTCTATAGAGCATGTAATCCTGAATGGGCGCGGTGTGCATGGTGGGAATGGCCTTGAGAAACCAACCTCTGGCTTATCGTCTATTGGTTCCAGCGTCGTATGGAAACTCAGTCCGTTCTAATTTTTGCACGTAATCGGCCAGGCCGCGCACACCCCGTGCGGTTTCGGGCGGTACAATGTGTGTCGCTGCAGGAAGGAGTGCATGCGCCGCGTTGAAATGTGCAGAGGAAGGAAGATGGAATTTTCGGAGTGCCCGTGTGAGAGGGCGACAAAGAACATACTTGTGGAGGATGCAGGGCCACGCCCCGCATCTAAGGCAAGCGAGAGAAACGGAAAGGTCAAGCACGTTTCCACGCCGCCCACCGACACACCCGTGATCCGCCTTCCGCCAATTGCTAGCGTCTCCGCCAGGAAACGATCTCCAGGTGATGAGCGCGAGGCTGGGGTGCTATGCACAAAACCAGAACGCTGGCATTGTATGGCGGACGGGGCGTGTAGTCTAAACGCAGCAGGCCGGGCATCATGCGAGCAGATGTGCGCGAAATGTTGCGGTAGAGAGGAGCACGAGCTAAAGTAGAAGGCTTAACGAAAGGCACGCGTCGGCGATGAAAAGCAAAGCGCAATTCAAATCATAGATATATTTTAAAAAGTAGCTTGAACAGCGGTCGTCCCCTTGGATTTGTCCATGCAACTGGATATAAAAGGCCACTACGAACAGTCAATTGCAGTACTGGAAGTATCGGTTTCATTTTTCAGCTGCTCGAGAAAGACTGCATTGTGAAAACTTTGTATCCGGACGCTCGATTCAAATTGCAAGCGCATGAAGGTAAAAAAAGGAGTGCAATTCTGACATGAAGAGCCCCGACTGGCTCATTGTTCAGCCCACTGACCGGAGAAATCAGCCTTATCGTGCTACGGCCACTACTTCGCCTTGTGAGGGTGCAAGAATGCCCAGCGTGGAGTACACAAATTACTGCAATTGAAAGTTCCGGTGTATAAAAAAATCGCACGTCAATTTCGCCCTTCCATGGTGTCCCATCATTTTGTGCTTCACACAGCGAATACCAAGCGAGCAGCTCGCCTGTTTTTATTTCCCACTTCCAGAGTAATATACATCGAGGCACATTTGGAGGCCAAAAGTGATGTGCGATTTTGCTACACACCGGAAATGTCAATTGCAGCGAAATAAGTGTACTCCACGCTGGGCATTTCCTGCCCCCTCGACAGGCGAAGTAGTGGCCGTAGCACTATAGAATCGATTTCTCGGGTCAGTGGACTTAATAATGAGCCCGTAGTTGCCTTTCATGTCAGCATTCCACTCTCTGTCTCACCTTCATGTATTTGCAATCTGAAACGAGCGTCTGGGTACAGGTTTCCCCATCTAGTCTTTCTCAAGCATAACCGGGGCTGGCCACGCGCAACCAGGGCTATTGTAGGACGCGTCGACACCGATGCCGGCGCTGCCCATGGTGTGAGATTCCATCTCATCATATTTATGTATGCGCCTCCCATCTGTCACAACGTGGCGGCCGCTACCATCTCATAAAATTGCGCGCATCGAGCTCATCTTGTCTGTC
>JADWZK010197853.1_pt1 | contig 21708 bp, 20 predicted proteins | sample 8957641 | NCBI WGS metagenome assembly JADWZK01 (sample SAMN16576796, study PRJNA672827) | algae metagenome | host: rhodolith | place: South Korea: Udo, Jeju | collected 2014-09-18 | reverse complement strand
TCAATCTAAGTCCCTGCGCGGAGGCCAGTACCCAGAGATCGAAGAGAAGGTGGTTCGCTTCGTAGACTCGCGAGATCGTGCAAAATTCCGGTAACACAAAGTGTTATCAAAGAGCGTGCTCTTCTTGTTCGTAACGAAATTTCTGCGCAGAGACGACCTTGTAAATGCGCAACGGGCACACATCGAGTCGTTTACTGGATCCGTTGGGTGGTGCGTGAATTTTGTAAGGCGGCATGGCATGAAGTCAATCGCTTTGCATGGACGACGTCGAACAGTGGTTCGACGTCGAGAACAATGACGACGTCGCGAAGCATCAATCTCAGATAGTGCGGATGACATGGAGCAGCTCGATTGCAACCCCCGCTCGAGATATTGAGGACAATGAATGCGAAGGCGAGGTTGACGAAGTTACGGCGGCGCCTCCTTCGCTTGCGCAGTTGCAGGCTATGTTCGGTCCAATTCAGGAATCGGCATTTTATGTAACCTACCGGATGCGAGTGCTCACCTTCAGAGAGCTCTTCATATATTTGGAGAGGCAGTTCGCAGGTCTAACGCAAACGCAACGCGGCAGCTGCTCATTGCTGAGATGTTTCCTAGACGTTCCTAGTCTTTCTGATAATAAAATTCGGTAAACTTGAGTTAACGCCTAACTTGAAATAGCGCCAAATATAGCTTTGAACCAGGGCGGCGGTATATCGCGACCCCCCCCCCCCCCCCCCCCTGTAGTCACATAGTCAAGCAGCCGCGCACACGCCGTGAAGGACCTCGCGGAGGACATTGCGGAGGACATTGCGGGCGAAATTGAACGCGCATTGTGGCCGCACATTGATGACTACGTACATGAATGAATATTTCCTCCCTTCCATGACCATTGAATGAATATTGCCGATTCTAGCTCGTCTGAAATGTGAGTCTGAAATCAGTTCCATCCCCTAGCTTAATTCTCGACCAGGAACAAAGCAGTGCTTTGGCGACCTCCGATGCTGTAATTTCCAAATGAGCACGTCGCATAGTACGAACAGAAACGTGGCATGTCTTTCCTGCTGTCTTCAGCGAATTGATTCTGTCTACTAAGATTTAATCAAGATATCGATATGCTGTATTTTGCTGACGTGTGCCTCCGAATCATGCATTCCCACGCAAGTCGTAGTAAATTACACTTGAACTGACTGGTGCTGAATTGGGCTACTCGACTCTCATTGCTAAGAATGCATAAGACCGATCAGTGCTTAAGGAGCATGATGACAAAATATGCTTGAGCATATTTTGCCATCATGCTTCTTAGGCACTGATGGAGAGGCCTTCAACAATGTGGGTTGAGGATGTTCCTGACAGCCCCTCAAATTTGGTGGAACTGTTCCACTTGTGCACAATTTCGCTGTCCCAAGATGTGCTAACACGTGAGACAATAATAGGGTTAGCATCTGTCTGTGGAGAAAGTTCATTGTGCCTGGGTTCTCTTTGAAACGGCTATATGCAAGATAGGACGCCTCTCAGAGGAGAATTCTATCAGCAACTGCCGAAGAGTTCATTGAAAATAACTGTGATAATCTTCACTCGCATAACATGTTGGGATGTGGTTTCTATTCGGATAATGAGGATGCCGAACCCGTATTCAACGACAGTTCTGGTGCTCATTAAGTACCCCTCGAAAAAGAGAAGAACGACTTGAAATGAACAAATTTTGAATCACCGCGCCCTAAGAAAATGCGAAGTTTGCAAGACTAGAGGGTACACATTAGTGTGTTTGACGCGTACCAGTCTCGTTTACCTTGTCCCATTGTCCCATTGGTAGTACAGGACTTTGTCAAAGTTGTTTCTTCGATCTGTAGTCACTTCGCAGAATAATGCTATGTTGAAAGTTAATAGGCCAGTTTCGCGTACGTAGCGACCCGATGTCACGAAATTGCAAAGGTGACATTCTTCTGAGAATCGTTGTCGTCTAACGAGGTTTATTCAACGTCTCCCCGCAGATATTTCCGAGATAACAACATGGTAAAGGCTGATGGATCTGTCACCACCAAACTCTACGCCCTGTCTATCTGGCGACTTTACCGTCAGGTATTTCAATAAGTGTGAGCGGGTGGTTCTTGTTCCCGTCGCGAACATGCACACTATCGCATCTGTAGTACCCTCTTCGCTCCAGCTGAATAATATCCCCCTGCTGCAACAATCGCAAGTTAATATCACCGGCCAGGAACTCAACTTTCTCGCTGTTGTGGTTAATGAAATCCTCGAAGTTGTCTTCCTCATCCAGTCTATCCTTCGTCAACATGTCGAAATACTTCAAAATTTTCAATGGCACAAGATCTTCGGTATCGGCGAGCCAAGTCACCTTTTTCGTTTTCTTGAAATTCTTGTCATCAGGTAAATATTCCACAGTCAAGTTCCCATCTGAATCTCGTGCCAATATTTTCATGTTCCCCCAGTCCATGAAAGTGACGATTTCGTCCAGCTCGAAACTATCAGCATCAGGACCCTCAACTAAGATGTTCGACGAGAAAATCACATTCTTCACACCAACATCCTCGTTCTTCTTGTGTTTCGGTAAAACTCTGACCTCCTCAACCCCATTCTTGATAGTGACATTTTTCGCATTGACTTTATCGATGGCAACATGACGCGGAGCAACGGGATCAATAACGCGCTTGTTCACGGTCCAGATCTTATCCCACTGCTGCGTCGTTGTGTTCCTCGACGCACCTTGCGAAAGAATGAAGGCTCGCAATCCCTGAATCGTCATACCTCTCCGACGAATGCCCTGAATTGTCGGAAAGCGGGGGTCGGACCAGGAGTGCGCTGCGCCAATATCGACCAAACGCTGCAACTTTCGCTTCGAGAGCACGGTCTTCACGAAATCCAGTCGCGAGAACTCCCACACGTGCGGACAACGCAATCCAGCCGCTTTGCACATCCAGATGTACTGCTTCTCACGGTCCTTATATTCCAGGGAGCGGAGCGCGTGCGTAACACCCTCGATAGAGTCAACAATCGGACAAGAGAAGTCGTACGTTGGGTACACCTTATACTTGGAAGCGGTGCGATGATGCGGTACGGTCTTGGTGCGGTACAGGGTGGGATCGCGCATGGCTCCGTTCTTATGGCGGATGTCTATCTTGGCGCGCAAACAGTAGTTCATGCCTTCGTCAGTCCCATTTACCATCTCCTGCCACATTTTGAGATTCTCCTCGACGGATTGAGATCGGTAGTGGTTGGCCTCGCGATTTCTTCGCTGCAACTTCATATCTTCTGCCGATGTTGCATCGACGTACGCCTTATCCTCGCGAATGAACTTTTCAGCGTACTTAAGGAACTCGTCAAAGTAGTCTGAGGTGTACTCCACTTTGTCTGGTACAATTCCCAACCGGTCAAGGTCTTCGATAATCGCGTCTTCGAAACCCTGATTGGCCTTGTCTGTGTTGGTATCGTCGAAGCGGACAATCAGCGTGCCCTTGTACTTCCGGGCAAAAAAGTCATTCAACATTGCGGCCTTGGCATGACCAATGTGAAGGAAACCACTGGGCTCCGGCGGAAATCTGGTGATGACTTCACCTTCGACCGCATCTTTGAGGCCAATGTCCATTGATCCCTTGCTTTTCACAAGGCGCATCACGTCATCCCAGCGTCCGCCATCACGAATTGGTTGCTTCGATCTGCCGCACTCGATGAAAAACCTGTGGTACCTTCGTGCAAGACGTCAATGTGAAAAATCCAGATGAGGTAGATATACAGTAGTGAAGGATGCGCAGGATCGCCTTGACGCCGTGTGCGTTGTCGCGGCCGTCGCCACGCTATACAGTCTGACATACATTGTATACAAGAAGCAACGATACATACAAATATGTATCATACCTTCATTGATTTTAGGTTGCACTTTCTCAAAAATATTCCAAGACGACACGTTTTTGCGCACGCCACTAAAATATTTTGTTTGTGAATTTAACCTAAAACCGATCATAGGGCGCCACGCCATCTCGCCTACCGACCGCAATCCAACGTTGTGGTGAACGCTCGGCACGCCAAAAGGCGAGCAGGAAGCTTCTCAACAGGTCTCTGTGACGCGCACCGCCATGTCGCAGTTCAGTCAGAATCCGTACGAAGCCATCGTCAATGGCGCCTCTTCGTCGCGACCTGCCGAGAAAAGGGCGGAGAAACGGCCGGCACCGCCGTCGTCCGTGCTGTCCAAGGCGACGAAAAGGAAGCAGGTGCAGAAGCCATCCGGTCGCCTTGGAGTCCAGTACCGCTACCAGTTCGAGATGCCGCCGCCGACAATGGATTGCAAAATGCTATTGGGGCACCTCTCTCCAGCCTCATTTGCTGATCCGATTTTCACCGCGCTTGAGCGCGGTGCGCGGCCTGTTGCTGCACCCGGCGACCCAAACCATGGGCTCCGCGCGAACCTTGTGGAACCGTCTATATACGGTGAAAGTCCTCCCTTGTCGGTAGAGGACGATGCGCTGCTGCTCGCGATCGAGGCGGAGCGTCCTGGTGCATCACCTGCCACGCAGGCGAAACTCCGGTCCGCGCAGAAAGGAGCGGCGTTGCCTCCGCCTCGTCGGGCTGTGCAGGCCCCGGCCCCGTGGATGCGGCGGATGAGCTACGAGGAATATCTCGGGAAGAGCACGAATATCTCGCGTCCGACGAATGTTAACATAAACATGAACGGCCCTACCGCACTCGGGGTAATGACAAAATCCCCGGCAAGGAAGGCGCCATCGCCTGTGCCTGAGCCCGCATCGATCGAGCGGTCATTCCAGCTTGCGCACAAAATGCCAAAGCACCCCGACAAGCGCAAGGCGCATATGAAGCCGACAAGCATTGTCCCCGTATTTCCTGATTTCACGTCTATAGGTGCGGAGTTCATCGCGATTGAGTTTGAAAGGGGGGCTGTTATTACTCACGAGGAGCGCATGAAAGACCCTGAGCTCCTGGATAAGTCGACGAGGTCGATGGCGACTATCTCTTTAGCGGAGGATGACAAAAAGTTTTTGGCCTGCTTTACGCCCTCGGATTCTACTCTCGAAGCACAGGGCGATAATGCTCGGAATGCAGTGGATGATGATGAGAAGGACGATGAGGGTGAAGCATCGCTTATGTACGATTGGGTACATGAATACTCTATCAGGGAAGGTGGTAAGGGCCAGAGTACGCCATCGCGACACAAGGGTGTTGTCAAGCCCACGCGTGGCTGTTTCGCGCTCGCGGAGCACGAAGGTCCGGGCGGTAAGAAGATCGCAACCTTGGGTCGAATTGGTACAAACTGGAAGCTTTCGCGACGTCTGGGAACTTTGCCAAGGCTAGGCAAACCCCATCTTCGGCTGAACTCAGTGAGCTTATCCAAGGAAGCCGAGGATCAGAAGTTATTGAACAGTTTGGGTACAATCGAGAGAAGTATATGATCTCTTTAATATTTCTCTACTTATTGCTCGTGGTCTATACCCAAGTATGGTGGAGGGCGATTGGGGCAGTGCGCACGGGCAAAGGAGGAGCTTGTAGAGAATTTGTCGTGATTGCTATGTAAGATATAGAGCCTTGAGCAACTTTTTGTAACCGCTACTAAAAACTGCTTATCAAAATAGTGAAGATAGTCCAAACTTCCGAAGTTAAGTGTACAGAGAAGAGTGGAAAGGTATTCCTCGCTTAAGTTTCGCGGAGCCTGCCTCGAATTTTTCTTCAAGCTCAGTGTTCCCAATGCTGCGCGCAGCCGATATCAACTGCCTCATAAGCTCCTCCAAACGACGAAGGCATCTAACAACACTGCCTTCAAATACATCCGACAGACTGCAGACGTGTGAAAAAGACTCACCCTTACACCAATGATAAACCACTCGCATGACGTTCGGGCTGAACGAATCCACAAATTCGTCCACATTGATCTCGATGTTACTTTCTTTCGTAACCATTCCGACTCGCTTCGCAACCGCTTTAAGAAAACCGAGCGCAGTTTCCAACTCTTTTTCCAACTTCAGGTTGTCGTCCTTCTTTACGTCATCATGGACGAAGCAGGATGTCAAGGCGACCAAAACCTCTGGGGTCATTTCATTTAGGTTTCCTCCCAGTAGAAGCTCTGTAATAACCAGCTCGTCTGCAGTGTTGACCTCACAGGCGACACGTCCCTTAACTTCGACAACACCATCTTCATTCACAAATCCAAGCCGGCGAAGAACCCGTTTCATCTTCTTCAGCTCATCCCGCAAAATAAGACCCTGGGCAATTTTCAAGTCCTTTTTCACCGTCTTAATCAGCTCCACGACGTTTTGCTTTTTCTTGAATTGTCGAAGAATACTTCGCATCATCGGAGATTTCTCTACTGGAGATGCTCGCATCATTTCATCAACAGCTTCCAATCGACGAAGCATTACTGCGAAGGACTCGTCCTTAATGCTTAAGTCTTCAAACGGATCTAGCATAGGTGGCCCGTTCGGGAATCTCTTCAATACTTCTGCGATAGAAGCTCCAACCGTATTGCGATTTTGTACCGGCTTTAGATCGTCTGGCTTATACACACGAATTGCAGACGCACCATCAAGGTCTTTCAAGGAGCACGGCACCACCATCCATTCCGGTTTAGCTTTCTTCCCAGAGTCATATGAATCATCATCCCCATGTGCCGAATCCTTAAACGGCAATGGTCTGTCGTCTGTACCCTTTTCCGATCGGCATCGCAATAGAATGTCGACTACATACCGGTCTTCATTTGCCACTTCTTATTACTTCGTTTCTTCCACGAAATAATGACTCCCCACCCGTAATCATGGTGACGAGTGGTATCACGCACTCTGGCCAGACGACCACCTTGGAGAAATGGAACGATATACGTCGGTTGATGCACAAAGTCTCGGATTTGACTTCTCAGATTTTCGGCCGCTTCACGCAATTTGCAGTACGCCACGACTTGCGGCTCCCCCACACTGGAACCAGGAGGGCAGATAATAAAGGAGTCCCTCTTGTTTTCGAGTTCCGCCAACTTGTCTTCACTTTCTGGGATTGCACGATCTGCTTGGAACTGAGCCAGAGAACGAGCAATGACAAATTCAGGGTCTGCATCTTCCGCTCGCATCAGATTAAGAAGCATGTTGTAGCCCAAGTGAAATGTAGATCGAAGAGCTCCGCCGACCCACTCAAAATACTCTTTGCCGCTCCCGGTTCGATTTTTTCTTCAAGCATCAGAACAGCAATTCCTCTTTCGTCAATACCTCTTCGACCTGCTCGGCCACTCATCTGCACGTACTCCCCACCCAACACGTTGCGGTATTTCGTCCCATCATATTTTCGAACTGTAGTGAAAACAACAGTGCGAGCAGGCATGTTCAGACCCATTGAGAACGTTTCTGTTGCAAAAAGAGCTTTGATAAGGCCTTCCTGAAACAGCAACTCAACAACTTCTTTGACAATTGGAAGTAGTCCAGAGTGATGAATACCCAAACCTTTCCTGAGAAGAGGAAGCATAGCAGTGATTTGTGGCAAGTCTTGGTCCGCTTCGTCCAATGACTCGATCGCGTTTTGGTAGACTCTCTCCACTAGCGCTTGCTCCTCGAGATCATTGAAGTCAAGTTTCATCATTTGCATTGCAAGAGTTTCACACTCCCTTCTGTTGAAAGAAAATATAATCACAGGGTACAGGTGACGATCTTTGATCATTTTGACAACCTTGAAACAATCAGACTTGCCAGGTGCTCGCTGACCCGGTCGCAGTCCTCTTAGTCTTCCACCCCCGACCACCCCTGCCTCCTCCATTGCCGCCAGAGCTGGAACCTAGCTCTGACAAGACTTGTTCAAACGCTTCTGCGCGAAACTCTCCCTTATCGTCGACGACCAGATGCAAACCTTCTCCTCCCACAGGAAATATGTAATGTTGAAGCGGAACAGGCCTTGTGTCTGTATAAACTGTGTGACACGGCTGGTTCTTCAGGTGGGCAATCCATTCAGAAAATTCTCTCGCATTTGGTATAGTTGCACTGAGAAAAACAAATCGGACGTTCTTCGGCACAAGGATAATGGTTTCCTCCCAAACCACACCACGGCTCTTATCGCGCATGTAATGCACTTCGTCAAATATGACCCATGCGACTTCTCGAACAACCTCAGAACCTCGGTACAGCATGCTTCGCAGGATTTCGGTCGTCATGACAAGACACGAAGCGTTCTTATTGATCGTAACATCGCCCGTCATGAGGCCTACATCCTTGAACTCTGCCTCCAACTCTCGAAACTTCTGATTGCTCAGCGCCTTAATTGGGGATGTATATATGACTCGCTGTTTATCACGGAAAGCCATGGCGATGGCGTATTCAGCAATCGCAGTTTTCCCAGCACTAGTGTGTGCAGCGACCAACACACTTTCACGTCGCTCCAGGCACTTTATGCTTTCGCGCTGAAACGCATCCAGAGAGAACTTGTATGTCTTCGCCGGCCCCGACGAAATTTGCTCGCCACCCAGAGTCTGGGTCGGTGGGGCGGAAAAGTCGTACGTTTCTGAAAAATCCGACGGCAGGGAAATTTCATGCTTGCAAAATGTTTTGAGCAGAGCTGGAGACTCTCCAAGCTTCTTCGGGACGTTTCCTGCGGCTTCGGCAGCGGTGGTGTTCGCGACAGACTCTACATGGACAGCGAATGACTTCGGCCATTTCCGTACTGGCTTACCGTTTTCAGGTTTGGTTGCCGGTTTTACAGCAGGTTCCGTGGCTGGTTCTTCTTCCATGGGCGCCGATGTGTTATCTGGCTCTATGTCTTCCATACTGAGGCCACAAGTGGGACTCTGCAATCGGAGCAAACCGGACAGACAGGGAGAGCGAGTTCTTTAGGCTGTCGTCCGCAGAGTTCTAAAAGGTGGTCGTTCCTACATTGTATCGACCGCGCCGCGGTACACGTTGCACTTTGAGCCTGGGGATCTATACTGTAATGTAATATTAAATGCGGGCACTGTAAATGTATAACTGTAAGCGGCCGATTACATTCACAGAATCGGAAAGGAGATTTCCGCGGAGACTGTCGGCATCGCCATTACGCGAGGAACGTTGCTCAATATCTGTCTTGATCTTTGCCATAAGCACAAGATCAAACGTGTTTGAGCCGAGCTTTGTTCGGAACCGTATTTTGTGTACTGAACGTTTCAGTGTTCGCGATGTCAACCACATCTGGCTTGACAGGGCCACCGAAGCCACCCCCTCGTTTTGCGCGACAGGAGGTGGCTCCGGCGGCAGGGTATCCTACTATTAATGTTGCGCGAAATGTTCCGAAGTCAGTGGGGAAGAGCGCAGGTCTCCTTTTCCTCGGAGGTGCTGCAGTTATGGCGTTTGGTTTTTACCGCGTAGGAACATTCAATGTCAAGCGACGGTATGTATTCGTGAACGGATTACTTGGCGTGTATGCTAGTCAAGCCGTGGACCTCGCGCGCTTCGGCTCGTGCTGTGCTTTAAAGACGTTTTTCGACGTGGTGTAGACCATGTTCTGGTACTGATTTATTGTATGTCTTGCTCCACTGAATTTTTTCTCAGACAACTGAAGCAGGAGAGGAAACAGATTCGCCTAGCGATTATGCCTCTTCTTCAAGCTGAAGAAGATGTCAGATTCGTCAAAGAGGTAAGTAATCGCGAGCATTAACCCTCCTTTTTTATTTTTCCTATGACTCCTGGTATCAGCGAAGTGGCAATACTAACTTGTTTGTGTTTTCAATATGGGCCATATCGGCCATGTACAGAAAGCGGATTATGTGAAGTGGGAAGCGGAAACAATGAAGGATGTGGAAGGTTGGAAGGCTGGTGAGAACGTCTACAAAACACGTTCTTTCATGGCACCGCCAGGAGGTTCACCACCATACGACCGATCTTAATCTTCGTGTTTTGGATACCTTCTTCACCATTAGCTACACTAGTTCGACTGAAGGAAAAGATTTATCGTAATTTTCGAAAAACAGTAAAGGGCGTTGAAATTACAATTTTGTACTTCCCGTTTTGCAAGGCACTGGGCCGCATCATAGTTCCAAAAGGGGGTGACGGTGGGACAAAGGCCCCTGGGTAGTTGCATCAACATTTGCACCCTACTTCTTTGCGACCAGGCAGGTGCAATGTCGCTACTTAAAGTACCTGTGCTTGTCGTCGGAGGTGGAATAGGGGGACTTACAGCTGCCCTCGCATTGCACCGTGCTGGCATTTCGAACAAGCTGATTCTGCGGGAGACCAGCTTCAGTACCGGAGCACGCAATGCTGTCGTCGTCGCTGGCTCTGCGGTCCGAATTTTAGATCGACTTGGGCTCGGTCCTCTTCTGCGAACACATGGATCGCCAATCACGCAGGGCGAAATTGAAACTGCGCGTGGGAAACCGGTCGTGTCTGTCGATGTTAACAAAATTGGTACTGAAGCATGGGTTGTTCCACGTTCCAGCTTGCAGCAGTTTTTTGTCGAGTCTCTCCCCCCAGATACGGTGCACTTCGGCACTAAACTGCGGTCACTTCGAGCTAATTCGGACCAAATTGAGGTGGAAATGAAACACAACCCCAATGGCCCGGAACCGCTCGGTATCTTTTCTCCGCGCAATTTTACATCCCGACTTGCAGCAAACCTTGTAGTCGGAGCGGATGGCCTTTCATCGACGGTGCGTTCTAGCATATCTAGGCCTATGTTGACGACCTCGGGGAAATGTATTTGGCAGGCTGTAACGAAAACCAGAGACAATGAAGCTTACCCGGCGCACACATTTCGGGAGATATGGACACATTTGAATACCAGGGGGGCAGCTCGGACTAGGTTTGGTTTCACGCGAATCACAAGTGATGAGGTTGCTTGGTGGGCTGTTTCTCCCAGTGTAAGCGAGGTGTTTTTGAGACCATTCGTCCCGAAGCTGTTGTCATTGTTTGATGAATACCCTGAACCTGTGCATCGCCTAATTAAGTCTGTCGAAAATGACCGAAATGTCCAAAGACACCAAGTTCGTCAGATATGGCCCGACTCTACGTCTTGGATAGACCATACCTCAAGTCGAATCGCATTGATAGGCGACGCCGGTCGAGTTGGAGAGATGGGAAATTTGCACAACGGATGTACGTTTGCGATTGAAGATGCGTACATGCTGGCACATTTTATTGCGGAACAAGGAGGACCAGAGGATTCTCGATTGCATTTAGGATTACGCGCCTACGAGCAGAATCGAGAGGCGCATGATGCCATGGCAAGAGATTATACAGACAAATTTTACAGATTAGCAACTACTCAAAGTGCGGTTTCGAGATACTTTTTGAGGAAATATGTGCTGGCGTCCCTGGAGCATGAGTCTACCAGGGAGATTGCCCACACAACAACTCCTTGATGCATCTCATTTAATAACTAAACATCATATACAAATTACGAGCCTGCAGACGTAGGAACTTGCTGGTCGTCAGGGTAAGCCGCCAAGTCAAAGGTAAGCAGGCGCGACGAGTTCAGAGAAACGTCTCTGTAAATTCCAACCAATGCATCAGCTTTCTCAAAAAATGCATCTTTCAAACTGATGACGATGGTCTGAAGATCAGGAGCGCGATTGCGAATATAAGTAGACACTTTTCCAACATTCAGGTTGTCCAGGGCGGCATCAATTTCATCCAGCACGAAAAATGGACTTGGACGATAGTCATGAATGGCAAAAAGCAAGGCCAAAGCTGCGACAGTTCGCTCACCACCGCTGAGCTGATCCATATCGCGAAAGCGTTTTGTTGGTGGCATAGCATTATACTTAATTCCTCCAAGATACGGTTCAGATTCTTGTTCCAAAGATAAATAGGCCGTACCGCCCATAGGATAATTGGTGCTGCGAGTGAGTTGCTTGTAAACCTCATTGATCTTGCCGGCAACATGATCGAAACACTGCCGGAATGCCGTCTTCCTTTTTTCAATAATATCGTTATATGTTGCATTGGCTTCATCAACTCGAGCACGCGCCTTCTCAGCTTCACGATCAGTATCCGCTAAACGCTCTTGAACATCAGCCATGTGTTCCTTTGCCCGCATGTTCGGTGCCATCGTGTCCAACTGTGCTGTTATAGCAGCTATACGCTCTGTCATTTCGTTTGATTTACGAGCACGCACTTCTGCATTGGCATTCGCAGTTCCCTGCAGAGTTGAAGGTAGCATCGAATAATCAACGACGGTATTGGACGCTTCGGTAGCCAGATCTTGGGTGTCTTCCTCTGTTTGATTGGTCTGGTCAATTTCCATGGGCACATGCTCCTGTCGACGACGAGATGGAGTAGTTCCCCCAGTCCTCGAACTCCGGAGAGTACAATCAGGGGTACACTGTGCAGATGTGCAAATATGAATCTGAGCAACTCTGGCATCCGATAAAATGGTCGCCCGCTTCGAACGCAAATGCTCTACACTGGACCTCTGATGAGAAAGACTGGCCTCCAGTTCGGCGATTGCGTCCTTTCCACGACGATACTCTTGACGCTATCCCTCAACGCAGCATACTTTTCTTCTCGTTCTCCAGAAAGCTTCGTTATCAGCTCCTGTCCGCTCTCCGCACGACTCAACCACTCGGAACGCTTGGATGCCAGGTTCTCCAGACTGGTTTCCAATCTAGTGATTTGCGCCTCATGCGACTTAATCTTTTCTTCCAGCCTTGCAACGGTATCCGCACCACCTGCAGACGTTTCGTACTTCAACGACGACGTAATTCTTGACTGCTTCGCCTCCAATTCAAGCAACTTGTCTCTCAAGGTTTCAGAGCGCTTAACGAACTGTGATTCGAATTCTTGGACCGTAGCAATTCCATGGCGTTCAGCGAAATCACCGAAAAGCTCGTTCTCTAGCCCATGCAACTGACCTTGAATTGTTTCGAACTCATTGTTTGCTCTATTGAATGCATCCTCTGTGTTCCTGACTTGCTGCTCCAGCAAGTTGATTTCGTTTTCGCAAGTTTGAGCTTCACGGCTGGCAGCATTGAATCGGGACTCGGCATCAGTACGGTCAAGTTCCAAAATAGATATTTTTCGACGCAGACTGTCAATTCTCTCCGCCAAAGCCGCTACTGACCGCCTATCCGATGCTGGGGCACCCATGGCAGACAGCTCTTCTTGTGCCTTTGCCCTCTTACGCTTCAGTGCGTCAATTTCAGAACGATCCCATTGCGCTGCACGGTCTTTCGCTGAACGACTAGTACCACCGGTCATGAAGCCGGCTTTGTTAATAAGCGTACCATCCAGAGAACAAATCTTAATCTTGTGCCCGTCTTCGTATCTCAAGCGTCTCGCTTCATCAAGCGTGTCGCAGACTACCGCATTCCCGGAAGCATACAAAACAGCCTTCTGAATTGATTCATGGTGGTCCACAACATCTACAACCAACCGGGCCGTTCCTCCTAATCGTCGCAGTGCCTCATCTGCTGGCCTAGGGCGAATGCTTTGCAGTGGAATGAATGTCGCCATGCCCACTCTCTGGTCCTTCATAAACGAAATGCATTCAGAGCCAGTTCTATCATTATCCACCACGATGGCATTCATGAGCTTTCCGAACACGACGGCAATAGCTTCCCGATATCGAGGTTGAGTCGGCTTGCACAAATCCGAGAGTCGTCCAAGAACCCCCGGGAAGAGTCTCTGCATTGATTCAAAGGCTGCATTAAAGGCACGTTCGCGCGAGCTTTCATTCATGTCTGCTTTTGCATCGCGCAGCGCTTGGGTGGTTTGGTTCACTGTTCTCTCCAGTTCTGCGCGTACTCGGTCGCGCTCGCCTCCTACTTCTCCCAGCCTTTGTCGCTCTGCAGACGCGGAGTCCAATTCTGCTCGGGCGTCCTGAAGCTGTCTCTCTAAATCATCGGCTCTTTGACGGAAGGTATTAAAATCGGCTGTTGCAATTGAATGCCTTCGCTTAAGCTCATTATGTCGTGCACGTGTCGCATCTTTCTGCCTTGCAGCACTACTACGGCTTTGTTCTGCAGCGGCAGCACCCTGTTGCAGTGCTGCAGTACGGGTTGCAGCAATTTCCTTCAAGGAACGATACTCAGTCATGCTGGCATCGGAAACATTTGCTCTCTCGGCATCTTCAATCTGCTTCTTCAAATTCGCAATTTCTTTCTCCACTCCCTTAAGTTCCTGCTTCAGGCCGTCAACCGCGGATGAACGATTGCTCGCATTTTCCTTTGCCTTCTCCAAACTACGCTCGTCTCCCTTCAGTCGCCGACGCGTGCTATTGAGCTCAGTTTTTAACTTCACTTCCGCCGGTCGGAATTTATCAATTTCATCCTGAAAGCGTTTCACCTTTTTTTCTTGCGTCAGGCGTTTTTTATCCAGAACAGCAACTTCTTCTTTCGTCTGCAGAAGCACCGCATGTTTCTCATTTAAGGCCTCCTGGCGCTCGGTGAGGTCTCTGTCTGCGTCACCAGCATCGTGTGCACAAGCCTCGATCTCTTTGTCGAGGTGATACAATTGAAACATGGATTGTTGCGTCTTGATTTTCGCAACTTCATCCTTGAGCCTCTGATATTTATCAGCTTCCTCCTTCTGCTGCTTATACTGCCGCTTCTCCGCGGCCATGCCCTTTCGTTTCGCCCAGTGCTGCGTGACTTGCTCTTCGGCGGCATCTTTTTCCGCGCACGCTTCGTTATACGCATCACGAAATTCAGCAGAGCCAGAAACTTCTTCAAACATGGCAGTGAGTTCGCGGGGTGATTTCGAAGCTATACCTTCCACTTCGTTCTGAAATACGAGGAAATTTCGAGCCTTGACAAGAATTCCGATTTTCGCCAGCTCTTTGTTGTATCGCTCAAGGGTCATGACCTTGCCGTTTACTCGGTACTCTGATGTGCCAGAATGAGTGACGGTTCTCGAGAACTCGACGGTACCCTTGTTATTTCCCTTGTCGTAAAAGAGCTTTACAACTGCTTTTCGGTTTTTCGGGTCGTCGGTAGGGTCGGAAAGATTTCTGTAAACCAAATCGCGAAGTTGGTTTCCGCGCAATTGGGAAGTTCGCACGCCGAGAACGAACGAAATAGCATCCATCAGATTGCTCTTCCCGCTCCCATTTGTTCCGATGACCGCGTTAAATCCTTTGAACGGCCCCACAACAACTTTGCCGCCATAGCTCTTAAAATTCTCAAGTTCCAGACGGTCCAAACGACCGGCGGGCTTTGCCACAGGAGGTGTCCCTCCATCGTTTTCTTCGACGTCCATCTCCGAGAAACGAAAGCGTTTTCGGCGACACTTTCGACAAGTGTGTCGGGCGTTGCTCGATAAGCCGAAGCTACAGTTTCTTAATTCTCGGTTCCCGCCAAATTGAGTGCATGTTTCATTATTATGAGAAAAACCCCTTCAAAAATTATTCGATTTTATTGAATTTCCGCAACAGCCAGATGTGTCTAAATTATCGCCACAACCGAGGTCTGTACTGAGACTGGCCAACACTCAGAACCGACAACCTTTCTCGCTGGCAAGTAAATCAACTTATCGTTTGTCTGAAACAGAGATAACTTGTTAAACAAAATTCGCTGTCCAACAGCGCACAAGACGGACTGTGCGTTTTCAGAGTCCTAGTTTTAATGAATCTTGCCGGAGAATAGATGTGAATTCTATTCTAGTACACTCATGAATCAGGAAAATGCTTTTAGAGTTGATTTCTAAGCAACAGAATCAGTACCTACAGGACATCAGTCCCCTTTTTCTGAAGAACCGCGAAGGTAAAAGAAGCTTGGAATACATGCATGAGTCCGAACTACTAGTTCACACTCATGCATGTCTTCCGAACAGTAGTGTAGTTTGCACCCGTGCGTGCAGTCCTGGCACAGGTATTTCGATTTTGTTGGCTGAGGTCCACGGAGTGCGGCGGTGCACTTGTACAGCCTCAATTGGTACGAGATCCGCAGATGCGCGAGGTGACACGGAGGTGAAGCATTGAGAGCCGCAAATCGAGTGGTTGCTACACGTGTAACAAGATCCGATTTTGGGGGGTCCCAATTGGGCCTATATGAAAGGTACGAAACTGAGGTCGAATCTCCTCCGTGGGCATTTCGCGACAGACTCCACCGGAACATCGTCTGCAGAGTTGCACGATGGAGCGCGGGACAGGGACGGCATTCACAACCCCCGCTGGCGCAGTAGCGCTGCGAAATGCATCCCTTCGGCCGCCGCTATGCGGCAGCGGCGAAAGAGTAAGCCCGCGGCGGCCAGCGCGAGTGACAATGAAGAAAGTCGCGCGCGGCAAGGGCACTCGCATGCGTGACGACGAGAGCAATGCCGTCGATGTGTTCGCTTCCGTGGGCGCCCCGGAGGACCTTCTCGCCGCGGCGCTTGCGGAACCTGCTGCGCCACCAAAAAAAGAAAAGAAATTAAGCGCAAACCGAAAACTGCAGCCAAGGCGGAAGTAGACGCTGACGAAAGCGAAGGTGATGAGACTGCATTCTTTGAAAGATGTAGTGCAGGTGGAAGAAATTCAGGTTGTCACGAGTCAGAAGGGCAAGAAGGGCAAGAGGAAAAAGGGTGGCGTCGTAATTGCGGATGATTCGAACGCTGTCGACGTGTTTGCCAATTCTGTCGTGGATAGTGACGAGCTTCTTTCAGAAGCTCTTGGAGGGGGAGGAAAGAGCAAGGCAAAAGAAAATGCTGTGAAGGGTCCACACGGTTTGCAGAAAGTCGTAGAACCAGTTCCTGTGCGAAAAAAAGTTCAGGAGGTACAGCCGGAGGTCCCGGTCGTGGAAGCAGAGACTGAAGTTGTGGTCGATGAGCCAGATTTCGAGCCGGACGCTGACGTGCTTTCCGAGTTCGAGCAATTCGGAGAAGGTATCGCCGATTTTACACTGGAAGGACGGCGCAAAACATTGAAGAAGGAGAAGAAAAAGCGGACCACTGCGGAAACGAAACGTACCAATTTTGGTGGATACGGGACAGGTGGGGAGAAGTACACCTCGGTTCGACTAGAGGACGTCACTGTCGTGTTCAGGAATACTACCATTCTTCAGGGTGTCACATGGGGGGTGCAGACTGGGGATCGAGTAGGTTTGGTTGGCGAGAATGGATGCGGTAAGACGACCCAACTCAAGCTTATTGCTGGTCTTCTCAAACCGACGGAAGGTGAAATTGTGACTTCATCTTCGAGGACGAAAGCGTCATTTCTCAGACAGGAGTTTGTGGACGAGTTAGACCCTCGAAGAACTCTGCGGGAGGAATTTACAACGGCTTTTGAAAAGGAACATAAAGCCATTGCGGAGTATAAGAAGGTGGAAAGCGAAGTCAGTGCCGCTGGGAGTGACTTGGAAAAGTTGGAGGGATTGCTGAACAAACTGGAAGAAAAAAGGCAATTATGCGAAGATCTCGATGCGTGGAACATTGACACTAGGATTGACAAAGTGATGCCTGGTCTTGGTTTTGAGCCGGAAGATAATGACAAGCTGGTAGCTTCTTTCTCAGGCGGTTGGAAGGTTCGTATTGGACTTGGAAAGGTGCTTATGCAAGACCCAGATCTTCTTTTGCTGGATGAACCCTCAAATCATTTGGACAATGACTCTGTGGAGTGGTTGGAGTCATTCCTGCAAAACTGCGCATTGCCGATGGTCATCGTGTCACACGATCGCGAATTTCTGGACAGGGTATCGACGAAAATCGTCGAAATTGAGGGCGGGGAAGCAGTATCGTACCCAGGGAATTATTCAATGTTCGTTAAGCTGAAAGCAGAAAGACGAAAGTCATGGGAAGCGGCATACGAAAAAACAGCAACGCTTCATTGCCGAGCAGCGTAGCTACATCAACTCGTACAGAAACTCACCCGCACGTGTGAGCCAGGTGAAGAGCCGGCAGCGTATGCTTAACCGAATGGAGAAGAGCGGGCAATTGGTGCGCAAGCCTCCGCATGGCGGAAAACCGCTTGTGTTCCGATTCCCGCCAGCGCCGCGTTCAGGTCGGGAGGTTGTCAAAATCGAGGATATGTCCCACGCGTATGGCGATGAGGTGCTGTTTAAGGAGACGTATCTGGACATTGAACGTGGGGACCGCATTGCTATTGTCGGTCCAAACGGCAGCGGGAAGAGCACACTGCTTCGAATGGTGACGGGGTCAGAGAAGCCAAAACAGGGAATTGTAGAGTGCTCGGCCTTGCATAATGTCACTGTCGCATACTATGAGCAAAATCAAGCTGACGCCCTCGACCTGGACATAACGGTTTTGGAGACGTTGAAGCAGGCGGCACCCGAGCACGTGCGTTATGAGGAGATTCGCGCTCTTCTCGGAAAGTTTCTGTTCAAAGGGGACTCAGTGGAGAAAAAGGTTCGATCACTGAGTGGTGGGGAAAAGGCCAGGCTTGCATTGGCGAAGATTATGCTAAAGCCGGCGAATGTTTTGGTTCTAGATGAACCTGGTAATCATTTGTCACTCTCGGCGAAGGAGATGCTTGAAGAGGCGCTGCAGCATTTCGATGGAACGCTTTTGATCGTAAGCCATGATAGGTACCTGCTGTCCCAGGTGGCGACGCAGATCGTAGCTGTCGAGGACCAGGAACTTGTCCTACATGACGGGGATTATAAGTCATATATGGAGAAGAATGCGGATTTGAGGGAGAAACTGAAGGCGAGGTTTATTCCCGGTGTGGCAGAGATCAAGAGCGCACCAAAGATTGTCGTTGAGACACCCTTTGAGGTTATTGACAAGAAGGAGAAGAGAAAGAAGAAATTTGGAGGGTCTGGGATTGCGTCCGGAAGAACGAAGGAGATGAATGCCAAGCGTTGGAAGAAGTAGTCAGTAGTGTTGGATTTTTTTCACCTTTTATGAATGGGGATACAGGTTAATTAAATTTTTATACCAAGTTCGTTGCTCCGGGGGAAGTGTCCATGGAGGTTGGTGGTTCAGACGTATTCCAGACGTGAAGTAACGAAAGGTACACACGACTGGGTCGGAGGCGCGGCCAAGTAACGCCGGAGTTCCTATTGCTCGCTGGTCTTCTATATTTCGCCGCGTTCAGGTCAAATTACCGAATGGTAGTTTGATCCGCTCCGCACAAATCGGATGCACGGACAGTTTGTCCTACAGTATTTGTTCAAATTAAACCCCCCAAAAATAATGAAGAAATTTTACACATAAATTAGTAGCCTGTCAACCAACAGTGCCCGCGCCCATCTTCCGCATCCGCACCATACCTGAGGAGGGCGAATGCCACCCAGGGCGTGCGTTTAAACGCGCCCACGAATCGGAACCAGAGCCGGTGTTCGCGCACACATGTCCCCCGCGATGGCGTCACGTGCGACTGGGTCGGAGGCGCGGCCAGGCAACGCCGGAGCAGCGCCAGCTACTGCCGGCGCCGCGAACAGGCCGGTGTATGCAACCGCGGAGAGCCGCAGTCTCTTGCCAGCAGCAAAGTAAGTGCACATTTCCTTATGCCGAACTCGCGCGTGTGAGGGACTGTGCACTCACAGTGCTGCAAATTTTCTGCGTATAGGCTTGCCGAATTGCTTCAAGAAGTTGCGCCGGGCGAAGTGCTCGACCGTGATGTCGAAGAGGTATGTTTTTTTTTATCACTTCACGCGCGCGCTCTTTTGAGCACTCTTTTGACAGCAGTATGTTGACAAGCCCCTTTTTTCGCGCGTTTTTTTCGCAGTTCATGCAAGAACATGTGGACGGATTTGTTGAGAGCGTAACAGAGTTGCGTGCAAGCTCGCCAAGCACCGCAACAGTCGCACCCTTGATGCGCGCGACGTTCAGCTCCATTTGGAGAAGAATTGGGACATTCAGGTCCCCGGTTACGGTGATGACCCTAAGCCAGCCCGCCGCCCTGCATCATCGCAGGTTCACCACGCCCGCCTGCAAGCTATTGCCCGCTCGCAGCAGCAAAATCATTAACACTTTTATAAATGAGATAACAGCAAAATTGGAGAGTGGAAACCCCAAAAATGCAGCCGTGGGAGACATTTGCAAGGAGCACGTGATAGCTTTTCCCTGGTATCCGGTCCATAGGTCTGCGTTGGCGAGTCGCATTTTTGAGTTTTTTGGATCTATTTTTATATTAAGATGACATCAAATGTATAATTCTTACCAGACGCGCCATCACAAAATCTCCATCAAATCCCTTTTTCACAAACATGACCCTATGTGTATATCGTTTGTTTAGTAGCCGTTGAGGTTCTGTAGATGAACATTTCTAAGGCATGGGGAATTGCTGGGCATAGCTAAAAAAAGTTACGGGAATGTTGTTTATGTTTCTCTTTACCTCCCCGATCAAGCGCGACGTTACCCCACTACACGTCACGTCTTAGCTTTGAATAAGAGCCTAGAATGCGACATACAGTTCATCGAAATCAATACGGCGCGTACGGCATCATCATCTCCACCTCGGAGTTGGCAATTAGCTTCTGAAACTCGTCCGAGGATACAGTCTCCTTCTCAATCAGCATATTCGCAAGACCATTAAGCAGTTGCCTGTTCTCAACGAGCAGTGTCTTAGCGCGTGTGTACGCCACATCCACGAGTCTCTGAACCTCTTCATCAATCTCCGACTTCGTGACAGAACTGAGCTGCGGAGTTCCAGACGCCATCTGTCGCCCCATGAAGGGATTTGAGCTCTCAGTGGAGAGTGCGAGCTGGCCGACCTTCTTCGACATACCGAACCGGGTGACCATCTGTCGCGCAACCTGCGTGACGCGCTGGAGGTCATTAGAAGCACCAGTAGTAATATGCTCCTCGCCAAACACAATTTCCTCCGCAATGCGGCCGCCGAGTGCGACGGCAAGCTGCCCCTCAAGGAACTGGCGCGAGTAAAGGCCTGAGTCGACACGCTGCTCATTCGGCGCAAAGAAGGTGAGCCCGCCCGCACCACCACGCGGAATAATTGTGATTTTCGCCACCTGGTCGTAGTCCGGGGTAAGTGCACCGACAACGGCGTGCCCGGCCTCATGGTACGCGACGAGCGTCTTCCGCGCCTCCGTCATAACCGGGTCCTTCTTCTCGGGGCCAACGGTGACGCGGTCGATTGCATCGCCGATTTCGTCAGGTCCGATCTCGGTTTTCATACGCCGCGCCGTGAAGATGGCCGCCTCGTTCAGCAGATTCTGCAGCGAGGCACCGGAGAAGCCGGGCGCATTCGCGCCACCTGTTCCAGGTCGACATCCTTTGCCAGTGGTTTCCCGCGCGCGTGCACCTTGAGAATGTCGTATCGCCCCTTGAAATCGGGGAGATCAACGACAATACGACGATCGAATCGGCCTGGCCGGAGCAGGGCCTGGTCGAGCACGTCGCGCGATTGGTCGCTGCGATAACAATGACGCCGGAGTTGCCCTCAAATCCGTCCATTTCAGTCAGCATCTGGTTGAGCGTTTGCTCGCGCTCATCATTACCCCCTGCAATGCCAGCCCCACGCTGACGTCCGACCGCGTCAATCTCGTCAATGAAGATGATGCAGGGCGCATTCTTCTTCGCGTTTGCGAAAAGATCGCGCACGCGCGACGCTCCCACACCGACAAACATCTCCACAAACTCTGAGCCAGAAATGGAGAAGAAGGGGGACGCCTGCCTCCCCCGCGACGGCGCGCGCGAGAAGGGTCTTTCCCGTTCCCGGCGGGCCTTCAAGAATAACTCCACGCGGGATGCGCGCGCCGAGTTCCGTGAAGCGCTCCGACTCCTTGAGGAACTGGACGACCTCCATGAGCTCCAGCTTCGCGCCGTCAACGCCGGCGACGTCCTTAAACGAGATGCCAGTGTCCGGCACCATGCGACGCGGGCGCGCTGCGTTGCGGTCCATGGGGCCGCCCATGCCGCCCATGCCGCC
>JADWZK010191875.1_pt1 | contig 21763 bp, 27 predicted proteins | sample 8957641 | NCBI WGS metagenome assembly JADWZK01 (sample SAMN16576796, study PRJNA672827) | algae metagenome | host: rhodolith | place: South Korea: Udo, Jeju | collected 2014-09-18 | reverse complement strand
CACCCTACATTAATTGAAAATGTAACGTTTATTTAAGAACTCCAACCTATAGGAATAAAGGGATCCATTAGTAAACCAGTTAAAATTCCCCTTTCTTGATTAGGGTGACTTTTTAGCATGAAATCCATGTTAATGCAAAATGATGCCCACTTCGGCACCTAAATGACGTCTGCTTCGGCACCGAAATGACGTCTGCTTCGGCACCGGAATGATGTCTGCTTCGGCGCCTTAATGATGTCTACTTCGGCAGGTAATTTATCCACTGCAATGCCACTCCTTTAGACTGCGTCCTAAACAGAACGCGAGGCTATCCGAGAAAGCATGTCAGGCAAGCAACAAGGAAAATTACTGCCCATGGTGAAATTTAGAGAAATCATTCGACTCCATGAATTGGGGTATAACCAAACCGAAATTGCCCACAGTTGCATGGTGGCTCGTTCGACCGTGCAAGACTATATCCGCCGAGCGAGCGCCAAAAGGCTGAGTTACGAGCAACTCGAAGGGATGAGCGATAGTGAGGCCCAAGCTTTTCTGGGAAAACAACTGGGTGTGTCAGTGAGCGCAAAATCGATCGATTTTGCGCCTGTCCATCAGGAGTTAGCGCATAAAGGGGTGACGCTGGCCCTGTTATGGCAAGAAGGAATTGATCGCGGCGATTGGCGGCTGAGTTACGGTCAATTCTGCCGTCGCTACAACCAATGGAAAGGGCGTCACAACCTATCGATGCGGCAGACCCACAAGGCTGGGGGGAAAATGTTTGTAGATTATTGTGGCTTAACTCTACTGGTGACCCACCCGAACACCGGGGTGGTCACCGAGGCGCAGATCTTTGTCGCCTGCTTGGGTGCGAGCAACTATACGTTTGCCGAAGCCACCGAGAGTCAAGCCCTGCCGTACTGGATAGGCTCTCATCAAAGAGCCCTACATTTCTTTGGGGGCGTGCCTGAAGGCATCGTGCCTGATAACTTAAAATCAGGCATCACCGAGCGTGTCGCTATGAGCCGGGAGTAAATCGCAGCTACCAGGACTTTGCCGCCCACTACCAGGTGGCGGTTATCCCAGCTCGCCCTAAGGCTCCTCGCGACAAAGCCAAGGTCGAAAAAGCGGTGCAGGAGGTGGAGCGGCAAATTCTAGCGCCATTGCGTCATCAGCACTTCAGCAGCTTTAGCGAACTCAATGAGGCGATGCGTCCGCTGCTCAAACGCCTCTTATATCTCATTTTTACTTCTTTAAACTAGCGTTGTTGTTGTTTTTTACGTGCCTCCTTAGCTTTTTTTTCTTGAGTAAATTTATATTTTCCATAATCTATAATTCTACAAACCGGGGGGTCTGATCGATCACTGATCATAACTAAATCTAATCCTTCAGCCTGAGCAAGTTTTAATGCTTCCTTTGAAGAATATATACCTAATTGCGAACCTGAGACTCCTATTAGGCGTATTTTTGAATTAGTAATATTGTGATTGATGGTAACTTGGTTATTTGGTCCCTTTTTAAAATTTTTTGATTTTTCTAGCACAGATGAATTAATATATCCTGATTTATAAAAAAATATTTTTGAAGGTTGTCAAACTATTATACCATTACATAAAAACAGAATACAAATTCTGTTATCCTAATTATCAATAATAATTTAATATTATTAAGTTACTCTTTTTTATTTACTTAATGGCATGAAACATACATTATCAGTTTTAGTAGAAGATGAGGCAGGTGTACTATCGAGGATAGCAGGCTTATTTGCTCGTAGAGGTTTTAACATTGAAAGTTTAGCTGTTGGACCAGCTGAAAAAAAAGGCATTTCAAGAATTACTATGGTAATTCCTGGAGATAATAGAACTATTGAGCAATTAACTAAACAATTATATAAATTAATTAATATATTAAAAGTTCAAGATGTTACTAATATACCTTGTGTAGAAAGGGAATTAATGTTATTAAAAATAAAGGCTTCTACAGAGAATCGTTCGGCAATCTTAGAGATAGCTAATATTTTTAGAGCTAAAGTTGTTGATATTGCATATGGGTATCTAATTTTAGAGGTTACTGGTGATCCTGGAAAAATGGTGGCTATTGAACAATTATTAGATCAGTATGGTATTGTAGAAATTGCTAGAACAGGAAAAATATCTTTAATACGTTCTTCAAATGTCAATACTGAATTACTAAGAAATAAGTTGAGTAGAAAACATCTTTTTTATAGATTAAGTAATATATATTGGGGGTGGAGGGACTTGAACCCTCACGATTACAAAAAATCAACAGATTTTAAAGTCTATTGTGTCTACCATTCCACCACACCCCCGATGTTTTATATTACTAGGCGGCACCCAGATTTGAACTGGGGGATCGAGGATTTGCAATCCTCTGCCTTACCACTTGGCTATACCGCCACTGTAATATATAGCTATTCTACCATAGTTTAAGTAATTGTTTTTTCATTTTTATAAATTGTCTAAGAATCTATAAATAAGCGACTTTTTAAAATATCTTCAGATTGTATAGTTACTAAATCTGCTTTGGTTAGTACTTTGTTACCGCTACCAAAAATACGATTTGCTTGTCTCATTCGAGCTCTATCAATTGCATTGCGTATGCTTCTCGCATTTGCAAAATGTGGTTGCTTCATACGTTTTTCTGCATAGTCTAATAGAACTAGGTCAGCTTCCATAGCAAATCTATACTGTTGATCTTCGAGCATTAGTTTTGCTATTTGAAGTAATTCTTTAGCTGTATAATCTGGAAAGTCTACATGATTAGTGACTCGAGAAGATAATCCAGGATTTGATTCATAAAATTTATTCATTCTATCTTTATAACCTGCAAAAATAACTACAATGTCATCTCTTTGATTTTCCATGACCTGTAATAGTATCTCAATTGCCTCAGCTCCATAATCTCTTTCATTATCTGGCTTATATAAATAGTAAGCTTCATCTATAAATAAAACTCCTCCCATTGCTTGTTTAAGAACTTCTTTGGTTTTTGGTGCAGTATGACCTATGTACTGCCCAACTAAATCATCCCTTGTCACAGTCATTAAATGACCTTTGCGAATATAGCCTAGTCGATTTAATATATCTGCCATTTTCATTGCAACAGTAGTTTTTCCAGTACCTGGACTACCTGTAAAAGACATATGTAAGCCAGGATTTCCAGATATTAAATTTAAGTTATTTCTTAATCTGTCAATTAATAATAATGCTGCTATTTCTTTTATTCGCGTCTTAACAGGTATTAACCCTATTAATTCTTCTTCTAACTCATCTAACACTTCTTGTATTTGTGTTTTATCGTATTCTTCTTGTAAATTAACAAGAGTATCATCAGGAAAATTTTGAGTCATAAAATTTTAATTTGATTGCAACTTTGTGATTATTTTATTTATCGTTCAGAAAAGGTCATAATTATAATTATGACCTATGTATATAAATATATTTTTAAGTATTAGTAACGGAATCCTTCAGGTTTCTCTACTGCATAACTGTGGAAACTATATTTCTGATTTCTGCTAACATCTTCTGATCTCATTAAAGCAAATCCTGGTTCAGAACTCGGTCTGTTAATGATAAAAGATAAAACACAACTTTCTATACCTCTTGTATTATCAAAGGCATTAACTTTAATGTATAAATTAGAATGTGCTTTACGGCAGTTCTGAATTTCAAACATTACTGTTGCGCTATCTTGAATATCGAATAATGGCAATCCCCAAAGTTCCCAGTAGCTATTTCTTGGGTGTGGATCTTCTGTATATTCAATATTTACAGACCATTTCTTAGAAATTGCATAATCAATTTGCTTACTAATTTGTTCATCAGTTAAATCTGGAAGAAAGGAAAAAGTTCCTTGTGTTAATCTCACTTATATACTCCTTGGATGTGTAAGAAGGTTGTATTGATTTTTAAATATAATAATTATTATTAATACTTAAACATTTGCTGTTGGAGTTTCTACAAAATCAGCAGTATCTGTAGAAGTATAGTTAAATGTAATATCTTTCCACAGATCTAATGCTGTTTGTAAAGGTCCGCAAGTTTTTGCAGCATCACGTAGAATTTGTGGTCCTTCAGCAACATAATCACGACCTTCATTTCTTGCTAAAACTATTGCCTCAAGAGCTACACGATTAGCTGTTGCACCTGCTTGAATACCGTCTGGATGTCCAATTGTACCACCACCAAATTGAAGAACAACGTCTTCACCTAAGTAGTCTAAAAGTTGATGCATCTGTCCGCAATGTATACCACCAGAAGCTACTGGAGTAACTTTTCTAAGTGAAGCCCAATCTTGTTCAAAGAAGATACCTTGAGGTAGATTAACATCTAAATGACTCAATAATAGAGTATTATAAAAACCTCTAATCATTAAAGGATCACCTTCTAACTTACCAACAACTGTCCCTGCGTGAATGTGATCTACACCAGCCATGCGCATCCATTTACAAATTACACGGAAATTCATTCCGTGCTCTTTTTGTCTTGAATATGTGGAGTTACCAGCTCTATGTAAATGTAGTATCATATCGTTTTTACGTGCCCATACTGCCATGGTCTGTATTGCAGTGTATCCAATAACAAGGTCAATCATAATTATAATACTACCAAGAGCTTTTGCAAATTCTGCTCTTTCATACATCTCTTCCATAGTCGCAGCAGTCACATTTAGATAGTGTCCTTTTACTTCTCCAGAAGCAGCAATAGCTCTATTTACACCTTCTATAGAATAAAGATATCTCTCTTTCCAGCGCATGAATGGTTGAGAATTAATATTCTCATCGTCTTTTAAGAAATCTAATCCGCCTTTTAAGCCTTCATATACTACTCTTCCATAGTTTTTACCAGATAGACCTAGTTTAGGTTTTACGGTTGCACCCAGAAAAGGACGGCCAAACATGTTCATTCTTTCACGTTCTACAATTACACCTGTTGCAGGTCCTTGAAAAGTTTTCAGATAAGCAACTGGTAAACGCATGTCCTCAAGTCTTAGAGCTTTAACTGCTTTGAAACCGAAAACATTACCAATGATAGAAGCCGTTAGATTAGCAATTGATCCTTCTTCAAATAAATCAATATCATAAGCAATGTATGCAAAATATTGATCATTAGTATTAGGTACAGCATCAACTTTATAAGCCTTAGCTCTATATAAGTCGCAAGCTGTTAGTAAATCTGTCCAAACAACTGTCCAAGTTGCCGTAGAAGATTCACCTGCAACAGCTGCAGATGCTTCAATAGGATCTACTCCAGGTTGCGGTGTAATACGAAATAAAGCAAGTACATCTGTATCTTTAACTACATATTCAGGATCCCAGTAACCCATTTTTGCATATGGTATTACACCTGATTCATAGCGCTCGTTCTTAATCCTTGTCCGTTGTTCTACGGATTGAGACATATATTCCTCCTTCAATATAAGGCAGTATCACTAGATATTTTTTAAACCAATAAAAAAAGGTTGTTTATCTTATTTCATTGACCCTAACCTAAAATATATCATTATTTGCTTATCAAATAATCTCAACCTTATTTATATTAGTGATAATATTTATTAATATTTAAAGTTCTTGAACAGTAAATTTAATAAGTAGCATTATTATGAATTAAATAAAAATATTTAAAATTATATTTAGAATTCAGTAAATATACTGAATATGTATGTTAGAATTTGTCCAGCAAGGGATATAAATTAGAGAGATTTTGTCTTGAAAGCATTACAAATTGGAGATAGTACTTTTGAAGAAGAAGTGCTCAAATCAACTAAACCAGTATTAGTTGATTTTTGGGCACCTTGGTGCGGTCCTTGTCGTATGGTTGCAACAGCCGTTGATCAAATTGCAGATGAATATAGTGAAAGTATTAAGGTCGTAAAAGTTAATACAGATGAAAATCCTAGTACAGCTACCTCTTATTCTATAAGAAGTATACCTACGTTAATGATTTTTAAGAAAGGTGATAAGGTTGATACTGTAATTGGAGCTGTTCCTAAATCGACTATAGAAACTACAATACAAAAATATTTATAAGATTTAAGATTTATGTCAAAAAAATGTCAGGTTACTAAGAAAAAAGCCAATAATGCCTATGCTATATCTCACTCACATATTCGTACAAAAAGATTGCAACATGTTAATTTACAAAATAAAAAAATTTGGTCAAAAGAACAATCTTGTTGGATCCGGGTACGTATTTCGACAAAAGCTATAAGATGCTTGGCTAAAATGAGTATCTAATCTTAGAAAAAAGAATAAAATAGTGACAAATTTATATTATTATGGTAATATGTTAATATAATAAATTAATCTAAAAAGAGAGTTTTGGGAGAATAAATATGCAATTTTTAAGTAATCAATATAATTTAGATAGTGAGCACGAACTAGTATTAGAAAGACCGGTTGGATGGTCCTCAGCATGTTTAGATTCTACTATAGACTACTATTTAAATTGTAACTATACTGATTTACAGGTAAACGAAGAAGAAAAAATAGATCAAAGAATAACTAAGTTTAATAATTGATTTTAACATCAGAAGTAAATTTAACTTCTGATGTTTACATAATTTGCTAGTGTAGCTCAATTGGTAGAGCAGCTGATTTGTAATCAGCAGGTTATGGGTTCAAGTCCCCTTACTAGCTTATTAAAATAAGCTCAGACCAAGGCTTTGTACAACTGGTAAATTTGCCAAAAGTAAATATGCAAATCCAGCTCCACCAATGGAACCAACTAAAAAACCGCCTGTGAACTGTCTCCATCCTATATTACTCTGTAATAAATCTTTGGAATTCTCTTTGTCAAAAGATACATTTCCATATATGGATAGACAAGTTGTTAAAATTATCACCAAGCCAACTGTAGATAAAAAACCAGCAAGTAATGCAATATCAGTATTTCTTAAAGGACCCAATTTATCGAAAGGTCCTATCAAAAAATAACCATGTGCCATACCAATTTCCAATCCTCTAAAAAGTGGTGACAGACCTCGACGATATGCTGGTAAATTACCAATCAATCCTTTCGTAAAACTTGAAGTACTTATGGGAGTAGAAAGATTGCCAACAAAAGGGTCGTTATTATAGGGCTGAATGAAGTCTGACATAAATCTGTTATCCAGAAGTAAATATATAAAAGATTATTATAATGTAAATTTAATTTACAAAATTGTAATAGATATGCTTAGATAACTTGTTAAAATATTAAAATATGTATCATCTAAAGCAAAGAGATAGTATAATTTATAAAATGGCGACTTGTACAATTCTAATTTATATAGATAATATTAGTTGAAAGTTATTATATTTCTTATACAAAGGATCTATTTACGCATGTTTACGTTTATTAGTTATATAATTTTTATTGCTCTTTTTTCAGGTTTAGCACTAGGCTTGTTTTTTAGCTTACAGGCTATTAAGTTGATCTAAATTTTTAGTTACCTAGTAATAAAATATTATTGGGTAGCTAAAAAATGATTTATAAGTCAAAAGATGCGGAGTTAAAAATATTTTTGCGTTTTTAAAATAATCTTTGAGCTACTACCATCAAAATTTATACCTCTGTCAACATACTTTTATATTGACAGAGCTGTAAACAAAGTTTACTTTTTTATTATACACGACCACTCTTGTTCAACAACATGCTTTGCCATTCTTTTTCTGTTATGATTTTGCTATATCAGGTATTTCATATTGTATGTGATAAAATTTATCTAATCTTTTAGATAAATTTTGCTTTCTCTTGAAAAGAGTGGAACGATTTTGCGATTCTGGCCAGAACTTTAACAAATCTATTGTGCAGAATCATTACAAGCTTTTCATCGCTTAAGGAAATCAAGCCTAATTTTTCTTCCGTCAATTCATTCATAGGAGGGGCCATAACCTTATTAAAACTAGACTCATTTCTATTCATATAAACATTTAAAGGTGAGCTGTCTGCTAGTTTTACCTTGACCTGGGCACCAACAGTATCTTGAGGAACCCTATATTCGATTTTATACTGACTACCATCCGCTATTGAAATCACATCCGGATCTCCACTAAGATATATACCTATGGGTTTTAAAATTGGAGGTGTTATAAAAAACAAACTTCTACTCAGTACAAACAAGAAGAAATTCATATAACTATAATCAAGAAAAAATCCAAAAGATTTATTACATTTTTTTATATAAAACTTAAAATAAGAATCGCATAAATGATTATGAATAAAAATAGATACATAGAAAACAACTTTATTCAGCAATTACAAGCCATACTTTTACCTATTCTTTTAGGGAATCCTTTTCAGAGCCAAAGATTAAATATTTCAAATACTTTCAATAAATCTGGGCAGAGCGATTTCTCTACAATATTAAACGACGATCAAGTTTTTTACTCAGACAATAATCACATTATGCCAGTCATTCTTGTAAAGACCAAGAATGATCAAACCAGTGAGCTCTTCTCAGATCAAAAGAGCTATCCTGATGAGTACGAAGAAACTGAAATTCAATTAACAAGTAATCTTAAGGACAACCTGTTTCCCAAACCTGGAATAACTTATACAGAAAAAACAGAAACTAAACGTGGAAGCAGTTCTAAACAAAAATCAACACTGATATTTAGACAAGAAAGGAAAAGTAAGCGAGGCGCAGCATCATCCCCTAGAGGTCATTCAGATGCAAGACACCCAGAAAACGTAGCAAACTTTGAAAGAGCTGGTATACCCATAGACCCTAATGAAAAATCCTAACAAAAAGCCTGACAATATCCAAAACTGGCGTTGGAGCAATAAGCAAAAAGCAATGGACCATACATGGATGAACGCAGAGGATTAAAGTGGGTAAAAAAATACATAACAGAAAAACAATGGCAAAGGATGCTATTAAACAATAGTGGCAAGATATAATAAAACCAGCTTTTATAGTTTCATAAGCAAGCTGCTAGCATTCCTCTGCTTACAAAGTAAAAACGTTAAATGGTCTACCGTAAGTATTATTTACGAATCTGATTTAAGAAATTAGAATAATTTATATCTTATTCACTTAAGAAATTTTTTAAGTCAGGTTTATGCAGCCGAGTTTGATATTTTTTAATAGATTAATTAAAGTAATAAAATGAAATAAAGACTTGAAATAATTATGATTAATAAAAGAACAGATCAAATTCTTGGATCTCGTAGGTTAAGTAATTACTGGTGGGCTGTAGTAATTTTATTAGGAGGAATATCATTTTTCTTAGTTGGAATATCTAGTTACTTGCACGTGGAGCTTTTACCTTTTACTCAATCATCGGGAATATCATTTATACCTCAAGGTGCTATTATGATATTCTATGGTACCCTGGCAATATCTTTAAGTTTATTTTTATGGTTAACCATTTTATGGAATGTAGGTGGCGGTTATAATGAGTTTAATAATGATAAAGGTATAATTACAATATTCCGATTAGGATTTCCTGGCAGAAATAGAAATTTATCTTTAACCTATCGTATACAAGATATACAGTCTATACGTATAAATATTCAAGATGGTTTAACACCAAAACGTGAAATTTATTTAAAAACAAAAGACAAAAGAGAAATACCTTTAACCCGTGTAGGTCAACCTTTATTATTATCCGAAATTGAAAAACAAGCATCAGAACTAGCAAAATTTTTAGGAGTTGTGTTGGAGGGTCTAGAATAGATGGATTTAATAAACAGTGTGTTTATTTAACTAAATCTTTTGTGTTAACATGTGGAGGTACCACTGAGCGGGTATAGTTTAGTGGTAAAACCTTAGCCTTCCAAGCTAATGATGCGGGTTCGATTCCCGCTACCCGCTTCAATCTAAAAGAGGATGCTTACTTAATATTAAGCATCCTCTTTTTGCATCTGCTGGATTCGAACCAGCGACGTTCTTTTCAGAATGGCGGATTATTAGAGTCGATTTTATAGAAACCTCTCTTACAAAACCGTACATGAAATTTTCATTTCATACGGCTTACCCTTTTTACCTAGTATTTTAATTGATTGTCATATCATATTAAATGATATGCTAAAAATTAGCCTATAAATATATTCAAATTATTTTTTTACTTGCCATATATAAAATAATTTATCTGCAATTAAGTGCATTTTAGATATTTGTGTACTATCTAAAATATGGTAATAATGCTTATACCAATTTAACAGTTCTTTTTGTATAGCTGATTTTGCATCATCTGAGGTTAAATATCTATTTAATCTCCATTGGTCTATTTGATTTTTATGATATAAAACAGAACGCATATTGTGAAATAGTAATTTAATAGAATTACTACTTGGTTCAAGCGTAAATTTTTTATTAGTTTTTATTGATATGTTAACATCTGCAAAATTGATTACTTGATTGAGTTGTTTTTCATTTTTGTATTTAATACAACTAAGGTCAATATCTATTTTTTTTATAAACGATGCTACACAAAGATCCAAATTACTAAACACTGAATATTTTATAAAAAGAATTTTATGTTCACTAATTAAAATTATGTTTTTATATACATTTTTAATTTTTAGATTAATATAAATGTGCCACTCTATACCTGTATTTAATATGTTTTCCAATAATTCATACAGTATATTTTCATTAAAATAATCATTAACCGATTGTTTTTGCAATATTTTACAATTGTATTTAGTTAAGCTCTGTGAGTTTAGCCATAGTTTCAATTTCTGAGATATAAATTTAATACTGTTTATTTTATTTATAATATACTGATTATTAACAAATCTACCTGTTGTATTAAGATTAATAAAAGTTTTATAAACACTTTTATAGATTTTTGTAAAATCTTTGAAAAAATACTTCATTCGTGTTTTTAACTTTTTAGAATATATCTCTTCTTTTGTAAGACATAAAAAATGTTCATATCTTGGTTTCCACTCAGGCTGTAACAACAAAAATATTCTATATTGATCAACTTTATCTTTTATGAATTTGATTATAACATATGGAGTTTTTTTTATATTTATACATAGGTATGAATAAATCAATATTTTCCAGTAATGATGATTCGCTAAAAAAATATTTTTACTTATTTGATTAATTATACGTTGTATAAATAAAATTTGATAATCTGTATTCTTAAAAAAGTCTATCTGTATTTTATGAATTTTATTTATATCACATTTTTTTTGAAGCATTGTATATCTTTTTTTGAATAAATAATATTGTTTGTTCAATTTTTTTTTAGATTAATCGTAAAGCTATTTTCAACCATATAATTATTAACAGATATATTAATCTTCAAAGCATTACTAGGCTTATAATATAGGCGTAGTACGTTAGTCCAACTTTTATAAAAGCTTTTAAACTTTTTACTACATCTCAATAATATATAAATATTCATTACCTTAATTAACTCTAGTTGCAAACTTGAGAGTTTATATATTATTTATTCCGTTCCATATTTTCTATTATAGAATTAACTTAGACTCCTCTCTATATGCTACATCCAACTTTTATAAATCATATGCTAGTTAACTCATAGTAACTGCATATAAGTGGGTAAATATATTATATTTAATATATTTTTTGAAGCACTTTTTTCAAGGGTTTGTATGCCTAGTCTTATTAATCTTCCAAATAGTCTGCTTTATTTAAATAAATGTTAAGGTATAATCATATTTAAATTGACTATTAGAGTTCATTTATGATTTTAAATGGCCAGATTATAACTGACAAAGAAAATATAGTTATATATTTATTTAAAAAATATCTTTTGGTTAGTCATAAAGTTATGCTAAGTGTTTTACTTAGAACCTTTGACACCCAAAAAACGGATCGCACATGAGTCCGCTGCCTTCGGCCTCTCGGCCACAGATGCATATAGATAATAATTCTATAACTAAAATCATAAAAAATCAACTATGTACTATTCGTTCATATTATGATATGTTGCAACCGCAGAAGGTGAAATTTTATTTAAATACTTAAATATCCAATACTTGAAAATAGTATCCAATATCACAGGAAAAGTTGATATAAAAACAAAAATAAAGTTCCTACTTTCCGGTAACCCCAAATGTCTCAAAATTACTTCAATAACTACTTCCCATCCATGGGGTGAATGAAAACCAACAAAAATATCTGTACATAGAATAATTAGAAATGCTTTTGCTGTATCGCTTAAGCCATATATCAATTGATTAATAAAAGATTTAAGAATAGAAATTTGTCTTCTAGTAAAATTAATAATTAAAGAAAATATTATAAGAGATAAGATGTCTGATAGTATATTCTTAATTGCATTAACACTTTCATTAGCATATTTTTGGGCAATTTCTATAGCCTTTTTTGTGATTTCTATGTTTATTATTTGATAAGATGATTCAGGTATTTTACCAATTAAAATCTCAAAATGTAATTTTTCTTCAAATCTTTGCAACTCTGCAAAAGCTCTTTCTTCTTGTGAATCATTCAAGAATAATATCGTTTGGTCTCTACTCCATATATAATCTATCAATGGACCTAGAATAAAACTTTTGGATATTTGATTAACTAAAATAGGAGCAATAATCAAAATTAAGATATATTTGACAGATGTAGCTGTGTGGTACTGTGATATTTTGAATTCTTCCAATGCTTCAATATCAGCATTAGGATCTAGTTCTTTTTTAAATTTCTCAAATATTTTTGTGATAGATTTAGGAATAAGACTAATTTTCTCAAGACGAGATTTACTTATTTTATTTAAATTCCAATATTTCATATCTATGCATATGGTTGAAGCTAAAAAGGGATGTCTTTATTAGTTTGAAAATTACTAGGATACTTTAAATTCAAAACTAATTTAAAAGACTCATTTATTTGTACTTACATATTTTACTTCCAATATGAATTTTCAAAAGGTAAAACAACCAGTATACTTACATAATAGAAGAACAGGTAATTTAGTATCACAAACGGTAAATGTAAATCCAAATTATCTATTAAGACAAAACATTAAAAAGGTTATTTTTAAAGGCATAGTTAATAATCATCTTAAACAGATGATTTTTCGATACCTAAATATTTATAATATCTTTAAGTTAAAAAAACAATTAAGTATTTATAACCTTAATTTTATCCTCAACAAATTAAGATGCTCCGGGTTCTTTAACAAAATTAGTGCATCGTACTTATCATTGAATAATAATCGTTATTTACTTATTCAACTGAATTTAAATCCTATTGTCAAAGAAATTGTGATTCAAAATATAAATGAACTAAAAATACCTAAAAAATATTTGATTTCTATATTACAAAAGCAGATTGGCTATCCAAAAAGTTTACAGTTTATTAATAATATAATTCATAAGATACAATCTTGGTATTTTATTAGAGGCTATAAATGGATTAAGGTTTCATATGAAGCTTGTCATTCAAATATAAATAGAATAGAATTTGCAATTCTAGAAAGTCAGATTAGTGAAATTGAGATTAATTGTATAAACTATGTATCGCAAACTTATAAAAAAAATATAGAATCTTTTATTTTGAAACAATTAAAGGTAATTCAAGGTAAAAGCTTAAATTTTTATAATATAGAACTTGGTATTATTAAATTAAAGACACAAAAATTGATTTTGAGTTGTAATTATGAAATTCAATACACGGATAGAAATACTTTGAAAATCATTATAAAATATCGCTGTTTAGAAGATAGAGAGTCATACTTTTTCAACCGTAGTATTTACTTTCAATACCATTTACTCGATTTAATTTTTCAAGAAGCTTATACGACTTTCAACTACATAATACGTAATTTTGATAATTCTATTTACTGGAGTCAAATCAGAAATATTTACCTATGCTTACAAATTCGAGTGAATTCTTTCATTTTCAATAATCTTAATTATCATAATTTACTTCTTTCTAATTTTTTACAAATAAAAGATATTATAGAACACAAAAATAAAAATGATGCATTTATAATTCTGAAAAATAACCTAATATTCAAGCATTATATTAATCATTTAAATAGTTTTTTTACTAATTTACTGGTTGATCTTGAAAGATATCAAAGAAGAAAGAGGTTTATTATTTCATATAAATATCCCATATTGAATAATAATTCATATTATGAACAGCAGTTTCTGATATCTGTATTTCAAAATATGTTTAAAATTAAAAGTAGTATATTTAAAGCTATTTTCGAACAAATAAAATACAAAAAAAAATTCTTTGATAATTTTTATATTTCTTATGGTACGGATATAACTTTTATAAAGAATTTATCATCAAACATTTGTGTTTTTCAAAAACTCAGTTTCTTTGGCGATTTTTATAATAAAAATCTTCTATACATAAAAAACTTGCCTGAAAGATTATATGGATTTTTCAGACTAACAACTAAACCGATAAAAAATAAATTCTGTATTATACATCAAAAATTTATTTACTATATCATATCTATTAAATTAAATTCATTAAATTTCAAAGATAGACTAATCCCAAGTAATCTATGGAATTTTTCGATTAAATCTTACACTCCCTTCATCGTGAATTCTAAAGAATTTAATAAAAAGATAAGAATAAATCATTTAATTAATATGAATTATACCCGGATAGTTAGTTTTTCCAGCAATACATTAAATTCTTTAGCCAATACAGTTATATTTAATATAGATCTCAAAATATTTTTAGGTATTGTTAAATATATTCCTATTAATCTACTAAATTTTTTAAATAGTTTCCAAATCCTGCAAAATCCAGATTCTAGTTCAACTATAGCAATATGTCCATATTTGTACACTAATATAGAATATTATATATATAAACAGTATAATCTTTATTTATTTTTATTTCTTGATTATAAGCAGTATTTTAGTCTCAACCATATTTATGATGGAATTAATAAAATAAAAGGAGGTATTTATCTTTTTGGTACTGGATTAGAAATTATTTTACCAATTAATCAAATGCCAATTATAAAAATAAGATATGAAATGAATATTAATGGAAGCTGCAGATTATATACTAAATTATATTTTAAATAAATAAAAGATAACATATAATGAATTCTGGATTTTTTTTGAATACAATAGAAGGCAATTGGGTTATACAAAGTACAAATTATTCTTTAATTAACAATACAATTGATATATCAATTAATCAAATTAGTTGGAAACAAGTAAAAAAAAACAAACAGCGAAATCAATCTAATACTAAAAAATATTATTGAAAAATTTTATATTACTAGTAGTAATATCTATATTATGGAATCTAATAACAATAAAAGAATTGAAAAATTCTATAAGTTTTTTTTTATATGATAAAAAAGCGAACAAAGGAAATATTCTAAAATTAAATCATGCAGGTCATATGGTAAGTCAGGCATCTTTTAATTATAAAAATAATAGATATCTATATATTGACTATCAATATAATGATTTTAATGTAACCGAAAATATATATTTTATTAATCATAACTTGAAAATTGTAAATCTATAATTAAAAAAAATGCGAAGTGTATTGGCATATCTTTTTCGTCTGAAATTAAAATTGGTTAATTAAAAGTACTAAATAACTAAAGATTTTAATTAACCAATTTTAAGTACAATGTAGTAGATAAATCTTATTCTAGATCTTTACGATTTGGATTTCTAGAAGGATCATTCGATAGAAATCCAAAAAAGAATAAAGATACAAAGAAAATTACTGTAGTATAAACAAAGATTTTTAAAGTAAACATTATTTATATCCTGAATAAATATAATTGTTCTAATATATTGTATATTAAAAATTACAGTAAAGAGCCTATTTATATAAATAATTATTTATGCATAATTATATGAGCGGGATGTATATTTATTATATTAATCATAAGATCTTTACTAGAATTAACATTCTTTAATATTAACAATTTACCCTCTATGATTACATAATCTCCTTTAAAATATAAATCAAAAGCATCTTGACTGATTTTTCCATGTACTACTGCAGTTGCATAACATAATTGCTTTCTTTTATGTGGAAAGCTAATCTTTAATAAAGTTGAATATTTATGATTACTAAGTAATCTTTGTGGCATATCAATAATTCGTGCAGTAATAAAACAGATATTCATATATAATTGATAGAAGTAAGGAGAATAAAAAAATTATATATTAAAAATTATCTATATAATTCACATTTTTACTTTGCTCATTCAATTCTTTCATTTTCTTTAAAATACGTGAAAAGTATTCTTGTAAATAATCTTCCAGAGAATTAATTTCAGAAGGATTAATATGAAAAACAGAATATACCTCATCCATTGATATATCAAAAGACTTTTTTTCTATTAACATATTTGTAAAAGCTAATCTTTCTGAAATATTCCAACTCCATTGAAAAAACTTAGTAAATTTACGCATAAATTGCAAGGTAAAGATAGGAATGGTCGAAATTCTTGATTTTTGCCCAGAAAGCTTTTCGCATAGCTCGATAATTTCAAAGGAAGTCCAAGAATATTTTCCAGCCAAGACAAAAGTTCTATTTTTAGTCGCTTCGATAGATAAACTCCTAATAGTAAATTTAGCAATATCCTGTGTATCAATATATGGAATAGATGTAGATTCTTTTGTGATCCATACAGATTGCTGATCTAATATAGGTAAAGCATATTGACTAATTAAGCCTTGAAAAAAACCACAAAGTGAGAAAATAGTATAATCTAAATTAGAATTAATTAGCTCTTCTTCTATTTGAACTTTCAAATCCATTAAAGGTATATTTGTATAACTTCGGGCATCAAAAATAGAAAAAAATATATAGCGCTTAATTTGAGCCAATTGGGCTGCTTTTATGAGAATTTTTTTACTGTCTAAATCTATTCTATTAGCTGTATAAAAGTCAGAAACTCTAGCAGTTGAAGCATCAATAATAGCGGTTATTCCATAAAGTGTTGTCGGTATTGTCTGTGGTACTTTTAAATCACCATAAACTAATTCAGCACCCCATTCCTTTAAAAAAGCTGCTTTTCTGAAGTTTCTTACAAAACACTTAACTTGAAAGCCTTCATCCAGCGCTTTTCTAACAACTTGTCTTCCTAAAGTTCCTGTTGATCCTATAACCAATAAACTCATATTTTTTTAATTTGATTACCATAATACATATAGGTAGAGAGGGACTCGAACCCTCAAAACTAAAGTTGTCACATTTTGAGTGTGATGCGTATACCAATTTCGCCATCTACCCAATAATAAACGTTATATTGAACGAGTAACATAAGAACAGGGATCTAACCATGATAGTTATTATATAATTGAAATAAAGCTAATAAAAATATGAATCTTTCTCAATTATCAAATGACTATCAATTCTTATACTCACCCAAAAGTTGGTTACATGCAAAAAATAAAAACTATAAAATATTATATGTCTTTCTACAACTGATTATATTACCATATGTTCGTCTACAATACATAGCTATAATTTTTACTATAGCTTTAATATTTTTTATAATTGTTAATTTACCAATTAGAATACAAAAAAACCTTTTTTACGACAATTATATTTTTTTTACTTACTCTAATTAACAATATATATTATACAACAAAATATGTGAAGTCTGGTGGTATAAATAATGATATTATAAAAATTGAACCTTTTAATTACTTTAACAGATTTCTGTATCTAAAGTACTCTGCTTTTGAAAAGTTAACACATTTTCAATTTTATTTATCTACTTCAGTAAGTCGTTTTATAATGATAAGCTTAACTTATTTATTCACTATAAAAATATTTTTACTTACAACTAATTATGAAGAAATTATAACCTCATTATTGGGTCAAAGAAATATTACGGCTTTCATTAGGAATTCAGAAATACCTTTTACAGTCGTCTTATCTTCACAGTTTTTAAAAATTATTTTTACACATATCGGTAGATTAAAAGTGGCTTACTTAATTAGAGGTGTACCATTAAAGAAGCACGACTTTTCAAAAGAAATATTAACTTATTTTTTCTTGATCAAAGTCTTCTTTATTACTTTCTATGCAAATATTCAGTTTATCACTAAGACATTATATAGTCGTGATATCTTAAACCGACATTTATATGTTATTAATATTTATGATGCACAAAAATAAATTCTTATGACTTATGTTATACGAAATTATTATAATCATGTTAATAAATATCTATATTTTATATAGCATAATGACTAATAAACAATCATCACAACTAGATAAATTAATTAACCAGCCTTACAAATATGGCTTTTCTACAAATATAGAGTCAGAAAACTTTCCTAAAGGATTAAATGAAAATATTATTCACTCCATATCCGATAAAAAGAATGATCCTGCATATCTCCGTAAATTTCGTTTGAATTCTTACTCAAAATGGAAAAAGATGCAGGAGCCGCTGTGGTCAAAATTAGAATATAATAAGATTGATTATAATAATATTATTTACTATTCTACACCTAAATTTAAAAAGAAACTGAATAGCTTAGATGAAGTAGATCCAGAGCTGCTAAAAACTTTTGATAAGCTAGGTATCTCTCTAAATGAACAAAAAAGATTAACAAATGTTGCTGTAGATGCAATATTTGATAGTGTCTCTATTGCAACAACTTTTAGAAAAGAACTATCTGAAGCTGGGGTAATTTTTTGCTCTATTTCTGAAGCAATTCTTAGATATCCAGAATTAATCAAAAAATACTTAGGTTCTGTTGTACCCAACGGCGATAATTATTTTGCAGCATTAAATTCTGCTGTATTCAGTGATGGATCTTTCTGCTATGTTCCTCCTAACACACACTGTCCACTAGAATTATCAACTTATTTTCGAATTAATAATAAAGAATCTGGACAATTTGAACGAACTTTGATTATTGCTGATAAAAATAGTTATGTAAGCTACTTAGAAGGATGTACTGCTCCTCAATATGACAATAATCAATTACATGCTGCAGTTGTTGAATTAATTGCATTAGAAAATGCAACCATTAAATACTCGACAGTTCAAAATTGGTATTCCGGTGATAAAGAAGGTCAAGGAGGTATTTATAATTTTGTTACAAAAAGAGGTTTATGCATAGGCGCAAAATCAAAAATTTTCTGGACACAAGTAGAAACAGGTTCGGCAGTTACATGGAAATACCCTAGTTGTGTTCTAGTTGGTAAAAATTCGGTCGGGGAATTTGCTTCTGTAGCACTCACAAATAACTATCAGCAAGCTGATACCGGAAGTAAGATGATTCACATTGGTAGCCAGACAAAGAGTCGAATTTTATCTAAAGGTATTTCTGCTGGTCATTCTATCAATAACTATAGAGGTCTCGTTAAAGTTGGTCCAAAAGCTTATAATGCAAGGAATTACTCACAATGTGATTCATTACTTATTGGAAAAAATGTCAAGCAAATACTTTCCCATATATACAAATACAAAACTCTTCTGCTAAGATAGAACATGAAGCTTCTACTTCAAAAATTGGAGAAGAACAAATTTTTTATTTTTTACAGCGTGGTATTCATATAGAAGAAGCTATATCTTTAATGATCAGTGGCTTTTGCAAAGATGTTTTTAATGAACTTCCAATGGAATTTGCGATGGAAGCAGATCGTCTGTTAAACTTAAAATTAGAAGGAACAGTAGGTTAAACTATGAAAAAGAATATCCTTGAAATTCAAAATTTATATGCTAACATTAACAATATCGAAATCTTAAAAGGTTTAAATTTATCGATAAATGAGGGTGAAATACATGCTATCATGGGTCCAAATGGTTCAGGTAAAAGTACCTTATCAAAAGTTATCGCTGGACATCCTTTATATAGTATTACACAAGGATCTATTAAATTACATCAAGAAGATATTACATATTCTGAGCCCGAAGAAAGAGCTAATAAAGGTATTTTTTTAGCATTTCAGTATCCAGTAGAAATTCCTGGTGTAAATAATATAGATTTTTTACGTTTAGCCTATAATGAAAAACAAAAAAAGAATAATCAGCCAGAGCTTGATCCGCTAGCTTTTTTTGACTTAATTAATCAAAAAGCTAAACAAATTAATATGAATCCTGAATTTCTCACTCGAAATGTTAATGAAGGTTTCTCAGGAGGAGAAAAAAAAAGAAATGAAATTTTACAAATGGCTTTATTAGATAATAAACTTTCAATATTGGATGAGACGGACTCTGGCTTGGATATTGATGCCCTGAAAAGCATTTCAACAAGTATTAATAATTTTTTTAGCTCTCGAAAAGCCATCGTACTCATAACACATTATCAAAGATTACTAAACTATATAATTCCTGATTTTGTACATATTATGCAGGATGGTAAAATCATATACACAGGTACTGCAGAATTAGCCAAACAATTAGAAAAGGAAGGCTACAATAATCTAATCAAAATAAAAAAGAATTAGAATTAATAAAATAATGATTAATATCAAATTAATCATTATTTTAATGAGATTTTAAGAAAAGAATCCTTGCTTAACATCTTCAATAGATTTTTTTAATAACTCTTCGTTATCTGGATTTAATTTTTTAGTATTACGAATATCTTCACCAAATTCAGGTTTAGAATTTTGTAAATCTTGGCGCAACGCAATAATAAATTTTTGTACTTCTGCCAGGGGAATACTATCCAAATAACCATTTATACCCGTGTAAATAATAGCTACCTGCTCTTCTAATGGAATAGGGGAATTTTGGGGCTGTTTTAAAATTTCACGTAACCTTTGACCTCTTGCTAACTGATTTTGGGTAGCTTTATCTAAATCCGATGCAAATTGTGAAAATGCCTCTAATTCTGCAAATTGCGCTAACTCTAGCTTCAATTTACCAGCCACTTGCTTCATTGCTTTTACTTGAGCAGCAGAACCTACTCGAGATACGGATATTCCAACATTAATTGCTGGCCGAATTCCAGAATTAAATAAATCTCCGGATAAAAATATTTGCCCATCTGTAATAGATATCACATTAGTTGGTATATATGCTGATACATCACCTGCTTGTGTTTCAATAATCGGTAACGCTGTCATACTACCGCCACCTAAACCATTATCTAATTTTGCAGCTCTTTCTAATAATCTAGAGTGTAGATAGAAAACATCTCCAGGGTATGCTTCTCGTCCAGGAGGTCTTCTTAGAAGAAGAGACATTTGACGATATGCTTGAGCTTGTTTCGTTAAATCATCATAAACAACTAATGTTGCTTTACCCTTATACATAAAATATTCAGCTAAAGCAGCTCCAGTATAAGGTGCAATGTACTGAAGCGTTGCCGAGTCATCAGCATTAGCTGCAACGATTATTGTATAATCTAAAGCCCCCTTTTCTTCTAAATCTGATACAACTTGAGCCACTGAAGATGCTTTTTGACCTATAGCTACATAAACACAAATTACATCTTGTCCTTTTTGATTTATAATTGTATCTAAAGCAACAGCTGTTTTACCAGTTTGCCTATCACCAATAATAAGTTCTCTTTGTCCTCTACCAATGGGAATCATAGAATCAATTGCAGTAATACCTGTTTGCATAGGTTCACAAACAGATTGCCTTCCAATGATACCAGGGGCATATGATTCAATTAACCTTGTCTCTGATGCATTAGGTGTGCCCTTTGCATCTATAGGAGAAGCTAATGGGTCAACAACTCTACCCAAAAATTCATCACCGACCGGAATTTGAGCAATTTTTCCTGTTGCTTTTACAGCACTCCCCTCCAAGATATTTCTACCTTCACCCATCAGAACCACACCCACATTATCACTTTCTAAATTAAGTGCGATACCAATAGTTCTATCTTCAAACTCTAAAAGCTCTCCAGCCATAACTTCATCA
>JADWZK010074621.1_pt1 | contig 21809 bp, 16 predicted proteins | sample 8957641 | NCBI WGS metagenome assembly JADWZK01 (sample SAMN16576796, study PRJNA672827) | algae metagenome | host: rhodolith | place: South Korea: Udo, Jeju | collected 2014-09-18 | reverse complement strand
GCCAAGAGACTGTAGAAGCGGAACCGAAAGTATTACACGTGTGACTGATAATAGATCTTATTCTTTGGCCGAGTCTTCCATGAGTGACCCAGGAGCATGTTTTTGGCGACCGAGGGTTGTGCGGAGAAACGGTAAATCAATTGAACAATGAAGTTGCAAACCAAGGAGAGACGCATCCCCTCTACAGAGCTTAATCCAAATCGATATGGCCCTTGACCGAAATTAATAATTCTGCTGCTCATTTTCTTAATCCGAACTGAATTTCAACAACAGACATTCACCTATTTCGCATGTGTTTTCTTTCTCCTGAAGGTCAGACCTACATAATTTTCTGTTTAGTCGAAATTCATGTCGTGCCCGCGACGAGGATTTATTGGCCACCATCGAGGACCGGCAGAGTGCCTGGACGCTATTAGGGTGCTGTGGGAGCGCGACAGAGCGATTGTGCACTACGAGGCTCTCGTTGCAGAACGAATGTGATCGCAATTGACTTTATGCTTTCCTGAGAATTCGTTCTTGAGGACAGGAACGGAAAACGGAATTATCTCAGGTGTCCGCTTGTCCTCCAATGGCACTTCAAGCACTAACTCCTTTCACACAAATTTTCGGTGCTGTGCCGAAGCTGCAGTAGCTAAAGAAGAGTTTCGCGTGACGGTCGGGTCTGTTGCGTTCATCAGTGTCGCAGCAGTTCAGCTCGGGAACACTGTATTTCAACCGCGACGTCGAGGTGTATGAACACAACTACCTTGTTTGACGGAGTTGACTGTTCTTCCTGTCGGCGGTGCCCACTTATTGCAACATGCCGTTGACAACTCTTGATGTACCCTGATGTATTCGGTTTTAGCCATTGGGGGCCTTCACAAGTCTCTAACACTTACCACCTGGCATCGTCGTTTGAAAACTCTGAAAGTACATATCGATGTGTCCCGCATACGTGAACTTCGTAGTTGTTCATAAAGCGATCAGCGCAAAAAAATTGTTTAAGTTAAGCAACGGACGTTCCCATTCTCTCCCAGAATGATACGCCACCTTCCTTCTTCAATATCTAAACTACGCCATTGCTCACAACCGCAAAACGAAACCCATCCCGCTCACAAGAATTCTAATCCACGCCGCCTAAACCAAAACTAAGACGATAAGCTGTTGAGACTTTGATCAACACGCGGGATTAGCTCCTTAAGACTCCTCTTGAAGCCTTTTGAAGTGTACTGCACTCCTTCAGGACAATTGGTATCATCCTTATCCTGACTTGACTCAGAATCATTGCTAAGCGCACGCAGCCTCGCAATAATCGCTTTTGCCTTCCCTGTATGATGCGCCCGTTTCAGTTCGCCAAAATCTTTCGGGGAACCCCCGGGACGGATAGATTGAAGAAGATGTCTCATGCAAAGCAACAGGGTGCTTTCGTTGTAAGTGCGTGAATTGTTTCTTCCTTCAACAGTTCCCATCTGCTTCTCGTACCCTGCTTCGTTGTAATAAGGCTGCTCCACAAAAACCATGGCTTGAAGGCTCAACAGCACCCCGCAGGACATTGCTGTTCCGCGCATCCCATTGCTCAACGTCATCCCCAGCCCATGTACCAAGAATGCTGAGACATACTTTCCCATCTTCGTACAAATTCGGGTTAAGGCGGCGCCCATGAGACCAGAAGTGCACCTTAGGCGGTTCCGAAGGATACATCATCGGAAGGAAAATGTCGAAATAGAACAGAACATTTTCGTACGGCGTGTCCGGAGGTCCCACAATAGCCGCACGCAACAAATCTTGCTGAGATTCACTTCCACGGACGTAAATACCCGATGGCAGATTTCTCCCCAAACGGGAATACTCCTTCATCACAATACTGGCAAACCCGGGACGATGCGCTTGACCAGTCACAGATGACGAACGAGGCTCGAAGAAATGGTTCTCAAACTTCTCGACGACTTCAAATCGCGCTATGTCCAGGTCCTCCTCCTCACTTGGTCCGGCATTATCTGAAGATGTCACCTTGTCCTCCACTTCAGAAGAATCGCCCGAAGTTTTGTTCTCCATGTTCATATCCTCACTCTCAGCAACTGCATCGCTCTCAACGGCAGATTCAGGGGACTCGCTCCTTGTGTTCGTCGCGTTATGACTGTCGGCCACAGCTTGTACAATGATATCACGGATTCTCTCCTTCGCACTCGTCCACGACGGATGTGGACCATTCTCCTCAGATACATCGGCATTAACAGGTTCCTGTGGCACCGACGCCGCTAACACACGCACACCAACGGAATGAGCAAGTTGTGTTGCATGGAAACGAGTAAGGCTTTGCCGTTGCTGTATCGGGGCGTAATCTGTCGTCACAGTTGCCGTAATATCAGCGACAATATCACCTATATTGCGGCTATCATCCGATAACTTGAGAGGCAGCCCCACACGGTAGGTGCTAGAATTTCGGAAAACATCCTCCAATTCATCGTTGACAGCTGCAGAAATCTGTGAGGGTTCATAATCCGTGATTTCCCAATTCTGGCGGAAAGCGGGATCGTTCATGGCCTGCGCCGTTTCTATCCCTTCTTCTTCTCCGACGCCGTCGTACTCGCTTTCCTCCTCATCATCCTCCGTTTCCTCATCAGAATCCGAGACGACAATAATTTCGTCTGGCGTAACGGTGGTTTCGTCGCCGCCCAACCAACGCACCCGAATGTCACCAATGCCCTTACCCACAATTTCGCCAACCCATCGCGGCTCACCACTGGCACCACTTTGCAGCGATGGGTCCCTGGAAACGAGCAAAACCGTATCCCCCAGTTGCATATCGTAATCCGCGAGAGCCTTAAGATCGTAAAAACTCACTTCCTCCTCTTCGGCATAATACTCGCGTGAATTGGGCTTCTGCCACCGCACCACAGCCGTACGTTCGCTCAGCAACGAGCGCACAACAATTCCCGTACTGGTATTCGAGTGCGACTGCTGGGCTGGGAACTGGTCATTGCCAAGAGCGTCTGGTCTCTGTAAATCCCGTGCAGGTACACTCCCGCCTACGTACGGGGCCTGCTCTTGATTCTCAGCTGGTGTTCCGGCCGGTCCATTCGCCGGTTCGGTGTCGTCCCCGGCTCGCGCAACAATCAAACCCGGCCAGAAATCAAAAGCGCCAGGATGCTCATTAGCACGCAGGTTCACAGACGGGATGTTTTCCTCCAAAATCCCATTTTGCCACAACACAGAAATCACAGTTCGTGTGCTCACAATTTGCAGAACAGCCGACGGGTCCGATGTCACGCTCGCGCTCCCGGTACTCGGGTCTTCCTGCGACGAAAGCTCGCGCGCGCGGCGCTGAGCCGCAATAAGGCGCCCGTTTCCGCGCGAAGTGTGTCTGCGAATGGGGCGCGAGGGGCGCGCAGCAGCGCGTTCATCGCGCACCACGGGAGAGGGAATCGACGGCAGGGCCTCCACCCACTGCTCCTCGTCCGCAGCCTGCTCCGGTGCCAACAATGCGCGGTCTCCCGCACGCCACCAAAGCGAGCGAAAGGCGTCAAGGCGCGCACTTCCGAGTACGGCACGACGCCGGCGGCTGCTGCGGCGGAGGGTCGTAATGGGAAGCTTCGAGGTTCTGCCGGACCGCCATCCACTGCACGCCGACGTTTGTCATCTTCGCGGAACGCACGACGCCGGTGCGCTGCCGGCGGTAACGGCCGCGCAGCCACGACGCCTCGCGCCATACGCGCTGCGCCGCTTTGACGCGCATGCCCGGGAAGAAAAAGCCTTCTGCGTCGGGGTTTCGCCGGGGCGAAAACGCGCGTGTCATCGGGCTGCAGCCAACCGGGGTGGCCGGGAACAACTGCAATGGACCCGCAGGGGAACTCGACAAAGACATCTTCTTGAATGAATTCGACGACGCCGAGCCAGTCGCGGAAGACAACGTAGCCGTCGACGCGAACTTCGGAGAAAAATGAGAGACGTTCAGCAGGCACTTCGGATGTGCTGCTTTCTGCGTCGGGGTCATTGGGATCCCATTCGGACATGCGGCGAACGATGACCGTTTTCTTGATTTCGCGCACGGTTCCCGACTGCAAATTGGCGTCTCCAGGGACGGCGCTCAGCACGAGCTGGCCAGGAGCAAGAGCGCGGTCGAGGACTTCCAACTCGGAAACGGGGACGACAACGTCTTCGCCATTGTCAATTCGTGTCACGAGAGCAGACCCGACAGGAACTTCGGGGCCTTCGTGGTCATGGTCACCATGTTCATGGTCGCCGTGTTCATGGTCCGCTTCATCTGGGCCTTCGTCTGGTTCGGTATCTGCGTTTCGGTCAGCGTCGTGTGGTCCATCGTCTTCGCCATCATCAGAGAAATCGTCCGCGTAACGGGAGATGAGAGGTCTGTGGGAGAAGGCGTTGGGCGGCCCAGGCTGGTGTGCATGACCCGGGGCATGGTGGTCGTGTGCATGATTGTTCGGGAAGATGTTGTGAAAGTGCAGCACCTCATCGTGCTCCACCTCGTCATCCGACTCGTCCGACGATGTTTCGCCGCCGATGTGCTCCACGGTCGCGAGTACGCCCAAGGACAGAATCTTGACAAGGTCCGATTCTTCCAGAAACTTAGCCGGGGTGTCCGGCGCGCCCGCTGCATCCTGCTCCATCGTTGGACGGTGGTCCATGTTGTGGCGTAAGGCAAGATGTTGCGAAAGATGTGGCGACGTTGTTCGTCAATCCACCCGAACTCGGATCAGGGCACATTTCTCATAGACGGCACTTATTGCTATTTTTTGTTATTGAATTTTGGTAGGGTCTCAAGAAGAAAGGGGCCAACGCATCCAGAAAGAACTGTGGTTTTTTAAAAACGTGAAAAAATCAAAAAATTTTTGATTTTTTTTGATTCAAAAAAGTCAAGATTTTTATAGTTACGTCTACTGTAATGACTTTCTTCAGAATATGATACACGTCAATGGATGAATAGATGGATGAGAAACTGAACTACCTGCACCTGGCAAAAAAGGGAACTTTCACGGGCTTGATTCGGGTGAATTTCAGGTTACTACCGGTACTGCCTGTGAAGAAGCGGTGTGCTATCTTAAAAGATCTTAAAAGATGTTTTAAGATAAAGGGGCATTACCAAGATTTTGAGAGTAAAATTTCTTTTTCTTAAAGACACTTCATACAGAAAAAAGAAGCTCAACGTCACTGTGCAAGTAATAAAGGCTGAGGGAATGACATGTGCATCTTTATTACTGTGTGGGTCCATGGACATGCGGCGCACGCGTATTTGAATTGCCCAAATTTAAAACGCGCAAACGTCAGATCACATTTTCCAAAGGATCAGTGCTGACTTCGCTGTGCTCTTCATGTTGTCACAGTATCTTTGCGTTCAGAGTCTCTATGGAGATACTCTTTTCGAAGCTATGATAGTGTATATCCTTCAGGGGCGCCGCGGCATAGAGACTCTGTTCTGTAGCTTCGTAATGGATATGATACCAACACGTCTGTGTTTGCTCCCTGCGAAAACGGAGACTGCGGTTCCTATCATAAATTTATTCAGTACAGCCAGGGCAGCGATCGCCGTCTAAATTTAGAGCGCGCAGGGCCACAAATTTTTGATCTGTTGCACCGCAAATATGTTTTTTGATGCATATTTTGCTACATTTAAATGTAGCAAAATATGCATCAAAAAACATAACTTGATTTGGGCCCGCCCTCGATCCAAAATGCAAGCAAAAATGTTAGCTCTGTGGTCCTAATATTCAAAGATTTACTTTCTATCCAATAACTACATCTGAATCAAAAGTATCATACGTATTTTCCTAAATTTTACTCTACAAAGCCCAAATTTGGGACGATCTTCTTTTGCTAACAGTGTCCACGTGTAACACGTATTGGCTTGAAGTGCGCCCTGTACTAAAGGGTCTTCCAATTGGCTCCTCTTCGCATCATGGCTTCGTAGCTCAAGGGCGTGCATCCGAGCAAGGTGCCGAACGGAGCATCGTCAGGTTATCTTTAAGGCATGTACGAGAACATGCCGCATGCCAATGGCCACAACGACAAGTCCATTTTGCTCGCCTACTTCGTTCCCTTCATCACGTGGTTCACAATTACTACCAATGACTTCATTGCCTACGACCAGAAGACAATCGGCGAAAGTCGCCGTCTCGGTCGCACCCATCTCCTTCTGATACTTCTCCCAACCATTTACATGACCTACGTTGCCTATTGTCAAATGCTACTCCTGGATTACAAGACAATGAGTCTCGCCCTATTTGTCGTTGTTTTCGGTATCTTGCATATTGCCCGCACCTACTACGGTCTCTGGCAGCTGCAAGTTTTCAAGCAGTGGCTCGTAATCTCTTTGGCAAAAATGGAATCCCTAGGTTACAGCCCGCGACTTCCTTCCAAGGAGGGCGTCGTCAGCGAATTCAGGAGTATGACGTCCCCTTCTGCTGCACGGCGGGCCATTGAGGACCCCGAAAAGGCCCGTGTGCGGCTAAACCAGTACGCCGACCTCATCTTAGTGAAGGACAACCTCATCGACGGAATTCGGAACAACCGCGGCATTTCCTTCGACTTCCATTTGCTTAATAAGGAGCAGGTCGCGAAGATTATCGGGTGCAGTACCATGCTCGGGGGGGTTATGTCGTGTATCGTCCAATGCGTCAGAAGCTTATTCAAAATTCCAGCACTTCTCTACTCGCTTACCACGTCGACACCCCCAGATTACCCAATATATCAATGACACGCCGTTCTGTCTCCCGGAAAGCCCGGAGAAGCTGTGGATTCGCTGGGCATGCACGCTTGCGTCGCAGTTCCCGGACTGGGTGGCTGACATGCGCGACTCGAATGTTTTGAATGAGGACGTGTTTCTAGACCCCCACGACCTACGCCTGGCACAGTCACAGCAACAGGCGCGGACGCACCTCGAGCGCCACGGAGCGTAATACCTCCGCGTTGTTTCGCTCAATCTACTTGGCTTATCGCAGTCCGGAAATTGAGCCTGAATCGCGTAACTCGCCCCGCAATCGAACCGCTGAGCACGAAGACGACGCTGTGGAGGGTGGCACACAGCGTCCCGTAGGCCACGACGCTCCGACTTGCCCGCGCCATCACGATATTCCATTGAAGCAGTGGATGTTACGCCCTGACCTTCTAGGATGCAGGTCCTGCAAGCAGAATTGTCTGACGATGGTTCTGGACGCCGGACGTGGCCTCCCCTACGGTCTCCCTCATGAAAATGCGCGCAATTGGGACGGCGATGATGCCCCGTTCGGGTACGAGCAGTTTTGCGCGGAACTGGACAGGGCGAAAAGCATGCTTCCGGTGGAGGTGGAGGAAAAGATTCTGCGTTTGGGTGTTCGCGAGGTCGAGTGGCTCGCCGTGTTCCTCGGCGTCTAAGCAATTATGCCCAAAGAGAACTGCATATAGCTGCTTACCTTCTTGAGAAAGTTATTTGTTAGATGTTTGTACCGTATATTATTTTGCTTCATGCCAAGCGTAAGCACCAATGCAACTTGCCAGGGTAAACTAAAATTTAATAATCGAGTGTTAGCCTCGATCAACTTTGCCGAACGAATTCACCGTCTTGTCAGAGCCGTGGAAGGAGGGTTTCACAAGTGATATCTTGTTCAACAGCGGCACTATGGCACGACCAACTTTATTCGAGTTGACCACGACGAGGACTGCAACTGATGAAGAATTGCTCTCAAAGAAATGAAGAGTGAATACATTCGACGACAGAGCCTCGGCGGCCACCGTGTATTATACACCCGTTGCAATAAAATCTGCGGAGTCCATGCAGAGTTGATTTGAACTTTCGCAGATGGTAAGAAAATACAATGAGATGCGTCTCACTTTCGACGACTTTCGTTATTTATTGTTTCTAAGTTCCGGTCTTATTACTATAATCTTTTTTCCTTTTAAGGAGCGCCCAAACGTAGAGTCACATTCAAATCACCCCTTACTGCAGCAACCCCGACGTGAAATCGTAGGTGAAAACATGTTTAATACAGTCAGATAGTTTTGGACATTTGGAGGGATGCCATCACTTTGCATTAGTATCTCTTCTTCTACAACATCGTTTTTCCTACCTTGCGGCACTCTCTTGGTTCTCCGCTTCTACTCCATTTTCAGTTTCCGCCTCCTCCGGTTCTTCGGCAACCGGTTGCGCCTCCTCCCCCCGCACCTGCTGCGGCCGCGGCCGCGGCCGCAGCGACAGGACTGAGTGCGTCATCCTGCGGGTCAAGCATATCCACGGCAGTGCCACGACCGTAGATGTCACGTTCGACGTACGTGAAGTCAGTATCCACCGGCACGGCTTCGACAGGAGCGGCCGCCGCCACTGCAGTATATCTCCACACCCCGGCTGCGATGAGACCAGCGATAAGGATGGTGATGCACACCACGCCCAAAACGATGAACACCGTCCAATGAACACCCCTCAGGGAGAACAGCGATCCGAGGTCGATGGCGCGCACGGCATACACGCCGGTATTTGCGGTGACAATCAAGCCCCGAACGGTGGACATGCTCCCATCAGGGAGCTTTTTTCTTGTGATTTTTGCAGTTAGACCCTTCGGTTGTGCCCGATAGTAGTCATCAAGGTTATCCATCGGTGCACCAAGATATCTTGGTGGCGCAAATCGCACTGCCGGCACCAGGGCGTTTACCTTGGACACCAGGCGGGACAAGTTTCCTACTTGATACAATGGCATCTCCACTTCGAAGCAGTTTGGAGAACTGTATGGGTCTGCTCTTAGTTCATTTCCAGCTCCTAATTCAGAAACAGAGACCGAAACAAGGCCCTCAACTCGCGTCTCCATGCGATTGATACTGGAAAGCCAGATGTAGTCTGGCGTCTTACTGACGGCAAACAACAAATCTCGGAACCTTTCCTTGAAGATACCGCTGCATGCCTTGAACCGAATTTCTCTATCCGTATCCTCATTGATGAACAATTCGAGTCCTTGTTCTGGATTGCACAACTTGGCCACCCGAAACGACGACGGCTGAATGAGACCTTGCATAGGATTGGCCGAAGCATTCTTCTGCTCTTGGAAACTGAAGACTTCTGGGGCACGTTCCTCAGCACGTGAAGACTCGTGGCGCAGCGCGAGCGCCTTGCCAGACTTTGACACAGTTCCACTCTCAATAGCAAGCCGTGCCCCGCACAGCGCGTTCTTCATGGATACTAAAGCAACTTGTTTCTTCATCTGTTCATAGCAATCCGCAAAGACGACTCGCATAGTCCCGCTGCTAAACCCAAATCCAGAGCCCGCAGAGTTTGCAGCGAACGTTTGCGAAATTAAAATCGGGACCAAATTGTAAAACTCCAGAATATCCTCCAATTGCTGCAGGGCCGCAGTGTCAGGGGTCCTTTCGACTGCGAGCTCGGTAATGTTGATGAGCTGATATATGGTGGGAATGTCAATGGTAATCCCCATTGTTGGGGATAGTCGGGCGATAGACGCGGCGGTGCGTACAAAACTCGAACTTTGCACAGTATTCGGCACCGAGTTTGCCGTGATGTGGGCAATCTTGTACGTTATATTTTTCACGATCTCAGAGTCAAGTACTGGGTCTGCCGTGCGGTTCGAGGGCTCCAAAATGGTCTTCACGATGTCATTCGCCAATTGCTGGTACAATGCATGATCACCAGCTTCGAACGCAAGTTCAGACTGCCCTGCCAACTCAAGCAGGGCGTACGGCTCTGCCGGAGCGACCACCGTAATGTTCGTGGAACTTGCCGCCGACGCCAACAACGTGTATCCAAGCGAGTCGAACACTTCACAGCGCAGAGCATACGACCCCGGAGACGCAAGCCGGAATCGGGCAACTGGCACACCTTGGCACCCATCGACGCAGTAGTCGAAGCCGTATTGATCGGAGACAATGATATAATACTTAAAGTCGCTGTCATAGTTAGTTGAAGCTGTAACGTAGAAAGTGGAGTTAGTGGTGCCGTTGGACCTTGGCAATTTTCCGATTGTGACAACTGGTTTTTCGACTGTCCTGAACGACACCGTTTGTTCGTTGCGTTCATATCCAGTTCGATAAGACAAGATTCGAAAAGTGTAAAACGTGTTCGGCGTGAGCTTGTTCGCAAGAATACCCAGAGAGTATCGACCGGCGCGCAATCCGAATGAATAGTAACCTGTGAAAGGGATCAAGTTATTCGGGTTCGAAAGAAGACTTGCTTGAGAGAGCGGTTCGACAAGCTGAAACTCCCAGATCGTGTCTGTGGTTTTCGACACCGGCGTGATGATAACGTCTTCGAAATACTTGACGTTCTTGCGATCCACTTCCGTTGTTTGGTTATTCCTGATGATAATATCAACGAGAGCTTCATACCGCTGCGCGGCGTTTTGCGGAATGATGAGGGTGCTTGTAACTCGTGGCGAAACACGGGGGATGGCATTACCCAAATGATCTTGTGAGAACTTTTTCACAATTAACGAATATTGAATATACGTTTCCGCCGTGGAGCTTCGAATCGCTGCCAGTCCGCCTCTTGATACTGAGAACGATACCGATGAAATACTTGGTAAGAGGGCATCGCTGCAGGTTGAATTAGTTGCAAAAGTTGGATCTGTTGAGTGCATGCACGCCCACTCAAAGGTTAACCCAGCGCTATCATCTCCCGTCAGTACATCAGGGTCGCGTGATTGCGTGGCATACATTGGGAAATCCTGCAACTCCGAAATGTATTGAGTGTCCTCACCGCCATTGATTTGTGCTACAAGCGACGCCGGTCGCACAACCACAACCGATGTGTCAGAGCCTCGGACAGAGGTGTACTCGGTGAAATACGCGGTAAGTCTGACGATGAACTGCCCGTAACTCATTGCCGTCTGCGGCACTTGAAATTCGCGACCGAGCAAGGTCGGGCCAACTACACCCTCTGGCGAGGTGTCATTGAGGTACGAAAAGAGGTAGGTATTCGATTGGAACTCCCAACATATGTCATGGACGTGTTATCAATTTTGAGATCTGTGTTCGTGCAAGCCGGCAAGGAGATAACAGAAGGGATGGTGAGAGTAACGTTGGGATTCGAAACAGACCTCGGTCGTGGATCGATGACCCGGACACCAATGCTCTGGATGTCTCGCTGAATAATAGTCAGTGTCGCAGCCTCACTCCTGATGAAATCCGTGCTAATAGTCAAAGTAAGTAGGTAGTCAGTGTTCTTGCTCGGATAGATGTCGTAAGGCAATAACAACAGCTCCTCGTTCGTCACAACGTCCGTTCCGTTGAAAATATCCTCGTTGGTAGCCGCATCGACAAGAGTCCAAAGAAAAACAGGATTTTGGGTGCGTGCTCCACTGGATAAGTAAGCCCGGAAGTCTGCGTTACCGCACGCTCCAATGGCGTACTTTCCTGAATCCACTTCGTAGTTGCCACCATTTGCAATTATCTGCAACCCGGCTGAAGCACTACCGTACGTAAACTTCACCCTATTCGACTCGACCTCAAGTGCGACCACCCAGACTTCATGAGTAAAAGCAGCACCGATATCGGATCGAGGGGGCGTGCGAAAAACGATTTCGGTAGGAGTACTGGAAATAAAGTTGCTCGGGTCCAGTCTCTGTCCGCCGAAATACACAGCTCCGCTCTCTGGGGTGAAGGTTGTGAACACACCAGTGAGGGTGACTTGCGTCCCGCCTTCCTCCGGACCAGATGATGGCGATATGCCCGTAATCGACACTGGCGATTGATACCGGAACAATAAGGGATCTGACACTTCATCCCTGATCTTAACAGTAACATTGTATGCGTACACGTCATCATCTCCCATGGCAATCTTCGAAGGAGTGGTGAACACGATAGTGGAATCGTTGACAGAAATGACCTGAGACGCATCCAAGCGAGAGCTTCCAAAGAAAACAGCGGAATTGTTCGATTCAAAACCAATAAACTGGCCCTTCAAGGTAACTTCAGTGCCCCCGCTGGTCGGTCCGAAATCTGGAGACATTGAAATGAGTTTTGGGGAAGGAATATACTCAAAAGGCAAGGCATTTGAAGTTCTTCCATCGACTTGAACTGTTACTGAAACGATGAAATCCGCCGTAACCTTCTGCGGCAAGGTGAAATTGATCTGACGCTCGTCATAGCCAAAAATGCTGATACCCGGAATAATGGTACCGTCGAAATATACACCTGAGTTTGCTGGGTCATACAATGGGAACTCTCCGTTGAGCGTGATGTTGATTCCGCCTCGTTCAGACCCGCTGGACGGCGTTATATTCGTGAGACGGACGAGATTTTGCAAATTGAACAAATACGGGGGTTGCGTCTGGTCGTCTGCCGGAAGGACTTCCGTGGTTGGCTTGGTGCAAATCAAGTACCACGGCAAATTGACACCAGCGCCACGCGGCAGCAAGATTGTAAGCGTCGCAGACTCGTTCGCATTGGTCTGCACGCCGTCGGGGACGAGTGTCGCGAGCCGGTTCGAACCATCCGCGAAGCGAATGGCGAGATCGTACGCCCAGGAATTCGCGACGGTGAGGTTGGTGGGCAAATTGTCGACGAGGAGGTCGGCGGTATCGGTGCCGAGGCTGCCGAAGGGTCCTGTTGGTACGATGTCGGTAACAATCGGGTAACACTCGCCATCAATGTTGACGGTGAGTACCATCTCATACCCGACGGATTCAAGGGTGGACCCCACGAGGACATTGGACCACTCATAGCGCAGATCGAACGTTCCGTTTCGGTTTCGATTCAATTCGAGCCCAAATTTTGGGCCGACGTACGTTTCGTTGACGGGATTGCCGGACATGCCGTACGCGCATCCTGCGCCCAACACGACGGTGCTCCCGTTGTAGAGGTTGCCCGTGTCGCTGCACGTCGCAGAATTATGGGTAATTTGCTTCTCGACGCCCGACGGGGTTATGGTGATCCCGCTGAGCGGGTATTTTGCGTTGAGCGACTCGAACGAGTCGGTACCGTCTCCGTACTGCAGGAAGCAACCAAGATCGACTTTGGAGCTGTTACGAATTTCGGCGGTGGTCAGATTCAGAGGGTAATTCGGGCCGCTTATTAACGTGAGGGTCCCGTTGAGTTCTGTTTTGTAGCACGAAATTCCAAACACCGTGCAGGTCTGTGACGTCGATACAGTCACGTTCCGGGACGTCCTCTCGGTAGCCGTGAAGGTGAGATCGGTGGTGCCGACCCATTTGTCGAAGTCAATGGTTGCGGTAACATTGTAACCTCCAGGAACTTGCTGCGTCTGGGCTACGTTGAAGTCTTCCGCGGTGCAAACCCTTTGGTTCGTGCTCCGCATCTCGAAAGTGTAGTCTGCGATGGTCTTGTTCTGCTCCACAACGAAAAGGAAATACACGGTCTCCGTCGCGTAGCCGTCGACCATGACGACTTCGTTGTTGCTCAGTGTGGGCCCTCGACTGAACCGTGGGGTGATCTCTACTTGGCGAATCGACGTAGGCGGGGTCAAGCGCAAGGACGAATGGGGTATCGAGTACAGCGGAACGGAAAGTCTCGACGAGTCGTGCAGCGGGACGTCATTTTGAAATAACTCCTTGCCAGTAACTTCTGCGCGCGGAGCAGGAAACAGGACGGCGAGCGCGGTGATCCAGAGCAAGATATGCGCCTCGGCAGGAGCTTGGAGGCCGTGTGGCCATAGTAGGCGGAGAGCTGTAGTTTTGCGACGCGCCGCGAAGGAGGCCGAATGCGCCGCGTCGCGTTGTTCGGTCGGCGCTTCGCGGGCGCAGGATAGCGACAGGCGTTGAAGGCTGGTCGCGGCGAGAATTATGGGGGCGCGCGCTGAGTGTCCTGCAAATGGCAGGAGTGGCAGCAGCCGGGGGGACGATATCATGAATCCAGAGTGCTTGACGGGCTGCAAGCCGGGCGCGGCGATTTTGCGGCGCAGAAGTCAAACGCACAAGCGCCGCCGGCCCAGTGCGGCGTTGTGCAGCAAGCTGTGCAACGGACAAAGCCATGGCCGTAGTCTAATGCGGCGCAACCCGTGGAAAGCCATGTGGGTTATGTGCATTTGAGAGGGGAGACGCGAACGGTGAATATTTTTTCGAGGATTCACCCCAACGGGGGCGCTCACTGTGCGTGTTGGCGGTGGATCTGTGGGAAACACCGAAGAATCTTGACCGCAGGTAGCATTTTTTGTTTGTCAGCACCGCCGATGCGCCTATTTTTGAAAGGACTGGCGGGTCTTGGGCTGTTGGAAGGCGCGCGGTGCGCCGGTGTGCCTGGTTGTGAATCTGGCCACGTACGATTAACGCAGGTGCGCGGTGCATGTGACTCTGCCATTTTTTCACATTTCAGAAATCGCCGTGCGCTGCTCCGGAGTTCGAATCATGAAAGAGCGTGCTCGTCCTCAAGATTATCGCGGGGATGCTGTGGTGAAGATTGTCGCTGGTGTAGCTGATAAAACCCAAATTTTGAGCTCATTGTCAGCACTGAAAATTTTTCGTCGGCTCATCAACAACAGATATTGATGCGCATCAATTTACGCACATTGCCCCATTTGTCTTGGACTCCCACGCTGCCGTTGCGACCAACTCATTTTCTTTCGTTGAATGCCCGAACTGTGCCAACATCCGTTTCGCTACTACATTCCTCTGACTTGAGAACATCAATTTGGAAGGCTTGAAGTAAAGGATAGTGTATTTTTATCCCTACGGTCTGTTTGCCGGCGCGTGGTCCAGTTTCAGAAACCAACGATGCGAAATCCGTAAATTTTGCTATGGTTCGCGTCGGTACTTCGCGCTTGGACAATTAATAATGTTCCATATTCCAACGTGTTATGGATGGGATGTCAAATCAATGTCAGAGTTCCAGTATCAATTGGCTAGGGAGTGCTGGTGACTCTCTTCATCGCGATGTACTCACAGCAGTTGTCGTAAGCGTAGATGAAGCAAACACCTTGGCAACGTTAGCTGACCTGCAGCACTACATATTTCTGTTACAGAGTTGGAGAAGAATCCTTCATACGCAACTTTCTGTCCTTCTGTTATCAAAACTTGAACAAAGCCATGATTCTAATCTTCTCTCCCTCGTTTCGTAAGTTGGGAATACTCCATGCATTGAGGCACGATGGAATATGTCCACAGTTCGACAACATGGTTATAAACATTTCGTCAACGTAATTCCCAGTTTGACGTTGTTGCCGTGGAAAATGGCAACACAGAGCAAAACCATACGAATCCATGAAGTACACGTGCCAGCTACTGTAATGGCACCCTCCAGCACATAAGCTTCGCATTACAAGTCAACAGAACGCCACGTGTCCACGTTTCAAACCGTGCAGTATGATACAAAATGAGCCAAGCCTCATTCTGCTGGAGCCTGGAACATGGAAATATTGAAGCCATATTGTTCGGATTCACATTTAGCGAAGTCAATCGTGAGGATTGCAGGTCCCGAAAACAGGCAAACGATTGCGCAAAATGTCATCGCTTAATATTGCTGCCGGCTCCAAGCGTGAGGCAGATTCGTCAGTCATGGAATCTGCGGCGGGGGCGCCGATCTCGCATAAATCCCGACCCATGGTGACTGGGTCCTCCGTGATTGGGATGCGATGCAAAGACGGTGTCATTCTGGCGTGTGATACGTTGGCCTCGTACGGGAAGATGGCGCGCTTCCGTCAGCTTAGCCGTCTGCACCGCGTGACGGATTCATGCATCATTGGCGCCACTGGCGAGTATTCAGATTTCCAACAAATCAAGCTGCTACTCGACAAGATGACGTTGCGTCAAGAATGCCACGACGACGGCCATTCTCTCAGCGCAAAGTACGTTTGTTGGTCAGCTGCTGTTTGCGCGAGTGAGGTTTTGGCGCGGGGTGTCTAGAAATCTAACTGAGGTCATTTTGGGAACCGCGGTGGATTTTTTTTTGTGTGCGCAGGTCAATTCATCAGTTTCTTTCACGCGTGATGTACAAGCGGCGTAACAAGATGGATCCCCTGTGGAACAGCATCGTTCTGGCAGGCTATCAGGATCAGAAGCCCGTACTGGCGTTTGTGGATCTCTACGGTACTAACTTTGAGAGCGAAGTCATTGCCACTGGTTACGGAGGATACATGGGGCTCCCCCTTTTGAGAAATGCATACCGTGAGGACATCACCGTCGCGGAGGCCCGTGGAGTTATCATTGATGTCCTCAAGGTTTTGTTCTACCGCGATGCGAGAACTATTGACAAGTACCAAATTGCTACTGTTGGACCTGCGGGTGCAGTTGTAGAGGACGCCAAGACGTTGGAAACTGAGTGGAGCTATAAGGCTTTCATTGGCGGTGCTCGTGCGGGAGATGTATCGACGTGGTGATTGCAGAAAAGCGTTGATTTATGCACGTTGCATACTTAGCGGCGAACGTTTCTAACAGAGACTGTTTCGTCGACATTTATTCTATTCGGCAGGTTACAAGAAACAAACGAAAAATAAACCTTTCCAATGTTTTTTGCAATAAAATACTGTAGAAATCGGCGGCGACCTTAAAAATTATCCAATACATCACTGTTTCTGAACAAAATATTTCGTATTTCGGAAAATAAATGGCACAATTTCAAACAAGAATATCATTCCGTCGAATGTGGTGAACTGCACCAGTGTGTGTTTCAAAAAATTTTTGTTCATTCAACAGCCGCCAAGAAATAAGCGGTAACGGAAAACTTCGCTCTGCGTTTTCACAAAGTTCCTCCACATTGCGCTTTTCGGATTCCATTGCCGCCAAAAATTGATCCGTATCGACCTCGCTCTTCGGGTCATCATTGATCCGCGAAGCGGGGTAACCGTCACTTTTTGCACCCTCGTCCGAGCTCTTTACCTACGCATAGCATGACGCGCCTGTGTTAGCACCTCCCGACTACACCTCGCACCTCCAACAATTTCCTCCCTTTGCCGTTTGTCGTTTCCCCTCACACGCCTTACCGTTTTGGTGCCCAGCGCAACTGCAAAATGACGACTTTGAACGACCCAATAGACCCAGCCGTCCAAGCTAAGGCCGACGCCTTGCCTTGCAATTTGCACTACCCCGCGTCGCTGCTGGAAGCGTGGGACAACATCCGCCTTCGGCGCCGGATCCGGCAAGAAGATTTTGTCTCCCCGCCGCGTGTCGACAAACGCCCCCGCAATACTCACGCCATGGCCGATGTATCTGATGTTGAGGATTCTGGCGGCGGCATTGGACATGTATCTGCGCAGGCGCCTTCCGACGAATCGCTATCGCTTCCGACCACCGTCGCGGCTGCATGCATGCATTTGACGAGGCGTGAGGTGCGCCTGGCGAAGGCGTCGCATCCGCCACAGATGTGAAGGTGCTGGAAGACTCGAAAGGATTGCGGAATGCATTATCTGCAGTCCTTGCGATGCTGCGTGAGCGCGGTGGTGCCGAGCATGTTCTACTCATCGTACCAGAGAAGGATGTTGTGGATTGGAAGAGCGCCGCCATGAAGGCGCAAGACGAGGTCAATGTGACTTGTTTTGTGAAAGCTGCCGGCGCCACGAAGAACTGTCTTGCAAACCTGGCCAAATGCCGAAAACCTGGAATTGTCATCGCGGCGAAAGAGTATCTACATAAGAAAACGAGGGACCCTTCGAAGGCGCCGTATAAGAAGCTGTGTGAGGCTTTGCATACTGGAGGCGCTTCGCGATGGGAAGTGGTTCTCTTTCAGTGCAGTGATGCTGACCTCAGCTCAACGTGTGCGGCGCTTACGCTTTTGGAACAGCAACGGTTGGACACATTAGTGCTTTTCGCGGAGGAATCGTCTTCGAAGTTGACAACGCCAAAGGTTCTACAAACTCTCTCGGACCGCTTTCCTACGGTTGAAAGAAATGACGTCGAGCTTACTCTCCCGGATATGGGTGATCAATCTCCTCCGAGGGTTCGTACAGTGAAACCGGCAGCGCCTAATGAGCACGGGAGACGAGATAGTGGACGCATTGTTTTGCAGCCTCTTCAAGGCAACTTTGCAGTTGCTCCGCGAGTTAAGAAGGCTCCGAGACGATCATTGTCCGAAACACCTACTCGACGCAGGCGCAGCTCGAGTCATTCCGTTTTTGATGACGAATCGACTTCCGACTCCGGTCGAAGACGATCTCAGGGCAGATTGAGCTCGTCACCTAGACGAGAAGTGAAGCGAGGCGTTTCTAGAAGGGGCCGAATTTCGCGGGATCATGTTCAGACTTCTCTGCGAGAGTCTTTGGAAAATATGTCTTCTCCTTATCGGCCCTCATTCTACAGCCCTCTTGTGGTTATGAAGCGCAAAAATCGTAGGAGTCGTACTCCTGATTACGAAACTCTTAGCTCGTCTCTGGTTTCAGAAGACGAAAAACCAGAGAAGACGCAAGGACGCAAAGGTTCAGTCTCGATCGACTCTATTTGTGATGACCTCGCGAAAAAGCGAAGCAAGAAAGAGCACCCTGAAATCATAGTGATCGACAGCGATTTCGACGCCGATTGCTTCGTCGTCTCTGAAACCAAGGCTTCTCCATGTCCACCGCCGAGAAAACTGTCAAGTGCTAAGAAACAGTCACTCCTAAAACCAAAAATTGGCCAAGGGAGAAGTTCAATATCTCCCAAGAAGCGAAGGTCTCCGCTTAAGACCCGTTCTGCCACACTTAAGAAGGTTATTGCTGCTAGTGAAGCAAGTGGATCTGTGAGTGGAAAAAGTCCCGCTCGTAGGGGCTCAGTTTTGACAGATCATTCAGCAAACGACGTTACGCATACCCCCACCAAAAGCCATGCCAAATCCCCGTTCGCAAAAGCTTTGGAAGATGCCGTAGAACGTAAGCACGCAGCCGCTATAGCGCACTCTCTCAGGAAAAAAGCTGTGAAGCGGACTACGCCACTTCCCAAATTTGATGAAGGAGGACCAACTTATGCGCCGTCTGGACATCGAAGATCTTCATCCGTTAAGGAGCCCACTTACGAGAAGCCGCAGCTTCGAAAGTCCTCTTCGGCAAAGAAAGAACGTACCCCCACTGTCAAATATGCTGCCCGTGGATTGATTCCGCCTGAGAAGCGTAAGAGGTACAACGCTGCGCTTCGCAAAGCTAAAGCTGCAGATAAGTCAGGAGATGAGGAGGAAGCGCTGAAGTGGTATGAGTATTGCAACGAAATATCGGATCATGATCAGACTCTAATGGCGCGAATTCTTTGCTTCGGGGGTTTTGCCTTGATGGAGTTTGATAAGGAAAAGGAGAAGAGACGCCTATCATTCAAGAGCATATCTCCGAAAAGGTCCGGGAGAAGCGGCAGTCCCATTCAAGACTCAGCTTCAATAGTGCGAAGCAGAAGCCGGCAAAAGGAGGGCGCAAAGACAGGCGTTCCGTCTTGTGAGGTTATTGTTATCGATGATTAATTTTAATTTTTGTCAGCTACAGCAACCCCAAACTTACTTTTACTTGTGGTTCGAACAAGCGGACCAAAATCCCTTTCAGTACCTAAGGGTAGTTAGTATAAAAAATTCACTTCCCCAAATCTTATCGCATCGCATCTTGAACAGTCTTGAGCGCAATTTCAGCACTCCAGAGGACATTGACATGAACGTCTTCGCCGTGTTCGATGACACCTTGCAATAACTCCATGCTCTCCTTACAGGGCAGCTTGCTCAATGCCTCACAAGCGCACTGGGCCATTGGAAAATCCTCGGCATCTAGATACTTGCCAATCTTACTTACACATCTCAAATCGTGGGTGTCGCCCAGGGCCCCAATCAACGCCTGCGCAAGTACAGGATCATCCTTCTCCGCCGCCTCGAACGCAGCGATAAGGTCATCATAAACAATTTGCCGTACAGAAGGCACGGCCTCGGCGATAATGCCGATGCTGACGGCAGCGGTGGAGCGGGTGCTCCAGTGCGTGGCAGCGTTTCGGAGCAGGCGAAGACAAAGTGGGATGGCGGCAGGATCACGCAAATAACCCAGCGCGGCCACCGCATTGCCGACGACCTCCGGGGCCTCGTCCCCATTCTCGACGACGCTTGTCAGAAGAGACGCCGACCGCGAGTTCGGCTTGTAGGCGAGAAAGAGACAGGCAAAGCCTCGAACAAGCATGGACTCTTCACCGTCGTCAAACATTTTGCAAATCACAGGCGCTGCGTCTGCTGCATGCAGATTCCTCGTCGCTAGCAACACTCGTAGTCTTTCGCTCGCGTCCTCACTCTTCAGACGCGCTATTAGCGCAGATACTTCTCCGGGCTCAGCAGCACGCACCGGGCCGAACGACGGCATCCCCGGGACTGTTTGCATGCTCGGCACACTCGCACGGCGCAGCGAGGTACCCTTCGGGCATGCCAGGATGTAATTGTAGCTGTTCAACCGTCTTCCTCGCGAACAAAGGTGCGGACGAAAATGAGACGTTCTAAGGCACCCACGACCATAACTCGAGGGGAAGGCGAAAGCGAGGCTTCGTGCCACGGACATCTCAGAAAGCTGCAATTGCAACACGAAGGAGCACATTTGCGGGGCAGAGGTGTGTTTCGGATTCTGTCCTGCCGTCGAGTTAAGTTTATTGAGGTGATGGAAAACGATCTTTGCCGAACGGTGAGATCATGAAGGAATACGGCAGACTGGCCAAGATATTGAGCAGAAATTGCAAACAGCCAATCAACATCTTTCATGTCGCTAGGTCATGACTGAAAACGCAATATCGTGATGCATCACGATATTGCATTTTCAATACGACATTGCATGCAATGTCGCTTGATTTGTACATTTTCTCGGTCTGAAATGACAGAGTCGTCAATGTAGCCATACTGCATGTTGGATAGAGTGGGCACGGCGTAGATTGAATAATCTCATATGGAAATGGATAAATAATTGATAATCACGGTATCTGGCGGTTGAAAGCACCCTAAAAATCTGAAGTCTCAGACACATTCCTAACTGACTCGGTCCGATTCTGGCTCCCTTCAGCATGAAGTACTGTACCGAAGGGTAATATGAAGAAGACATCCCAGTAGACTATGTGTACAATGAACCGCCCCAAATCGCGAAATTAAGTAAGTCAGTACAGTAGTTCAAACTTTACAGAAATGAGAAGGCTTCGTTATACCCACCAGCCAGGAACCCATTGTGTAACTCCCCTGCGACAAAAAAAGAGAATCTACGTGTAATGGTGCAGTTTGGCATACTTGGCCAGAGATTGATGGTGCGATCCTGTACGAGCGTGGGGCTGACTTTGTGAGATTTGGCATTCGGTCATCTCACATTGCTGAAACAAGTGCCAATAGAGAAATTTCTTGTTTTCATGCTAGAGGACATGCGAGATCATTGCGATTTTCGGCCACATGGGAAGACTTGAGCTACATTTATGCACAACATTCCTGAGGTCGAGAACCCCTTTCATTGAATTTCACGTCCTTCTCAACGATGAACGTAAACCTGATTTACGCATATGTGTTCCCTAGAAAGGGGCCGAGTAATTTTCGATAACATTGGAGGGATCATTGCTCATCCTGGGAAGGATCTGCATTACTTCGGCTCTGACATCCCTGGGTTAGTAATGGAAGTTTCACATCGCCCTGAGCTCTAAGCAGCCGACGTGAAATGATGGAAAAACTGTTTATATTAAAAGAAAACTGCTGCTAACCTCAAAAATCTTAACGTCACACCACCCTTTCCAACTCCGACGAAACCCAGCTACGGTCCACTTCCGCGAGAACAAAATCCACTATAAGCTCCGCTGTCCTCTCCGGTTGTTCGAGATGGGGACTGTGTCCCGACTCCTCAATGACTGCAAGCGTCGACCCGGGGATGTCAGCCTTGAACCGCGCCGCATTCTCCACCCGCACAATACCGGTCCTTCCTTCCCCACACGACAAGAGTCGGGACGTCGACGTCCTTGACGCTCCCGCTGATGCAGTACCCCTCGCCGCAGATGATATCTACTGCC
>JADWZK010362829.1_pt1 | contig 22183 bp, 13 predicted proteins | sample 8957641 | NCBI WGS metagenome assembly JADWZK01 (sample SAMN16576796, study PRJNA672827) | algae metagenome | host: rhodolith | place: South Korea: Udo, Jeju | collected 2014-09-18 | reverse complement strand
CTCTCCGATGCAGAAGTCTGCCCTATCGCCAGAAGTCCCCGAAGTCCCAGAAGTCCCCGAAATCCCCAAGGGTGCCAAAATCCCCGAAGAAGAGCCCGAACGCGCGCGCGTATCTTCCCTCACATCCCCGCCAAACGCCAGAGGATTAATGCTGCCTCTCAGATGCCCCCGCCTCCGGAAGTCGTTGATCTGGATGGACCAGGCGCGGACTTGCACATTGCACGTTCTCCAAGGCAGCCAGGAAATCGAGTTCAGGTCTCGTCGCCTGTAGGTACCTCGAACATGACTAACGGGCCGCCTAGACCCATCGGGTCTAGTGAAGTTATCACTATACCAGATGATCCTATCGTTCCTGGTTCTGGAGGGCGTTCCTCAGGTGTTTCCCCAAGGTCCAGAACTGGCCAACAGAACCCTGCGCTCCCTAAATTTTAACCTGCCTGGAGTAAAGCGAGAAAAAAACTCCGCGCTGCCCGTGAAAGGGAGACCCATTTACATATATTATGTACAATCTATTCGTTTTTCTTCTCGGCCACAGGCTTTTCAGCCAATTTCTCAGCCGCTGGGTTATCAGTGACGGCATCTTCCTTCTTGGCCTTCTTCTCGTCCTCTTCGGTGTATGCCAAAAGCTCCTTGAATTCACCTTTGGACACTGCAAGACCTATAGATGCAAAAAGGCATGCAGGAACAAGATACAAGAGAGCAGGTTGTGCCGCATTGAATACATTCAAGGCAATAGTTGTGGCGACAAGTCCCAAAACATAGGCTATGCCTGTAGCATAAAAGTAAGGCAGTTTCATGGGGATAGGGCTTTGAAGCGATACAGCCCTTGTGTCGAAACGCAGAGTCAACGCAACGAAGAGACCGGGAATCACAATATCACCCAATCCGAGCATTGATAAATTGGCAGCGTCGGCACCGACGAATCGCGGAAACATAAGCTTGATGGGACCTTCAAATTGTTTTGCCACTGCAACCATGACGTTGTCTCCGAAGACACTCTTGGAGCCGAATACCCAAAAAATGTCGTAGAAGAAAAGTCCTGACAATAAAATGATGCCACTCTGAAAATCTCCAAGAGCAAGGGCATCCACAGCGGAAAGCGCCAGAGAACAAGCCAAGATATTGTTAGGTAACCAGTGCTTCGTAGTGTAATACCAATAAGCAAACGGAGCTGCCATACATAGGGCCAATACATCACATAGCGACAAAGTTAAATAATCCTTGAGCCCATATTCCTTCTTGCAAAATGCGGGCACTCCAGGAATCCCAGCAAGGAACGAACTTGTGAGTGTTGCGAACGCCATTGCTCCGAAACCAACCCCGTACAGGGTCAGCAGGATTGAAACCCATTGTTTGGGAAGATATTTGAAAGCCAAAAACATTCCGAACAAAGCGCAAGACGCGACAATGGGAAAGCGTTTCGCCTGATCGCTCTTAATCACATCACGGGCATCCGCACTGTCCCCATCGCGCTTTCTCTGTCTCTCCCGCTCTGCGGCTGCGAAAGATGCAACGAATATGATGAGAGAAGCTTGCCCTATCATCTGGACTGATACCGGAATGGTGACATATAACGGGGCTAGGGAAAGGGCTCCTAAGAGGAGATATCCGCCTGAAACAGCCTTGTTCGTCATTGCGATTGCCGTGTTCTCCACAATTGGCCTCAGCACCGAAAGACAAAAAATACGGAGGGGATTTCGTTATCAGGAAAGTCCCCTGGATTTCCAAAATGTGACCCGGGATAGTCAGCAGTTGAAATCACAAAGACTCTCAAGGTCTGCTCCGCAGTCCCTTTTGTCCTTTTATCGACGCCTTGAGGTTGTGATCGAGGCAAAACTTGATTGAATGTACAGCAGTCCATAAAATTTTGAGGTTAAGAAGAATCCAAAAGCTACGCTAAGCCAAATTATGGCAACAAAGCCCTCCTATAATTTTCTTCTCATTACAGTACAGCTTTTTTTGCTGATGTTAGTCCTGTCAACAGGATTTCCACGACGCAGCATCGTACGAAAACAGAGTACTGTACAGGAACCATCTGGATGTGGTTTTTATACCTCCACCTCCTCACGTTTTAACTGAACTAGCACTGTAGAGTCATCTACAGTCCCAGAGTTCTTTGCATTGATTTTCATCACGGTAGAATTAAACGGGGCTCGCAGAACATGAGTCATTTTCATCGCTTCTATCTCCAGTAAGACATCGCCTGTTCTGACCTTGTCTCCTTCACATACAAAAAGTCGAGAAACTCTTCCTGGCATTGGCGAAACCACAGCCGATTCATCAACACGGGGTCTACCTTCATATGAAGTATACGTCGTCTCGTGAATTGGAATCCGAAATCTTGTTTTCAAATCCCCACTGTACTTGTCAAACTGTTGCCGGTGCACCAAAACTTCAAAGTCTTGAAATTCAACAAAGAACGTTTCGCGTGGAGACTGACCATGCCCTGCATCACTCAGCCAACGCAACTGTACAGGAACAACAGTAGAGGAATTGCCTCCCACATTTCCGATTTTCTCCACTTGTACTTCTGAATGCAGCACAGTGGAAGAACTGTCAAAGTTCACCTCACATTTCACGGGCTCTAATCCATCATGTGATTGGTACACAGCCACTTCAACCTTGGAAAATCCGCTTTCGCTTCCTTCTTCTGGTTCCAACGATAGAGAAAAAGAACAGGGTCCGTTGACTCGGAAACCTGCCAACGCATCAAACTCGCTTTCAAAATTTTTAGGAATCGGGGCAGTTGCTGCTATCAAAGATTGCAGAGCGGTTGCCGTAGCAATGGCAGATTCTGCCAATCGCCCTTTGTCTAGAGGTACGCCAGTAGAAATGTCTGGATATTTCTGTAACAATCCACTGTCAAAATCAGCATGCGCGAATTCCTCGGTGTTTAGGATGCGTGCAACGAAGTCAATATTTGTCTGAACACCAAACGCCGAACTGTTTCCCAATGCCTGGCTAAGACCTCTCCTCGCTGCTTCCCTTGTTTCCCCCCATGCAATGACCTTGGCAAACATAGGGTCATAATACATACTGATATCGCCTGCATCGCTTTTAACTCCAGAGTCAACTCGAACTTCGCCTGAAGAGCTAATCGGCAAAAAATCCGCCGGAAACGCGAGGGATTTAATCTTACCAGCTTGTGGAAGAAAACCAGACGACGGGGACTCTGCATAAATGCGCGCCTCCATCGCGTGTCCGCGGCATTTTATGTCTGCCTGTGACTTAGATGGCAGTTCCTCTCCAGCAGCAATCCGGAGTTGCCATTCCACGAGATCCACACCAGTAATCATTTCAGTCACTGGGTGTTCCACTTGGAGTCTTGTATTCATTTCAAGGAAATAAAAGCCTCTCTCCGTCTTGTCAGAGTTCGCAGTATCGACCAAGAATTCGACTGTGCCGCAATTGCGGTAATCCACAGCACGTGCAGCAGCTATGGCAGCTTCTCCCATCCTGGACCGCATGCTGACCGACAGAAGTGGGGCAGGAGCTTCCTCAATGATTTTCTGATGTCTCCTCTGGACGGAACAGTCCCTTTCATGCAAATGAACCACATTTCCTTTCCAATCTGCGACAATTTGGACCTCAACATGCCGTGATGATTGAAGCCATCGCTCCAACAAGACATCGTCATTTCCGAACGATTTAATAGCTTCTTTTTTCGACGAACGCAGTGCTCCTTCAAATTCGGAGACATCGTGTGCCACAGTCATACCAATTCCACCTCCCCCCATGACAGGCTTGATAAGAACTGGAAATCCAATACGAAGAGCCTCTGCCTTCAAAATGCTAGCGTCCTGAGACCCTGAGAATCCAGGAATGACAGGAACTCCTGACGTCTCCATAAGATACCGAGCAGCTTTTTTCGATGCCATGTTCTGAATAGCATCCCCAGGTGGCCCAACAAATACAATGTCATCTTGGGCGCATCTCTGCGCAAATTCTGCATTTTCCGAGAGAAACCCATACCCCGGATGTATCGCCTGCGCATTAGTATCCCGTGCCGCCGTCAGAATTTTGTCGATTCTGAGGTAGCTTTCAGCAGCTGGCGGAGGTCCAAGATGATATGCATCATCTGCCAGCTCAACATGCCTGCTATTTCGATCAGCATCGCTGTACACAGCCACGGTCCTAAGCCCCAGCCTCTTCGCAGTTCTGTGTGTACACAAAGAAGTACGACGAAGAGGTTAGATAGGGTTTTAGGGAACGCAATATTCCCGAAGGTATAAAGATTCCGCAGCACTTACCGAATGATTCGGCATGCAATTTCTCCTCTGTTACTAATAAGAAGAGTGTCAAAGGGGCCATAGAGTGCGGAACAGGCCTTCTGTCGCATTTTATAGCGGGTACGCTTACCGTCTAGCGGAGCATTAGGGAAGGCATCTTCATGTATGATCGAGCTACCAAATTTCACAAAATCTTGAGATTTTTTTCAGTGGAACCTAGTGGAAGGATTGATGCAGAACTGGCATGATAACGCGGCTGCTGAGGTTAATTCCATCGAGGAAGCCATCTTCTCTGAGCATGCTCAGCATCAGTAAGAGGCAATGCATATATCCAAGGACTCCAATACACAAGCGCTGTGGACATAGCGATCGTAGCAATGAGAACGAATACCGAGCGTGACTTACGAGGAAGAAAATCAATAATCGCAGCCGACAAAAGTTGCCCGTAAAAGAGGCCAGGTATGTAATGGTAGATAAATGCAGCACGGTCCACCAGCACGTATGGCAATAAGTTGCATAGCCAGCCACCAAGCAAGAAGCAGCATACGCTCGTAGAATTGTACAAAGCGCGCCCCTTCGTCCCTTCAAATGCATATTTGCGATAACGCGCCAAGACGATAGCACCCGCGACAAATCCGATTACGCAGCCGAGTACAAGCCACAGGACAACTGGGTTTCCAATAAGATAGATTCGCGACTTTAAGCCATCTTCTTCCTTCTTCACGTAGTACAACACACCACGCCAATTTATGACCCAGTGATACCATACAGATTCCCAGGTGTGACGCTTCTTGATACCCGCATTACTTGCCACCATTCGCCAGTTGAGGTATCCGAACAATTGCAAAAACGGCTTTCTTACCTCTGTCGAGTCATAGAGTTCTGAATTGATCAGAGTCTTCTGGAAGTCTTCAGGCATAAACTTGTCGTACTTCCCTCCTGAAAACTGTAGAGCATTGAACATCACATAAAATGACGCAGTGTATACAGAGAGACCAACAGCAGCTGCGTACAAACACTCCCACAGTAGCAAAGGTTCTTGTAGAAATGTAGTGCCAAAGAACGAGACAATACTGATGAGGCCCGGCGTGGCAAGCGCAGTATGTTTGATAGAAAGTGCTGTACCCGCGAATATACCAGTGGTTGAGAGCCAGAAAAAGTGTTTCTGTCTCTCACTTCGGGGTGTGCGCCAGAGTTCCAAAGCGCAGAAGAGGGCAGCTTGGCAGAAGAACAAGAGCTGGGAATCCATGAGTATCAGACGGCCTTCTGTTATTCCAAGAAATTCGGTGAGGACACTGACTGCTGCAAAGATTGCCCCAATTCTAGAAATTGCGAGCCGACGAGCAATTAAGTATGTGGATGGCACAGTAGCAGCGCTAAAAGTAGAAGAGATGATTCGAGGGATAACAAACTTGACTGTTTTGGGATACACATGCCCAATTTTCTCTATGACGAAGCTGCGATCTGGGATGTATCCGAACGCAGCCGACCCGTACGCGAGAATAAGTTTACCCAGGGGCGGATGGATATCAAAAACCCTGCCTCCGGAGGACATCCACGCCATCAGCATTCACAAACGTTGAGTTGTAATAGTTAAAACAACAAGAACAGAGCTACAAGGCATGTTCTTCAAGGACTTTGATAAGTTGACAATGCGAAACGTACATGTTCGGGTGAGCACTCGGTCTAGGAACTTGGAAAAGTGGAGCTCATCGAAAACAACTCTGCAATTAAATACAGAAAAAAGTCGCGCCTATGTGTCAGTGCGTCCGTTCTGAAGGAGGCCAATCGCTCGAGGGAGCATTTGATTATGGACGCGGGGTTGACGAACGCTCCGGGCTCTTGGATTCTATACAAGCGAGTAGCAAATGCCAGGAATGTGATGCAAAAAAGAAACAGTTTATCGGCGCCGGTGGACACAGTTACATCGGCCGTTGAAGGCAACGACACAGGGAACTTCTTAGTTTTCGACAGACGCTCAGATGAAATTAGATCTGGAATGCTGGTTTGACTGCTATCAGTCCTTGCCTGTCGCCGTCGCCGCATCATGCACTCCCATGCGCGGCAGCTAAACGGAAGTTTTCTCAAAGCATCGTTTATGGTTTTTGAAAAATTTCAGATAGTGCTATCATACTACGCGTAAACCCAAAATTTGCGACGAAGCCCAGCATAAAAATAAAAGCTAAAATCTGAAAATTTGTTAGAAACCTTATCATGCGACCACCCCCCCTCATCTGCGCGCCTACCGCTTGTCTGCCCAAGATTGAACTCACTGCCGTCCGCCGCAATCTTTATTCCGTACAACGTTGGCTGAGGGCGGCACTGGATTCCGCAAAATCGGCGAAAGCCGCCCGAATGGTATCGCTAGGGCGTCTGCTCGCTGCCGCCTCCGATTCCCCGGACTCGTCGCAAGGTCATTCTCGTTCTTCGCAACATTCCGCGAATCCAAAGCATTGCTTCAAGACCATGCTCTTTCGGAAGAAGTTTTCTCCTCGGTTTTCGGACCAGAAGGATCAAATGCAGGGCTAGTGCCCGGCACTTTGCGCCGGGCCTTCTCCGAGCAAACCCCGTTTCTTGGAGAGCCCGTCCAGTCGCAGGGACCTGACCAGTCCTCCATTCCGTTGGACCAGTACATCGCCGATTTAGGACCAGAGGCAACCATTGTGCAGAATATGGTCTCCCTTAAGCGAGCTCTGTTGCGTTTTGGATGTCCAACAGAACAGGCTATAGCTAAAGCTTTTGTCTGGATGGCTGGATCCAAACGTCGTGGAAGATCTGAAACGGACTCCGATGCGATGTCTCTCTTTCAGCTCATGACCATATTTGAATCGGGTGGGCAAGAAGCTTCAAAAGAACCAATTTCTCCTCCTACAAGCTCTCTTCTCTGGAATTTTGAAGCTTTCGTTCTCGTTGTTAATGATGTTGCCGATCAATCCAACACAAGAGTTGATTGGAAGCTCGTAATTCGCTCTTTGGATTGCGCGGACCTTGTTGCGGTTCTGGACACTACCACATTTGCAGATATTGCGAAAGCTTATACCTCTGCAACAGGGGGATCACGTATTCCGGCGTCCAGTATTGTCGAGCCTTGGCAGAACCAGAGATCTCAAAATGCGATTCTATCCAATGCCTTACTGAGTCCTGAACTCGTCGATTGGGAAAGTGTGAAAACTTTTCCTGGCGCGACACCTGAAGATTCCGTAAGCCCGTATTCGAGAGTTAGCGTTTTGGAAAGAATGGTGGATCTTGACATACGAGCATCCTTAACGATGGCTCTGTCCTCAAAACCGGACTTGGTGTTACTTTGTCTTGCATGCGCGAAACCGGAAAACAATACGCACATTCAGCAGCAGTTAATTGTGAGCCTTGTCTCTAGTCTGATAGCCAAGTTTCCTGCCTCGGCGAAGACAATTCGTCAGATGTGGAAATTTGCCCCTGCTCTAATTGCTGGAGGACTCCTTGCTATGTGGCGAAAAGACACTAGTTCAGCCCCTTTGGTTCTGGATATTGCTCTCGATAACAGTGCCGTGCAAGAAATTTTGGGACCTCCGATGCCATTTGAATTTGCCTTTGATATTGCGTTATTGACTTACAAACGCCAACCGTTTCCTTTGGAAACGTGGCTCTCTGAATATTTCGCTTCTAATGGTACGCAAGCACTGACGCATTGTATCTTGCAACTTGCCGAGAGAATAGTTGCCCAAGATCCTAGTGGAGTTGCGAATCTGTCCTTGGATGCAGTTCGAATTGTGTTTCGATGCCTCTACACGTCTATATCTGCGGCGACTAGACATATGTCTGTAGGACTCGGAATGACCGAAGATTTAAAGCGTGTTCATGATGCCTATGTTCGGCACGACGCGAGGACCGCAAACTTGGAACCAGCGGAAGATGTTGGTGATCGAAATGTTTTGATGGGTGGCAGCATAAGCCAGGAGATCGCGAGGACATCTCTGCCAGCGCCCAATGATGGTCTTGCTACCATTTCGGCAAGACACGAGACTATACACGGGGAGAATACTACCACTTTCGTGCATTCCGATGGAGCTGAAGCAAACGGCCAGAGCGAGCCGTTTTCTAAAGACGTTGAGGAAGAAGTGAATGTTCATTTTCACAGTTTATACAAAGGAGCTATTACAACAGAGCAGGCTGTGGATTTGCTACGTCGCCTTCAGGTCTCGGACAACCCCAGGGATCGCAAGGTTTTTGCATGCATGATCCATACACTCTTCGATGAGTATCGGTTCTTCAAGAATTATCCTGACAAAGAACTTCGCATAACAGGACTGTTATTCGGTGCTTTTGTCCAATACTCTCTCTTTCAGGGCAGCACCCTTGAAGTTGCGCTTGAGCGTGTTTTAGATGCACTTCAGCAAGTTGAAACGACCAGGGAAGGTCATGACGAGATTTCTAAGAGAAATGGCGGCGGTATTAACCGTGCCCCATTTGACAGCGCATCCACCAAGGAAGAGCAAATCGGGCGTATGACCAAATTCGGGCTGTGCGCGTTGGATCGCTTTCGCAAGAGACTCCCGGAATGGCCTCAGTACTGTGCCAGGATTTTGGCAATTCCTCATCTAAAACATATAGCCCCAGAGCTTATGGGAGAAGTGGAAAGTATTGTGAATAGTGCCAGTAGCTTCGCAGCGGCAGGTACCGTGCGACCGGTTTTCGCCTCGGACGTGAGCTGGGTACCAATATACGGGCAGATGTTCCTGCAAGTTCTTCCCCCGAGTTGTCTGCTCTGAGAGACGGTCCTTCGACAACTGTTCTATCGTCGCCTTCCCGCTCTGTGACGAACCATAGGATGTCACCAACTCTAGAAGCTGCGTCCAAGAACAATCAAGACTTTGAAACACCGGAGGATGCAGTATGTGAAAAAATCAGCTTCATTTTCAACAATTTGTCGTCTGCAACGTTGGAGGACAAAAAGGACCAACTCGTTGAGTTTCTTCGACCGGAGCATTTTTCTTATTTTATTCATTACGTTGTCGTGAAAAGGGCCTTGAACGAGGCAAATCACCACGACCTTTATATTCAGTTCTTGGACAAACTGACTTCGCATATCCCGAAGCTTTTCAAGTTGATACTCGACAAGTCTTTTGAGAATGTTCAAATTCTTCTTTCGTCGGACAAAATAGCAACTAATTCAAGTGAGCGTGTCTTACTGAGGACCCTTGGTGCTTGGATAGGTGCCTTAACTCTTGGGCGAAATAAGCCAATCTTGGCCAGGGACCTGGATCTGAAGAAACTGTTGCTGGACGCATATACAAGGGGGCGATTGTCGCCAGTTGTACCTTTTGTTGCAAAAGTTCTTGTTGGGTCCCAGTCGTCCAAAGTGTTTGTACCTTCAAATCCCTGGCTCAAGGCTATGCTCAGCATTCTTAAGGAAATCTCCCAAGTGGAAGACCTCAAGCTGAATTTGAAGTTTGAGCTGCCCTCGCTTCTTGCCACGTTGAAGATTGATGGGAAAGACATCGTGCCGTCGAATCTTCTGAAAGATGTTCAGGAACCTTCTCGCTTAAATAACCCTGATATTCGCAAGTCACCACAAGCGTCACCGCGTTCTTCAGCGGCGTCTCCTGATATTGCGAATGCCTATTCCAACAGGGCTATTCGAGGTGATCAGGATATTAATCCGGTTTTATCTCTTGGAGCGACAACGACTGGGATTTCTACTTCAGTGTCATCCGGGCTAGGTGCTGGTCTTTCTTCTGGCTTGCAGTCGCACGCGGGCATGGGAATGAGTATGGCGGTGGCAGATGAGCAGTACGGGTATGGGTAACGATGCAGTCGCAGATCTTGCTTCAGTTCTTGCTGGAGCATCCATTCTTCCCAGGAACCATAACAGTTCTATTCACTCTGTTTCTGGTAATGGAGCAACAAATGTGCAGTCCGGCGCTCCGGCAAACGGCCAAATGGTATCGCAACAGCAAGCAAGTACTCCGAGTGGTCCAGAACCGACAATCATCCCCAATTTTGCTCAGTATGTTGCGATCAGTCCCTCGCTAGGTCTGTTTCAAGCTTCTCCGAATTTGAAGCCTTTACTTCCAATTGCCATTGACCGCGCTCTGAAGGACATCATTCAGCCAGTTGTGGAGCGCAGCTGTGCAATCGCCTCCTTAACTACGCGTGAGCTCACTCTGAAAGATTTCGCCAATGAGCCGAATGTTGCGAAAATTCGGAAGGCTGCTCAGCAAATGGTGCAGCAGCTTGCTGGATCGTTGGCATTGGTTACCTGCAAGGAACCTTTGCGAGTATCAATGGGGAATCATGTCAGGTCGATACTGACTTCTGCAGTTGGCACAGATCCGGCCTTGATCGATCAGACAGCTCATGTTATTTGTGCAGCGAATCTCGAAATGGGCTGTGCTATAATTGAAAGGGCTGCTAAAGAAAAGGCAGTTCGTGACTTGAACGAAGTGATTGGTCCTGCCTTTTCAAGCATCAGACGACAACAGCAGACAGGATATGGACTCTCTGGCCCGCCTGGTCCTGAGGTCTTGAAAGTATACGCTGACTTTTCACGATTACCAAGGGCAATTCTTGGGGAGGGAACTCGCGTGACGGCGCCACCTGTGTATCCGTCATCAGCTCCTATCATCCCCCTTGGTCATCCTATCGGGGCGAGCGCGAACGTAGCTATGGGAGCTTCAATGTCTCTGTCAACGTCTTCTGGGATAGAAATACCTTCCATTTCTGCCAGTCAAGGTCCCATGCTTGCGGAGAAGTTGCAAGATCCGCGGTTCGGAATGGAGAAAGAGTCTCTTTATTCTTCAATTCGGCCGATGGCCTCCAGTGGGCCTCACAGTGAAATTCCGGGACCTCCCTTCGATACGGTTGGCGATAGTGCGTCAGCAAACCCCCGAACAATGGGTACCAATGTCAATTTGCAGGGTACGGCGACTGCCGACTGGGCACCGGGCATGGCGCCTCGCTCACCCCCCCTGATGGCTCCTCCTGCTGCCATGGCTGCCGCAATGCATAAGGTTGTGGGAGCGTCAAGTATTACTCAGTCAACCCGTCTGCAGCATAACTTGCATGCATCCATGTCAGTGAGCGGAACTAGTACGGATGAAGCGCTGTCAACCCCTCAAGTGCTCGAAAAGTTTAATTTGGTGTATTCGCAGCTAACAAACGTCATAGCTGAGGTAACGAGCATGGCCTCTGCCCAGGAAGTATCACTGGCTGGGTTACCTGGAGATCATGAAATCCATCAGTTGTGGACTCAGATACCTTTAGCTGTGAAAAAATCTGTGACCGCTGATGAAGCTAGTATGGCAGTGGCACAAAAGGTGTTCAAGCGTTTATACGAAGGGACGTCGTCTTTGTACCGCGAAGTTCACGTCGCTTTATTGGACGGATTACGAGAAAGCTGCAGAAGGTTGTCCAAAGAGCTGGTTATATGGCTGGCATATTCTGAAGAGCGCAAGAAGCTCAATCGAGAATGCATCGTTGCTCTGCTGAAGCCGAAGTCCCTGATCAACATTACCAGCTATGACGAGCTTTTGTCGAAGACAATTGACAACGGAAGAAATATCAAAGCCTTGGACTTCGCTGCCTTTCTTGTCCAACGTGCCGTTATTGATGAACCTCTGGCCACAGCGGCTGAACTCGCTCTTACGATTGAAACAATGGCAAAAATTGGAAGACGTCCTAACCCTCCAGTTTTGTCGTCTGCTCCAAATGGGCTTCTGGCTCTTGTGGAAGCTGGTCGCAATGCGTCCACGCGCCCGGCGCCACCTTCAGGTAACAATGATAATGCGGATGCCTCTGCAGCATTGTCGAACAAGGGACACAAGGACATTGACTATGGGGACCCAGCAGGATCACGCGAATTTGTCTCGAGCGTTTTAACGGAGTGGCAACGGATGGTAACCAACGATGTTCCGCATCAGGTTCTTACTACTTTTTTGGGACATATCCGCAGTAAGACGCTAAATACTGAAGAATCTCGCGAGCGTTTCTGTCGACTTGCTGTGGAGATGGTCGCAATGGTAACGTCAACGGCTTTACTTGCGAACTCAGGAGTTGATGGTGTCACCAGTGAGCTTGCAGACGCCCCGTACACTGCTGTGGAGTCAACAGTGCGGTTAGTTAGTGCTCTTTGCCGAGCGGAAACAAACCACAGCAATGATTCGTTGAATCGGAGCAGCTTGATTTTGAAGTCGTTTTTGACAGCATTGGTGAAGAGCATCCTGAGAACTTCCGACCACGGAGACGTCCGACCGCACTACAGAATGTTCCTTGGGCTGCTGGTAGAACTTTCAGCTGGGTTTCCCCCAGCTGATACAGGCGATGCTGCTCCAGGAGCTGCAGCAGAATCGGATAATACTACGGCGCAAACTGGCGAGACTGAATACTTTTTTCTTTCGCGAGCTCAAGCGTTTTCCTTTTTGGATGGAAAGAATGAAGGGCTTCTTACCTTTGCGCGAGAGGTTTCGGGAAGTGGAAGCGGCCCTCTTGGTGGGGATGGAACTATTGGTATTGCGAACTTCGGAGTTTTGGCCATGTTTGTGGGTGCATTGATGGCTTGCGCCCCGAGAGCAGCACCGGGCTTCTCGTTCTGCTGGCTGCAGTTGATTTCTGGACGAAATATTCTGCCTCGCTTGCTTAATGCGAGCACAGGAAAAGGTTGGCTTCTATTTCGGCAGCTTCTTGTTTCGATGCTGGCCTTCTTGTCACCGCATCTACAACATTCGCATAGTCAGCTGAGCGGTGCAATTAAGCATTTGTACAAAGGAACCCTGCGGGTCTTGCTTGTCCTACTGCATGACTTCCCGGAGTTTCTTTGTGACTATCACTTCGCGTTGTGTGACGTCATTCCGTCAAACTGTATTCAACTCCGAAATTTGGTGTTGGCTGCCTTCCCGAAGAACATGCGTCTACCAGATCCTTTCCGAGCGGAGTTGCAAGCAGGCCAACTTCCAGAAATGTCACTCCAGCCTCGAATTCTTTCCAACTATACAGGGGCACTTGTTCGTGCAGGTATCAAAGGCGTGATAGACAACTTTTTGCAGAACGCAACGTTCAGGGGGTCGATAACCAAATTGGATCTACGCCCAGGCTCATGCTTCAGAAATCTACGTCAGATGACCCGGTGTACAACGTTCCTGCAATGAATGCTCTCGTCTTGTATGTCGGACAGCATGCCTTGTCGCGATCGTCGCACTCTTCAGCACTGGTCATTAATGGGGCTGCCACGAAATTCTTCCAGACTTTGCTGCAGGAAATGGATGCGGAAGGACAGTACCATTTGTTCAACGCCATCGCCAACCAGTTGAGGTATCCGAATATTCATACCCATTATTTCAGTTCTGTTCTGCTGCATTTGTTCAAAGAAGCTCGGCAAGACGCCTTGAAAGAGCAGATTACGAGGGTTCTGGTCGAACGTTTAATTGCTAATCGCCCTCATCCTTGGGGGTTGCTAATTACTTTCATCGACCTTATCAAGAATCCAGCGTACAACTTTTGGACACACAGCTTTGTCCGATGCGCCCCACAAATAGAGCATTTGTTTGAGAACGTCGCTCGCTTTTGCATTGGGCCTGCCCTGCAACAGAACTCTGTTGTCGCTGGATAACGTTGATGGAATGTAGTGTTTGTGCTTTTTCACTGTGCCCGCATTTTTTGAATGCTTGGGCGTGTACCACTGAAGTAAAAGAGTTAGAAAATTCTGATGTGATGTGATGTTTGTTTGTTTTTGACAAGCCTCATAGTATTTATTATCTTGTGGAGGAAGGCAGCTTCATCCTGACGCTGCTTCAACTAGAATTACTACATGTCGAATAATATCTGTACATATGTTTACATGTAGTGTTTTTATACGCATTCCTAGTTTACTTCTACAAAACTGGCGAGTATTCTAACTCTTAATCTGTAACATCGCTCCTACCGGCGACGTAGGCGACCCCAGAGCCCTACTGGTTTAGGATCCCCACCTGCTCCAGCGGAATTAATCGAAGAGCCTCTATATGGACGTGAGGTAGGATTGGTTGCGCGACGAGTAACAGAAGCAATGTGCCCAGCGTTATCAGCACCAGACGACATCAAGTTTCGATCCGTAGAGAAACTTAAGCCCTGAGGAGAAACGGATTGCGGAGACGCAATCCTCGTAGAACTAGACTGCAGCTTCCCGGCGTCCACAATCACGTGTAACGACCTGGCTCCATAAAGGGCTCGCAGAACGTACTTCCTGTGCTCCTCATCTGGAGACTCGTGGTCAGAAAAGTCTATCGTCTCAGTCAACTCTTCTCCTTGTTCAGCCAACGAAGAATCAGTTCCAGATTCCCTGTCACTTTCATTGTCGTCGCTATCGTGGTCTTCATCCGTAGTTGCATCCACTCGTTCCCGCTCCGGTGAAACCTGAAGCCTACTCGCAAGAGACTTCATGTTCTCTGCTCCTTGAAACAACTTTCTTTTCGCTCGACTATACCCAGGTAGCAACTTGATCTTGGCAAGATTTGACACTCCACGTCGAGCAAATGCATATACCAAGTCCCTCCTGATGCGGACAGAAAAATCTTTCCATGTCCAAACTTCGCTGGAGTAGCTAAAGCTCGGCGTTGTCACAAACAAGTTGGAAAAGTCTAACACGCTTCTGTCTTTCTCCTTGTTCTTGTATGACGCTGTCAGTTCGAAAGCATCGATGAAAACGTACTTAAAAAGCATGGTGGATTCCCCACGACGAGTCATTTGACTGACGTCAGACATCCGCGATATATCTGCTATTTTGTCCCTGGAAGAATTATTGTGCTTCAGAGCATCAGCATTTTCTCCACAAGATCTGCCCCGACTTTCTCGTCCATCCTGGCTAGACCTAGCAGATGATGCACCAGATGCACCTTCGCCAATACCCTTCCCACTATCCCCAGCCGATGCGCTCTCCCCTGACTTTCCGCGAGTCGGAAAAATAAACCTGGAAACAGCGCTGTACAGGCGACGACTTACTGAAGCATTCAAAGGTGCCAACTGGATCGTGAGCAAATCGTACACAGATATACCTCCCACCTTGTCAGTCTGCGTTGAGTACCATCGAAAGGCAACTGGTGATCCATCGGAGGCCTTGATGCTTCTAGATTTCCCGCGTGACATATCAGCATGCACTCCACCCGGCTTAAGAAACTCATCAAAGTGTGAACGATGCATTCGGTTATTAGCCCTGATACTTTTGAAAGTAATCTCAGCAGAGCTTCCTCTCCCAACGTAGAATATATGTCGGCAAACAAGATCACATAAAGATATTTCAACAATAGGGGCGGTCTCGCCACTTGATTCTTGGGTCTCCCGAAGCTCCCAAGAGCACTTATCGAATGAATACGAGATATACATCGTGGGATACTGAAACTGGGCTGTACTCGCCCGCTGATCCGTCCTAATGAACGTTGAAACCGCTTTTAACTTCGCCTTATACTCTTGCAGGGACTCTTCAAATGTTTTCTCGGAATCCAGGAGACCTTCCACGAGCTCTTGTTGGGATGAGTCTGCAGCGTATAGGAATTGCTTCGTAATCGTGCTAAGCTGACACATCTTCTCTTCCAAAATCTTTGTGGGGACGATAGTGTTCTTCAGCTGCAGATTGTAGCGCAGTTGGGCTAATTTTTCTTTGACAATGGTGGATGACATAACTCGCTGCATGAGAACTTTTCGGACCACATCAGTGACAGCTTGAAAATCTACAGATGTAGAAGCCATGCTAATCTCACGAAGATTGATGAACAACAGCGACGGTCGAAGCGAGTAATCTTCCTGATCCTCATGTTCTCCTTGTCCGAGCGAGTGGAACTAATATACATTAGGTCCATTGAAACTGGCTTTGTCGTTACTCGAGTCAAGGGCGCGATATCCTTAGCATCTTTTGGGACCCAGTTGCTTGCACCAAAGTCGAAAGATTCTAACCCTGTTGACTGGCAATATACGTTCGACTCTTTCAAGTGCACTCTGTGCTCACGGTCTACCCAGATATCATTTCTTCCAGTGTGACGAGTCTGCTCAATTCTCTTATCGACAATACCAATTCGGGCTGCGTCGGAAGTCACAAAAACAAGCCCAGCAGTCTCCGGCGAACCAATGCACAGTTGAGAACTGTTAATCAAAAATTCGAATTTCGGAATTGTCTCCAACGTCTTTTTCACATTCAGCGACAGCAGTGCCATGGGGGGCTTCTCCTTCCCTGAGCTGGGCCCGCTCTCCTGAGAAAAATCCTTGTCAAGAATGTCGACCATGCTTCCCTCCGGAGGCCGTACAGCGGCAGAAGCAGTTCTCTTCGGGATATTGTAATGAATAACCGAAGAATCCATACTATTGATGTCAGAGTCGTTACTGTCTATACTGCTCATTTTCTGGCAAACGTCGTTGTCGCTTCGGCGAAATGAGGAAGCACTTTGAGCGAGTGCGCTGACTGTAGTGGGTACCCCTCTGTCTTTAAATCCATTCTCAAAATTTGGACGCACAGGAGATTCACCGTTCCCTTCTTCAGATGTGTCACCTTCCGCTTTGGGCCACACTATCTGTGTAGGAGACGCCTTCATGGCAAAAGTCTTCTCCTTGAGAGCATCAGGCCATGCCCAAATCGACGTCCTGCGCGCTGGTGACCATAAAAGCCGAACATCATCAACTGCAATGCGAACATCATGCTTCACCTTATCCAGCTTCTTCTCTCGCTGAAGCGAATGGGAAGCAGAAAACGTGTAAAATGGAGACTTGTCATGACTGTCGCTCCCGAATCCAGTGGATAGCACTCTGTAGGGCGCTTTTAGTCTAGGCGAAGCAGCATACTGCGACTCATCCTTGACGTCATCGGAAAGAAAGACTCGAGCCACGGACAGAAGTCGCCCTGTCCCAGTCTCATCACCAGCAAGATCTAGATTCGGCATGCGAATGCTGGTGTTAAGGTTTTGGAGTTCAACCCTGCGGCGGCAAATTTTTGAATCGCGATAGTAGTCTCCATTTGCATCAAATGTAATTGTAGTTTCCTTGCCAAGCTCCCCAGTAAACTTTGAAAGAGAAACAAAAAGCCCATGCCCTGGCTCCAGGTTGTTGTAAAGCATGACATTCACATCCGAAACATTCATTGTTACGTTAAGGGCAACAAGGCTTGACGACAAACCAGTTTTGCTAGCTGGTTTTCGGGCATGGTCAACCATTCTCGGCGCAAGGCGACAAGATATGGGCCTCCTTACTAAATTTTTGATCACCTTAATCAACGTTGTAAGCCCATCTGAGTGCAGCACTGATGCCCCAGGAGGTACCCAATGACGCGAAGCATGATTGTCCGGCAGGTGCTTTGGAATGTAGTGTAGCTGGTGGTCTCTGAAGTTAGAAAAGCTCGAATTATGTTGCAGCACACCCAGTCCTGGTTGCATAGCCTTCGGATGGCGTATACAAACATCAATGCCAAGAGTCATGCGACGCGTCTTGAAGCCAGCATACGAGTCAAAACCGGGAATCTTATGCAAACCTGTCCACCATGTTGTAAAACAACCTAAAGGGTTCATTTTCGCCGCAACAGGTTCCACCGCATTGATCATCTCCATAGCACCTCTGCCAATTCCCGGCCCCCCTGATTTAACTTCTGCCTTCGTTGGAAATGGAATAAAATAGTGATCTTGCGGATCTCCGCTGTCGCATTCCGGTACTGGGGTAAGTCCAACACGCACGAAGTCGAAAACAATATCGCTCTGCCTCTCGTCATTGAATTTCAACGGTTGTATGTGCCAGTTATTCAGTTCCCAAGAGATTGGGAATGGTTCTCTCTCAGACGGCTTCATCCGGGAGGCGACCATGAGAACGTTTTCAGCGCGTACATCGGTAAAGTGGCTTGTCTTTGTGTACGGCGAATTGGAGCTCGCTAGATGACCCTTCAGAATTTTCGCAGTTATGCGGAAGCGACCATGACAGTTTACTCTAAGCGTGTCAAACCAAGGTATGCGCGGGGAAGGGTTCTTTCCAAAAGATGAAAAACGGCTAACTCCTCTTCCGAAATCGCCAATAACGCCCAGATGTGCGGGGTTGAATCTGCAGGTAAGCTCATCAACGACCAAATGGATATCCCCAAAAAGTTTTCGTGTTCGCAAGACCCTTGGAGATTCTCGCAAGGCGCCGGCGCCCTAGCGCCACACTAGTCTCTGAGATATAAGGGGCGACCGAAGCTTGCACTGCTTGTCCTATCACGGTGTGATCAAAGTAGGCGTGGTCCATCTCAAGAAATGGCTCTGGAAAATCTCGAAACCGGAGAACAAGATTTGTGACATCAAACCCGACATTCCGAAATCCAAGAGTGTTCCAGGCATCCGACTCGTACTGCCGTAAAAGTTTCCTTTTCTTCGGTCCGAATTGATACTCGTCGAAACGGCGAAGTTTGCGCAAGCTCTCCATGCTGCCCGAATTATGAGTTTCATCATCCATAACCATTTCAAAGTCGAGAGTTTCAGCTGAAATCTTTGCCATCGGATGCCCACTGAGCGGTGGCAGAAACCCTTCTGCTATCTGGAAAGATTCGATGCCATCTTTAAGTTTTCGGACACGATCGACCCAAATCTTAGAATCGAGTTCTTTCAAGATTTCTTCGCATTGCTCACGGGACTCACAAATTTCCGAGCTTTCAATACTGCTCATCTGCTCCATACGCCGATTCATGAGCGCATGGCGGATGGAACGTTCGCGGCTCTCATCCTGATATAAGGGCAGCATCTTTGTGAAGAACGCCGCAAGTGGGTGATCTTCCAGAAATATAGCGACATCACGTGCACGAAAGAAAATATCTGGGGTAGGTATTCTATACCTAGGTGGGGCCTTAATACCCGCACGCATGTATCGCTCCTCACGGAACAGCTTCACGACTGCACGGAAACGAATGAGCCAGTCCTGAATGAGCGAACCAAGCTCAACGTCATGTCCGAGCACTACGCGAAATCCAGAACCTTCGATATCAATTTTCGGGCGCCGTACACTTCGCCCCAGAGTATAAAGTGGGTTACGAAGCTGGAAGGTCTCAGCGTACACAGTAGGCGCGTCAAATAAGGTGAGCAAGACATCACGTCCAAAGTACGTTGTAGCGGACATCGCGCACTGCGGAAGTACACCAATGCTGAGCGCAAGGCGAGGTCCATCGGGAAACGACAAAGCCATGGAAACTTCTTCTCCAGTGACATTCCAGCCAGTGATTTTGCGTTTAAGTCGAAGAACTTTTTCGCGATGCGCCCGTTCCTCCTTTGACAAAATGCGACCTGTACCAAGTTCATTACTCTCGCCAAACAGATCCCCATCCCCTGCAGAAGTAAAAGGGGGGGAGAGAACCTCTGTATTGGCCACCGACAGCTGCTGTGCGCTAGAACTGCCTGTACGCTTGACACAATGCTTCAAAATTGACAGCATATGTGGTATTGCAGCAAATGCGGCATGAAGGTCAATGTCCCAGTCCACGTGAACGGCTTTCATAGTAACTAGTTTATCCGCATCAGCTGATGGGGCAACGTTAGTGGTTTCCAGTCGCGCGGACTTACAGACAAGGCTCGTGCTTCGTGTCCACTGAGTCCAATGGAGAAGCTTGAAGTTCGCTGCTTCGGTGACAAACTTAACACCTCTGTTCGACACCCGGTCTAAACTGGGTACGCTAAGCGAGTCTGCAGAAGCGATGAGAGCGATAGTATCCCCATCCCCGACAGGACCATGTCCTAACAAAATAGCGCGGCAGTGCCTTAGCTCAACCACAAGTTGTAGCGTTCTCGGATCGCCATCCAAACTGCCAAGACTGCTTGAGCTTGCGCTCCGAATCATCGAGGCAACACCATCTGAGGCAAGACTAGAACTGCTTCCTGCTCTGCTAGGTTCCCCATGAAGACCGAGTTCTTGCAAACCCTGTACCGTAGCTTTCGGAGGGAATTGCACTACAGCAAACGCAATCGCATCGGCAATAAGCGAGGCCAGACCCACAGGTTCCAAAGCCGCAACTATTCCAGAAGCAGCGACCTCAAGTTTGCACGTGTTACTCCTTCTCAGATTCATATCCATCGCTGCACTGATGTCGTCAATCCAGAACATTGCCTCTGGACGGGCAGCAACAATTTTTTCCAAATGATCCGCAACGGTCACATCACGACGTCGTTCCTCCGCAATTCGCTCTGCATCAGCCTTGGCTTCCGCCTCTTCACGGCGGCGACGTCTTCTTCTCCGCAGACCTCCGCGACGTGGTGACGCCCGCCCGGAATTATGTACCGCCGCTGCGGGAGAGTTTATATTATTGACGATGTCTTCACCCCCAGCACAAGCACCAGCTGCCACGCTGCGCTCATAAAGGTCACAAGAAAGTTCATCAACCGCGAGACTGCCCGCAGAGCATCCACGAAGCTGAACACTCGCATGTACAACAGGGTCGCCTCTTTCATTCTGCGCAACGCCATACGCTTCCGTGCGAAGATGGTCGAGCCTGAAAAATGCCCCCGCAAGAGGGGCAGCAGCCCCTCTCGTTCGAGCATGAAGCCACGAGGCGTACTTGAGTGGCTGCGTGCGAAGAGCCCCAGCGGCCCACTCCAAGCTACGGTGCATGGGGTTCGCGGCTTCCTTCGCGTAATCATCTAGCACTGGAGCTGGCCGCGGGGGTGGGGCAAAACGAAGTGAAGCGGACGAAAACTCCGCCTTTGCCTCCCAGGAACGGATGAGGCCCCCTGAGGCGGGGCGGTCGTGGAAGGCTAATGAAGCTGGCAATCGCGCTCGTAGAGAACGTGAATGACGTGGGGAAAGGTCAATTTCGGCGGCCTTGAGACCCGCTCGAAGAACGCCATCAGCAGCATCTAAAGATATGTCGTGGGCATCGACGGCGACGCGGAGGTCGTCAATTAGGGACATCCGCCTTGCTCTTAGGAGACCGAAAAATCTGGCGCTCAGGCGGGCAGTGAGCTCGACGCCTCTTGTGCAGTCAACTTTCACAGGTGTACGGTTGACAGAAACGCGGGTGCAAAAAGAGAGTTCGTTGAGGGACAGTGTATATTTTGAGCCGAAGACGCCCTCCGCGCACCCCGCCAAGACCAGAGTATCGCCGCTAAATTCCCAGTCCGCATCGTCTTTCCAAATTTGGACTTTACTGGCCCTGACCCTGAGCCCTCTGACAAAAAGTGCGGCGAGTCTAGATAAAACATTGTGCCAGAGGGTACGCCAGTAGCCGCGGTCGAGACAGAGTTTACTTGAAAGGATGCGATATTCTCGAAACCATTTTCTCGGCTTCGCATCGGCACGTAGTCGCATGCAAACGCGGTCTGAATAAACATCGAGCCAGGGCCCGCGGCAACCACCGAAGAGGAAGCCAACTAAACGTGTTGACACACGCAATTCAATTCCCTGGGGAAATCGACGAGAACCGGGTACTGCACGGAAGATGAGGCACCCGACACCTAGACGGACGGCATAACCCTTGCGGCGGAGAATGTAAACGGTAATTGTGAGTGCGATGCAACACAGAATCCAGGATATACTGATTCCGCCGAACCAGGCGGCGAGCGGGCGTGCAAACCGCCACGCCACCATGATCGCAAAGGACGCTAAGTTGGCGGCGGGCGATACGGCGAGTCACGCCCGCCCGCAGGGAAATGAGATGCGAATGTGGCACGTGGTAGCGGTGAAGTCGTTGTGGAATATCGGGATGCGGATGGCGATGCAATGGGACACGCAAGCGTTAGTTGGTTTTTTTTGTTTTTGCTTCAGCACGGTACCTCAAAAATTGATATGCGATCCGCACAAAAGTTGTCATATTTTTGGGGCAAGATTACATAAACGCTTATATGTACAATCTACGTCCACAACGTCCACCTGGTGATCCCGCTATGTGAAGAAATCAGTCAACTAGAACTTCAAATTCGCTCCGTCGTACCCGAGGCGGCTGATCGCACGCCGGAATGCACGCTGTGCTGCATTCTTCCTTAGCGCGACGTTTTCTCCACCATCCCTGCACACCATGAACA
>JADWZK010142785.1_pt1 | contig 22390 bp, 18 predicted proteins | sample 8957641 | NCBI WGS metagenome assembly JADWZK01 (sample SAMN16576796, study PRJNA672827) | algae metagenome | host: rhodolith | place: South Korea: Udo, Jeju | collected 2014-09-18 | reverse complement strand
CTTCGTTCCGCGTTGATTCTTCTCTCCAGGAGCGGCGGTTTCGTCGCCTCACCTCGTTCTTGACGTACAGTATTCACCAGACGCTTCAACAATAGATATCGCGACCTTCCCAACTGCAGCCTGTAAGGTATTGATATCAATGATTGATTTTTTGAATGGAAGAAAGGGCCCTTTGTGTCATATCTTTCGTTAATCTCCCATGACAGGGCAACTCCAAGAAGATTCAAGTAGACGACCTTATGTTCTGAGCTCCATCGTGAATTCAGTCTGGCATCGCCCAGGACCCAAGCCGACGCATCTGTCTTCTCCGCTGCAACCACGGGCGTCGACCGAGGAAGGCAGAGTTTTTCCATTTTCAAAGGCTACAGTAAAAAATTTTCAAGTTTGACAGGTGGCTCTACCTAGCTTGCGCAAAGAGACGAAAACAAGGATGATGGAAAACGGGCACATTTCTACCAACACTCGTAGTCAAGGAGAAGCGAAAAGTTCTATTTACCATCGTGTTTTGGAACACATGAACGACGACCATGTTTCAAGCATTGTCGATTACGTTCGATATTACGGCAGACTGGATTGCGCTGTTAAGAACGTCGAGATGACTGATATATCCTTATCTAGTATGACTGTACAATACGATATCAAAAAGCGTGAAACCATTACAATCCCATTCCATCCTCCTCTCTCGCATGGAGGCCAGTTCCGAGTAAGACTCGTCAAAATGGCCAATGATGCAATTGTGTCCAGAATTCCAATCCCAGCCGTTCCCAATGTCGCGCTCTCAGCAACTCTGGTTGTACTGCTATCCCTGCTTGGCGTATCGGCGTTTTGTACAGATGAAACGCGAGCTTCTTTCCCTGCTCCGTTCAGATCGACGGTTGCAGTAGGTCATGCGCTTGCAAACCTGCTTTTCTTTCATTCACAGCAATTCAAACAGATTGCCTTCTGGCTAGCCATTTTGGTTCATTCTCTGGAAGGTGCGTATGCTGCCATGAAAATAAGGTGCATCACTAAAACCGGGCTCTTGTTCCGCACGAGGTCTTTGTTTTGGATAGTGCAAACAACGGTGGTCGGATTTCCAAGCCTTCTATTATTCCTGGAGCGATTGGAGCGGCTACAGGAAAAGAAAAACATGTAAAAAAAACGTCAAAGGCAATAGCTGCCATTTAAGCTGGCGCCGAAATTTGCTGTTCTAATGGTGCCACAAGTAGAGAAAACGGAGCACAGAGCTCAGTTACGGTCTGCGCAGAATAGACCCCGCATTCACATCAAACGCCTCGTCCAACGCCGCAGACTGTTCAGAATGACGCAAATCCAGTGTCTCTCGATCGTGCATAGATTCTAAGATTCGCTTCCGACGACTTGGGTCAGAATAGACATTCAATTTTTCTCGGTCCGTGTCAATATCTCCTTTCCTAACATCCGCCCAAATATCAACGTCCAACCGCGCCCTCTTCTTCGCCCATAAATCTTTCTCCAGAGCATCTGGACGAGCAAATGAGGCTATCGCATCTTGTCTCATGGTCCAGTCCTTGGGTTTTGGCCCATTCACATTGAATAAACGAACCTCCAGTCGTCTAAGAAAATATGGCGCAGATGCCAACGTCCCCAAGGCGCAGAGGAATTGCCACATAATTCACGCGCGCCTTCTGCGTGATTTTTTTTCCTTGCTTTTAGCTCGCTATTCTGGCCCCCGTCGAAGTCATGCATGACCTTTCGCAAGCAAACTTCGAAAGGCGTCTACCGGTACAGTAGGTTCATTGAAGAGGGGAGAGGAGATTTTTTAGCACCTCCGTAGTTTTACTGTAATGTACATCTGAAAGGATTGATTATGATTCTACATCATTGCTTGCGGTCCATGTTGTGTACAGTATCGGTGGGCAGGACGTCTTTCTTACCTCAACCCGTGCTCCCGTGTTGCCACTTGCAATGGCCCTCCGATCCGGTTCGCGCGTGTTGAGAAACGCGGCGGGAAAAAGCGATAGTGTACTAAGCGGAGAAGGAGGACTTCGTGGTTGGTGCATCGCGTGAGGGAGCGTCTGTCGAGCGGCAAAATTTTGAGACCGGACGTGGAGGAAGATGTTTTGCGTCTTCCTGTTGAGAAGTCCCATTTCCGATATCCGGCTCCTGGGTAAGTTTTCGCACTACTGCATTGCACAAAGATTTTCGATGAATAATTCACGGGACGAAATCTGGGTGCGGAGAATGGAACAATGGAAGTAAGAACGAGAGCATTTTGTTAACCTCTCTTATGAGTCTTTTTCTGGTGGAAATATACTACAGCGAGCAGGAACAACCGGTGATCCCTCAAGGCCCGTATAAGAATGTTTTTGATATTACGTATCATGCGCGGGATTCTCGTCGACGAAATGTGAAGGAAGAATTGGAAGCGGCTGATGTAGCGAAGCAAGGACTGCCTCCGACTCCGGGTGTACCACCTGGTCATACATTTTTGGGCATGGCTGGAGATTTTGACAGGCGCGACTGAGTAGCGTTTGCTAGCATGCGAACTCGATTTTTTTTTTTCTTTTTTGCGGAATCATTATCCCGCATTGCGATATTGCCTCCTGCGGATGAACATAACGCAGTAGCTGGAGCGAACAACTTCATTGGGAACTGTCGGGGGCTGCTGCAGTCATGCAAGACTTCTATAGTAAATTTGCGTGAACTGGCACGGTGGAATAGTAAGCAGATGCGTAGTAAACAACAGACTTCGAACGCCTGTTTAGACTAATCTAACATTTAAGACTGAAGAAAGTTCTAGAGCTTATACTGAGCCGCAGATCCCATCTTTGCAGCTTCAGCAGATTTTGTTTTCGCAGCGGCCAAATCAGCAGCGATAGAGTTCTGCAAATTCGAGAAGAACCGGTTACTCTTTGAAAAATCCCCAGTTTTGTTTGCTTTTCCAGCAGGCGATTTCTCAGATTTCTTCTCAGTTTTCAATTTCTTGCCCCTGCGCTCCAATGCCCGTTCCGCGCGCCTCTTCTCTGCCAGGACAGGATCTGCCTGTTCCTTGTGTTTTTGCACAGTCGTTCGCTCCTTGTTGAGGGCCGCAAGACGCTTTTTCGTGGCTCTTCGACTGCGACGGCGATCTCTCTTCGTCTTTTCCAATTCACCCAGAGCTTTCTCCTTCTTTGTGTTATGCACTTCATTAGGGGCAAGTAACGCTGCATCACTCACAGCTTCTGGAATTGCTTCCTCGGCAGCCAACGCAGGAACGTTAGGCTTCACAGACATTTCCTCTGGCACCTTGGGCATACTCGGAGTGAAATGCAAACTTGTCATTGCATCCAGTTTCACACAAAGACGTGAAAACAATCGATTAACTTCTTTTTGCTCAGCCGTCTCTTCAGGACCTTCGTCCTTCGTCACAATCCCTGCCGCTTCTGCAGTCTTCGAAATTTGCTCTCTCTGCTCTGCAAATTCCCGTGCATAAAGTTCTCCGAGTCCCTCACTGGGTTTCTCCTGTGAAACCTCTGGAATATCCTTCTTCCCGTGCTTTGCGTCTTCGTACTCTGGTGGTAGAGCTCGGACAACATCATCAAAGAGCCTGTCATGAATTCTTTGCCGAACAAGATCCTCAATATTTTCCGCCGATTGAGGAGCTGAAAATGCGCGGTTGTGGAACGCAATGTCATGTTCAAAATTGGCATCGAGAACACTATTTTTAGGTCGTGAGTCACCAAGTATCTCCCCTCGGAGTTGCCATGGCTTCTTCGCAACTGCTGCATCTTCCATGGCATCCACGGTTTTTCGCATTGCTGCCCGTGACCGTTGCAGTGGAGTTTGTTCCTCTGCGTCGACTTCATCATCAGAATCTTCATCACCTGAGCCAGCGTCAAATAAATTTGCCCTACGCAATGCTCTGGCTGTTTCCTCTTTCACTTTTTCGTTCATAGGCGGAGCGAAAAAGTCGGCGTAACGTACGTTTCGACCCTCGTGCTTCTGAGAACCGTTTTTGCGGAAGACTAATTCATCTTCATCGTCATCGCCGTCGGATTCCTCTATACCCTCTCCATTTTCGTCATCGGACGCCATAAGACGCCCATCCAAGGCAAGAGCTTCTGCCTCATCAGCGAATGATTCCATGTCTGCCAAGCTGAAAAATCCATCTTCTAATTCACCTGCCTTTGTTTCCGGTTCAAGCTCCTTGGAATCTGCGTCATCATCCGACATTTGGTCATCCAAAAAGCGTACTTTTGCTGCTTTCCTTTCCTTCGTCTTGTTCTGCTGCTTACCAACGGAAGGAGTTTCTTCATCTTCTCCTTCACTATCCTGGACTACTTTGTCCCGTTTCAAGATTCCTGCAAGCGACTGCTTTCCAACTGACTGGCCTTCATCGTCCGACTCTTCCCTATTTTCGACATTTGTACCGGCGTTTTCACGCTCGTCGAGGGTGTCCTGATGCTCGTCAATGGTATTTTGATTTTTGCTTGCACTGGCGCCGAGATCAAATGCAGCTTTTTGAGCCTTCACAGTTCGCTGCACATGACGACAGAATGGCTCGTTTCGCATTTCAAGCTCCTCCCACAGCTGTTCACAATCGAAGGCCAATCCAGTTTCTAATCGAGTAAGCGGTCCAAGATGAATGTTGGTATTCGATCTTCGTTTCGGAGCAAATTGAAACTTCAACGCATCGGGGCCGAAAACGGCCGAAGACTGCTGCTCGTACATTTCCCGGATAATACGGCGAAATCTCCCAGTCACGCTTTGACACCTCTGAAGAAGCTCCTCCGGATGGGACGCCACTTTCGCCAAAAAGTCCTCCGTTCGATCAGGAAAAGACGACTGATGTTCCGGTTCCGCAACATCGTTCTCCTCCACTTCCTGACTTTCGCTTAAAGTTTTCGCTTCAGAATGTGGCTGTGGTTCCACTATTTCACCTTCATGTAATTCTGGTACAGCGGCTTCAGCATCATCACCAACCATAACGACTTCAATATTGTTGGCACCTTCGGACAAGAGCATGCTGGCTTTCGTTTCGCCATTTGTATCTTTCTCGGTTTCACCAACTGAAACGTCATGCTCCTCCGCTGCCCGACTTTCGCTTGAAGTTTTCGGTTCAGATTGTGGCAGTGGTTCCACTCTCTCCCCTTCATTATCGGATTCTGAAACAACGGCTTCTTCACTGTCACCAAGCTCTACGACATTAGAATCGCTGGCAACTTCCGATACAGGCACGTCTGCTTTCGTTTCCTGAATAGTATCATTCCTGTCATCACCAACCGATACATCGCCCCCTTCTGCTGCCGGAATTTGGCTGAAAGATTTCGGTTTGGAAAGCGGTTGAGACTCCACTGTCCCTAGTGATTGTGGCTGAGGCTCCACTACCGGTATCTCAACTTCAATATCAGATCCCGGGATAACAGATTCGCTAATATCCTGCATCATAGTTCTGGATTCGTCATTTTCTGTCCCTTGGTTTTCTTCTGCCGCATGCAATTCACCTTGCGATGACAGCATGCGTATATCCGGTGCCTCATCGTTAGCTTCCAGTACCAGCACTACGTCCCCGTCCGCGCCATTATCCGCCGCAGCATCGACGCCAAGTTTCGCACTGCGTCCTCTTCGGGCGCGCGTCATTTCCTTCAGCTTTACTGCCTCTCGCTGTACATCAGTGACCTGGTCCTCATCTTGCGTCGAAGTAACTTCGTCGCTTGGTTTAGCGCTCTCTTTCGCTTTCCTTCGCGCTCTGGCCGGCGTCTTTGTTTTTGCATTTTTAGATAATGGCTTTTTATCTGTTCCATTATCCTCAGGTACCAACATTAACGGTGGCTCATCCTCGCTTGTAAGGTTCGACGCTTCAGCGTCGGCACCGGCATTTTTTTCTCCTGCGCCCCTCGCCTACTGTCTTCGTATTAGTCTCCGACGACTGCCCTTCCTTATCGGCATCTCCATACGACAAGCGACGCTGCGTCCGATTCCTCCGCGGAGTTCTAGTCGGGGGTCGGTTCCGAGGAGCAGTAATCGAGGCAGATGCGACAGCTTCCAATCCGACCTCCGCTTTTCGCGCAGAAGCTCTAGTCGTTACCATTTTGTGGAACCACTACCCAGAAAAAGAGCTCGGCACAACCACGCAGGGAATTGCCGAAGACGGCGAACTGCTCGTGACTGCGACAAACCTCATCGACTATCGATACATCGGCACCGATCGTCGTCCGCTACGAAAGATCAATTATGACAATATAGTGTCACTCACACTATTTCATATCTAATCCAAATGTGAATTTCCTCCTCATGCTAATGCGACCTTCTCTACGCCCGAAAAAGTCAGGTTTAGCCGTGCCTGGTAGTAACGTAAGTCTCACAGGTCCTTCCATAACATGAGGTCTCACGTAACCTGGACCTGTGGAAAAGCATGCCAACTGTCGGCAAACTTTTTTCAACTGAATAGACACCACTGTAAAAAAAACATTCCTATGACCCTGTCTAAAGGGTATTCGATACCCTTCCTTGGCTTTATTCAACAACAGGGACTACAGTCCTTGTTGCTGACGTATGAACTCTTCTGGTAGCTAACTTAGGGTTCTTCCGCGCGCAAATGCCACAGGAGGGGAGTCAATCCAGATGGAGAGTCCCCTCCGTGACACAAGAGATGCTGGAAGTATTTACTTTCAGCTTCCAAATTGGCTTTGAAGCTCTGGTACTTCCCCGACTCAAGCACTACCCTGGGAAAATGTATTACGCGCACGGAAAATGAGGCGCGCCCTCGACGACGCGACAAAAAGAGGGAGGCGCAACATATTTCATTGGGAAGCGGGCTGGTGACTGCCCGCGAGCTGGAGCTTCCCCTGAGCCGCTGACGAACCGGTAAGCGACATTCTTGCAAGTACAGAACACAATTTCTAGCTCTTTGGCTTGTAGACTGCGACAAAAGCCAATGAGGCAGATTATCGTCGAAATTATTATGAAATTTTATCTTTTTATGCTTACGAGGAGAAACTCAGCCGACCCGGAATTCTCGTTACTTTTTGTACGCACATCTGGCACGATTATGACAATCTATCAGTCAGCAGGACACGTGGCCTGAGATTTGTCCAATGGCATGTCGAATGGCAAATAACGTTGCATTGAAGCACGCAGGACCAAAAAGAAATTCTTTCAAAACAAAAACGATTTTCGCCACTCCTGAAGCATCATAAAATAATCTGCCTACAGAGGTGTTTTTGATACAATTGATAGTATTTTGATAGCGAATTAGAATTGTCGTTTGACTCCGTGAATCATAATTCGAGCAGTGGCAAAAGCTATATTAACGAAATAATTTTGAAGGCTGTGTTTCGATTTACACCGGATAATACAGTGATTTCTGTAAAATCAAGAAGAGTATTGAAAGTTATGGAAAAAATTGCCGTATTTCACGACGATTTTTGCACAGATGAACGCCTGATTGGCCACGGAAAACATCGTTTCTGAATAATTTTTGTGGGAATTTGAAAAACACGAAATGCTGGCTTGCACACGCCATTTGAAATGACGAAACATCATCATAACAGGCACGAGAAGGAGGGAGACGGACAGCCAATTAGAAGACAGCAGGGAATAGGGCCATGTTCTTGATGGAAATGCATCACCGCATGTTCAAGCGAAGCCCCCCTTACTTGCCGTTCCTGTTCAAGCGAGCCCCCCCATTATGCTCGCTACCCTTCCGTCACCTCTTCAACTTTCCCAGCGGTCAATATCAGACGATTTCGAAGTTGTGAATTTCAGCAAAGTCGGAAAAATCTCTGTGCAAACCTGCTTCGCACCGCCCGCATCGCCGTCTTCTCCCCTCTTTAACCGCCACCTTCGAGGATATTGGAGTCGTACCACCTGCGATTCTTCCTGCGTTCAAATATTCTTCGCATCGCATGAAGGAGTCCTGAACGCTGCTGCGGTGCCTCCCTTAGCCGGGGTGAATTATGGCTACAACAGTGCATTTCAATTCTCGTAATTACGCCTCCGCGTACCATTCGCATCCACATCAACGATTCGCAATGTCGCCGACGAACACACAACAGACCGTCCATGTCACCAACTTCAGTGGAAACCAAGCCGCGGAGCCGCTTCCCAATGACACCTCAACAATACCCTACCAAACTCGGCAAGACCCTTTCAAGGTCAATGCACACGACCACCCAAACCAGCCTACTCTGTTTTTGCCAACCGAAGACGTGTACTCCCCAACTAATGCGCCAAGACTGCAGCGCGAGCAGAGACTCCCACAGCAGCAAACTAGCTTAACAAACCCCCATCTCCTCAACGCCAATCTTATGCACTCTGCCAATCCCGGTCCCTTGCGACCCGCACGCAGAGATACACAGGAGATTGGTATCTCGTCACTGCTTCCAGGCCAGCCAGCACCCCAGGCAAGTGCCCAGCTTCAGTATATCTTATCACAGCCGGATGGGAACAGGTCTACACGAAACCAGCCGCATGGGGCTCCAGTTATTGGGCAGGTGTTGCAGACGGGAAGAGTACAACCTGCGCGCGTTGCTGACTTGTCCTATGCGCCATCAGCGGCTGCTAACGATACTGGAAGTTTTGTCAACCAACCTCTTCCCATGCTTGCTCCTCCGTATGGGCAATCGCCAATATTGCAGGCTGCCCCTGAGCTAACTCAATACCAAGGTCTCTCGTTACCAGAGAATAGGGCGAGGCGACATGGGAACGGAAGTATCAAGACAGAAGTTATTGGCATACCGCCACATCAAGGGACCCAGCTGCCGTTAAATCAGTCGATGCACCAACCGGAACAGTTTCCTCTTGGGGTGGTTGATAACTTGCAGCATCAACTGAACATAGCCCCTGGCGAAGGTACCTCCTTTGCACGCCCCGCAGTCAGCCGGGAAACCATTTCTTGGGGAGTCGTCCCACAATGCTCTCAAAGCTATTGGAGTTGAAAGCGTAATGCCCTTGACAATGCAACAAAACAGGTCCGAAATCAAACCTGTGCCGAAAATGTTTCCGGAGGATCGAATCCTCGACATCAGGTGAATGGCTTTGGATTAGCATCGGAGCATTCCCGCGGACATAGGTACATGAACGGGCGCGGGAGTGATACTCTCCGCGATGTTGGTCACTCGAATATGTTGCCGCCGCCGGCCATCCCTGCCGTGTACACCGATCTGGGTCACTACGGGCCAGCCTATGCTGACACCAGCGCAGACATCAGGCACGGCGATTCCCATCCATACATAGTGGATTCCTCGAGCAACCATGGTGTTGTTCCTCCCGTACTTATTCCCACTGTGTCATCCGCGTCAAATTCCGTTGCCCCATCGTTTGTTCCTCACGGAGTGCCAGGGGGAATGAATAATACAGGTCCAAGAGGACCTGCGGAAGAAATTCTTCCGATAATGCCAACGCTGGGCGCATGTCAAATTGAAGCATGGGTATTACTTCGATGCCAACTGCTGCACCTAATTTTGTTGTGGGACAGTCAAGTGTTGCCTCCCACCATTACCCGAACCTGCATCCCGGTGTCTTGAATATTTCAACCTCTAATGCTACTCAAATACCCGAGCAACAGCACGCAGTTCTGGACCATCAAAGGAATGACTATCTCGGTTTATCAACCGGATTTGGAAATGGAGCGCCGAGTGTTTCTTTAATGCGGGCTCCCGTGTATCCTCCTGCTCCAAATCCCTTGAACGCACCAGCAATGTTTGATTCCCAGATGAGCGTGGGATATGCCTGTAGGAGTGCCGGCCGCCATGATCTCGCGGTTGATGCATTCCGCGCAGCTGCGTGCTTGAGGCCGGACTCCAGCGAAGCTCGATCTTGTTTCGCCTTGGCTTGTCATGAACAGGGTTTGTATGAGACGGCCGTCGCAGAGTTCACGGTTGCATTGCAACTGGGCGCGACATTTGCCGACGATGTGTATAACAATATGGGGAACACGTTCCGCGCAATGGGACGTAGTGCTGATGCTGAAGTCGCCTATCGTGCAGCCCTGAACATATCTCCGCGGCATGCGCACGCGTGGAATAACCTTGGGAATGCTATGCGGGCGCAGGGATCATTTGATGAAGCAATGAATTGCTATAGGGCTTCCCTATCGGCACTTCCAGGTTTCGCTCCCGCACATTGCAATTTGGCCGGTTTGTTACGAGATCAAGGAAAGCCGCAGGAAGCTGAAGTTCAATATAGAACTGCGCTGCTGTCGGATCCCAATTTGGCCGAAGCTGCTGCTGGGCTTGGAACTGCCCTGCGAGACATGGGACGTGCAGAGGAAGCTATAAGTTATTACATCAGGGCAGTTCGACTGCAACCGACTGGCGCAGATCATCATGCAAACCTTGCGAACACGTACAAGGATCTTAATCGAATAGAAGATTCGATTTTGAGTTATCAAGCTGCCTTGGATTTGCAACGTGATATGCCGGATGCGTTCTGTAACATGGTTCATTCGTTGAGCGTGATCTGTGATTGGAGAAATCGCAAAGAAAATTTTATCACTCTATTGTCGATTATCGACAAGCAGTTGGATGCGCTGCTGCGACATCCTTCGACTCACCCAAGATTATACAACACTCTTGTCGGCGCGCTGACAAACTCAACTCCCCACCTGGTGAACGTGCACGGCGGGTCACGTTCAGAAAGAGATGGCAACTCGTCGCTTAGTAGAGGGGAGGATTCTGCGGAGAAACGAAAGAAGCGAAGTCGTGTACGACATCCGTCATCGCCAATGTCATCGACGCGAAGCACCGGAACGAGCTTTAGGAATGGCGATACAAGTGTGAACCCACCTTCAGCTGTGACATATCCGTCAGGAGCACGAAAAACGACGTTTTCCGCTGCGCAGCACGCCGTTATTGCACCTGTCCTTGCAACTGGACTGCCAAGCGTGCAGCCCTTCCATGCTCTTATTTACCCCATGTCACCAGAAAAGTTCAAGGCGTTGTCTGCTGCATATGCCTCGCGAGCAGAGGCGCTTGTGGAAGGTATTCCCCATGCGAGGCATAATTATAGACATCCCAACTACAATGGTGGACGACTCAAGGTTGGATATGTTTCGTCGGATTACAATAATCATCCGTACAGTCATCTGACACAGAGCGTGTATGGATTGCATCGAGGAGCGAATGTTGAATGCTTTTGTTACGCGCTTACGCCTTCTGACAACTCTGCTTGGAGGCAACGTATTGAAGAAGAGGCGGAAAACTTCCGAGATATCTCAGGCATGAATGCACAACTTTCAGCGCAAACTATTGCTAACGATGGAATTCACGTCCTCGTTAATTGTAATGGGTATACAAAAGGTGCCCGGACGGAGTTGTTTGCTCTGCGACCGGCCCCTGTTCAAGTGTCGTTCATGGGGTTCCCTGGTACTTTGGGAGCACATTATATTGAGTATTTCATCACGGATGTTGTCACGTCGCCTCCCAGATTGGCATCGAGAATGCACTCGGAATCGCTACTGTATCATCCGCATAGTTATTTTGTGAATGATCACAGACAAACGAGCATTGCAGGTCCAAAGAATTACCCCGGCGGACCTTTGACGAGAGCACGGTATGGCCTTCCTGAAAATTGCTTCTTGTTTATCATGCATAATCAGGTGTATAAGATTGATCCTGCAACGTTTGATGTCTGGGCGCGAATTTTAAAGCGGATTCCGGATTCGAAACTGTGGTTACTGCGGTTCCCTCCTTCAGCAGAATCAAGAATTCGGGAAGAAGCGCGCATAAGAGGACTTACAAGTGATCGATTAATATTTACCGATGTGGCAGCCAAGGAAGAACACGTCGCGAGATGTGGTCTTGGCGATTTGTTCTTAGACACTCCAACTTGCAATGCACATACAACTGGAACAGACGCGCTGTGGTCAGGTATTCCCTTGATCACGTGTCCAGGTTCACTTTTCGCGTCCAGAGTCGCAGCAAGCCTATTAGCAGCTGCTGGATTTCCGGAACTAATTGCGAGAGACATGAAGGCATATGAGGAGCTGGCCGTAGATCTCGCTTCGAATCCTGCTAAGCTGGCGAGCATTCGAGCGCGACTTGAAAATTCTAGGAAAACTAATCCGCTATTCGACACCACACGATGGGTGCGAAATGTAGAATCTCTCTACTGGCAAGCATGGCGAAAGTTTGAATCCGGGCAGGAGCCTTCCCATATTTTTGGGAGAGATGTTTATGAAGAGGAATTCCAGCGCAGTTCGTCTAGAGCTATACAGGGCGCGAGTGCCTCCGGGTTTTCTGTACCAGACACAGCCAATGGTTTCGTGCGGAGAGGGCCAGGCCCTCTAATAGCATCTTGAAATCTGTAGTAAAAGAGAACCTTGTGACAAACTCAATTTGCACGGAGCCCTTCTCAATATCACAGTAACGAAAAAGAGCAAAGCTGCGTTGTTTGACTTAGAGTCACCGCAGGATTCTTTTTGACACATACCGTATTCTGCGTGGGTTAGTAGTGGATCATACTTTCAACAACTTTGACGGAAGAGGAAATTTGCTCTTTCCAATTCTTTCCAGGGAGACACCCAAAGGAATGCGAGGAAGAACTGCTGCTCTACTTGCAGCATGTCGAGGCACTTTTTTCGCACGGGCGAGTGCGGGCAAAGCGCAGTATGAAAGTGCTGCGCGACAGCACGCCCGCGCGTTGCTGTTCGCGCGGCAGTTTGCGAGCGTGCGAGGAAGCGCAAGTCGCGGTGCGGCGCGTGAGGCGGAGCTGGCGCGGCGTAACAAGAGCTTTGCAGCGTGGATGTTAGCGGTGGCGCTCGGAACGGTGGGCTTGTCGTATGCGTCTGTGCCCCTGTACCGAGTGTTCTGCCAGGTGACAGGGTTCGGTGGGACGGTGCGTGCTGGTGACGAGGACGGCGATGCGTTTGTGACAGCGTTGGCCGACGCGGATGTCGTCGAGGACCGGCCGATTCGCATTCGCTTCAACGCCGATGTGACGGCAAAGATGCCTTGGCGCTTCACACCCGCGCAGAGCGAGGTTGTCGTGCTGCCCGGCGAGACTGCGCTCGCGTTTTATGTCGCGGAAAATTTGTCCGGTAAGCCGATCACTGGCATTGCGACGTACAATGTTGCCCCGGCTAAGGCAGGTGTGTACTTTAATAAGGTTCAGTGCTTCTGCTTCGATGAACAGCGCCTCAAGCCTGGTGAAGAATTGGATATGCCTGTTTTCTTCTTCATCGACCCTGAGTTCGCGGCTGACGAGGCGATGGCCGATGTTCACGATATTACACTATCTTACACGTTCTTCCGCGCTGAGGATGTCACTCCGGAACAACTGCAGCGCGCTCAGGCTCTTGCAATGGGTCATTAAAGCGGATAGCTCAATTTTTGGCGAATCAGCAGCTTGCTGTAAATTTAGATGTAGTAAGAACGTTCGAGAATTTTGTATCACAGGCCTTGTCCCTCAAGGGTGCTTTACTAGTGGAGCTCAAAACGTCTGGTGCTGAAATTGAAAGTATATCAGATATCTACTGAGTTTTTCAATTGGCAATAACCCGTTGGGCACATACATTTGACAGTGAATGAAGTGTCGAAGACTTCTTCGTAAGATCACCTTGGAATATTCAGGAAAGCTCTGAATTCATCGACCGACTAGAGTATAGGGGACCATAAGAACCTGAATCTGCATTGCCTTTCTTTTATTGGTCTGTGGTAGGTAGCACATGAAAAGCAATCGCAGTCGCCACTGCCCAGTTCACTGCTCATCCGACAGGAGTTCTGTCTTACGAATAGAAAAAAAGGCTACGTAGATCCTTCATTAAAGGAAGTGCACCTGGAGAGGAAAGCTTTGAAGAGTGTTTCGCTGCCGCGATTGATGAAGTGCGTCGTCAAAGCGCTGAATCTACTGTATTCGTGATTTATTTTTGTGCACATACCGGTACACGTACAGAAAAAATGCAGGAAGCAGTTAATTTAATATCCAGCGCATCCTGCACCTGTTCCCCAACCCTGAAAAATGCGCGTAAGTATCGTTGCAACCTAGTCCGTACTCCAAAATTCTGGGTCTGCATCTGTCTGTGCTTGAGAGAGAGGGAAAGGGGTAGGCAACGAGACGATCTTGCAAGAAGTTCCACTCCCATATTTACCGCCGTGCGGAAAGCCATGTCGTTTTTTCGGAGATTTTTGATGTTCTTCTCCGCGCCTTTGACAAGAAACCCCGCAATTTCTATGCCCGGGGAAGACGACCCTGGCGCGTACGCTCCCACCTACTTCGCAGACCAAGAACTCCAAGAGTTGAAAAAGGAGCTCCAGGATGTTTACAAGGAACTTGGGCACGCCCGCAAAGTGGAGACCAGCATGGCGGAGGAACTCGAATTGCGTCGAGAGGCGTTGCAGGAATTAGGTCATGGGAACGCAGTTCTGCGTGATAGCAATGAAAACTACCGCAGTAAGATTGCATCCCTGGAGGACGCCATGAGCATCATCCAGCAAATGCACGAGCAGGAACTCCGCGAGTTGAAAACACGCCTGTGGGAGTCAGAAAAGAAAGCAAACAATTATGAGCAAACAATCTCAATCCTTGAGTCTGAGGTTTGTGCCAGTCGCACACAAGGCGAATTGTTGCTCCGCGACGTTGAAGAACTAATCCAAGATATATGCTCAGAGCATGATACGCCGCAAAAGTCGATAGTTGTTGATCGACCAGTGCTCACCTCGGAAGAAATCGCGAGTTTTAACAAAGAATTTGACGAACCAACTATGAAAGAAACGTCCGAACAAGGAAACCTTACCGATTTCGAGAGTTTAAAAACTGCTGACGCTGAGATTTTCCAACATCGCAGTGACGACAAGGCGTTTTTCTTTAACGTCGTCGAGCTTGCTGAACATGCCTGCCAGAAACCCGAGGTAAACCATAATTCCGTTGCTGCTACTCATTCGATCGTGAAATTTGAATTTGAAATTCCGGGATCTCGTGACGAGTCCTACGAGGAGCTTCGCGAGCAGCTCGATGAGGCCATGGTCACGATGAGAGACACAGAGCATATCATCAGGGAGGTTGCTTCAGCTGCCGTTGCATACAGAGAAGCTGTCGTTGCAAACAAGCGGATAAAGTCAATACTAGTGGCTACCTTGACAAGGGCAGCAATGCTATCTTCCCAACGCACTGTGGATGGAAAGAGGATCGATCCCATTGTCCAAGCACTCCGCAGGGTGTTGTGCACGTGAGTATTCGCAACTCAACGCGTTGAATGTCTTGGAGCACTTGTCAAGTGGACATCTCGGGCTTCCATCAAATTCAAACCTCCTTTCCTCATAAGCGCTTCCCAAAACAGAAAATGGGTGATCCTCTTCATGCATGTACTCGGTGTAGCATGCCAACAGAGAACGAGCCCTTTTCCGGTCCCAGAAGTCGAGCATCGGGACGAGGAAAGGAGAGATTGTGAGGAAAATACGAATACAACGAGCATTCTATGCTGTACAAATTCTATTTATTCTAAATTAGTTGCTGTCCGCTTCAGCAATAGGTACATGCCGCGCTCTTTTTCGAATCGTACTCGATGACGGCTTTTCTACGATTTCGCTTTTCGATTTTGGTGATTGCGATGAATCTTCTGATTGCTGTTGTTCTTGTTCTCCAACAGGCGCGGTCCTTTCTGCTTGTTTCAGGACACTTGTCGAGCTTGCAACCAACAGGACACCGACCACAGTCGCAGCTAATATGGTCATCACGTAGAATCTCGAATCCGACCTACGCTCCAACGTTTCCATTCTGTCCACCCAAAGCACACTGGACGATAACTTATGCAGCAGGTTGATCAACGCGATGACTTCATTCCGCTCCAGTTTCGGAACAGTATCGTCAAACAGAATGCGCAGTGCAGTGCCCAGGCCTAGGAACTGCAATTTGCCCCAGAGTCTGCACTTTTCGCATCCGACGCAATCCATAATCTTGCTGATGTTTCTGAACTTCGCCCTGAACTCCGGCAGTCTATGACGGGTGCTTTCGACAAACATGTCCGACTCATCAAAAGTCGGTTTCTGGCAATTCGGGTCCAGAAGAGGGCTCTTCAAGATGTCCGCAAATGTCGTCTTCGTGAACTCGTCGTTCTTCTCATCTCCGGTGACATATTCGTACACATTCGGATTCAGCGTGGAGGACGCCTTTGCCACTGCTCGTGCCACCAACGCAAACGCAACGTTCAGGTTCCGCGGGCGTTCGGGGTCCACCGCAATTCTGTAGCGGTATATCTTAGAGTTCTCGCCCCAAAAATCGTTGGAAAAAAGGAAGCGTTTCGCAAGATGCGCGGTGATGGAGGTATGCACGCCGGATATAAGTCTGTACAAGACGCGTTCCTCCTTGCATACTTCGGCTTCACAGATGCCATTCTTGCACTTCTTCGGATACTCGAAACAATTCTCATTGTAGATGGCGCCCCAGACGCTATTAGCATGCGTCCCAGTGTAGCCCGTGTACTGCTCCGGGTTCTTCCGCAGGTCGACATACTGCGCATCCTGCTCGCTATCCTGCACCGTCCACACAAGCTCGTGTGCACCACGCTCCCATTGGCGGCGCTTGGCGCGCGTGAGGAAACTGGGCAGCGAGCGGTCGACATCGTTAAGCTTGTTCAGCGCCTTCTTGGTGGGGCAGGGTTTTCGCGAGGCTGTGGGTGGGTCCTGGCGCCATGCCGGAGGAATTTCATTATCGGCGCAATTGCAGACAGAGCAGTCGCGAATGGCGCACTTCATGTCGTCGGCCCAAAATGGGCACTTCTTGTCGATGGCAGCGCGGAAGATGGAGAAAAACGTGGACCCTGACGTGAGGGTGCGCAGTTTCTCATTCAACGCTCTGTTATCGTTGTGGTCGACAGCGTCGGCGTCCGGGCATTTTCGAGCATCCTTGTCGACTCCGCCCAGGACGAAGAAGACGAGACAGCTCGCGAATAGAGCGAGAAGAAACACCGCAGCGACGCCGCGTCGGGTCGTGTTGAGCATGGTGCGCAGGCAGTAGATTTCGCAGAGAGGGTCGCCTGGAGTGCGAAACTCAACTTTGAGTTTCGGCGTGGGCCTCGACTGTGCTGAGGTCATAGAAAGTACTTGGATTGGCATGCATGTCTGTAACTAGCGAAGTGCTGCCGTGTATAATTCTACTACACGGGAATGATGATTGCGATGTTGATTGTGTAAGCGACTAATTTTGATTTGCGCTACGATACCAGATTACGATAGATCCTTGACGTTATGACTGATTTTTTTCCATTCAATGGACGCTGACCTATGCTGGACACGTTCTGAAAATCTATTCGCCAATTTTCGTCACTACGCCCAAGACAATTGGATGCGCGACCTCCCAACCGACAACCATGCGAAACGACCCAATCGAGCCGAATCCAACTGAACGAAACCCAAACGAACCCAAGCAACATACAACCTTCCTGCCGCGCAACGCCGGCCGAATGGAGGCCTCCACCAGCGGTGATGGGCCGCCGCCGTTCTCGCTGAGCGCCTTCGGCAGCTCGGAGCCCTCGACGGCGGCCGCAGCGACTCCCCATTTCATAATCCTTGGCGATGTCCATGGCTGTTTGCGCGTACTCGATGTCTTCGGGAACCACGTGACCACCGACGCCACGCGCCACACAGTGCCCATAACCGCCGTCCACGCCGATGCGCGTGCCGATGTCCTCGCCTCGGCGAGCGCCTCGGGCACTATAATCGCGACCCGCCTCACTGGCGACGGCACCGTGCCCCTCTCGCAAGCCACCCCTCTTCTGCGTACTGTTGCCCCCGCCCCCGCAATGCATCTCCACGTCGACCCGAACTTCGGCCGCCCGCGCGCCGGCAATCGCGTCGCTTGGTCGGACACAGAAGGCGCCGTGCGCGCTTTTGCGCCGGGCTGGCTCGTGGACACGCGGCACGAATTGAAACCTCCGGGTCAACCAGCGGTGCGCGCCCTCGCCTGGGTTTCGCACCTCCTTGCATTCGCGTCTGCAGATTCCGTGCGTGTCTTCGACATGCGCACCGTAACGCCGGTCTGCGTTGTCGCAGCCCCGCATGCGGGCGCTGTGCCCTCCTCGCTCAACCCCGCGTCGAATCCGTCAGGTTCAGCCATCCCCCTCACACCGCCGTCACCTCCGCCGCCGCTTTCGCCGCCGTCACCTCCGTCGCCGATCTCTGAGGCGAGTTTGCGGGCAGATCCGGCGGCACCAGCGAACGTCGATTTCGAGGCCCTCGATGCGCGGCGAGAGGAGGCAATAGCCGCTGCGGCCTCTGCGCCACGCGCCTTCTTCGTGCCCGGCGCACCGCCTCCACCACAGGCGACAGCACTAGACGGGTCTCCGCCGGGTGGTCCGCTGCTTGCACGTTGGACGCCCTCCGTGTCGCTCTTCATGCAGTTGGAGGAGGGCGATTCCGCCTCGGCCCCCGCAGAATCGGCCGTCGTGTTGCACGTGACGTGGCCGCTTTGCGCGCGCACTTTGCGCATCGGACCTCATCGCTCGGGCGCGGAGTTCGCGGGGCGGCCGCGCGAAATTGAAGTTACGTTCCGCCTCGAGCGCGGCGATCTTCCGACAGCGTTACCAGGCGCTCTGGCCGCAGTGGCAGGTACCGAGTTTGCGGCAGAGGGTATGGAAAACGCGTTCCCGCGCCCTATTGAAGACTTGCTTCTATCGCCACTGCTCTGCACCCTGCCGTTCGGGCCGCGTGACCGCGTAGTACTCGTTGGTACTGCGTTCCATGGTCTTGCGCTCCATCTTGTTGACCCATCCGGGCGCAGCGTGCGCTCTATGCCGCTCCCTCACTCCGCATTGCGCAGCGCGGAAATGATGGCCATTCCCGGTGGAGACCCTCTCGTTCTTATTCTCAGTCATCCCGTGGAGGAGAATGTGGGGAGCAGTAGCGTTGGAGGAACGGATTCTGCAATTGGTGCAGATGGGGATAAGTCGGCGAGATTGGCGGAGACGAATGTGACGCTCGCCAGCGCACTCACAGTTGCGGAGCAAGTTAAATGGCTTCTTGCACATAACCGGTTCTCAGATGCGTTGCATGTGGCTCAGACCGCTCCTGGTGGCAGTCTGCGACGTGCGGAGGTTTCCGTTTCGGGAATCGGGGATCAGTTCTTGGAGAGTATTCGCGAACAGGGTGATTTTGAACGATTGGCGCAAGTGCTTCCGAATACTATTTCTTCTACGAGTCCAGAGATGGGATTGCGGGGACGCGAAAAGGTTATGGCGTCACGAAAGAAGCGGTGGGAGCATTGGGTTGAGGTGTTTCGACAGGCGGATAAACTCTCCGTTGTGGCGCCGAGTATGCCGACGTATCAGCCGAGATTTGATCAGGGGATATACGATAACGTGCTTTTGGAACTTGCGGAACGTCATCCGGTGGCTGTGCTTGAGGTTCTGAAAACTTGGCCGGCTGACGTTTTTTAGTTTGTCCACTGTCACGAGAAAAGTTGAGCAGCAGCTTACCATTCGAAGATCTAATGGTGCAGCCGGTCAAGAGGGGGAAAGAGAATCGTTGCGGGAAAGTTTGCTAATGCTGTATGGGCTGTCGGGGAGGCATGATGAGACGTTAAACCTCTTGCTGAAGGATCGGTCACCGCGGGTTTTTGAGTATATCAAGTCGCATCATCTTTATGAGGCGGTGAGATCGCGGAATACTATTCTAGGTCTGTTTCGAATTGATGAAGATATTACGACCGATTTGTTGGTACGCGCCCCAGAAACTGTGTTGCCACCAGATGCAGTAGTGCCTATTCTAGAAGATATTTCCAACTCACGTTGGACATATCTTTACTTGCATACATTGTTCAAACTGGATGCGGACCGCGCCCCAATGTATCACAACCGACTACTAACTCTGTACGTGCAGCACGGGGGCACGGGGCATGTTGTACAATTTCTTGAAGACAAGCAAGCATTATTCTCTTGATAGCGCTCTGGACGCCATGGGCGGCGCAAGCGGAACGGGGAAGGGTGTGCTTGCGAATGAGCGCGTACATGTGCTTGCAGCTATGGGAGACACAAACTCTGCGTTAGACATTTTATTGAATGAGCTGGAGGACACCCCGGGTGCTATTGAGTTTGCGTCAGACCATGGAGACAGTGTTTTATGGGAGCGCCTCATCAAGCACGCAAGTACGAACGCTGATACACTGGCAGCTTTGCTGGATAGCCCAGCAGGGGGGAAGGTTGATCCAGTCAGACTCATTCCGCTTTTGAACTCGGAAATGCGTATCCCGTTCTTGCGCGACAGACTCCATCGGATATTGGTCGATGCGGCACTGGAGCGCGCTCTACGCGAAGACGCAACTGCAGCGCTGCGGTACGATGCACAACATCTTCTGGATGACCTTGATAACTCGATTACGATACCACCTAATTAACTGTTGAGAATTGCTTGTATCTAAATTAAACTAACTTCGGAAGCATGTTTGCGTGGCTCTCTACCGCAGTGAGCTACGGTCTCCGCCAAACTTCGCATAACCGAACCAGCGTTGGAGTAGAAACACGGCTAAAACTGTAGTTCGCTGTTTTCTGCTGGACAAAAATAAACAAAAACGAGGTACGATCCTCTCTTATTCTCCACAACCAGGAACCATTATGCCTCGTGCCTTAGAAGCAATGTACCGGTAATTGGCATATTGCAGGAAGCTCAACTCGTGCATGAGGTCTGGGGGACGCGCTTTGACCACGTTACACTGCGCTAAAACCAAAATGGACTACCATAGCACAACAGCCGTAGGATAGAAAAAAATACAATATTGGATCTATCTCCAAACGCCTCTCCCTGTGGTCATCTTCCCAACTATCTCCATCCTATCACCGGCGCCTAGCTTCATTTGCAACCAGCACCCGCGCATATATCGCCATTACAACCAGCAGCAACTCCGCTTTATCCCGCTTATTTGGTTTGCACTCCTTTAGCAGTTGTTCTTTGTGTTCTTGTAGCTTTCTTCCCAATCGCGCCACAGCAGCGTCCCCTCCACTTACTTTGAAGCATTCCGGGTTCGCCTCCGCAAGCCACGCTTGGGCAATCCCAGTGATCACAGCAGGTAGTACCGAATTAGCGCGGCCACGCACAACCTTGACATCCAGAAAGTCGCACACGAACCTTTCTACCTTTAGCGTTTTCTCATCGCATTGGTCATTTCCGCCCGTTCCAAACCGTTGTCGGAGATACATAAGGCAGGCGCGAAACTTGGCATTGGCATCACGTAATGTCGAAATGTATAAAAACAGGCTCTCCGGCTTCTTCGCAGCGAGGTCCTGGAAAGCGTTTACGAGTCGAGTAATAACCTCCATGCGCTCATGCCCCGACTCCATGCCGAGCGCCGCGCCAAAGAACTCCTGCGCTGCACCGAGCGTATCTGCGTGTACCCTGCCCGTATTCAGCATTACGGTCATCAACGAGGCACGCCCAAAGCTTGGCATCGCCTACGCGCAGCGGTTCTTCCTCTTGTTTCTCGCCCACCGCCGTCTGGCGCACAACAGCGGAAAAGTAGCGCACGGCGAGGGCAAGTGAACGCCTCCTTATCTCCCCGAGCGGCGACACCCTCTCGCCGAATTCGGCGGCGAGGCCCTCCGCTGGAGGCGCCTCAAAATCCTCCGGATCTGAAGATCCGACCCCTGCATTGCTATAGAACTTAAGCGCAGGGTTGTCCGGGTCCAGCGGCTCCTCGCGGACGAGGCTCGACACGAGATCTTGCAGCACAGCCCGTGACAATGTAGGGGGTGTGAGATGCGTCAAGCCGAGCCGTGCCGGTGCGGCGGCGACAGACGCTGAACAGAGAACATCGTAAGCGCTGTCTGCGACGCCGGTGCTAGACGCTCGCAGGAGAGTCGATATTAAAGAGCGGTAAAGCTCGGGGCTTGGCGAAGAGGCGCTGCAGTCGCGCAGAATACCGCGCAGACCGAGCTCCGGTGCCACCTCAGAAAGCAGGCGCGAGTACTCAGCGGAGCGCTCCATTGGCGAGAGGCGCGCCATTGTTTGGAGGTCGTGTGGCGAGCGAATGGGCAGAGCGGAATGATACCTGCTTTCAACAAGCGAGTGCTAACACACTTTGGTACGTTCAGGGCAGAATTCTGCCTTTGATGAAAGTCGATCGAGAGCAGAAGTACAATGTGGGAAGAATTAAACTAATCTCGACAGAGAATAGTGCTGGTGTTGTTGTAAACTATTAGTTCTGGTTTTGGCGCCAAAACATGTGTTTGGATTTAAAGGATCAACCAATTAAAATACACACCTTGCACACGTTTCGGTGTTCGTATACAAAGTATCAGCTCCGAGAAGGACTTTACAGTCCTTCTTGGAATGAGATGGTTCCAAATGATCAAGACAACATCAACGCTGATTGTTACCTGTCGTTGTCATGACGTGGTTGCTTGCCGAGAATCGAGGCATTCTTCCCCTCAGGGGATACAAGTTTGAATACATCCTTCGTTGATGCGTTCTGTCGGGGGAAACCGGGACGAAATCCTTCGGCAGAAACAGGACCTAGCTGCGAGGGG
>JADWZK010107955.1_pt1 | contig 23697 bp, 21 predicted proteins | sample 8957641 | NCBI WGS metagenome assembly JADWZK01 (sample SAMN16576796, study PRJNA672827) | algae metagenome | host: rhodolith | place: South Korea: Udo, Jeju | collected 2014-09-18 | reverse complement strand
GTGAGCAGTCCACTGAAGTCCTCGCAAGCGGACATGCACTCCTCTGCGAGTTTGAAGTCTCCTTTCACGGTGGCCAAATCGCCCAGTTGTCTCCACTTCAATTCGCTCGGGTATTCCCTTGCAATGCTAGTAGCAAGGTCGGAGACGTCCTAGAGAAACGGCAAGATCACATCGATAGTCAGGGTCGGTGGCAAGCTCCAGGGCATCCTCCTTGAGCCCCTGTGATTCGAGAAAGCGCGCAAGTTTGTTGTGCTCGGAAACTGGGACCCGTGACAGCACCTTCTCCTTCGCAATTTGAGTAGCCCCACGGACAACAGCAGTTTTAAATTCCAAGACTGCAAGCAAAAGAGTGAACGAAACGAGATTGTGCTCCTTGTCGATGCAGTACAGCTTGTTTTCTTTCGGCAGGTATCCAAGAAGGTACATAGGACGATCCAAATGAACAAGAGTTGAGACTTCAGCACCCACTGCGTAGTTCAAACGAGCGCTACTGTTCGTGTACACGAAGCAATCTCCAACCCAACGCCCGGTTTGCACTGTTTCAGGAACTTCATGCACGAGCTCGAACGCATCTTCGACGCCATCTTCCGGCAGGCGGCCGTTACCCGCATCCAGCATTGCGTTGACAGCATCCTGGGAATACTGAAGCACGAAAAAGGAAGATTCCCCAACAATGGCCAGCAAATGAGCTTGATCCGACCAGTAAATACCCTTGGCTTCCACATCGATCCGTCGCACAAGCTGCAAGTCCTCCCAGTCATAAAAGCAGACGAAATCAGCACCGCACACACCAAGTAAAGCACCACCAAAAATTGATTCAGCGGGGTAAGTGAGCTTCATGGATTTCCTTTCCTTGAACATCTTATTAAACACTCGAATATCATTCGTGCCAAGCCTGGTCGCATACTCTCCGGCATTATTATCCCACACAACCTGGTCAGCGGAACCGAAAGACTTGTTGCGAAGGTTAAGAGCTGTATAAATAATGTACTCTCCGTCACCACAAACGGCGACAAATCGACCATTCGGGCTATGGGCAAGAGTCTGAGGGTAGATTTCACAGGACCCTAACTCCTTCGACGCAAGAGGCATGCGCTCGCCATCTGCACTGCCAGAGGCCATTTTCACATTCACAGTGGAAATCTCATTATGCTTCGCCAGAATTACCTTTCCTGAGGTATCCATAGAGGCCACTGGAGTGTCTTTTCCCATTTGCACAAGGACGGTTCCTTCGTCAAACCCAAGGGCAACCTTGTTCGAGCCGCGCAGATAAGAAACAGACCAGCAACGATCGAACCCATAATTAAGGGTCTGTTCCAGTCTATAAGTGTTTGAGTGCCAGAGCAGAACCGTGCCGTCCTCCGAGCCCGATACAATGAGAGGCCGATCAGGCAAAAATGCGACGCAGGAGACGTTGTGCGAATGACCTTCCAGGGTTTGAACACAGGCTTTGTTCTGGTAATCCCATATACGCACGGTTTTGTCGTCGCCACCGGTCACCAAATACGGCTTATCTCCACCATTGTAATAGTCCACGCAGTTCACACCTTTGTCATGACCTTCGAGGGTGAAGTTGGGAACTGGAGAGCTCAAATTCCACACCTTGACAGTGTGATCCAGGGAGGCCGAAGCGAAAGTGTTCGGATCCTTTGGATTGAATTTCACTTGCATGACATAGTGAGAGTGACCTTCAAAGATCATGGAACAGTCCCAGTCCTTTTCCCAATCCCACGCTTTCACGAGCATGTCATCTGAACAACTGACGACGATTGGAAGCGTTGGGTGGACCGTGAGACTTCGAATGTAATCAATGTGAGCTTCGAATATCTTCACCCGTTCGCTGGTGTTGTAGTTGTAACAGCGGATATACATATCATCCGCACCAACGACAATCCACGACTTTCGCGGGATGAAAGCACCGCAGCGCACGGGCTGATCAGTCACCTCGAAGGTTTTGACGACATTCCCACTTTCGTAGTCGTAAATAAACACACGACCATCGTACAAAGAGGACAGAACCCACGGCTCAGTGGGATGAATGTCCACACACTTGACGCGCTCCGACCTCTGGCTCAATTTTTTTTCGATATCTAGACGAAGCGGCTGCACGTGTTCAGAAAAAAATTCAATCGTGGAGTTAGCAACAAATGCACTGCGATCCGTCACATAGTTCGCAATTAAGACCTGACTGCGGCAAATCGATACGAGCGTACTCGCCGAAGCTCCTGTCAAATCAAAGGGATGCCGCATGCTTTTACACTGGGACAATCACGATCGATGCGGAATTCTAGAACTTACCATGATGGAAACAGTTCAGAGCGCCGAACTGCGTTAAGTTATTAAATAAAAGCTGAAAGCAGCCTGCTGCGAGTTTCAGAAGAGCAACAGCACGCTTGGCGGCGCGCTTCTCCCGACGGCAGCCGCGATTCCGGTACAGCAGTTTGGCAGTGTTTGCGGATGACGATGCGATGCTGTCCAGAGAGTGCTATGAAGCCAACAAGTCGATTGTGCACAATCACTTTACAGGGGCTTCAATTACGGCTCCTCCACGACCGTGCTGACACGCGCTGTCACGTTTTAACAGTTGCGTTGATTTACACTCGAAATCATCTCAAAATATTCTTTTGAGTCTGCGCTGACCATACCCTAAACTCCAATTCAGCGGCTAACGCCTAAAAATTAGATTAAGCAAAAAAACTAAATTATTTTTCATTTTTCAGAGTTTTCTCAGAGAGACGTGCTTGTCAGTCCTTACATGCAAGGAGAGTATGATAGACTAAAGCTCAAGATAGATACGGGGCGTATCACCGACCGGCGACCACGCAGGTTGACGGCGCACGGTTTATGTCAATGCCCGCTCCTGCGATGAGCGTCTCCGCGAAACCGCAACCGCGGGTTCTCGTTCTGGATACCGCAGCATTTCTTGCGGGAACAGACTCTCTTTATTCTCTGTACGGCCTGAGAGATGCGGACGGGAAGCCTGTGCGGTCGCTGGACGCCGACGAAGAAGTGCAGTTCTTTACAACATCAGACGTTATTCAAGAAGTTAAAGACCCGAATGCTCGCATGCGCTTGAAACTTTTGGAGGATGTCATTACGCTGCGCATGCCATCGAAAGAGGCCCTGAGTGCGGTAATAGAGTTCGCAAAAGCGTCAGGGGACTTCGCCACACTGTCGGTGACAGATTTACGGGTCGTTGCATTAGCTCGTATGCTGGAATTTGAGCGAAATGGTACAGAGTTTTTAAAATTAAATCCTGACGTACCGTTCATTACAGCGTCAAGAGGAATTCCGGCGCACGTCCTCGATGAAATGGAAGAGGCCGAGCGTAGGGAGCAGGAAGCGAACGCGGAAGAAACCCCTGAGGATGAATGGACGACAGTTGCGATGAAGAGGCCGCCGAATGTAAAGAAGACAAAGAAAAAGAAGAAAAAAGGGCAGAAAACGGTACCCCTTTCTACTGCCGAACCGCGTGGACAACTTGAACAAGTTGAACCGGTTGCTCCTCATCTAACTGAAAGCGTAGCGGACTGCAACACTAGGATAGCAATTGAATCCGATTGTTCGAGTAAGCTGGAGGATGGAAGAAGCGCAGAGGGTACTAACAACGCGGAAAATGCGAGTATCGCGAAGATTATGCCGGACCTGGAGGATGTAGACCACGCGGAGCATGCACATGACGTGGAGGTTACGCACAACGCAGAGAACACATACAATGAGGAGGTTGTTCCCAATGCGGATGATGAAATTTTTGATAGCGTGGAGAACGCATCCGATTCAGACAATGAAGGTTGGATCACCTCTGAAAATGTGGACACGTATCTCGCTCAAAGTCGCGAGGACCAAGATGCCCAACCCGAAGATGACCTGCGAGTTGGGTGCGTGACGACCGACTTTGCGATGCAGAACATCCTGCTGCAAATGGGAATTAAAATCATATCCACGGACGGAAGAAGAGTGATCAGGCAAATACGTCGCTACGTTTTGCGTTGTCATGCTTGTACCCAAATCGAGCGAGACCTGGAGCGCAAATTTTGCGGCAGTTGCGGTAACGCCACATTGCACCGTGTTGCATACAAGGTGAACAAAAAGGGTGTTGCGAGGGTGTTCATCAATCCCAAGCGTAAGCCGAATCTCCGTGGGACGAAGTATTCCATTCCCATGACCAGGGGAGGGCGACATAACAAAGATTTAATTCTGCGTGAAGACCAAGTGGACATTGTCAAGCAGCGCCGTCTCCAAAAGCAAAGGGCAAAGCTGAACACCGATGTGCTGGATCCCGGAACTTTCTACAACGCAGGTGCCAAGTTTAACAATGCGAATGATCGTATTGTCGTCGGTTACGGCCGTCGCAATCCTAACGAAAGTCGTCCTGGGTCTAAAAGCAGTAAGCAATGACGCTCACATCGCATGCAACGCTGTCGTTATCGCCAAAAGGGTAAAAAGATGGGAGGCACGTACTCCGCAAGCATACATTTTTTTATAGCAACGAGTAGGCAGAAAAAAGTACTGCAACATAATCTTAGGCATGCTCTATTCTACATTTTTGGTTTCTAAAGTATTTGATAGACACGTTCATCGGGTACACGTTTACCCCATAACAAGTGCTGCATGCCTCCATCGCGTGCTCGGACGAACTGCGTTCACCTTTAGAAACTTTCAAACAAATGTGAAGCACAAGGCTGGTAGGATGTCCCACAAGACCGCTCCCAGAAGAATAGCAACCTATACTTCCTGCGCAATACGGCGGGCACGGCGTTCGTACTGCTTGCGATCGGTACGATACATGCGTGCTGCCTCTAAATGTACAGGGTAGAGCGGAGACGGGGCGCCAAGAAGGTTTTGAAGTTCATTAAGTATTGTTGTCAGTCGAGTTTTAGAGTCCCATCGACTCTGCAAAAGTTCGATTGCAGGGACCCCTTCCGACGTGATGTTCGGATGGAACATCTCAGTTATAAACTTCACGAACGGAGGGCGGTACGGATGTTGATGAGAGAAGCGGATCTCCAGCGAGTACAGTCCGCCCTCCCATGGCGTCCTCTCCGGACCCATTATTGTCGCATCCCAAACAAATGGGTGATTTTTGTCGCGGGGACTGGCGCTAGCACCAGAAGGAGACTGCGCCATAAGCATGCGATATTCATCCTGCAGCCTATCTATCGCATACGGCGTCCCCGTTTGATCTACAGGTGCATTGCCGTCCTTGTCCGTCACAGGCCTATCAACGTGCTGCACTCTTCCAAGAATGCTCGTCTTCACCTCCTTGAGCTGTTCAAGAACAGACGTGAGGTTGTATTGGCCGCGAGCAGAAGAGAAGACGTCCTTGTAGCTGGAACCCTCCAGACGGGACTTCAAGTCGTTTGCGATGTTAACATACATATCGTACCATAGCAGAAACTGCCTGTCCAGCACATCCTCAAACATTCCAACACAGGTCGGGCGACGAAGCATACCCACAACAGCAGTGCGAAGAGTTTCGTACTGAATATAGTCGTTGTACGCCTTCACCGTAGTCTCATCCCCGCGAGTTTCGTAGCCCGGTTCGTTGTGATACGGTTTAGGGCACATCAGCGACTGAATTGAGAGCAGAACGGAGGAAAGAGACTCCGCTGAAGACCACGCCGGTCCCTCCCACGTACCCAGAATCGATAAGCACACTCTTCCGTTCCTGTTGTTCCAATACATTCCACAATTTTTCCGTCAGTACTTCTTCCGCGGAGAACCCTACCGCAAACCCCGACTCCGGGGAACATAGAAGGAACGAAGAACTTACGAGTAAAGGTTTGGGTTGAATCGCACTCGACCTCCATCTGTAGTTCGCAGTGTCACACTCGGCGGCTTCATCGGATACTCAGGAAGAATGCGAATGTCGAGATGGAAGAAGCCTCCCTATACAACGCCAAAGTACAAGAGAAACACACAAAACGCATGTTAGTTCTCCGAAAAAAACCCCAAAGAATATCTCTCAAGTTTATGAGACTCTAGCAACATACCGCATACGGGGTCTCCAAGGGGCCGACAATCAATGTGGTGATTTTCGAGATGTCCGACTCATCTGCAGCGACGTAGATGAACGGGACGGGGTCACGGATGAGCGTGTGCAACTCCTGCTGAATGCGGAGGATGCCAGCGTTGGGAAGCCGGTTGGTGCCCGACCCCCCGACGGCCGCCCTGGCGAGGCTGGCGCTACTGGGACCGGCGCCGGCCATGTGTGCGGCGCGGGGCCAGAAGAATGTTGAAGAGGGACGAGGCTTAGAGGTGGGTCGCCCGCGCCGGCGGCACCAGTGTGGGTGGAAGATGACAAGCGGAGTCGCTCCCCCGTTGCGGCTGGGACGTGGCTGTCCTCTGGCGCCCCTCTTCGCGCCCAAGGTCTCGCAGGGATCTATGAGAAAATAGTGTTTGGTTGAAAACTTCTGCACGCCATACAGCTCACCTCCTTGCAGGCGGCCCGCACGGGCATCACTAGTGAGCTGTCCGTCCTATCACAGGTGCTCACGTATGATACGGCCGTCGTATGCACTGTTACTGTATGGTGTATGCGCACGATGCTCCGCAGTATGATCTCCGTGCGCTGCATCGCTGGACAACGACTGTCCTGGGGAGGAAGGTTCAGAGAAGGTTCAGGTCGTCACGTTTTTCGCCGCACAGCGATGTCCGACCTTCGAGCTTGGTTCTCGTCTCAGCTCAGCGCAATCGGCTGGAGTGGGCTTGAAGGCGTGCATGACTACCTCGAGCAGATCCCGGATGATGAAGTTCGCACCTATTTGCTGGGTCTTCTCGGAGAGACAGACGCGAGCAAGCTGCTAATCCACAGCTACATTTCAAAGCGAAACGATGCTCGTAATTCGCCCGGCGCATCTTCCGAAGCTCCCTCTGCTAAGCACCAGTTCCAAGGCCGAAAAAAAGGCCGCCGCGCCCGTGGAAAGGCAGACAAGTCGGAAACGCCCCGACCTCGACCTAGCGCTCGCCCTGGCTCTTCAGTCCCGCGATCCAACCCTGAGGATATTCGGCAAAAAATACGCGAATATCGGCATTGGCGAAAAGCTGTGAATTGCACAAGTTGTGGAAATATTGAGCAACTCATCCCTGAAGATGGCGCTTGTTCTTTCTGCAACGAAGCCATATTCTCCATGTGGGATGGGGGCACAGCTGGGGAGCTTGAACACTTTCAGAATTTATCTATGCAAGATGCGAAGAATATGAAACCGAGCAAGTCTATCAAGACGAGTTCCAAATCTACCACAATTGTGGTTAACCTAGCCGGTACTCCTGTTTTTCCGTCCGATATGCCACATGCTCAGGTTCAGCAGTCAGAACAAGCCAAGTCGTATCCCTTGCGTCCCTTGCAAAATAAGTCGTTGCCCGGAGGAGGGCCAAGGTTTCAGCCACAATACTCGGAACAACTCGCGCACGTCTTCCAAACGGCTCCGCTGCATACGCTACCAAGTTCTTCTTTACTGCAGCTGGAATGTGACTACTAAACATACAACTCCATGCCGAGAGGCTTGAGCATTTTACTAAATGACTTATGGTGATAACGTAACTGCAAAAATGTTAAAGAAGAGCCAAGTCACATCGAAGAGCTAAATCGCCCCTCCAAAATTGAAGCGTACTGTTTACTCAACCACAAGGGAGAGGCCGAATGTATGCGGCGTAGTTTCCATTTTGCGCACATCAAAGCGAGAACACAGCGTGAGCGTGGTGCCGCTTCGGATTTCCTGCAGGTAGCTGAGGGAGAAAATGCCGGAGGACTCAATCTTCGCCTTGAGCGTAGTGTCTCTGTCGACCAAGTACTTGGTTCCCATGGTCAGCGTCTTCGAATCCTCATGCTTATCGTACGCGAACTCGGCGGCCACGGCGAAGTCGCGGCTGACGAGGTGCGAGTAGGCGAACTTCGCCTTAGCGCCCTTGTCCGCGACAGCGACAGTTACTTCCTGATCCTTGCCGTCGCTGTAGTTGAGAACTCCGTCATATTTTTTCAGCTTTTTTATTCTCCACATCGTATTCGCCATCCACGCCGAGCGTTACCCCGCTGGACCCGATCGCGAGAGACGACTGGATCGAGCTGGCGTTCACGGCCGCGGTGCACGCAAGATGCGGATGGACGTACTCGGCGCTGCCCGCAATAACTTGCTTGGCACCTGCGCTGCCGAAAAGAGTCAGCTTCAGGCCCTTGACGCCGGTGTTTTCGAGCGTGACTTCCTGGGTGAGCGTGTCGTTGGTGAAGAGTTTGGTGGTCATTGTCGCGCCGGACATTTCGTACTTGCAGCTCAGATCGCCCGCAAGGGAATCGCTTTTGTTGCTTTGCACACCGGTTGTTGTGTAGGTCATGCCGGAATCGGTCTTCGTCTTTAGCTGCACCTTCTTGCTGCCGTGGATGAAGTCATCGTTCAACAGTTCTTCGTAGTTGTACGATCGAGACCGATAGGAACAAGCAATCACACACAAGGAACACATTGATAAAATCAGTTCTTCCGTCGCGACAGAAGCGGGGGATATCGCGACGCAAGGAGTCTACTGATCGCGCAAATAAACGAACTAGACGAGCTGGAAGATGTCTCCTTTTCAAGACGTTGCGGACAGCAATCAAGGATTGGGAATCGATACACGTACTCTTGGCGGTTTTGCCCAAATCTTTGTACAGCTTCACCATGTTGGGGAAATAGGCACGTTCCTTGCAGAACGGTGAGGATCGATCGAATTGACGACCACGATGGAGTGCGTGGCGATAGAAAATGGATGAGATCGAGTTTGTGGACGGTATCGTGACATTGCAATGAACGAGCACATGAAATCAAAACATAAAAAACATTCACTAAATATTCAAATTTTTCGAACTATTTCACTTACCGTAAGCACTGTCGATGTACTCTATTGGTCAGAATCGAAACCTTGGCTCTCCCGGGATCGTGCTCCAGCTTCTCTCTGAGCTAACTATCCGACCGGCGCAGCTTAAGAGTTGAAACGTAAAGTACATCGCGCTGCCTCTGTGCTGAAAATGCGCACAGCTACTGGAAAAGGAAATGACGCACGAAAAGTTTTAACGTATTACCGCGTGAATTTTGGTATCCATCCTGCGTACAAAGTTCTTTGCGATGCTCCAATTATCCACGTCTCGCTTCTGCGAAGCATTTTCCTGAAAGATGCGCTCACGAAGCTCTTAGGTGCCGTTGCATATCCAGTGGTCACGAGATGTATTGTGGAGGAGTTACGGGCTCTGGGGAGTGATTTCGCGAATGCGGCCGTCTTCGCCAAGCGTGCCGCCAGAGAGCCATGCGCGCACGGTGGGGCGCAAAAGACGGCAAGCGAATGCATAGCAGCGTTCATGGGGAGCGGAAACCAGAAAAAATTGCTTTTAGCGACAAATGATTCTGAAGTTATTCGACGGGCCATGGAGGAAGGTGATATTCCTGTTATTACCATTGCAAACCAGACCCGACTTGTGCTTCGAAACCCACGGCTATGTCTATTGAGAACGTGCAGCAAATCAAAGAGCAGGAATCCGCTGTGTTGCGACCAGAAGAAAAGGCTTTGCTAGCGCAGACTGACGCAGCAAATCGCGCGCTAAAGCCGCGAAAACAAATTGTTCGCAAACGGAAGCGGGCAAAGGGGCCTAACCCGTTGAGTGTCAGAAAAGGGAAAAGTGGAGAAGAGCCCATTTTGACTGATGGCGTTAAAGTGGCGGACGGATGGAAAGGTGGGGAAACCGGCGTTTCACCCGGCGGACATAACGAATCCGTTGACCATTTACGAAATGGCGATGACGGTACTATGGCCAAAGGGCGTGGTAGGCGACGGAGAAAGAGAAGACCAGCTCAGAGCGAAGCTCAAGATCAAGACTAGAGCTGGAGCGGTACGCGCTACTAGCAAAGAATGGCGCCAGTAGCTGCAAGTTGGATCTATTCTAACATTTATACAGAATAAACAAATTACTTGTGCTTATCGGTTGTTCTTGCTTTGTTTTATTCAACAACTCAAACTTTACGAAAGACAACGAAGCACCAAACGAGAAACCATTTTTGAAGTGAAAGAATCGTTCGCTTCGCCAGCATCTTCTGATTGGTTTCCAGGGTATAGACCCAACATTTTGAGCAGTACGTGAAACGAAAGGTTCTGGCGATTTCCGACTCTGGCTCCTCTACTTCAACACAAAAGGAATTCGCAGTTGATATACCCCAGTAGCCTTCTCCATAGAGACAACAATTTCTCTCGCGCATGTGGCAAGGGACTTGCTCTCTTCGAGAATGAGCGAATCTGCTAGCACCCAGCCTCCATCTGACTATGCACCTGATCCACAATCTCCAGCGCAACACCCCAGCAACCATATTCTCCAAGCATCCAGTCAGCACGAAAAAGGGTTAACTCTCCCACCCACCGTTGCCAATGCACATTATGCTCAAGCCTTTGCGACGGGAGACCGTCGTGATCCTGCAATTGCTTATTTCGAAAATACCCTCCCGTCCGTTCGGAACCTTGCGCCGTTGATGGACCAAACTGTACAACCTGCGCCTGTCCCAGTACTAGAACCGAACCCACAGGTTTTTCTACCGAGCCAGTCCCAACCATCCTCTTCTGTTCCACTTCCGCAGCTGGCCGCTGTCGATCAACTCAAAGGCACCCAAAGGTTTCACAGGCTTCAAAGAACCATCATTCTAAAGGAGAGAAGGAGATTCAAGAATGAGCGAGAGCAAGTGCAAACATTGTCTACTGACCAGAAAATTTTGCCTGCAAAACGAAAGAGTCGACAAAAACAATCCCCCAAGGAATCGGAAAAGAATGGTGCTGCTATGAACCGAAATTGTCCACAAAAGCGGGTGATCAAGGATGTTACGAGAAGCGAGAATAGTATTAAGCCGCAACCTCCACCAAAGCGCCGGGGCAAAAAAACGAAGAATATCGCGGCTGCTTCATTTGCTGCGTCAGTCACTACGAAACGGACGACCAAGGCTGGTGCTGGTCTACAGATTTCTTCACCCGAAACATCCAAAACAAAAGAAGGAAAACCTGTTGATGATCTACAGGAGACAAATAGCAAACAGAACTCTGTGAACATCGTGTCAGGAAAAGATTCTAAGGATGCAACAGAAGCTGCGGTCACTATTGCTCAAGAGAGGAACTCTGGTAAGGCTCACGAAAACCATAAAATTCCCGGAAAGGCTGCAGAAGTCCTTCCCGCCACATCCCGGAAGGTTGCTGAGAATATAGGCAATCTGAAACAAGAAACTCATGTTGACGAAACAGATGCCCCCATCGGAAAGGACGTGGCTGTTCCGAAGAAGAAGCAGCCAGCTGAAGCGCCCTCGAAAGGTGCGGCAAAAGGCGTGACTGCACTAACGCCAAAACCGTCACGCAATAATGATAATGTTGAGATTCTTCAGAACCTGCAAAAAAAGAAAATAGCTGCGCTCGAAAAGCAGGTAATAGAACTTAAGTGGGCCTTGCTCAAGTCTGCGAGACCACCCGGAAGCGAAAATCAACGGCACACAGAACAGAGCGGCGCAAAAAGGGTGAAGTATTTTCCTGTGGAAGCAATTGAAATTGCGACCATAACGGAATCTTGGAGTCGCACGATGCCGGAGAATCCGCCGTGGGAAATCCGGTCACAAATCTCCGCGTCGGCGCAAACTCGTGGCCAGTTATCACTGAAATGCCTCTACAATCATGTGCTGGAGGCCATCGAGACAGGAACGCGCCCTCCGTGTGATACAACATTTCGTTCTTTGCGGGAGGGGATCATCTCCTCTTTCAAAGCCGCCGGCAAAGCCGACTTTGCGCACACTCCGCAGCACGCGACCGTCGCATTCGCGATGTCAAAAATGACACAGGGGTTTCTGAACAATATGTTTTCTCTTTTCCTGAAGTCGCCGTCTCATGTTGATATGTCATGGGGTATTGCCATCGTGAAAAACATTATCGCACCGGTATTGCAGTATGCGAAATCTGAATCAGGGATCATCTATGGGGACGTTAGCAAATGCTGCGCTAAAGCCATATGCGATTCTGCTCTTTCACTGTCAACCGAGGCATGTAGGCCGCCGCACGTGCAAGTTGAGTTGAGTCTAAGGGCTATTGAACTGTCTACAGCTATTTTGACCACTGAAGATAAGCACATTCTATTTCAGATACCCACGGAAACTGTCTGCGCCATAGGCAGCCGCAACATCTTGTTCTCTTTGCGTCTTGCTGCTCTAAAATCAAGCTGACTTAGCTTTGTAGAAACGGTAGGTTGTCTTCTGATGCATATTAGGATTCTCTAACTGCATCGTCTTTAAACTGATCTCCAGTAGAAAGCTTGAGTGTTTTGGTCTTTGCAACGATTATTGATAGTTCAGATCTTTCTTGAGAGCACGTCTCGAGCCGTGCGCTAGTTTTGCGGTCCAGACAATCAAATCAACTGCATGTTGCATCAGAGAGCCATTGTGGTTGTACATATCTGCACCGCGAGTCGAAGGGCAATCAGACCAAGTCATACAGCAAGCTATCTGTCCATTATGTGTACGTGCATGAACAAAGCAACAAAATAAACAAGACGTTCATGAGTGCGATGTGGAAGGATCAGAACCCCACATACACTAATTTAGCAAACTACACAGACGAGTTATAAAAGAAACGCTTATTGACTTTCAAAGACGTTACTGACCACAACACAAGGAAAATGTTACATTAACATACTCGAGTTTTAAGGATTGGAACAGAGGCTGTAATTAGTTTAATCGAAGAGATCGAAACTTCCAGCATCTGATTCGGATTCAGACTCCTCAGCAGGGGCTGCCTCCTCAGCGGCGGCGGCACCAGCGGCGGGAGTAGCAGCAGCAGCAGCAGCCATGGCAGCCATAGCCTCCGGATCGTCCAAAAGAGCCTTGATCTTCTCTGCTGGCTTGCAGACGTAGTCGGTAGCCAAAGAGATCGAAACAAGGTTCTTGAGACCGTTCATGATGGAGTGCGGCGCAGATGCCTTCGTCGGGTGACCGATCGCCAACGAGATACTCGCAATGTTTGCCAAACCAGTCAGCAGAGACTGCTGGAGCCTATCGTCCGTGATATCAAGGACATCCGGGGAGTAGACAGTTCCGTTGTCGTAGACCTGCTCAAACACAAGACCGTATGAGAACGGCTTGATCTTCATCTTCGTTAACAGAGCAACCTCGGAAGAAGACACCTTATCACCCGCCTTGAAAAGATTGACCTCAGACATGATTTCGATCTGTCCGCGATTAATCTTCGTCGGGATGTTAAGCGCCTGGAAGAAACTCGTCTGCGTCGGTTCCATGCCGGTCAGACCGGCCGGAATGGTGACATCTGTCTGCGCAAGGGCACCTGCACGCGCAGGCGCCGGGACCTTGTTCGCCAGAATGCGGTCGCGAGTTTCCTTCAAGTCACCCTTGCAGAACACAAAGCCCACATTCTTAACCAAATAATTACGGAGCTGCTCCAAGTCCGGATTCTCCTTGGACTTCTCCAGGATCGCCTTCTTCATCTGGGTGTTCTTCCCAAAAACGAGAAGGCTGGATTATTGATTGCGAATGATCAATTAGCCAGGAAGAGCACGTCAGCACCAAATGTGTGCACAATCCTGTTTGTATTCGAAGATCCTGCCGGGGAAAATGAAACTTACCAGTCCTTACGATTTGCGATGCGAATTTCCTGCATTTGCTTGCTGCCAACATTGTCGGCATTCACGATGAAGGCTTTGGAATACTCGTCCAAAGCGCTCTGAAGATGCTGGAAATACTTGGCCTTCTTCTGCAACTTCGGCTTGAGGAACTTCTCATCCTCCGCAGAGACTCCATTCTGTGCAATAGCCGGCATCTCGTTTGTCGTTCAGAGCGTTACAGAGACGAATTAAGGCCAAGGTCGGCCAGTACTCTGTATTTTGCTCTAGGTCTCGCGCGAAAGAACCACTTCGATCTCCTCAATGTGCGATCAACGTCGAGGCAGTATACTCCTCTCATGAGGTATGATAGAATCGAGCCACCGACGGCGGGCTTGAAAGAACACTTGTGAATTATATATTGGATGTTTCTCAAAGCCAATCTCCGAAAACTTCAATTACAAAAATCCATTGTTAATTGACAAACTGTTTCTATTCAATTAAATCTTGATCCGCAGGGACGCACGCCAGCATCGCCCTCAGCATGCCATGGTCGCGCCCTAGAGCAAGTCTTGCAGAGATGGTCAAATTTGCGCAGGTCGCATTAGGGCCTGCAGGAAGTGGAAAGAGCACGTATTGTGCCGAGCTGCAGAGATACTGTAACGATGCAGGGCGCATTCTGCATGTTATAAATCTTGATCCTGTACGTTCTTTCCGCGTCTCGTAAAAGGCATCCGTCGCTCTTTTTCAGTGGCGATGCGAGTAAAATGCAGGCGTATCTCTGACCTGCCTACCTGCAATGATGATGCTTTGTATTTCTGTGAATGTAATAGGCTGCAGAAGAGTTCAAATACAATGTGACCGTTGACGTCAGAGAGCTCATTTCAGTTGATGAAGTGGCTGATGAGATGGAAATGGGTCCAAATGGGTCCCTGGTGTATTGTATGGAATTCCTACTGGAAAACATAGAATGGCTTGAGGAAAAGCTGGACCAATTCATTGACAATGACTATGTCATTTTCGATCTTCCCGGGCAAATTGAGCTATATACCCACTTCCCGTTTATGCGCGAACTCATCCGTCATTTGCATCAGTGGGACTTTCGCGTGCAAGCGTTGTATTTTCTAGACTCTCAATTTATGGCCGACTCGCCGAAATTCTTTGGGGGATGCCTCACCGCCCTTTCGTGCATGGTGCAGCTGGAAGTGCCACACATCAACGTAATCTCGAAAATGGACTTGGCGCGAGGAGTAGATAAACATAGGTTGGAAGAGTTTATGTTTCCGGACACGGACAATCTTATCGATGAACTTGCACAGCACACGAGCAAACGCCATCTTCGTCTTAATACTGCCATGGGGGCACTACTGGATGATTTCAATATGGTTAGCTTCGTGCCTCTCAACATTGTGGACAACGAGTCCATTGCAAATCTTCTTCTGCAAGCTGACCAAGCATTGCAATATGAAGATGAAATAGAAGTTAAGGCCAGGGAGCATGAGGAGCCAGATACGTGATGTAGACGGATACCTTGCCAGCTATAGCCTGCCTTTTTTAGCCAAATCAGAGTACTTTTTTGTAAGCTATTGTACTATATCTTCGTTGGGATACAGTGTTGAAAATTTGCCCTTGCTTTCTGGAGAAGATACCGGTAGCAGGAATTTACTGCGTATAATGTTGAAGCGCATGGAACAGAGCACATTGCTATGATATACAATCTGCAACATTGGTCTGCATTCCGATAAACTACCAAATGGTTCGTGTCCGTATGTATGGGGTAAACGAACGGTACACTAACTCGTACAGCATTGCGGTTATTCCTGCAACAATCCAGAAAAACGAATACAGGTGTTGAAAGCTTGGACAAACTTGACTTATGAACAATACAACTGTGACGCGGTCCGCTTACGATGTACAAAATTAGTTCAACTATGCCGTGAATCAAAATTTGGCATGGCTGCCAGATTGCTTGAAATAATGAACATGGACTGCAGAACATCAAGAAAAACACTTGTTAGAGTTAAAAAAGTTCCCGAGAACATATGTTTGAATAACGTCTCAGAAAGACAACGAAGTAATAAAATAGAATGCACCAGCATGACTTTCGTCATGTAAGAACTTTCAAAGTTTCCTCATGGACAAATTAGACATAGAAATAATAAGGTGGAGGTTGGACATACATTTGCAGACAATTCCCAATTATAGAACTACATTCCATAAAGCTTCTTCGGCAGTACACGAGGAAGGAATGCTTGTTCTTCTTTCCAGGGTCGCTGTGCCAAAAAGATAGATGACGGTCCCATAAGACTGCTTGCAATTAATGACTTTTCCAGAGAAACCGCGTGCGTAATTTTCTTCAGCTTTCTCATCTTTTCCGTGTTCGCTTTTGAAGCCTTCTTGGCCCATGCCGTAATATAACAGAAATTATGTCCCGAAACAAGAACCGAGGTCTCATCCGGGGCGAAAGAAAGGCACGTAGCAAGAGATGGGAAAGCTCGCATTACGCCAACCACACAAGTTTCGTCCGCGAATGACACGATAACAAGAGAACCATCAAGAAGGCTTGCAGCGAGCTTCCGACCCGTTTCTGAGAACTCCATACAAGCCACAGCCTTATCGGTACCCAAGCTTGCGCATTGGCGGAAGCACTTCTCGGGTGCCTTTTGGTTTTCCAGGACGTCTTCGAGGCCACAAACGAAAATATCTCCAAGCGAGTCCGCCACAGCAATGGATTTCGAACTTTCGGAAACCGCAATGTGCGTCAGAAAGCCAGCATTGGATCCTAGCTGACTCTTTGACGCAGCAAGAACTTCGTTTTCCCCGTGCATTACGAGCAGGCTTTGACGGTCTTCTGCGACAGCAACCAAAATGGAGCCCAAAAACAGAAGATGCTCTGAACCCTCCAACTGTTTCGACACTTCTCTTGTAAGAGGAATCGGAGCGATATTTCCCAAAACCGCAACTTTTGTTCCATCCTTTGACGTCCTCTTCGAGACAGCGTAGTAACAAAACTTGTCGAACACTGATACAGCTATTCTTGACACATCAGAGGATATTGCACAAGCTCTTATGTTTCCTTCATACGCCGCAAGCTTCAACCGCAAAGCAAGAGTGGGATCTTGGCCACGGGTATTGGGCAGCTGCCAAAAATCGATTCCATCTTTCTGACGAGATAGAATAAGGCCGTGACCTCGGACGAAGCGGTTAGGGTGCTGTCCTGCTGCGCCATGGTAATGAAGCAGCATCCCCTCTTCGGAAAACCTGTTACAGACGTTCTCATTGAAAATACAAAGTCTAGTATCTGTTGATGCAGTGACGAACCCTTTCTCACCCAAAGTTGCAATTCCTCTGATATCATTCAAATGCACGGATCGACCACGGATTGGAGTCCATGACACCGAGCCGTTATATGAAACAAGAGACTTAAGAGCGCCAACGCTACCACCAGCACAGCCAAACAGCACGCGTTCAGTTCCATCCTCTTCAGGGACCGTCGCGGCGGAGGTCCAGATGTCGCCAGCCATGCCTTCCAATCGATTTTCTTCAGTTTTTGTGAAACTTGTGGAAGACCATATGGACACAAACCCCCGTGAATCACCACACACAACTTGACGTCCCTTTGCTACTATTTGGACTGTCCAGATGTGACACTCCCTTTCGCCCAGCATGGGCAGAGTGCCTCGACCGACGAGTTTTCTCGTAGAACCTGACATCCAACGAAGACCTCCGTTCGAATCGCCGCAAACTATAAGGCCATCCGCATCGTCTCCAAACGCTTTCCAACACAAAGACAAGCACATTCCATTTGCACGGTGCCCACGGTGAACGTAGTACATAGACGGATCTTTTGGGAGCGCCTTTTTCCCGTGTTCTAGCACACTCATCTCCTTGAACTGTTCGTCAATTGTCAGAAAACGAACGTGGCCATCTTCGCAACCAATGGCAGCTTCAAAAATAGACGCGGGTCGCATTGCCAATGACATGATAGCCCCGCCACCTGGGTCAAGAACGACATGGGAAGATATTCCTTCTGCAGAAACAGAGTAGATGTCTAGAGTGCCATTAAAACGGCCCACAAGAAGGTACTTCCCCGTTGTATCGAACACCATTGACGAAAGAGCTGCAGTCTCGTCGAGGGCATCCCATCGCAAAACGAAAGTTGTTATCCATCCGACGCACTTCTGACGTAGTTCTATGCACCCAGATTTTCTTGCAACAACCATAAGCGTTCCGTCGGGGGAAGTGGCGACAGCCGTAATGCCTGCAATTTCCCACCGCAGAAACGAGCTCCGATGGACTTGAATTTGCTTCGTGACTGGCACCTCGTTTGTGCTTACCCTTTTTCGCTTTTTCAATTTGACTGGTTGTGCCGGTGCATCTGACGATGAAAAGGGTACGAGACGTCCATCGCTTTTCGGATCCAGCTTTCGTCGCTTCACTTTCTTGCTCTTTGCAGGATCGGCCGGTTCTGCGGTCTTATTCCTTTTTGTCGAAGACCGTCGCCGCTTTTTCGACTTCCCGTCTTCCTTACTCATGGTAGTTTGCAAGTCCTTGATGTTTGCCTCACTTCCAGAGCTGAGGTCGAGAACGCTGAAGCGGGAGCCTGGTTCTTTTGCGCGGACGCCGTCGGTGGCGACCAAATCAGTGAATAGTGTATGATGCGATGAGCATTGGATCATGGACAGAGTGCACTATTCCAATTATGACAGACATGAACTCTCACATCATAAAGACGACGATAATATCATAACAATGTGATTGCAGTGGAAAACACTATCTGCACTATGTCGTAATGCACAATACAATGACACAACAAACATATTGTGAGAGATCAAGCGAATTATTAGCAAATTTAGATGTTGCTCTAAACCCGTCATTTACAGTACGTTGTTTTATAGCGACTTTGGCGTCGAGTTGACGCGAACGGACCGCGGATCTCAAGTTCTACTTAGGATGCTAAGGCGAAGAACAAGACCGTTTCAGCTCGGAATCTACTGCGATGTTCGCCAGTCTACTGTATCGTTTGCCGTTTTAGTGCTGGCGCTTGCAACGTTATGCCTAAATTGTCCTGTGCATGCCAGTACAGTTCCGCATTTCATCAGACCTGCCGCGGTCAAGAAGGGGAATCGAACCGCGGCGTTTAATGCGTTCGAGCTCTCGGAGATTTTCCCCGACAAGAACTTTCAGTTGAAGTCTGTTCTGTTGTTCAGTAAGCGAAAGCCGGTCTGTTCAGGTGAAGCAGTCAATAGTGGGGCAAAGACTACCCCCCCTTGTCGAGCCGATGGAAAATATTCCGATCGTATTTCCTTCCGCTTCAAATTTGACCCCGGAAACAACAGTTCTGCGATTAAGATACCGGATGTATCGGTGCAGGATGGATCTGGATTGCATCCGAGAGTGAAAGACTTCCACATTGAAAAACCCGATGGGACTGGAAGTTTTACTGTCGTTTACAATTGCACCAAAGCTAATGTTACCGCTCTTGTCAGTGTCTCTGTAGGCGTGACTGCCAGCGACACCGCAAAAGTGTCGTGGCAGAAAACGTGCGGAGGCGGCTTTAATAAGTACTTGATCATGACGGCGGAAGGTCTTACCAGCGGTGTTAGTCCCCAAGAAGCTGCACCAATGAAGTCCAAAACTGCTGTGCAGCTAAAAGTTCAGTACCCCCAAACGTCACTCGATTTCGAAACGCCGCTCGTTGTTTCAAAGAACCCGGACATTGGTGTCGACCTGAGAACAACGGTGCAGAAAGGAATGTTGACGGTAAAAGCCACCACCTTCAGCGTGCTATATACCTGCCACAAAAAGACTCGTGGGCAAATAACTTTAACTGTTCCGATCCCCCCGTGGAAGAGTGCTACCTTGACGTGGACAAAGGATTGTGGCGGGACTCATCCGAGGAATTTACGCATTGAACTTGGACAAGAAACCGTCGTGGACGCAAATGGCGTCAGGCCGAAATTCAACGTATCGGAGAAGACTACCACACGCGATGCTGTAAAGGCGCAGATCTACGAGCTCAGTGTCTCCAAGAACAGTCTTGATTTTCTAATTACTAACGCAGACACGTCTGAATTGCATATTCAAGGAGCGGCGACCACTATTTCAAACCCCAATACCTTGGCTGTGGTTTCGAAAGATAAACGGTGGTTCACTTTAGGCGAGGTGTATATGTCCCAGGACGAGAAATTTGTTTTGAAACCGAAGTCGTCAGTCCACTTGAAAATTTGACATGGTGTGTCTAGCAAGAGGAAGCGTCGTTGTCCTAGTAACTCTGCCATTACTTGTGTACAAGAATGTTGAATTTGGATTTTATAAGGAATGTGCGCGGCCTCGTGTGATCCACCACAGCGGATTTCTTCGCACTGCGGGCTCTCTAGAATTGCTCCTGGCCGTAGTTGCAATCACTGCAGCCATTGCTGCCTACAAATTCTATCGCCGCCGAAAGGAAGCTTCTGCCACACGATACCAGCAAGTCCCACAAACGTCCATGTCATGATCGTTGTGGAATGTATCATTTAGGCAGAAAAATCAGCGATGGTGTCCACGATAAAGTCTGGTTGAATACTATTTTTCGGATCCCGCAATTTGTCCATAGTCGTGACGCCCGACAGAGCCAACACGCTTGATAGTCCGTTGTCCCGGCCAAAGAGGATATCCGTATCGAGACGGTCGCCCACCATGCAAATTTCATCCCTCGAGATCTTGTACTTGCTCACAATGTAGTCAATCATCAACGGGGACGGCTTCCCCACCAATGTCGGCTCCTTCCCTGTGCAACCCTTGATGGCACCAACCATTGACCCATTACCGGCCCATTCCTGTGCGTCGGTGAGATGAGTGACCGCATCCAAGTTTGTCGCGATAAACTTGCAACCCTCATTCTCACTGATGCAAAGCTGTGCGTACTGAATCTTATAATAATTGATAAACCTGTCGAACCCGACAACAACAGCCCCGACAGAGCGGTCATGCTCTACCTTTCCGCCATTCTTCAACTCCACCTGTTTATCGGCATCAGCTGGGCCGCCGATATACGGCACTCCGATGAGATCCAACTCTTCCGCTATGCCCGTCTCACCGATAATGTACACCTTTTTACCCGTCGACTTGAAGTCAATCTTCTCAAGATATGCGGCTGCTGCAAAACTGGATGAGAAAATTTCTTCCGCCTCAACCTCCAGTCCTAGTTTCTGAAACTTTTTCAGATACCCCGCACGGGCTCTTTGTCGAAATTATTCGTGACGAAGAACATCCGCTTGCCGATAGATTTGAGATAGTCAATTGTTTTCGGGATCCCGTCGATGAGAGAATCACCGCGCCAAATCACGCCGTCGCAATCAAAAATGAACGTGTTTGTTCGATCCAGGAGCGCGGCACCGTCCCTCAATTTGCTCGCAATTCTTGGCGAAGCGTCGTCGTCATGACTGGGACCTTTGCCGAGGAGCTAATTTTCTGCGAGGTTGGAACAGACCAGCCCTTCTGGGGGCAAAAACTTGGGACTGAGTGAAATGATCTACTGGTAAAACCAGAACCAATTGTGGGCCCAATGAAAGACGCAGTACTCATCATGAAAGTATGCTTCGCTTCCGTTTCCCGAATTTAATGAACGCTTCTCGTCAATCTCTAGCTCTGCCCTTGCCGATGTCCTCTTACGCTGCGCGTCGCCTAAGCAACCTTGAAGTTACATTTCTGTACTGAGAGCATTCCCGAAGAGGAGAAAACTGAGGTGAAATTACGTCCAGACAAAATACTGTAAGCAAGATTCACCTGAGAGGATACGTCACCAATCATCAATAGATGAAAATTTTTAGGACCACACATGAAAGACGATCGGAGTTAACTCACATCTCAGTACTATAGAAATTTATGGTTCTCCGCAGAGGAAGAATTTCTTTCAAGCTTACCTGGTTGTAATGAATTCTATTATGAAAGCATCAACTTGGTTCTTGCGCTATCCACGACGTGCGCACACTTAATTCAGCAGCGGGCAATACGGGCGACCGAAATTGATCCGGATAGGTATTCCCTTTCTGTTGATCTGTATCTCATTTCGAAGTACAATTTACATCCTATACTGTATACAAAGATTCTCTCGAATCTTTAAGAAAAGGCATGAAGCCAGTTGTTACATGATTCAAAGTATTTTCTGAAGTGACCGTATCCGGCTCTCACTCCCTCACCACTACGTACCATGACCTTGCAGAGTATTTCTTTGACCACACGTTATGCGAGCTGAAAATCTCCCCGAAAGAGATGCCCGCGTCAAGGTAAAGTCCGGGTTGCCGGATTCCGTACTAATATCCATCTCGGACATCATCGGTTAAGTTGATTCGTACGAAGATATCACCCGACCAGATAACGAAAGCGGCCATCTGATGTTGGCGGCGTATTCAATCTCACCAAGTTCTAGAAGGGTCTCTGAACGAGGTCTTTGGGTGCTCAAGTACCGGCAATGGGATTGCCTGCATTCGTGCAGCAGTCCCTAACCCCCTGCTCGCCCCCCCTTATTTTCTGCACTCTCCCTCCTTGTCGGAGTAGCATCAACTGCTCTGCTAAAGATCACGCGTCCGGTGAAGTCTGGAAATGTGGTTACTTTTTCATGTTGGGCGACTTTCCGTTTTCAGGGTTCATAAGGATCAATCGACAAAGCTCTGTAGCCAACACTTCAACACTTAGGATGTGATATCCCCCGAATTGGTGCATGTTTCAACAATGACCTGGTGCTGCGCGTAGACTTCTTCACCTTCTGTTTAGTTCAGTGTCGGCGACTGTGTCCTTATTTAACGCTCATTACCGCTGCGAAAGTCATTTTGCTTACATCAACAATCGACATTGCTATGATCCGCATTGCTATCTACCCACGTTGGCACCATGCTGTAGAGATGCATACCCGGGGCATTCTTTATACTATTGCTCGTCCCGAGGTCTGGGTTTTCAATTCTTGATGACTCCATTCCTTGCGTGATATCTTCGTGCCCTCTATCGGCTGACGAAGTGTCACGTTGTCACTTTCAACCTGCACCCCGCCAGTTCCGAGCAATGGCATATGCGGTTAAAAGCACTCAACTCTTTCTGTAACCGTACTCTCATCATGGGATTATGTCTTTACGCCCCACAAGTCAAGTCAGGACAGTCTGCATGCCATGGCGATCAATCGACCTAAGTTGCCCGATTCAGAGATTGAATGCTCACGGCCCTTTTCGGTATGCCTCAGAATACCGTGGACTTTTGCCCCAGCCTTTGCGGCCTCCAGACCACAACCGGCTGAGAGGCGTACTTGCAGGCACGACGTCGTGAGAGACGATTTAAAAAAGACAGGGAAACTGGTATATAATGCTAGAAAGTGTTAAATATAAAAATGTCATAAATGATGAATTTATAGTGGACACGCGCCGTCTGTGAAAAAATCAATAGCGGAGTTTTTGCAACTTGATTTTCGACTTTTTCAAGGCCATTTTCGGCACTATTTCAACGTTGTTGTGATTTTTGGTGGCGCATCTCGAAAACAACCCGCCACGTGAAACCGTCGCCAAAAGAAGCGTTTCTCGCCTGACTTCTACCCCGCGTTTCCGGACGCGACAGCACGGCGGCAACTGAATTTTCCGCCGCGGAACATGAGCAGGTAAGTGCAGCAGTGCCGCGCCTCTCCGATTTGCGTAGTGACAGTACATTCAGACGTCGAATTTAACTTAAGTTACGCCCCGATCTGCCGATCTGTTCTGTTCCTTCTTTTTCTCCACTTTTGCCCCAAAGCTCAATGGACGACGAGCCGGTGGAGACAGTGCCGGAGGTGCGCGAGGACCGGGAGCGCGATTCCAGTGAATCGCGCGAGCCGCGCGACTCGCGCGACACCCGTGAGCCGCGCGTGGTCGAGAAGGTCGGGCAGCGCGTGTACGTCGGCAATTTGTCGTGGGACACGCGTTGGCAGGGGCTGAAGGATCACATGCGCGAGGCGGGCGACGTGCTGCGCGCGGAGGTGTTCAAGGATTCCACGGGGCGCTCCGCCGGGTGCGGAATCGTCGAGTTCGAGACCTCGGCCGACGCCGAGAACGCAATTAGGGTCATGAACGACACCATGCTCGACGGGCGCGCGATCTTCGTCC
>JADWZK010053093.1_pt1 | contig 23769 bp, 31 predicted proteins | sample 8957641 | NCBI WGS metagenome assembly JADWZK01 (sample SAMN16576796, study PRJNA672827) | algae metagenome | host: rhodolith | place: South Korea: Udo, Jeju | collected 2014-09-18 | reverse complement strand
ACGCTGTTGACATTGATCAGTTGCTTGCGATTCTCGCACAGGTGAAGGTAGATATAATGGCGGATATCACCCGGCAGCACGGCGAGCTACAGAAGGCGCTGGAAGACAAGATTCTTTTACTCAGGACTGTGATGGACAGGGTACATACGCAAGTGCTGCGGATGGCGATAGACGCCAACAGTCACGAAGTAGCTGGTCCCCAGTCGAAGAAGCGAAAGTTATCCAGTTCGGAGCCGCCCATGAAAATGGACCATATGGATATCCTCGCAAACCCCGACCAAGGCATGCAAGAGCATTTGACTTTCCTTCTCCTGGTCACAGTGTTATCGTTTGCATTGAATAATGCTGAATTCATGTGCTGGCTTGATCAAGGTACGCAGAGAAGGATGTCTCCGCACTACAGTGTCCTGAAAGAAACTTCCGGGTTGTCAGTTCTGTTCAAGAAAAAAGAATAAACTCTAAAATTATTCAGGAAAAACTAATACTAGAAATATGGACTAATGGTAGTTTATGTCCACAAGAAGCAATTAGCGAAGGTTCAAAAATATTAACAAATTTATTCCATCCGCTTACAAACATAAATTTTCAGCCAATGGAAAACGATAATGACAAAAATGAACATCGAATTAATCAAGTATTAATTGAAGAACTCAAATTATCTGTTAGAGCTTATAATTGTTTAAAGCGAGCTCAGATACATTCTATATCAGATTTACTTGATTATTCACAAGAAGATTTATTAGAGATTAAAAACTTTGGCCAAAAATCTGCAGAAGAAGTTATAGAAGCTTTAAGAAATCGATTGGGTATCAATTTACCTAAAGAAAAAGTCAACAAAAAGAATTAATAGGCAATTATGCTTATTCTTTTTATACAAGTACAACAATAGTTTATATTTAAGACTCAAAACTTAGCAAAACAATTATTAAAGTAATGAATAAAACTTATATACTTAAAAAAAATCTGACCCCCAGCTGGTATTTACTTGATGCAAAAGATAAAACTCTAGGTAGAATATCTACACAAATTGCAAACATCCTAAAAGGAAAAAACTGCTCCTCCTATACACCTCATTGTATTAATATGTCGTACATTATTGTTATTAATGCTGAACTTATCCAAGTAAGTGGACAGAAAAAATCTCAAAAAATCTATTATAGACATTCTGGAAGACCTGGAAGCCTAAAAAAAGAAAGCTTTGGGCAACTACAAAAAAGAATCCCCAATAGAATTATAGAAAAAGCAGTTAAAGGAATGCTGCCTAAAAATATACTTGGGAGGAAACTATTTACTCACTTAAAAGTATATTCTAGAGCACTTCATCCTCATAACGCTCAAAATCCAATCATCATATCATTAAACTAATCAACCTCATAAAAAGAGACCCATGACGAGCTTATATAATCGTTCAAGAATTATGTATTCTGGCACAGGTAGACGTAAATCGTCTATAGCTAGAGTTAGATTGATACCTGGATCAGGTAAATTAATTATCAATGGACTTCCAGGTGAGTCATACCTACAGTTCAGCCCTAATTATCTAAGAATTTCTTGCGCTCCATTAAAAGTACTTGGTTTAAGCAGTGAGTACGATATACATGTAAAAGCAGAAGGCGGTGGTTTAGCAGGTCAAGCTGATGCTATAAGATTAGGAATTGCACGAGCTTTATGCAGTATTAATCCAGATAACCGTAGTACACTAAAGTCAGGAGGTTATTTAACACGAGACGCAAGAGTTAAAGAAAGAAGAAAATATGGACTACGTAAAGCAAGAAAAGCTCCTCAATATTCAAAACGATAAAATGGCAAAAAAAAATATACATCCTCAGTGGTACCCTGATTCCAAAGTTTATTGTGATGGCAAGCACATTATGACAGTAGGCTCAACTAAAAATCAACTTAATGTAGATATATGGTCTGGCAACCATCCCTTTTTCACTGGTTCACAAAGAATTATAGACACCGAAGGAAGAGTTGAAAGATTCATACGAAAATACAATATAAAAGATAAATGATAATTGACAGGTATGGATACAGTGTCTATACTATTTTGAACAATACCAATCATATCTTATTTAATCATGCCAACTATTCAACAATTAGTCAGACAAGAAAGAAAAAAAACTAAAAAAAAGACTAAATCACCAGCTCTTAAAGCTTGTCCACAAAGAAGAGGTGTATGCACAAGAGTATATACAACAACACCTAAAAAACCTAACTCCGCACTAAGAAAAGTAGCCCGAGTAAGACTTACCTCAGGATTTGAGGTTACGGCCTATATACCAGGTATCGGCCATAACATACAAGAGCATTCCGTTGTTCTTATAAGAGGTGGAAGAGTTAAAGATTTACCTGGAGTTAGATATCATATTATTCGAGGTACACTAGACGCTGCTGGTGTCAAAGAACGTATACAAAGTCGTTCAAAATATGGGAGCAAAAAACCCAAAATATAGTACTTAAAACAAAAAATTCATATGTCTCGTCGTAACACTGCAAAGAAAAGAACAATTCTTCCTGACCCGATCTATAACAGTAGACTAGTCAGTATGCTAACAGTAAGAATATTAAAAAGTGGTAAAAAAAGTCTAGCACAAAAAAATTATATATAAATCTTTAGAGATTATTAAAGAAAGAACTTCCAATGACCCTCTAGAAATTTTAGAAAAAGCCATTCGTAATGCTACTCCATTAGTCGAAGTGAAAGCAAGAAGAGTAGGTGGCTCTACTTATCAAGTCCCGATGGAAATAAGAGCCTACAGAGGTACAAATTTAGCACTTAGATGGTTAACTCAGTTTGCTAAAAAAAGATCCGGCAAAAACATGGCAAATAAACTTGCAAATGAGATAGTAGACGCTTCAAATGATAATGGTAACACAATTAGAAAACGTGAAGAAACTCATAGAATGGCAGAAGCAAATAAGGCTTTTGCACATTATCGTTACTGACCTATTTGAATACTACTAAAAGTAAACACAATATCAATAATAGTAAGGAAAATTACAACTATGGCAAGAGAAAAATTTGAAAGAAAAAAGCCTCATGTAAATATCGGAACAATTGGACATGTAGATCATGGCAAAACAACACTAACAGCAGCTATTTCAGCAACTTTAGCTGCTTCTAATAATAGTATTGCTAAAAAATTTGATGAGATTGATGCTGCACCGGAAGAAAAAGCGAGAGGTATCACAATTAATACAGCTCACGTAGAATATGAAACACAAAAAAGACACTATGCACATGTAGATTGCCCTGGGCATGCTGACTATGTCAAAAATATGATTACTGGTGCTGCACAAATGGATGGAGCTATATTAGTTGTGTCAGCTGCTGATGGACCTATGCCACAAACAAGAGAACATATTTTATTGGCAAAACAAGTTGGTGTACCTAATGTAGTAGTATTTTTAAATAAACAAGATCAAGTAGATGATGAAGAATTACTAGAATTAGTCGAACTAGAAGTTAGAGAATTACTATCACAATATGACTTCCCCGGAGACAATATCCCCTTCATATCTGGATCAGCATTACTTGCCTTAGAGAAAGTAACAAATAACCCAGAAATCCAAAATGGTGAAGACGAATGGGTAGATAAAATTCACAGTTTAATGGATGCTATAGATGATTATATACCAACACCAAAAAGAGATGTAGAAAAGACATTCCTAATGGCTGTAGAAGATGTATTTTCTATCACAGGTAGAGGAACTGTGGCAACGGGAAGAATTGAAAGAGGAGTGATTAAAGTAGGAGACACTATAGAAATAGTCGGGTTAAAAGAAACAAAAAGTACAACTATAACTGGCCTAGAAATGTTTCAGAAAACACTTGATGAAGGTATGGCTGGAGATAATATTGGTATCTTATTAAGAGGTATACAAAAAAACGATATTGAAAGAGGCATGGTACTTGCACAGCCAAATACTATTACTCCTCACACACAGTTTGAAGCTGAAGTCTATATATTAACCAAAGAAGAAGGAGGTAGACACACTCCATTTTTCTCAGGTTACCGTCCACAATTTTATGTAAGAACTACAGATGTGACTGGAACAATTACACAATTTACAGCAGATGATGGATCTGCAGCTGAAATGGTCATGCCTGGAGATCGTATTAAGATGAGTGCAGAATTAATTAATGCTATTGCAATTGAGCAAGGAATGAGATTTGCTATACGAGAAGGGGGAAGAACAGTAGGTGCAGGTGTAGTTTCTAAGATTATTGAATAATATAACTAATTAATATATGACAATTTCTCAAAAACAAAAAATAAGAATTAAACTGAAATCCTATAATCCTACTCTAATCATCAATTCATGCAATAAAATTATTGAAACCGCTATGAGAACTAATGCAACAATAGTTGGGCCGGTCGTTTTTCCAACTAAACGAAAATTATATTGTGTTCTAAGATCACCTCATGTGGATAAAGATTCTAGAGAGCATTTTGAAATCCGAACGCATAGTAGAATGATAGACATATATACATTATCATCACAAACCATAGATTCTTTAATGAAGCTAAATATTCCAGATGGCGTGGATATAGAAGTAAAATTATAAACAATTAGGTGACACTTTTGTCACCTAAAATATTGTACTACTAGTAACAATGTTAATAGAGCTGATCTTCTTGATGAGTTTTGATAGTACAATCACTAGTAGGATATGCTACACAAGTAAGTACAAAATTTGCTTCTAATTGATCCTGATCAAGAAAGGACTGGTCTGCTTGATTCACAGTTCCTTCAAAGATTATACCCGCACAAGTAGAACAAGCACCGGCTCGACAAGAATAAGGCAAATCTAAACCAAATTCATCAGCAGCATCTAATATATAACTATCCTCTGAACAATTAATTACTTCCTTTTCTTCCTCTTCATTAATTAATGTAACTTTATACTCAACCATTGTTAAACCCTATAAATATATAATACAGCTTTCTAAAGCTTAAAAATATAATACAATACAAATATTATTATAAACAGATAGAAATCTAATATCAATTAAAGCATCAAATTTAGACATATTATATTTTATAATATCTAAATTACTAGAAAACTCTAAAAATCATTTCAATAAAGTCAAAGAATTTGTATATAAGTTAATATAATTAACATCATAATAAATACCTTTTATCAATGCAGATATATAAAAAATCTATTCTACAACCGCGTAAAAAAATCAATACAAATTATTTATTCACACCACTTTTTTTACAAGAAATTTCAAGCTTAGTAAAAAGATTAATCATACAAACCCAAAGACGCCCTTCAAGTCTAATATCAGGAATTATTCAACCATTACTGTGGTTGATTTTATTTGGTGCACTATTTCAAAATGCACCAGTTGGATTATTTACACTAGAAATAAAATATGGTCAATTTTTAAGTTCTGGGATAATTATTTTCACAGCTTTTACCAGTTCTCTAAATGCAGGACTACCTCTAATTTTTGATAGAGAATTTGGCTTCTTAAATAGAATTCTAGTATCACCAATAATTTCTAAGGACACATTACTATGGTCTTCATCTTTATTTATGACTACAATAACAATGCTTCAAACATTTATAATAGTACTATTTAGCTTAAGTCTATTCAATTACAATCTCAATAATAATAGACTTTATTTATTAACATTGATTACTCTACTAATTACAAATAGTATATCAAGCATTAGCATTGGTTTAGCCTTTATACTTCCAGGACATATAGAATTTCTAGCTTTAATGCTAATTATAAACCTACCAATGCTATTTTCTAGCACTGCACTAGCACCACTCTCTTTTATGCCTTATTGGTTACAGATAATTGCAAGTTTAAACCCACTAACATATGGAATAGAAAGCATCAGATTTGTATCTATGTCTCAAAACTGGGATTATACTTCAACTGTCATAAAAACACTTTGGATAAAGTTAACGTTAGTACAAATATTATTTCTCTTAATCATACTTACTGCAATAAGCTTCACATCAATTAAAATAATTATTGCCGATAAATTTGAATAAAAACTTAATTGATATTTTGATCATGATAACAATGGTATAATAAATTAAGTAGCAAAAAATTAAATTCGGAAATTAATTGTAAGAAAGGCAAAATACTAATTTCTTATATTCGGAGGAATATATTTTAATGGGACTACCATGGTATCGAGTACATACAGTAGTATTAAATGATCCTGGCCGCTTAATTTCTGTGCATTTAATGCACACAGCACTTGTTGCTGGTTGGGCAGGATCAATGGCTCTATATGAATTAGCAGTTTTCGATCCCTCTGATCCTGTACTTAATCCTATGTGGAGACAGGGAATGTTCGTAATGCCTTTTATGGCTCGTTTAGGAGTTACTGATTCATGGGGAGGATGGAGTATAACCGGGGAAAGTGTATCCAATCCTGGTTTATGGAGCTTTGAAGGGGTAGCTATAACCCATATTGTTTTATCAGGGATGCTATTTCTTGCATCTATCTGGCATTGGGTTTACTGGGATTTAGAGCTATTCCGTGATCCTAGGACTGGAGAACCTGCTTTAGATTTACCTAAAATTTTTGGTATTCATTTACTGTTATCTAGTTTATTATGTTTTGGTTTCGGTGCATTTCATGCAACAGGATTGTTCGGTCCAGGAATATGGGTATCTGATGCATATGGCGTGACTGGAAAAGTTCAACCAGTAGCACCTGCATGGGGTCCTGATGGATTTAATCCATTTAATCCTGGGGGCATAGCTTCACATCATATAGCAGCTGGTACAGTAGGCATATTAGCAGGGATATTTCATTTAACAGTTAGACCTCCTCAACGCCTATATAGAGCACTAAGAATGGGTAATATAGAAACTGTATTATCTAGTAGTATTTCTGCTGTTTTCTTTAGTGCATTCATCACCTGTGGAACTATGTGGTATGGATCTGCAACAACACCTTTAGAACTTTTTGGTCCAACCAGATATCAATGGGATAGTGGATACTTCCAACAAGAAATAGAACAAAGAGTAGAAAATGCGCTAAATGAGGGAGCTAGCCCTACTGAAGCATGGTCAAGAATACCAGATAAGCTAGCTTTCTATGACTATATCGGTAATAATCCAGCAAAAGGTGGACTATTCCGAGCAGGTCCAATGGATAAGGGAGATGGAATAGCTGAAGCATGGCTAGGACATCCTATTTTCCAAGATAAAGAAAACAGAGAACTAATTGTAAGAAGAATGCCAGCATTTTTTGAGACTTTCCCAGTAATATTGGTTGATAAAGATGGAATTATACGAGCCGATATACCATTCAGAAGAGCAGAGTCTAAATACAGTATTGAACAAGTCGGTGTTACAGTAAGTTTTTACGGAGGTAAGCTGAATAACAAAATATTTACAGATGCACCTAGCGTAAAAAAATACGCAAGAAAAGCTCAACTAGGGGAAGTATTTGAATTTGATAGAACTACATTAGAATCCGATGGCGTATTTAGAAGCAGCCCAAGAGGTTGGTTTACATTTGGCCATGCCAACTTTGCACTAATATTTTTCTTTGGACATTTATGGCATGGTTCACGAACTATATTCAGAGACGTTTTCGCTGGTATAGGAGCTGAAGTAACAGCACAAGTAGAATTTGGAGCTTTCCAAAAGCTAGGGGATACCAGTAGTAAAAAACAAGGATCTGTATAAAATAACAATGATTCTATAAATACTTAAAGTTTTAATAAGATGGAGAAACAAATATGGAAGCTCTGGTGTATGTCTTTCTATTAACGGGGACACTAATGGTCATCTTCTTTGCCGTATTCTTTAGAGACCCTCCCAGAATTGTCAAATAATTAATAATTGCAACATAAGAACCAGTGAAACCACTCTCATCACATTGATAAACGAAGAGAGTGGATCTAATAATATAAATTCTTCGGCTTACTCTTCGTGCTCTTCAAACGGGTCGCGTAAGTCTTTAGAAATAGGACCAAAAGCCGTATAAATTGAATATCCTGTGATACCAAGGAGTAAACTCAAAATAAAAATGCTAAGAACTGTTGCAATTTCCATAAATTAATCAAGAATAAAGTTAACTTATTTTTATAATACTGCTACAACGCTTGATAAAGTATAACAATAAACTAAATTTAAAAAACTATGGCACTAAGAACTAGATTAGGTGAAATTCTAAGACCCTTAAACTCTGAGTATGGTAAAGTGGCTCCTGGATGGGGAACAACGCCCATTATGGCAGTCTTCATGCTTTTATTCTTTTTATTCCTTCTAATTATTTTACAGATATATAACTCATCTCTTATACTAAATAATGTTGATGTTGACTGGGCAACCTTAGGAAATTAATATTCTAAAAATTAGAAACCTTGTGTATAAATACACAAGGAAAAATCACTAACTAATCAACATTAACTCACTCTTATTAAAATTATTACTAGTTACTCCATTGTAAGATTCCTTGGTAAATCTAACCGAAATGGGATATCTTATATCTGATTTTTCAACCCTAAATACGGTACCAATATCTTGATACCAATAAGATTCTTTTCTTAAAACTTTTACTTTAGAATTTTTAGTAAGCATGAGTGGTGACTTTAATTTAATATCAATAGTATTCAATAATAAAGTAGCAGAAATCCACAAATAAAAGCAAATATATTAATTTTTATAAACTAATCTAATTTTTTTTTTAGCACTCTTAAGTTGCCGAAAAAATATGAAAGATGTTACATTTACTAATGTAATATTAAATATTTATACTAATTCAATGATAAATATACAGAGAACGTTAATGACATAATCAATACAAGGATAAAAATAATGAAATTATCATGGAAAACTATTTTACTATGGTCTCTACCTGTCATTGTAGTTACATTTTTTATATGGCAAGGATTTTTAGCGCCAACTAACCATGAACTTAATAACAATATCGCTAGCTCAAGAATGACCTACGGAAGATTTCTAGAATACCTAGATATGGGATGGGTAAAACGCGTTGATATATACGATAACGGACATACAGCAATTGTAGAAGCCGTAGGACCTGAACTCGGCAATAGAGTTCAAAAAATCAGAGTTGAGTTACCTGCTAGTGCTCCAGAACTAATCACCAAACTAAAAAAGACAAATGTAGACCTAGATGCACATCCAGCCAAAAACACCAGTGCTCTCTGGAACTTATTAGGTAACTTGTTTTTCCCTTTATTACTTGTGAGTGGTCTGGCTTTGCTATTTAGAAGATCTAATAGTGGTGCTGGGGGACCTGGACAAGCGATGTCTTTTGGAAAATCCAAGGCATTATTTCAAATGGAAGCGAAAACTGGCATAGTATTCGATGATGTTGCTGGTGTAGATGAAGCTAAAGAAGAATTTCAAGAAGTTGTAACATTTTTAAAACAACCTGAATGCTTTACAGCTGTAGGAGCAAAAATACCAAAAGGAGTATTACTAATAGGTCCTCCAGGGACTGGTAAAACGCTCTTAGCAAAAGCAATAGCTGGAGAAGCTAGTGTACCATTTTTTAGCATTTCAGGATCAGAGTTTGTAGAGATGTTTGTAGGAGTCGGAGCTTCTAGAGTTCGAGACTTATTTAAAAAAGCTAAAGAAAACGCTCCATGTATAATATTTATAGATGAGATTGATGCTGTAGGTAGACAAAGAGGAACCGGAATAGGAGGAGGCAATGACGAGCGTGAACAAACACTAAATCAACTGTTAACAGAAATGGATGGTTTCGAAGGTAATACTGGAATCATCGTGATTGCAGCAACTAATAGGGCAGATATTTTAGATTCAGCATTGTTAAGACCTGGTAGATTTGACAGACAAGTTGCTGTAGATGTACCTGACTTTAATGGCCGATTAGCAATACTAAAAGTGCATGCCAAAAACAAAAAAGTCGACCCAAATGTATCATTATCAACCATTGCACGTCGAACTCCGGGTTTCTCTGGAGCTGATCTTGCAAACTTATTAAACGAAGCTGCAATACTAACAGCAAGAAGAAGAAAAAACACTATTACTATTCATGAAATAGATGCTTCAATTGACCGTGTTGTTGCGGGTATGGAAGGAACTCCATTAGTAGATAGTAAAAGTAAAAGACTAATAGCGTATCATGAAATCGGACATGCTATTATTGGCACATTACTACAAAACCATGAACCTGTACAAAAAGTTACTCTCATTCCTAGAGGACAGGCTAGAGGACTAACTTGGTTCACGCCATCAGATGATCAAAGTTTAATCTCCAGAGCACAAATTTTATCTCGAATTATGGGTGCACTCGGAGGAAGAGCTGCTGAGGAAATCATTTTTGGTGACGCTGAAGTAACAACTGGTGCAAGTAATGATTTACAACAAGTAACATCTATGGCTAGACAAATGGTAACGAGATTTGGTATGTCTGATATAGGTCCGTTATCTTTAGAAAGCGAAGCAACTAATCCATTTCTAGGCCGAAGCATGTCATCAAGTTCAGAATACTCAGATGAAATTGCGATAAAAATTGATTCCGAAGTAAAAAGTATTGTGGAGAACTGCCATACAAAGCATTGCAAATAATAAAAGATAATCGTGTAATAATAGATTACTTAGTAGATCTATTAATTGAAAAAGAGACTATTGACGGTAAAGAATTCCGAGAAATTATAAGTAAGTATACTGTAATCCCGGAAAAGTATCCATACACAATGTAGATAAGCGGGACCGACGGGACTCGAACCCGCAACTTTCGCCGTGACAGGGCGATGCTCTAACCAATTGAACTACGATCCCTTGCATATTTTAGGATAGATCATATTATAATAAATTTAAATTGTCAAACTACTTGTATATTGTTTCCTATAATTAGTTTTATTTTATTTATTTACTATTACATCTAGTATTTGTTTTGCATAGTTGTTATAGAAATTACATTAACTACTAATAAATATGTCTTGAAATAGCAGAAACTCTAGGAATAGTCATCAAAAAGAGGAAATTATTTGTAATTTAATAAAACCGTACATTTCACAAAAAAACGCTGTTTTTTCTAGCTAATTTTTGCCTTACATTTATATAATAATATATATTATTCTTTTTTTTATAGTCCTATATATTGTGTATACAAATATATAAGGAGAGAAAGGGATTCGAACCCTCGATACGATAACATAACCATATAACAGATTAGCAATCTGCCGCTTTCAACCACTCAGCCACCTCTCCAAAATAGAAAAACATACCGATTAGATAAACAATCTAAACAAATGATGGCTCAGGCGGGATTTGAACCTGCGACCTTGGGCTTATGAGTCCCCTGCTCTAACCGACTGAGCTACTGAGCCATCTAGGGTACAATCTTAACATCATTATAATGAATAAAACAAATCAAAAGCAATTCTATACTAGCATCGATCCGATACCATCTTTAGTTAAAATTTCTAACAATAGTGCATGCTCAATTCTACCATCAATAATATGAGCTGATTTTACGCCATTAGCTATCGCTTGAATACAACAATCAACTTTTGGTATCATACCTCCGGAAATTATATTCTGTTGTTTCAATAAATCTATCTGTGACCTATTTGCTAATTTAACTATAGTCTTAGGATCATGAATATCTTGCATAATTCCAACTGTATCCGTCAGTAGTATTAATTTTTCAGCACTTAACTCCCCTGCTATAGCTCCTGCTACAGTATCTGCATTTATATTATAAGCTTGACCGTCTAAACTAGCTGCAACACTAGCTATCACTGGTATATAACCTTCTTTTATTAGTAAACGTACTATATCTGAGTTTACAGAGTCAATTTTACCTACAAAATTTTCAGAGGCATGAAAAAGTTGGGATGCTGTAATCAATCTGGCATCCTTACCGGATAACCCAATAGCTTTACCGTTTTTTTTATTGATTAAAGCAACAAGTTCTTGATTTACCTTACCCACTAAAACCATCTCCACAATTTCCATAGCCTCTGAATTTGTAACTCTGACTCCTTTATCAAACTTTGACTCTATATTTAATCGATTTAACCAGCTATTAATCATAGGACCACCACCATGAACTAATACTGGATTTAGTCCAATATAAGATAAAAACAGAATATCTTCTATAACTTTATCTTTTAATGCTTGATTTTGCATGGCTGAACCACCATACTTAATTACAACCGTACGCCCTGCAAATTTCTGAATAAAAGGTAAAGCCTCACTAAGAACTTGTACTCGCTCAAAATCATTTAGCATAAAATCAAAATAGTAAAATTAAGTAATAAATATAAAAATAAAATTATATGTATATTTTCTGGGACAATATCTCAAAGTTCCCGAGATTTTTTATCTCGGTACTTATGGGATTCTTCTTGACAACTTTTAACCCATTTTTCGAGCTATTAAGAGATCAAAAAAGCAGGTTTATATTAATCATTACAATAAGCTTTTTTATCACTATTTTATTAAAGATTTTAAAGCTTATGCTTGCATTAAATTAAATCGAAAAAATAGAATTTCATATCAAACAAAATTAAAAATTAAACATATATAATATTGTATATTATATAACACAAGCCACTTTACAAATCCATATCCGTACTGCATAAATTCCTAAATTATTTTATCTATAATAATTTATTGATTATACTAATAAAAGAACTACCACAAAGAATTAACATGATAAAAGCCACAGATCAAGTAACTGGTTCATTTGCATTAATAGATAGTTTAGTTAAACATGAAGTTAAACATATTTTTGGTTACCCTGGCGGAGCATACTACCTATTTATGATGAATTATATAAATGGGAACAAGAAGGCAAAATAACACATATTCTAGCCAGGCATGAACAAGCAGCAGCTCATGCTGCTGATGGTTATGCTAGGTCTACAGGTAAAGTTGGAGTATGTTTTGCTACTTCCGGTCCAGGAGCTACTAATTTAGTTTCAGGAATAGCTACAGCTCAAATGGATTCTGTGCCTCTCCTTCTAATTACTGGTCAGGTAAGTAGATCCTTTATTGGTACAGATGCTTTTCAAGAAGTTGATATTTTTGGTATAACTTTACCTATTGTTAAGCATTCGTATGTTGTTAGAGATCCTAGATGCATGTCTAGAATTATTGCTGAAGCTTTTTATATTGCGCAACATGGTCGCCCAGGACCAGTTTTAGTAGATATCCCAAAAGACGTAGGATTAGAAAAATTCATATATAGTCCAGTTGAACCAGGTCAATGCATGCTGCCCGGTTGTCGAACTATTTATTCTTCAAAAGTAAAACAATTGCCTAAAATTGTTAAATTAATTAGTCAATCTAGCCAACCATTATTGTATGTTGGTGGTGGTAGTATTATTTCTGGAGCTCATCAAGAATTGAAAGAGTTAGCTGTAATGTGTCAAATACCAATCACTACAACTTTGATGGGTAAAGGTATAATAGATGAAAATCATCCACTGTGCCTCGGAATGCTTGGTATGCATGGCACAGCTTATGCTAATTTTGCGGTAAGCGAATGCGATTTATTAATTGCTTTGGGCGCAAGGTTTGATGATAGAGTTACAGGTAAATTAGATGAATTTGCATGTAATGCACAAGTCATTCATATTGATATAGATCCAGCTGAAGTTGGTAAAAATCGTATACCGCATGTTGCAATTGTTGGTGATATAAAAGAGACTTTACAAAGTCTCATAATTGCTATTAAAAAAAGATGCTGATCTTTTTATAGAACAGACTAGATCTTGGAAGGAAAGAATTTATAATTGGAAAATGCAGTATCCATTATTAATTCCAAAGAAAAAAATTCTTTATCTCCGCAAGAGATAATCTTCTCACTTAATACAAGTTCTTCGGGTGCGTATTTTACTACAGATGTGGGTCAGCATCAAATGTGGGCTGCGCAATTTTTGAATGTTTTACCAAGGCATTGGCTTTCTAGTGCCGGTCTAGGAACAATGGGATATGGTTTACCGGCAGCGATAGGTGCCCAGGTGGCTCATCCAGATAGTACAGTTGTCTGTATCAGTGGAGATGCAAGTTTCCAAATGAACTTGCAAGAATTAGCTACTATTTCACAGTATAAGTTACCTATAAAAATCATTATTATAAATAATAAATGGCAAGGAATGGTGCGTCAGTGGCAACAAGCTTTTTATGGTCAGAGATACTCTCATTCTAATATGGAATGTGGGTCACCAAATTTTCAGGTTCTAGCGTCAGCTTTTGGAATTGATTCCCGGATGCTCGATAATAGAGACAGTATAGATGATGTTCTAAAGATTTGTTTTGATACGCAAGGACCTTTTTTAATAGATTGCCAAGTAACAGAAGATGAAAATTGTTATCCAATGGTTGCTCCAGGGAAGAGTAATTCACAAATGATTGGTGTACATAAACAAACCCGAAGTTTGAATATGAATTTAGTCTCTTCTGAAGATAAGTTAACAAACAATATCGGTTAATTAATTACATTATACTTAGTCAAAGCCCTTGACGAGAATTGAACTCGTAACCTTTTTCTTACCAAGAAAATACTCTACCATTGAGCTACAAGGGCAAAGTTAGATATTTTTCGATTGGGCCGGGTTGGATTTGAACCAACGTAGGCAAAGCCAGCGGATTTACAGTCCGCCCCCATTAACCGCTCGGGCACCGACCCATTCATGCCTACTAATCATATCATTCTTTATTGTAAAAAACAACTTGAATTTGTTGTTTTTTGTTTTGGATGTAACTGGGCTTGAACCAGTGACTTTCATGACGTCAACATGATACTCTATCCAACTGAGTTATACATCCGATGTTTTTATACTGTAAATCTTTGTTTTAATCTTGTGGCTTTACCAGACCTATTGCGCAAGTAGTAAAGTTTAGCTCTACGGACTTTTGATCTTCTAATAATTCGAATATCTGTAATACGTGGAGAGTGTATTAAGTATACTTTTTCTACTCCAATTCCTTGAAAGACTCTTCTCAAAGTAATGGTTGTATTTAAGTTCGCATTATTTACTGAAATAATAACTCCTTCAGAAAATTGTATTCTTTCTTTATTGCCTTCTTTTATTAACATTCCAATCCGAATGGTGTCACCAACATTGATTATAGGTATGCTATTTTTTAAATATGGTTTTTCTATAGTTTTAACTATATTCTCTGTGTTTTTAGCCATAAACGATTTTATTTCTGTTGTTTTATTGTTTTATATATTATGTAATTATTCTATCTTTCGTCAACTTTTTATAATTGTGGTTTATTGAAAGGTTTATTTAATTATATTCGCCTGTAATTATTTTCTTATTTTTTTTAAAAAATTATTTTTCTATTAATTTATTTCTATTTTTGTGCTACCATAGTTATTATTAAAGGTAGTTATTTGTTTATTGGTTAATAATAATGTTTGAGCGTTTTACGGAAAAAGCTATTAAAGTAATAATGCTAGCTCAAGAAGAGGCTAGGCGTTTGGGACATAATTTTGTTGGCACAGAACAGATATTATTGGGATTAATAGGTGAAGGAACAGGTATAGCCGCCCAGGTTCTTAAATCTATGAATGTAAATTTAAAAGATGCTAGGATTGAAGTAGAAAAAATTATTGGAAGAGGCTCAGGATTTGTTGCAGTTGAAATACCTTTTACTCCAAGAGCTAAAAGAGTTCTAGAACTATCCTTAGAAGAGGCTAGACAATTAGGTCATAATTATATTGGCACAGAACATTTATTAATGGGTTTAGTTAGAGAAGGTGAAGGAGTAGCTGCGAGGGTTTTAGAGAATTTAGCAGTTAATGTATCTTCTATTCGTACTGAAGTCATTCAGATGTTAGGAGATAATGCTGAAGTTAATGTTAATGCTAACGGTAATATGCAAACTCGCAGTAAAACACCCACCTTAGAAGAATTCGGATCGAATTTAACTGAATTGGCTATTGAGGGAGTTCTAGATCCTGTAGTAGGTAGACAAAAAGAAATAGAGCGAGTAATTCAAATTTTAGGTAGAAGAACAAAAAATAATCCGGTTTTAATTGGAGAACCCGGTGTAGGAAAAACAGCTATTGCTGAAGGTCTAGCTCAACGTATTGCCAATAGAGATGTTCCATCTATACTTGAAGATAAGTTAGTTATTACTTTAGATGTTGGTTTACTGGTTGCAGGTACTAAGTACCGAGGAGAATTTGAGGAACGTCTAAAAAGGATTATGGATGAAATTAAATCAGCGGATAATGTTGTTTTGGTTATTGATGAAGTGCACACTTTAATTGGTGCTGGAGCAGCTGAAGGCGCAATAGATGCTGCAAATTTATTGAAGCCGGCGCTTGCAAGAGGAGAATTACAGTGTATTGGAGCTACAACTCTAGAAGAGTATCGTAAACATATTGAAAAAGATGCTGCTTTAGAAAGACGTTTTCAACCTGTTCTAGTAGGTGAGCCGAGTGTAGAGGAGACTATCGAAATTTTATTTGGTTTAAGGGATCGTTATGAAAAGCATCATCAGCTTAAGATGTCTGATGGAGCTCTAGCTGCAGCAGCTAAATATGCAAATCAATATATTTCCGATAGATTTTTACCTGATAAGGCTATCGATTTGATTGACGAAGCTGGTTCTAGAGTTCGTCTCCTGAATTCGCAGTTACCTCCGGCTGCTCGTGAGTTAGATAAAGAATTAAGATCTATTTTAAAAACTAAAGATGAGGCTATCAGAGCTCAGAAATATGAAAAGGCTGAGCAATATAGGACTCGAGAAATGGAAATTAAGGCACAAATTGCGGCAATCGCTCAAAGTAAAAAGAATGAGCCAGATTTAAATATTGAAGATCCAGTCGTTACTGAAGAGGATATTGCAGAAATTGTTGCTTTTTGGACAGGCATACCTGTTACTAAACTTACTAAAAGTGAATCGGAGAAATTACTGCATATGGAGGATACCCTTCATAGTAGGATAATTGGCCAGGATGAAGCGGTTGTTGCTGTTTCAAGAGCAATTAGGAGAGCTCGTGTAGGCTTAAAAAATCCTAGTCGTCCTATTGCTAGTTTTATTTTCTCAGGTCCTACCGGTGTAGGAAAAACAGAATTGACTAAAGCTTTGGCATCTTATTTTTTTGGAGCTGAAGAAGCTATGGTGCGTTTGGATATGTCTGAATATATGGAAAGGCACACAGTTTCAAAATTAATTGGCTCACCACCAGGATATGTTGGTTATAGTGAAGGTGGTTATCTAACTGAAGCAGTTCGGAAACGACCGTATACGGTCATACTATTTGATGAAATCGAAAAAGCACATCCTGATATTTTTAACCTTTTACTACAAATTTTAGAAGATGGTCGATTGACAGATGCTAAAGGTCGTACAATAGACTTTAAGAATACTTTATTGATTATGACTTCTAACATAGGTTCTAAAGTAATTGAAAAAGGTGGAGGTGGTCTCGGCTTTGAACTCGGAGAGTCTCAAGTAGAGTCTCAATATACTCGTATTCGTTCTTTAGTGAATGAAGAGTTAAAGCAGTATTTTAGGCCAGAGTTTCTAAATCGTTTGGATGAAATTATCGTATTTAGACAATTAACTAAAGACGAGGTTAGGCAAATTGCTAATATAATGCTGAAAGAAGTTTTTGAGCGTATAAAGCAAAAAGAGATACAGCTAGATGTTACAGAAAGGTTTAAAAACCGATTGGTAGATGAAGGTTATAATCCTAGCTATGGTGCAAGACCTCTCAGAAGAGCAGTTATGCGTTTGTTGGAGGATAGTTTAGCAGAAGAGGTATTATCTGGACGTATTAAGGGTGGAGATAGTGCTGTAGTAGATGTAACTGATGAAGGTAATGTTACGGTATTATTGGGTGAAAAACTAGAACTATTGAAATCATAATTTATGTGACAGCTGTAGAATAATAAATTTTATTATTCTATAGCTGTTGTATTGCCAGGAACCAGGTTCGAACTGGTGACACGAGGATCTTCAATCCACTGCTCTACCAACTGAGCTATCCCGGCATTACTTTAATGGTACACTATTTTTTCTTTCCTGGCAATTTTTATCTTTAAAATTAGATAATAAATTGAGTATTTTGTAAATTACTAAATTTGCATGTGTTTTTATGAAACAGTAGCTGGAAAGATCCAACAGGACCGTTGCGATGTTTTGAGATAATTATGTCTACTATCTTGTTTTTTATATTTTTTTCTTCTTGGTATAGCATAAGTACTAGATCAGCATCTTGTTCAATAGAATTATGCACTATTTGTGTTTGTGTTAAAAAATTACAGTATTCATATATCTCCATGTCATAAACATATGCTTTTCCAGTAATTTAATTGTATATAAAGGATTTAATTCTATAGTTGATTTTCTGTCTTTACCCATGTAGTGAATTATATGTGTGCTATGCAGATTGTACTTTTTTATATTATCTTCTTTTTCCAGTTTTCTTCCGTTAATATTCTGTGATTATGTGTAACAATTATATTAATTGTATTATTACAATTAACCAAATATGTATACTGAGGTCTAGTTTGTTTTAAATTAATAGGTCCAGATTTATAGGTAGAGTAAAAGTTCCCAAAGTTATTTAAATTTTCTGAATAATGGCTGTTGATGTGATGTTTTATTTTTCCTATATTAGGTAAGTTAGTATAGCTTACGCATCCGCTTTCACGTAGATCTGATAAAAGAGGACGTTTATTAACTCGGTTTTCTATACTACGATTCAATTGGGATAGTACGATTATTGGTGTTTTTAAATTTTTTGCTAATAACTTTAATTCTCTTGTAATATAGCTTAGCTCTTGTGTACGACTTTCCGTTTTCGAAGTATTTAATTGGATTAATTGTAGATAGTCTATGATAATAGTGGTTTTTTTTTAGTTTCATACTGCAGAAGTTTAGTCTTTGATCTTATATAATTAATTGATGTATTTCCTTCATCATCAATTTGTAAATTAGATCGCATTAGTAATTTACAAGTATTATGTAAATTTTGCCATTCATTAGGAGCTATTCTTTTGTTGCTGATGTTGTTTATGGCTATTTTTGATGACATAGATATTATCTTATCTAAAATTTGGTTTTTAGACATCTCTAAGCTGAAAATATATACTCCTAAATTTAGTCTCATTATTATATGATGAGTTATATTAATAGCAAAAGAGGTTTTACCCATAGATGGTCTACCAGCAATTACGATCAAGTCTCCATTTTTAAAGCCATGCGTTATTTCATCTAATGCCATAAATCCTGAAAGTATCCCTTGATTAACCTGACCTCTAATAGTAGCATGGAATGTTGATAAAAAATTACTTATTAAATAATGTAATTTGTTATTGTCTTGTAATTCAATAAGTTTATTAATCTCTTGTAAATATTGCGTAGATTTATTATGTAACTGTCGGGTTGATATTTTACTTATGTAACTTAATTGTAAAATATTATAGCTATATTGTATAAATATTCTTTTAGTATAGTGTCGATATATAATTTTAATATATTCTTGGAGTAGGTTGTTTTTTTCAGAGTAAGATAGTAATACCTGTGATTTTTGTATTAGCTTAGTAATTTGCTTGAGACCTCCTATTTTATTTAAAAGTTTTTTATTCCATAATAAATAAATAAGATGAGTGGTATTCATATGGTTATATTTATTATAGATATTTATTATATTAGAATATAATATTTGGTGTTTTTCTAAAGAAAAAAAATCTGATTTTACAATGTTAATAATATTGTGAGCAGTTATTTCGTTTACTAATAAATGTCCAAGTAAAACTTCTTCAGCAAGAATATTTTGCGGCGGTAATCTTTTACATTTGATTTGAGTGTGTATATTTATTACCATTTTGTTTATTTATTAATAATAAATTGCTAATTACTTTTAATTATGTTTGTCGCTATTATTAATTTTACTATATTAATAGTTTATTGATTATATGTTGAGTATTAATATTTAGAGAATACTGGGTACAATTTGTAATTGTACGATACAGTTTATATTTTCTTGAATTTTAATGCTTATATTATACATACCGATTTCTTTTATATTTGGAATTTTGAACTGTTTTTTATTAAGTCGTAGACCAGTTAATTCAACTATTTTTTCAATAACTTCATTTTCTGTAATCCTACCAAATATTTGCTGATTTTGACCAATTTTTTTTCTTATTTGAATTTTTCGGATTTTTTCTAAATTATTTTTGACTTTTAGGTTGTTACTATAAATGATATTGGCTTGTGTAGACTGAATATTCTTCAACATATTTATATGTTTAATTTTACCTTTACTGGCTATTTCTACTAGATTATTCGGAAGTAAGTAGTTTAATACATAACCTAGAGCTAGTGATTTAGTTGTATTGATGGGACCTAGAAAAGAACCTTTTTGTTTGATAATAACTTGTACCGTTTTTTTTCATTTTTTTTTGATAGTAAGTGTAATTTGAAATTTTCTTGTCAGTTATATTAATGTGTAGTAATATCATAGTGTACAATCTGTCCCTTGGAAAGGTGGCTGAGTGGTTGAAGGCGTAGCATTGGAAATGCTGATTAAGTAATACTTAACGAGGGTTCGAATCCCTCTCTTTCCTTCTTATTTATAGTGTTGTTTCATACCTCCTTTCAGTATATAGTGTTTGATTTGATGCTTATATAGCATCTGGGATGCTATATAAGATCTTAACTCATTATTGCAATAGATTATAATAATATTTTGAAGGACTTGTTCTTTTATATAATTTATGGTTGTGATTTTTTTAAATGTTTTTAAAGGTATATTAATAGAATCTTTGATATTTTTGAATTTGAATTCTATCGGTTCTCGTATATCTATTAATTGATAGCCTCTCTTGCTACTTAAATTTTGTATATCTTGTTTGTATATGTACATAGGTTTGAAAAGCTTATTACTAATAGGCTTGTTTTTGTTTGTTATTTCTTGTACAGCTATAGTGGTCTTTTTAGCTTTAATTTGAATCTTTTTAAAAGACAGATCAAGCGAATTGTATCTTAATAAATAGCCGTTCATAATAGTTCCTATTCCAGTTACTATTTTTATTGCTTCAGTTGCTTGCATTATTCCTATAATTGCTGGTAGTGTGTTTAAAACACCACGTTCATTACAATCAATAAGTCTCTTATTTGATAATTCGTCATATAAATTGTAATAGTTAGGACCATTTTGGTAATTGAATACACTGATTTGACCAATGAATTTTTCTATTGCTCCGTATATATGTATTTTATGCATTAAGTAACAAGATCTACTTATAACATATCTACTGGTTAAATTATCAGTACCATCTATTACAATATCGTAGTTCGCTATGATACTATCAGCATTTTTTTCTGTTAGTAGGTAATTATAAGTAATAATTTTGATTAGGGGATTAAGACACTTCAAGTTATCTTTTGCAGCTTGTACCTTGCTATCTTTTATATTGTCTATTTTATAAATAATTTGTCTTTGCAAATTTGATATTTCTATTTCATCATTATCAATAATGCCGATTAACCCAATACCACATGCTGTTAAGTATAGTAATGCAGATGAGCTTAATCCTCCAGCACCAACAAATAATATTTTTGCGGCTTTGATTCTTTTTTGTCCTTCTTGATTAATTTTTTCTAATATGATGTGACGAGAATATCGTTCATATTCTATTTCACTTAGTTGTTTTTCTGTTATTAATGGATTAAGCATGTCTAATTATCTAATTCATTTTTTAATTTTTCATAGTGAAAATGATATTATATATTTTTTATCTTTATATATAATGATGTGGATCTCTTTAGTCTGAGTTTTTATATAGTTTGTTAGATTGTAAATATTGATTTTATTATGGTTTATAATTACTAATGTATAAAGGAATATGTCTGATTTAATAGTTTATATAAAACTATGTTATAATCGCCTGAGCATTGCTCTCTTTCAGTATAACGCCTTTAGTTCAGTTGGTAGAACGTAGGTTTCCAAAACCTAATGTCGAGGGTTCAAGTCCTTCAAGGCGTGTTTGCAAAGTCTGCGCTTTAAAAAACATTTTAATTGAACCCTTGGAAAAGATCTACTTACTCATATAATGATTTTATGAATTGTATGTTTATATGTAACTATCTAAAATTAAAGTCTTAGGTAAAAATATTGTTTTTTGAATTTAGTTGAGAATGTTTATGGCTAAAAAAATTATTGGACTAGTTAAATTAGCTTTGAATGCTGGGAAGGCTACACCAGCACCGCCAGTAGGACCTGCATTAGGTCAATATGGTGCTAATATTGTAGCATTTTGTAAAGAATACAATGCACGTACAAGTGATAAATTAGGTTTAGTTGTTCCTGTTGAAATTGTAATATATGATGATCGTAGTTTTTCCTTCACTTTAAAAACACCACCTGCCTCTGTATTATTGGCACAGGCAGCTGGTATTACTAAAGGTTCAGGTTTGCCAAATTCCCAAATTGTTGGATCTATTTCACGAAATCAGTTACGAGATATTGCTGCAGTTAAAATTCCGGATTTAAATACAGTTGATATTTCAAAAGCTATGATGATAGTTGCTGGTACGGCGAAAAACATGGGAATTCAAATTAATGATTGATTATTAATCACTACTGGAGTTAAATATAATAAAATGCCTAAGTCTTCTCGTCGTTATAGTAAATTATTAAAGAAAGTCACAAAATCTTCTTATGATCCTACTGAAGCAATTAAATTACTGAAAGAAGTATCTAATGCTAAATTTATTGAGACTGCAGATGTTCACATACGTTTAGGATTAGATCCAAAGTATGCTGATCAGCAACTTCGTTCTACTGTTGTTCTGCCCAAAGGTACTGGCCGAATTGTACGAGTCGCAGTTATAGCTCGCGGAGAACAAGTGTCAGAAGCTCTTTCTGCGGGGGCTGATATCGTTGGTTCTGAGGATTTAATTGATGAAATTACTCAGGGACGTTTAGATTTTGATAAATTAATAGCAACACCGGATGTAATGCCTTTAATTGCTAAGTTAGGTCGGTTACTAGGACCCAGAGGTCTTATGCCTTCTCCTAAGGCTGGTACAGTGACAAATAATTTATTTGAATCTATTACAGAATTTAAAGCTGGGAAACTAGAGTATCGTGTAGACCGTACCGGTATAATCCATGTATCTTTTGGTAAAGTGAATTTTTCTGCTAATGATTTATTAGTGAATCTAATTGCTATTAAAGACTCAATTGATAAAAATCGTCCTTCGGGGTCTAAAGGTAAGTATTGGAAATCTGTTTATATATCTAGTACTATGGGTCCATCAATTCCAGTTGATATTGGTTTGTTGAGAGAATTAACTTAGTCGGATTGTTGTTTATTTTATTTATTAGTTATCCTACATATATATATATGACTAAAAAAATTGATAGTATTATCCAAGATTTAAAATCTTTGACTTTGTTAGAAGCTGCAGAATTAATTAAAGAAATAGAAGATACTTTTGGTGTAGATGCATCAGTTTCCAATACTAGCATGGTAGTTATGGATCCATCTGCATCACTTTCCTCGGGTGCTAGTGATATTGAAGAAAAGACAGAGTTTGATGTTCATTTAGAGAATGTGCCAACTGCCAAAAAAAATTGCTATCTTGAAAGTGGTCAGATCTCTGACAGGGCTGGGACTGAAAGAAGCTAAGGATTTAGTAGAGTCTGCTCCAAAACTTTTAAAAGAGGCTCTTTCGAAAGAAGACGCAGATGATATTAAGAAAAAGTTAGAAGAAGCAGGAGCTACAGTTGTAATTAAATAATTTGAAGAAGCAGTAGTAGAAGTTTTAATACTTGATGCTACTG
>JADWZK010218332.1_pt1 | contig 25456 bp, 19 predicted proteins | sample 8957641 | NCBI WGS metagenome assembly JADWZK01 (sample SAMN16576796, study PRJNA672827) | algae metagenome | host: rhodolith | place: South Korea: Udo, Jeju | collected 2014-09-18 | reverse complement strand
GTCCGTTGAAGGACTCCCGGCACCGTGGTGGTGGTAGGTGCGCCGCGTCTCGGCACCGCTGGCGGCGGTAGGTGCGCCGCGTCTGAGCGCCGCGAGATGCGGACGTGCGGTGCGCTCGTTGCCGTGGCACGGGTGCCCCGTTGGGTTCAGAAATAGTTTTGAAAATTAAGTAATGCGGCATTGCGCAAAACTCGGAAATCAATACTGAAGAAGCTTGTTTGTGGATCTGCATTTTTGGGCTTGGTTTCCAATTTCGATTTTAAAATTGTCTATATAAGAGGCAGTGAAGGCTCTGCTTCAAGAAAGTTCCCGACCAGCTTGGAAACTGTCTGTCGGCCAGTGCAACTCTTTGGAGTCCTCCAGTGCCCGATATGACACTTCCCTGGAGAGTGAGCTAGTGACACCGCAAAACCGTCTCTCTTACTGCTGCATACACCCTTCAGCTATGTGCGTGGCTATGCTAGAAGAACACGGGCAGCTGAGTGGGCTACTAGTGAGCGTTTTGCCGTGTCTCTAGTTCACCGTCCAAAGAAGAGAAATATATTCGACCGTCAATGTGAGAAGCTTCTGCCGCGTACTTCGCCTACCGTACTGAAGAAGACGAAGCCTATCGCGCTCTGAATTTTCTCGGCACTGTAAGCTGATCGTATCTCAAGCCATTTTCACAGACTGCAGCAAATTGAAGAGAGCTGTTCGACGGTCTTGAAATTACGCCTGTGAAATGAACGCACCCCCAATTATGAAGGTACAGCTTCTCGTCCAAAGAAGTCTCACCCAGAGCAATCAGAGGACCCAAGGAATCGTGACGTCTCCCAGGATGATATCAGCGCCGGCGATATATCAGATGAAGGCGAAGACGAGCCAAAGAAATTAAATTCTGATACGGATGATGCATTGGACGGACAAGAAACCATTAGAACATTATCATACGAACATATAATGGCGCTGAAGAGAGAGGCGTGGACAGTTTTCGACATATCCTATTTAAACCCTACGTCAGGCAGACTCCAACGAGTGAAAAATCTATCATCGAATAAGTTTGTTTTGCAGCGAGTTACAAATGCGACCGAGGCAAACGCAAGCAAAGTTGAAAACCGCAATGCTTTCCTGTTATGGAAAACAAATGATTTGGATTGGGTGATACATGGGGATTTCGTGCTTGAAGAAGCAAAATCATTCGAAGTAACCTCCTTCCCGAAATGCTGTATACACAAGACACGGAGCAGTGAACACGGAGATACTTCGTGGCGATCAATCAAACGATTCGTCAAGTTCTGCGACCAAAATCATGCGTTTGGAACATCGTGGCTGTCGAATTATGTGGCAGATATAAACCTCGATCCCAGCGCAGAAATCCCGCGCAACAGAAGGCGACTACGGAAGAGAACTTTCAAGAAAGCAGAGTCGATGACCTTAAATCGTCTCTTCGACATTTATAGAAAATCGTGCAGAACACGAGTGAGCGGAACGCGGAGGACGCGTTGTTCGCAGATATATCGACACGAGTCAATCTTCTCGTGAGCAAAGTCTAGAAAAGTGTCCCTTGGAACTGAAATAGATTACAAAAACAAGGAAGAACCATGAAACTGTTTCGCAGACAGATTAAAAATGTCCTATGCGATACTTCTCCCTAATGTATATCACACCGATATGTCGATCGACATTTCCACCCAAGAATAGCTTGCGCATGTTCGCAAGTAAACGTTCAGCAATGCGGCGCGGGCCTTATGCTTCGCCTAAAACGCGCCAGAACACCCACGTTCGTTATACGGTAGATTTGCCTCCTCAACTTCTCACCTCGCGCATGCGAAGCTCTCTTGGCATGACATTGGGTTGCTGCTATCGCCTTCAGTTTTTGCACTCGACATTGGCACGCGACTTCTGCTTACATTACAAGAATCTCTCTGGTCGCATCTGTACATCTCTTTGCATGACCGCCGTCACCAGCGGCGAGAGGCTGTGCCGTGTGTTAAATTTTCGTCGGTCTTGTTATATTTATTCTTGCTTTCTGCTATGTAGAAGGAGGCACAGGGAAATGCAGGGCGCTGGTGTAGTTACCGAAGCGGGCTGCTTAAGATGCGTAGACGATGGGGGCCAAAGTAGAGAAGCCGTGTCGACCAAGCCTGGAAAGGAGGTGAAATTGTGCCGAGGTGCTTCCTTTCGTTTGATATAATGAATGGCTATTAAATTATCATTGGAAAAGACGTGGTTTTCTATCGTGTCGTAAAATGCATTTCTGTGAACTTATAATAGGAAAGGAGGTTGCTTTCATTCGAATGATGTAATGGACAGCTGTGAAATTATTCATAGGAAGGGAAGTGGTTTTCTTTCAAGATAATAATGCATTACTGTATACTTATCATAGGAAAAGAAGCGGCGTTCTTTCGTATGATATAATGCATGGCTGTAAAATTATTATAGGAAAGAAAGTGGTTCTCCGTCGTATGGCATACTGCGTTCCTTGTCGTAAACAGCTAGAAACGTACCGTCGCTCATGTCCTTCCTTGAGCTTCTGCTCTGCATTGAGGGCGGGATACAGATCGAGCAATCTGTTATTTTGCTCTACCGGGTAGAAATTTGCATTTTCAGGCTGATACCACATTTTTAAGGTGCTATTGCTCGTGAACGGGCAGGGCTGCGCGGCAAACGACTCAAGGTCTCGGCATTAATACTCGATCGCTTCGGAAACAACTAGAATGTTTCACAGTTCGAATTGACGGGACAATAAGCGCCATTCAATGAAAAAACGACAATAGTAGTGCGACGGATGAAGTTAAATATTTATAGAAAGCATAATTGCATCATCTTCGCTGCTTTCACCAGCGTTTCTGCAATTGATCGGCGCGGGCACACTTCCTTGTTCGAGAGTCCGCCGCAGTTAATGGGCAAGGTGAAGCTTTTTCGTCTATCTTCACTTCCTCCTGGATGTCCCTTTCGAGTCACCTTCTTCCCCCATAAATAGGACGCACGCATGTATTTGGTGAGTAAAAAGACACGCGGCAACCTTGCGCGGCCTCGCACGCCCTGCGGTAGTACAGTCGAACAATGCTCACTCCTGCTCCCTTTCAGGGCGTTCCAAGTGCCCTAGTGGAACCAAACAAATACCTAGACGTGCGCGGAGGCGTATATTCCAGATTAGACACATTTATTTTGAATTGAAATATCTGCTCAAATTTTTCACTAGTGGCACGTGAAATAAGTCTCCATCATTTTGGAAATGATGGAGACTTATTTCATGTGCCACTAGTAGAAACTTTAGGCAGCTGTCTCATTTCGTAGCACACGGGCCCCTCATCGTACATGTTCCCACTAGTGGCACACGTAATAGTTCTGATTCGCATGGCTGTAAACTTATAATAGGAAAAAAGGGGCATTTTTTGGTATGATCAAATCGCTTGCCAAGACCATATCATATGATACGAAGCAGATTTCTTCCGTATGATATGATGAATGGCTGCAAAATTATCATAAGAAGAGAAGTGGCTTTATTTTGTGTGATTGATTGCAGTTCTGCAAATGCATTATAGAGAAGAAGTAGCTTTTTTGTGCCATATAGTGAATAGGGCGGATCTCTGCATCAAAGGCGCTTTCATGCGTCGATGACGAGCGCCCCGTTTCTTCTTCTTTCAAGTATAAAGGAATTCCCATTCTGCAAGACCCGCTATTTTCCGTACACAAGGACAGGTGTTCTTCTCCTGTCACTAGTGGCACACGAAATAAGTCTCAATTATTTGACGAATATTGGAGACTAATTTCGTGAGCCACTAATGACAGTCTCTAGACACTATTCCCTATTTCCTCCACACCTGTCCTTCTCACGCTTTGCTTTCTTTTTCGGAAAAAATTTAATTCATTCCCTCTCTGTATTCCTAAAAACAGCCAAACGGCCAGCCAATTAGGCAGTCAAATGTATTCGACTCCTCCAACTTCAACGCTTTAACGCGATAGCTAGTGAATGCTACTTGCCGCCGAAGGCAGTTTACACGCGTGCCAACGTACCCGCCCCCCTTGCGCGCAATATGCAGACTCCCCGACAATTTCCCCCCGCAGAGCTGAGCAGGTGATGTCGAAGAGTGTACACTTGATTCAGCGAGCGCAGTGATGATATCTGCGCGCCACGCGTGGCCAGTATTTCTTGCGCAGCGACGAGGGGTGCGGGTTAGTGGATGCCCGTCCGCTCACAGGGCGGCGGTACCGGCGATCAAGCGCTTCATTATCAGCTCTGCTACAAATGGATGGCTCGATTTGACCAAAACTTGGTTATAGACATTGGGTTACGCAAAAAGGCGTATAGTTAGCCAGTTATACATACGACCTATGATCATGTGCTCTACATTTTATTCAACTGAACAAAAGCGCAAACAGGACAATAGAAACGGGATTTGTACCAATGTGGCGCTTCGCGCTGTGGGATCTGTGTGCAAACACTTAGACCAAATTCCATCCAGTTGCTGCGGAGTGATAAATCACTATATGGTGACATCCCCCATCTAGATACTGAGAATGCTGTAGAATCCGCACAAGATAGAGAAACGTGGAAGAACCTCTGCCCTTTGCAACGCTGCTCACATCTTTATGGTTCTATTGCAAAATAAAGAAGAATATGTCCCTGACCAAGTAAAATTGCGAACCAGTCACACACCCAGAACACAAAACCAGGAACAAACGTTCACTGACTGGCCTAGTCCCAATGCCAAATATTATTCAATTGAAACGGACTTGGCCACACAGAACTATCTCAGTGCCGGGACCAATTTTCTTCGTCGCACGCACGGAGACATGTTCAGGGCGTACAATTTCTGACACCTCGTACGCTCGCTTCCCCTGAACGACAAGCTCGGCATTCGCCTGTCCCACATCCGCGGCGAGAGTGGTGGTGGAAAATGGGCAGAACGCCGCCGGAACAACATATGCAATCACCACGCGATGTTTCTTATAGAAGACGGCGTCGTTTGTCCGGAGGATGGACACTGCATACGATCTGAACTTCTGCATGGTAACTTTGTGCATTCCATGTCCGTAAGTCCGCCGACCTGTCCCGTTCATATTAACATACACCAGTGTGCCATGGTAATACCCAAGAAAGTCGCCCTGATTGAAAGTGCGGAGCGCAGCGAGGGTGCACGGCCCTTTTCGGACGAGATAGAGATAGGAACATTCCGCCGCGTGCAGAATGTCCGGGTCGATGCTCATGAGCTCGGCATAGAGCGATCTGGGCCACATATCCGGGGCAGACGAACAGTGCGGTGGTTTCACAAAGTCCGGATTTTGGCACAGATTTGATATTAGATTGAGGGTGGTATTCGGAAGCGCTTGCGCAAGCGGCAACCCCTCGTGCGGTACTTGGAGCGCATTGGAGCCGTCCACTTTGGCATCTAAGTCTGCGAAGTGCCTGCTGTAGTACATTGTAGCGCACTGCATGATTTCGTCAGACAATTGGAACGGCGGATGACTGCCTTTTCTCTTGATGACGTGGAGAAACGCGCGCAGGCAACGCTTTTCACCGTGGAAAACGCAATCCTCGTCGACATCCCCGCCGACAAACCTGCGTGGATTTGAGAGCGTCAAACACGCCTCTGCGGTGGTGAATGTTCCTGCGAAAGGGTCCATGACGATGTCACCGGGTCGCGAGTAGCGCGAGACGAGCTCGCGGCAGAGAGCAACACTCTTCTGCTCGGGGCGTAGACGATACCGCGAGCGGAAAGTAGACGACTGTTCGTTGCTCGAAGCATTGCTACTGTTGACGAAGAGCCGCTCACCGGCTGCGAGCCCTGGTACACTGTTCACGACGTTGGTGTGCGCCGGGAATGTACTGTGCACGTAACCGTGGCTTTCCCATTGCACCTGGTCGAATGCAGCGTTGAAGTTGGTGGGTGTGCGCACCACGTGCAAGCCGAACTCGACCACGTTGCAGTGAAGGAGGGAACGGCGGAAAGGCTTTTGCGGGTACACGTTCTGTTCGGGGACAAAGACTAACGGAACAGATGTGACCTGGAACGGCCGCTCCGAGTCTTTGCCGGTGGAGTATTTGGCGAAAATTTCGTGCCAATCTTGAAACTGCGAGATTGAACAGAATAGAACCAAGTGCCCTCCGGGTTTCAGCACGCGGTAAGCAAGGTCGGCAAACATTTTGTATTCCTCGCTCAGCAACCTGTCATGAGCAGAGTTTTTGCGGTCTTTTTCGCGGCGGATATTATACGGGGGGTCCGTTAGAATAAATTGAACAGCCTTGTCCATCTTATGAATCTCCCATTGATCATCGAGGTGTTGGAGGAAGTGCTTAAAGTCTCCTACGACAGTGGCACAGTGCTTCGACATTGCTTGGAGCAATTTGACGCGGAGGCCTTTGCAGTCGCATCCCGCAGAACAAGTGTGCATTTCCGATGGGCAGGGTACCCACCCGACCTCATGATAGGCGTAAGTACTCTCCCCGCGTCGTGACTGCTCAGGTAAAGATCGAGGCCGCGCTGGGCTGTTTCCGCCTTGCAAGCTCAAAATTCTTGCAGAGTTCACAGAACGGCGAACGATATCTATGACCTGCTCATTGTACGAAAAACGTGGCGGAACAGGGTTGTCCCCGACAGCTCTGAACGTGGCGAGTTCAGGGATGTCCTCCAGACTGCCCCCAATATACAGCAACTCGTTGCTTGTATACGAACAAATATCAGCGAAGAAGTCGACCGTAAAAGTGCGAATGTGCGCATGTGCCTCACCGGAAACGTTCTCAAAAGGCGGTTGCACAGCCTCCGAATCCCTTGCAACACCAATAGCGGTGCGAACCGTTCCAACGCCACCGTCAGTGGCGTGAGCGCCACACTTTCGGGCGACTGCACCCACGGCGGACGCGAACTGGGCCTTGTCCACAATCTTGATGTGGTACTTGAACTCGCCCGGAAGCAAACGTGAGGAATCCGGGAGCAGCAGAATTTTGCCTGTAGAGCGCTCTATGCAGAAGTAGGGGAACACCATTTCATCAACCGAGCAAAACCCGAGAGACCGAGCAAAAGCTGACCACCCGCGGACAATTCCAGCAACTGCGCGAGATACATATGCAAATGGATTAATTAGATTCGATTCCGCACCCTTCCGCTTCCTCGGGAACTTAAACTTGATATGAACCAGGTGGGTCAAAGCGAAGATGTAGGCGAACACAGCAAAGTCCGACGGCGGGTCCGACATGTTCCGAAAGTACCCGTCCTGTAAAATCTGCCTGGAAGACAATGACGGCAGGCACACGCCGGTCCACATTCTGGTTTCCGGCTTTCCCGTCACTGTGCCGAAAACGGTCCACATCTCAAACGGTCGGGTGTCCAATAACCGTCTCTGAATGCAATACCGTACGAGGCGGCTGGCCCACTTGTAGCATTGGCCGACCATGCGCGGTAGAGTGTTCGGCTGCACTAGCTCCTTGCGCCGAGCAAACACCAAGGTACTGAGGATTAATCCTCGTTTCCTTGCCATTCGTTCCTTCAGGTAATCGAAAACGGTACAGGCTGCTTCCGAAAACTTCGCGGGGGCATCGCCTTCTCCCGCGGTGTCCTTGTTCGATGCATGTTTCTTTTCTGCTTCACCAATCACCCATTCCATGAACGCTCCGAAAGTGAAGGAACGAGAGCTGTCGAAACCTTCTGCTTTGCACTTAATAAAGACAGGACGCGCTTTTCCGAAGACGTAAATGAGCTCTGGCTCCCTTAAGGCACCGGATCGCGGCGTCGTAGATTGCGGAGGCATGGCTCAAGGCGACAAGGTTCGACACGGATTCCAGCAGGAGTGGATCGTGCGACGAGGAGCGTGGGGAGTTCGCCGAGTGGACGCTTTGTGTGCATACATGCAGTTTGGACATGTGTAGAGATGTACAATGGAGCAGAAACCTCCATTACCCGCAAAACGTCGACCAATCAGGACCACGCGACGACTGCACGGCACTACCCACGACGGCGGAACGAAATCCTTCCACGTGCCTCCGAACTAAGATAGCCGTCCGAATGCAGCCACTAGTGGCGCACAAATTAAAGTCTCCATCTTTTCTTTAAAGATGGAGGCTTAATTCGTGCGCCACTAGTGGCAACTTCGGCACGAATCTCTCATTCTGTATGACGGGTGGTCTTATTGCATTCCGCTGTTTGCTCTGCTGGGGTTCACAGCGCTTTGTTTACTTACAGTATGTCCACTTTATTCAGCACTGCGTTCCCTTATTCACAGTTAACAGAGGTTTGAGGTTTCTCAAATAGAGTTCAGTCACAAAAGGCATTTTTGATCTCATAACCCGCTTCTCTGCGTGAATCACTTTCGATGTTTTACGGAACTTTCGTTCAATGCACTAAGCTGATCTGTTGGAACACTGTTTCAGAATCTGGCACGAAGTCATCGATGTGTGATTGGCGGCCTGGTTTTGAAGAGATTGAATAGAATTGAAAATTCCAAAGACTAGCGCGTTGATGTCTGGCGAAAACGCTATTTGACTAAGAAGGACGATATCCCAAATGCGCCTTACTCCGTGTTGCGCCGGCCGGCGGCTTCGCCTGCATCCGAGCCTCTCTTTCCGGCGCGCTGCGCAAGCCTCTGCGCTCCCCGGCCATCGGCACTATCCTAGCGTGGCTCCGAGCCTTGCCTGCATCCGCGCCGCGTCTGCCTCCACGCAGCCCCTGCCTTTGCGCTGCGCCTGCCTTCTTGTCGCCCCGGCCTCCGCGCTGCGCCCGCCTCTGCGCCCTGCTCGTCCGTGCACGCCGTCTACTTCACCGCCCCGTCCGTCGATGCACGCTGCACTCCGCTGCCCTGCGCGCGGCACAGTGTTCCACGAACGGCCGTCGGTACCCGTCGCTTTCATGTGCGGGGCGCATGCCTCCGCGCCCCTCCCTTTGGCGCACCTCGCATGCTGGCGCGCCGCTCATATCGCACGGCCCTGCTCGCGACGGCGCACTGCTAGCGTCTTGCTTCGCACTCTTAGCCGATTAGATTTTAGAAGTAAAATATTCCAGAAAAGCGAACTATTTCACAAAAGTCTATACACACAACCACCGGTTTTAGTAATGGAGATGGAACAAATTTGATCTTCGTCGTTTTATATTTACCATCTAAAAGAAAGTTTCTTTATTTCATATGATAGAAATCGTGTCTGGTCCATTCTAACTGGTTAGTTTATAAATGACCTGTATAGAAATGGCAGAAATAGATTCAGGAAAATGAGGGATATAAAACTGTTCTATATGCAGAGTTCTATATATAACAATAAGTGTGGATCACACTTTGAAGACGTGCTAGACCGGGTGGTGTCTCGGTTTACCAGTGTATCTACGTGAGGCATCAGTAGCCCTGCTGGGCGAATGCTGTATTCCGCCGCGCGGTGCAGCTCAGTGTCATAGGCAGTTTCATGCCAGGATGACGCGAAATCTGTATCCACTTTCAAGTATTAATGAATTCCCATGCTGCTGGACACGTCTTTTTCCTCGGCTCAGAAAACGTGTAACACGCGTGCGTCATAGAATATGCTGCCTCTAGTTGCGCTCAAAATAAGTCTCCATCATTTGCGAAACAATTCAGAGTTATTACCTGCGCCACTTGTGGCAAATTTAGACAGCTGTCTCAGTTCGAAGCACACGTGTCTATCATTCCACATGCTGCCACTAGTGGCATTCGAAGTAACTCTCCATCATTTGGCAAATGATGGAGACTTATTTCGTGTGCCACTATTGGCAATAATGGGATACCCATGTCTGACATCGCACATGTTGCCACAATTGGCATACGAAATAAGTCTCTATCATTCACCAAAGAATGAAGCCTTATATCGTCTCCGGTTAGTTGCAGAATACGGGTACCTGTCTCCGTTTGCACAAACCGTGTCCGTCATAGGCACAGATCTCAATTACGTAATGTGTTCGATATTCTTTCTTTATAATGCAATGTCCCTATACAGATGTTAGCAACGTTAGAATGGTGTAATGTTTCAGATTATTATCTTGTTCGTCGTCGATTCCTCTCGCTGCATCTTTGCCGAGGACCCAACAATATTGTATTGCTTTGTTCTCTGCCCACAGATTCCATGTACATATTCTGAGTTGCACTTGAGGGGCTGCTTGGAATCGACATTATTATCGTCCACAATTTGTGAAAGAGCAGCCATCAATGCTTCGAAGAGACGTTCTTTTCCCACAGTACCTGTTCTTTCGCGAGACTAATGGCCCAGTTTACGTCTGGGTCAATTTGATCACAAAGATCGAGTCCGGTGTTCGTTTGATGCATCTCACGAAATACTACTGTAGCACTCATCTGTACCCCCACTCGTCTTTGCTTACACTGCTTTCTATATTCTTCGACAGTATGCCGCAGTTTCACAGTGCAACTCGGACATTGAGTGGAAAACGGTGACCGCTGCTTTAATGCTTTCTCTGCCACCTGGACGACAGTTTCGGGTTGTTATTCCCCGTAGCAACCGACAAAATCCTCAGACGCCCGCTGATGCGCCCATAATAAGGAAAGAAAATGTCTCACAGATATTGCGCCCGGTCACGGAAGATCAGCCGAATTGGCCGTATGAAGCGCGGTTGTCACTCGAAAATATCCCAAGAATTATACATTTAACGCATCGCCAGAATCGACATTCTATCCATTTATTCAAAGAAGTAAGGCGAAGGGCAAAGTAAAAACGCAGCTTGAAACAACGAGTCAACGAGTATACTCCAACAGTGACATCAACACTCTTTTTCAGGAGAGATGTTTCCAGTGCGGCCGTTCATGGATGGTGTCTGCGAAAGGGAGTCCTTCTCGAAGCACGTAGTCATGCATTCGCAAGCACCGTTTGCCTTGGTACGTCTTCTTCCCACACCCAGCATGCACCAGGTCGCTTCTCCCAATAAAGAGACTCCACGGGGAAATCTCCATAAGGGTCATTCCAATGATCTCGGCGAGCCTCTCCGTTTCCTTCTTGTCCAGAAATATGACTCGTGGGAGCCTTTCAGAACCCACAATGCACCGCCATCCTCGCCGGTTTGGATCGTAAAGTATCCGGGATACTTCCAGCGCTGCGGGTATTCACCGGCCTGCACGTTTCCTGAATGAATGAAGTCCGTATGAGCGATTTGCTCGCTGCATTGTGTTCCACTGGCGAGGAAACGCGAGCCGGAGTCGGTGGCGTACAGATGAGGTGGTCGTAAAGATGTTTCCTTTCTGTCAAACGTCTCCGACTCTAGACGAAGGTAGTGGATGAGTATCCAGACGGCGACCTCGATCTTGCACCTCGCCTTGAGGTGTTTCACACGCGCCGAATCCTCCAAGTGACTATTCGTTGCAAACGCGGACGTTTGCCAGCGAACATCGGCGTCACTGAAGGCGTCCGCATGCACTTCCGTGTTCCGGATGCGAGTCCAGCACTTTCCGAATAACTCGGTCATTCTCGCGTTCTCATCCGGGACTAGCTGCTGAAAGTACTGGAAAAGCTCCACAATGTCAGACGTGTCCCAATCCACCGCATCAAAATGCACGACCCAAGGCCCACGTACCTCTCGCTTCACGAACCCTTTCACTACAAGGTAGCCCTGTGCATCCAATAGCGCGCGTGACAGCTGAACCACCCATCCGCAGCGTTCTGCAGCGTCGCGTCATTCTTCACGCCAATCCAGGCATCGGAGGAATCATTCTTTGCATACAAAACGCAAACACACTTCCTCGTATGCTAAGAAAATCCTTACGGCCAAGTGTGAAGAACGCTTGATGCGGAGGACGAAAGCCAAGAGAACGGAGGAGGGCTTCGACGTTTAGGTCCTCATCCCAGTCACTGGGCACAGCAGCGTCATTTTTCAGACGCCAATCGACGGCATCATCCCGTGGGAGAGCCGACAACCGCCACGCGGGGTTCGTGCGCACGATGTTAGAGTACCGGTCTTCGTAGAGTCGGACTTTACTCATGCCCGGCAACTTGAAAACCCACCAGCGCTCGTCGTCCCCTTCAATCTCGTCGTCTCGCTCCGGACGAAGGCTCAGACACCCAGAAGAGCGCGGTTTAGGACGCTCGTATCGAAACCCGTCTTTCCACGCGTGGGTCAACGCGAACCCTTCCTTGTCCGCACGTCGATCTCCGTCGGGGGTGAGGTTCGCCTCCAGCTCCCACGGCTCTGGTTCCTTCGCTTGTTTGGCCACGCCAGCCTCATCGTCTTCTTCGACTTCGGGAGCAACTCTCCGCTCATCGGGACGGGCCTCAGGCTCTTCCGCCATGTTCTTCGGCTCGGCTTCCTCCGAGATCTCGTCCGACACCGTCTTTTCACTCCAATCCAAATAGGATTTCCTTGATTGCAGCCGAGTGGAACTGCGGCGGGGTATTGGACGGCCGGTTGCAGTCGATAGCGGACTTGTACGAGACGCAGAAATTCGACTTCGAGAGGTCTCTGCCGTCGAATCGAGGCGGGGATGCGGTGCCGGTCTGGCACGGTGACTGCCTCCCCGATTAGCATCCTCACTCTCTTTGTTGGATTGCGCAGCAGGTGTCGCGGGCGGCTCAGGTGAGCAACCATCCAAACCGGAAGTCCACTCCGTTTTTGTTCTTAACAGCTTGAGCACTCGCTGTTGGCTGCTCCCCCAATTCACGGGAGGTTCCCAATCCTCCTTGGTCCACGCTCCTGTCCACTCCAGCACCCTCGTCCACACATCGGAATGGTAATCCGAGTCGCGATGGGCGCCCTTGCATCGAAGTTTAAAACCTTCTTCCACGCCCAATCCGTGTCCTTCGAACGTGGCCAGACCAAGCCCCAAAAGTCCGACAGCTTTTTCAAGAACAGAGGCGTTTTCTTCAAAGGGAGTTCCTCGGCGCGGTGCAGAGTAGTCGCCGTTCGGACGAAGAACCGCAGCTGCCTTAGGCTATTCGCCTTCCAGAGGTCAGGGATGCTCGCAAGGGTGAGCGAGAGCCCCTCGCCCATCAATTTCTCCAACTCTTCCTCAAATTCTGGGAAAGGATGTAGCCCGACGGCGACTTTGCAGTACTTGATGCACTGTGACCGCTTCAGCGTATCCGAGACGCCTCTAAAATCGATCAGTTTGCGCAGATTATTCGCGTCCGTTTCCGTGCGCAGCGCGGTTACGAGCTTCTTTTCCGTTCCTTCGTAATCCGCACTTCCAATATCCGTGGAGACGTCGCAAGCATCACGAAGGACAGACGTAAAGGTGTACACACGGTGGAACGGGGTAGTGCGAACACCAATGGCGTCGAACCCGTTGAGATTGTTGCCCACAGAAAGGAAGTCTCGCACAAGGAAACGCCGGTTGTCCTTGCGGTACCAGAACCGAGCGAGCACAATAGGAATGCTTGCAGAACGTAGCGCATATAAGCGATGCGCACCGTCCACTAGAACGACCGAGACGTTCTGCATACCCGTGAGGTGCAACACAGATCCGTTCTGGTCCCTCGCGTCCTTCCACGCTTTCTTCACCGCAGCAGTGGTCACGCTACACTTTGGATCCAGTGCCACGCTTATGTAACTGCCCGCAGCGCCGTAATTCCCGCTATCGAACAGCGTCTTGAACGACTTTACGGGAGCCTCGTTCTCGCGCATCGGTCGCACCTTTAACGTCGGGAGGCGCACCTTACCGACGTCAACTCGAACAGAGAAAGAGCGGTACGAGTTTAGAGTGCTGGCGCCAGTCCCGATCTCTTCAGCGTCGGAGGCCTCGGCGGCGTTACCGGTGGAGTCTACGGGGTGGGCGTCCGATACATCCGCCCCGCCGCTTCCGACGCTTCCGCCATCTGCACCGGCCGGCAGCGCACTGGGGCTCGGTTCAGCCACGGCATCGTCGTCCAGCCGAAGGCGCTTCCTCGACCTTTCCATCTCGCGCTACGTACACCGAGCAGGGGGATGAATGCGAAAAAAAGCTGAATATATGCAGCGCTTGTCTGCGTAGACATTACCGCCCGTGACACACTGCTGCAAATGTACTCACAGTGGCCGTTCACTGGGTGCTAACGGCACCCACAGCAACCAATGAAAAAATGACAAATAAGCAAATCGGCTACCACCGTAGAAAGCTCCCGCCGAAATGCGGTCAGATGCAAGGGTCTAATCGGACAGGTGTCGCGAAGTTGCCACTAGTAGCGCACGAAATGAGTCTCCATCTTTTGCCAAAAGATGGAGACTTAATTCGTGCGCCACTAGTGGGAACTACGGGACACCTGTCTCAATTTTTCGGCGCCCGGTCTGAATCGTATTCTGTTGTAATCTGCAGTTTTGCCAACTGAGGGTATCAGTTCTTCGATTGTCTATGGAATGTATCTTGTTTTGCATTTATTGTCTAGGTAGGGGCAATTTACGTTCAAGGAGCTATTCATTTCTAACTCTATTCTATCATCCGCGACGTTAATTGCTCTGCTAGCGTGTGTAAAGTGTATCTCTAGTGATTGACCTGTAAATGGGTTTTGTAACCCTCCGTGCCTCCCGGCGTTTTGAGAACAGTTGATGGCTCTGGAAACTTGAAAAGGCCAAGAAGCAGTTAATTTTGCTTAAGTTGACACTCTTTAAAGACCCTGGAAGCGGGAGCAGGCGGTAGCGATGTGATGTTCACTGGTACATGGGCGCTCCGATTCCATGGTATTTCCTTTGTTAATGTTCAACGGTTCTTCTTCTCCGCGACGCACGTGCTCGATCACACAGTTGTGAAGCGGTATTTCGGAACTGATTGCAGAATGTGAGAGTTGGAGTTTCTCAGTGTTTTCCACTCTACTCTGTCTCGAGCTGGATTTATAGAGACGGGGATATCTAGTTTACGTACGTCCCTGATCAGTGCTTCCGCTTTGTACTTGGTACTCTGAAGTAAACTTTGGGTGTCCATCTGTGGGCCCACCGTTGCTCTCTTATGTGCATCGGAATTCAACGTCTGTGCGTTTTCGACTCGCGGCGGACGCCCCTCACTGCGCGCATGGAGTACGCATCGCGGTTGCGCCAAGCGCTCGGCTCTGCTTTTTTACACTAGCGCCGTTGTTTTCAGCAAGAAGCCCTCCTGCGCTCACACAGGCCATCGCAGCTGGGCGCGTACACCCGTCGCTCATGAGTTGGGTCGCGGAATACTGGAAGTCTCTTTAACGACATCTTCCCCACAGCAACCCGAAACCCTGTGACGCGCGCTGACACGCCTATTACAGGACAGGAATCCCTCCTTCTGAGGTATACGCCGCTGTATCTTGCGCGGAAGAGAGCGCACGACCGCCTTGCGTCCCCGGGCGCGTAGTGCGGCACACATTAAGCAAATGGACTCCCTGGCGCATTCTCTGCCTCCTCGGAGTTCCTTTTGGGGCCCATATCTTGCTAGAACCGGGGTATCTGGGAGTGCGTGTGGGTGTATACATTTTGGAATAGACAGCTGTCCCGAAGTGGCCACTAGCGGCTCGTAAATTAATTCTCCATCTTTTGCCAAATGATGGAAACGATATTCGGGCAACAAAAGAGGCAAAAATTGACAGGTGTCTCAGCGCTTCACACATGTCCTCATTCTTGTCAAGAGTAAGCGCAATCGATGTTGTGGTCTGGGACGTCTGCAAACCTCATCTAGAAAGTCACGACAACCGGCACGCTGTGCTTTCAGCATGCGTACGCCCACTTTCGCACATCTCATCTTAAGAGTTTCTTGTCCTCTATTGCGCACCCCAGCGTGCGCCTCACTATTCCCCCGGTTGCTGCGGACGGACACGGCTTGCAATAGAAACCCCGGAGGCAGAGTGCACAATCGGGGTCCCGTTTCCGTCTTCAGTCAATACCGAATCTGGAGATATTCTGAGTCCTCTGCCCTTCTGTATCTCTTTGTTGCCGACAGTGTCCGGTATTCCCGCAGGTCACTGAAAGAGCATTTAGCAGGTTCTCATTACGCTTTAATTGCGGTACTATTAGAGCATTTTTCCGACAAATTCATTTCACTGTTCTCATTCCAGAGCATCGTATACGCTTTCGACGATTTCATGACACCTTCGTAGGCCTTATCAAGGAGAACAGTTGCCAACATTCTCGAAAAGATTTCTGTAGGGAGTACATCTGAACTTTTTCCGCTGGCGGAGATAGTATGATATTCAGTAAGGAATAAATTGTCATGACACTTCTTCCAGCGGAAAGGTTGTTATTTTCCCCAAATAAAGTTTTATCCTATCTTTTCCATTAGCGAACAACATTTGATTTTGTGCCACGCAAACAGTATCCTACATTTTCCGTCGACAAATAACTTAAGACGTTGTCAAACGAAAATAGTGTCGTCGCGTGACTTTCAGCGGAAACGTTGCGATGCTTCCCATCCGCAGCGGTATTCTATGAATTTTACGCTGCCCGGAAATTTATGATGTCTCAAAGTGGCAACTGTACAATAGCTTTCCAGCTTGCGTGTGGTGGGTACGTTTCCGGACAAAAACAGCAGATATATCGATTCTAAACAGAACATTGTCTTCGCCGCTTGCACCGTCGAGGGGCCATCGTTTTGCAGAGTGAGGCATCAATTGGAGAATGCACTCTGCGCCAGCTAATCGGCTCCGGTTTGCTCTAAACCAAAACGGCCTGAAATCCAGACGGCCTCCGTAGGAACTTCGCTTTCCAATTGTCGACTTACTATTTCGCCGTATTCCTTTGTTACTCCGTGCAGTGCGCCGATGGAACTTCGACTGTCCCTGGCCTATCTAATACGCGCATCTAATACGTGCACCAATTTATTTACGTAATGTCAAGAACTAAAAAGCAAGTTCACACCTCAAAACAAGTTTACAGCGTATCAATGGAAACACTACAAATGAACTATAAACACCGCTTAACGCAGAAACACATAACGTACTTCGATTCCAAGGCAACCACTCTTCCTCATGAGCCAGCAATTTTCACAAAGGGGCGTCCGAGTTCTAGTACTCGGCTATGTCTTCTGAACGATCCACGTCGAACAAGTGCAGACCGGGTGTGCGTGCCAACCAGAAATTATACATTTCCGGAGGATCAATTGTCCCAAGCGCACGAGCAGTAGGAACATACGTGCTCTGATGGTCGCTCAGCTCCCCGGCTAAGACAGCAATCCATTGCGCATTTGTGCTTCCGTGGTGCTGAAGAATTCTGCATATTTCCCCCGTCGAACGAACAAGGTACGACGCCCTGCGGTCGACCACGCCGCGATCTATCACTGCCGCAACCGCCTCTATTGCACCTCCGACTGTAATATCTACAGTCACTGAGTCCAAAGTTACTTTGATATGCGCCTCCTTACTCGATATCCCACAGATAATGTGACGTAATACATATGCCATCAACCTACTCGGAGACCGGAGTTTCCTGGCCCAGCGGACCAATCGACTGATGCTTATATTGCGCCGCAACAGAGAATACCCGCCGTCCGCGTTGCTCGCACTGGAAAGTGCTGAGAAGACGGCGACTGCTGCTGTATTCAACTCGGCCGCCGTGTTGGCCGCCACCAGGTCGCCAAACGTCCGCCCAATATCGTCGTGAGATTCTTGTATTAAATTCACCAACATTCGAAGATTACCTCCTTCCAAACTGGTGATCGCATGGACGGCATCGTCCATCGCGATCAAGTGCCGCACGCGATGTGCATCTTCGGGAACTTCCGCTCTATCGAAGACGTACTCACCTATTCTCCCTCGCCGGAGGTGTTGGATCACTTTGAACCCGAACCCTTCGCTGGATTCGAAGTACAGCCCGCCGTCATTCCCGATTGCAAAGTATGGTAAAACACAATCTGAAACTTGCATCAGCGGCATGTCGTCCATAACGAGGGTCGTTTCCGTCTCTTCCCCGCCAATATGCTCCGCGTAGATTCTTATCAGGTTCGTAGCATCGCCCACGACATTAAAACGCTTGCTGGCGCATAGGCGGAAAACGAGCCATGTAGCGTAATGGGACTCGATTCCGGCGACGTGTGCTTCCACCCAATCTTGGATTTCAGTATAGGTGATGCTGCTGCGGCTTTCCAACCAGGTTGGAAAGTCGGAAATCAGGTTCCCGTGATCATAGGTCGCGTACTGAGCGCGGACTTCGAAGGCCTTTTCGAAAGCCTCTTGTAGTTCCCACTGGTTGTCAAGCCAATCTTCGACGTTCCCATCGACTAATTCTTGATTTCCGAGGCAGAGGAAACCGTAAACGAGTGTCTGGAACTGCCAAAAAAGATTGCAGTAACTTGCAGGTCCGTGTAGAAGACCAGCGCAATCCAACAATGCCCGCTCTACACCCCATCGTCCCACACAGCTCAGTGTTGCTCGGTAGTGGTCCAAAAGCTGCTCGATGCATTTATGGAGTCGAACTGCAATGTCGCGCGGTCCACAGTTCTGCTGAAACGGCCCTTCTTTGGCCGCAGCCGCTCCAGCCATCTGCACTCTCTCAATAAATTTCGAGAACGTGCCCGTCAACGGTAGGCGGAACCAACAGCTTTCTCCGCCGGTTGTGGGCGCTTCGAGTACGCATCGTCCGTGCATTAGTTCGCGCACGTGAGCGAGAACAACGTCTGCGGTGCGTATTAGCCTGATTACGGCTCCTGAAGCTGCGTACGACCCGTGATCTTCTGACAGCAGCGATGAGAATGAGTGTTGGCTCATTTCTGGATATCCACAGCTTCGCAATGAGATGTTCCACTGCTCTCCGGCGTGCTGATCGCTGTGACGGGATCCACGGGGATGTGGCACCCGGAAGAACAGCGCGTAGATAAAGGGTGTGGTGCGCAACGGCCATTGTTCGCGGACGAGTCGGCCAATCAGGACAAAGCACGGGTTGACGAATTAGAACAACCACGGAACACAATCACGCCAAGTGTCCTACAAACTGAGACAGGTGTCCGTTTGCTGCCAATAATGTCGCACGAAATGCGTCTTCATCTTTTGGAAAAAGATGGAGAATTATTTGGCGCGCCGCTAGTGAAACATTCTGGCAGATGTCCCAATGCTCCACCAATCTGTACAAGGGTGAGAGAACATGGTTTTCTTGAACTTGTTAACGAATTCGACATTACGGTCGAAGATGTGTGCAAACCTATCCTTGGGGTCTTGGGAATAGCCCCGACATGTACGCCTGCGATCATCGCATCATTTTTGTAGAGTTCAGAAATTTTTGTTCACGTAAGTCCACAACAAAAAAACAAGAAAACAACTTCGGAACTAAATCTCCTCCAATCGTCACAATTCTCAACACTTGTGCTTCCACTCCGGCTTTTCGTCGATGGTGTCCGCGAGATGGAGGCCTTCCCGGAGTACGTAGTTGCAAGCACGCCTTCCCTTGTTAAGCCTTTCTGCCAGCCACGGCGTGAACAAAGTCGCTTCTCTCGATATGCAAATTCCATGGAAGAATCTGGACCAGCGTCAAGCCAATGCTTCTTGCTCTACTCTGAGATTTCTTTTTTCCAAGAAACATGTCGTTAATAGTGCAGGTTTCGTCCGGCACAAGCGCTTTAATGTTAGAGAACAGATCCACGATGTGCGACACGTTGCTGCTGGCATTGGAGTACTCCTCCGCCCACTCCGCTGGAATATATCGTTTGACAAACCCCTCAATTTCGATGTAGCCCTGTTGTCAAGGAGCCTGCGTTGACCCTAGAACTAAGAGTCCGCTAGTTTTTGCAATGCGATTCCACGATACATGTCATCTACCTTTGGCGGATGGACGTGTCGGAGACAGTAAGAAACAACGCTTGCTCGAATGCTGAGAACATCCTTGGCGTCAAGTGTAAACTGTGCTTGATGCGGTGGACGTACACCGAGTGAGCGAAGCAGAGCTTCGACGTTCAGATCTTCATCCGAATCAGAGCAGACTGCGTCCTCGTACTTCAGGTGACACTCCAGAGAAGCATCAAGAGGCAGGGAGGACAGCCGCCACGCGGGGTTCGTGCGCACGATGTTGGACTACCTGTCTTCGTAGAGACATATATTCAACGAACTCGGTAATTTGCCAACCCACCACCTCTCTTCATCCATCTCCATCTCGTTGTCTCGCTCCGGACAAACACTAAAGCAGCAGGATGGGGGCGGTTCTGGACGCTCGTATCGAAATCCGTCCTTCCACGCGTGAGTCAACTGGAACCCCTTCTTGCCCGCAGCTCGATTCATGTGGGTAATAAGGTTCTTCTCCTGTTATTTCACCTCCGGTTCTTTCCCAGAGCGCTCCTCGTCTTCCTTCTTGCCCTGGCTCGCTTCGAGAGCCCCGCGCGTCTCCTCGAGGCAGGTCGCAGACATCGCAGGACACTCACCCTCAGCGTCCGCTTCGGCCTCCGCCGCAGCATCCGCCGCAGACTCCGTCGCAGTCTTTGCCTCAGTTTCGTCCGCGAGCTCATCAAAACGTCCTTTTGTCGACGTCGGAGGATATAGCCTCGCACTTGAAGGTGGTGAATGGCCTGAAATACGTCTTCCAGATTACGTCGGCGGTGCAGAGGGAGTCTCAGTCACACCAGATGCATATTTCCCGGCTACTGCGGCCGGGTTCACAAAAACAGGGGACCCCCGATAGGCAGTGGCGCTCGTGATTAGCGTGTCTTGGCAGTGCACTCCAGAACGCTCCGCCGCTGCCGTTGTACCGGACTCATTCGATGCCCTCGGATCAGGGTCTGACGGATTTAAATCAGCTACCCACTGAGTCCTCTGACGTATGTACTTAAACAGGAAAGTCCTTGTTACAGCCCACTCCGGCGCTGCTTGCTATTCGGACTTCTTCAACTTCTGCATCCACGCCATAGTTCTCGATAACAGATCCGAATCATATTCCGCGTGCCTATACGGGCCCATGACTCGAAGACAGAGCCCCTTATCTTCGTCTACATCCTTGCTCTGCAGCAGGTCTACGATCTCAGCCCAAAACAGAGACAGGTTTTCAACAAACGCGGGCACGTCGGCGTCCGCAATTTGCTTTCGATTGCACTGGTTTGCCACAGTGCTCACGTAGAATCGAAGCTCCTTCACGCTTCTCGCCTCCCACAGTTCAGTGTTGCTCACGACGTTCAGCGCATGCCCGTCGGCAATGTGCACCTCCAAGTCCTCCTGAAACTCTTGGAATTTGTAGAGTCCCACCGCAGCGATACAATACTTGCCACATTGCACGCGCATGGATGAGTCCGAGATCTTCCAAAAATGACCAATCGCTGAAGATTTCCCGAACTTACCTTCTTCCGTAAAGCACACACGAGTTCCTTTTTTTCCCTCAAAATGCGACAAAAGGCTCACCGGACGCGCTTCACATGCATCACGGAGAGCGGACATGAACGTGTATATCCAGTGGAAGGGGGTCGTCCGCCGCCTATTCTCGACGCATTCGGCTGCATGCCGATCTAAATAAAGCCCCGAACAAGGAACCGCCGTTGGTCCTACCGGTAATAGAACTTGGTACATACCTCCGCTTTCTTTGCAGACCGTAGCGCGCACACCCGATGTGCACCGTCCACCCCGAGGAGCTTCACTCGCTTCATGTCGGTTACTAATGCCACCGACTTCGCTGCTTGCTTCACTTCCGCGTCTCTCGACCCGCAGTGGCTCTTGAAATCGGCTACAGCGTCCTCCCTTGCACGCGTCTGGAACTCTGGCAATTTGGGAAACCCCAGCTTGTTTACGTCAACACGCAGGATGAAATGCCCGTAAACCCTGAGCATACTCTTCCCCTTATCGCCGACGTTTTTCCCCCGGCTTCCCCCACTACCCCCGTCTCCCTAGCTTCTCTCATATCCGGCGGATGATGAGGGACTGTCTGCTGCAACACCAGGCACTGTCTTAGACCGCTCTTCCGTGCCTCGTGCCGGCGTATCTTCGGCGAAACGAGCGCGATTGGCCGCTCTCTCCATTCCGCGTGTATATCGCCAATACGACGAGCTATTGGGATCGTACGAAATGACTGAAAAACAACACAGGCCCTGCCTTCCAATATGCTCTCGTATCTGCCACGCCTAACGTAGTGCGCGGTGTACCACATAGCCCGTCACACTCGACCGCCAATCAAACAATTACAACTATGCGGCCCCACGCAATGGCCCGCGAATGTATGACACGTTCTGCCACTAATGGCGCGGGAAATAAGTCTCCATCATTTGCCAAAAGAAGGAGACTTACTTCGTGCGCCATTTTTGAAAGAGGCTGTTATACCTGAAACACGTTATGACAATTATGGTCCACGTGAGGTTCCACTAGTAGCTCTGCTTCGTTTATTTCTCTAAGAGGCTTCCACGCCTTGAGGGCTTTAGTTCGTTTCACGAACGCTATATCGCTATTCCGCACACTTTTCTAATCATGGTTTTATTTTAGTACTTCTGTCTAACATTTCTCTACAGTCCAGTGCCTTGACAGACCGTACCGGCTTAGTTCCAGCTCTAGTACACCCACTGCATCGCAACAAGGAACCCAGTGGGCGTCTCGCCAGCAACCAACCCGCAAATCTTTTGCAGTGCGCACGCAGCTACCCTCAATCACCAAAGGACTCCTTTCATGCAGAAGCACTTTGACCGGAGGTGCGGATGGAAACTCTGATGTGGGATCGCCGAACATGACGCGACGTCTATTCCCTATTCCCTCTTCCCTTTAATTTCCATATAAATACGCATTTTCATAAAATATGAATAGTCAATATCAAGCATCAAACATCAACGTCACACTCTCCTCATGAATACCTTACTTTTACATACAAATATGTTTTCTATTAAATATCAATAATCAGAATATTCATGAAACATCAATATCGCATTCTTCTCATCAATTTCTTTATTTTCAAAATAAATATAATATCATCACCATCAAATATCCAATTCTCATTCTCCTCATCAACAGCATCATTTTGCATCACTGCTATTGTTTGCGTATAAATACGGCTTTTCATTACATCTCAATCATCAAAAATATATTGTCCTTATCATTGCCTTCATTTTGCGTACTAATATGTCGTCTTACTCAAATGAGAACATCAAATCGCATTCTGGTCATTATTAACATTTTTATTAATCATTGCAGTGATATTGCAATGTGAAAATGATCATTTAACGATCTTGTCGCCTTTTTGGAAAGAAACTGAATGTGTTATCAAAATCATTAAAAAACTGAACATGTTATCTTGTTATCAACACTTTTTATTGAACTTCAAATACGCCGTTTTATCAATCGCCAATTATTTATGGTCAGAACTATAATTAAATATTGAACGGAACCACGCCATTTCGTCGCGGTGACCAACTGGGGCAAATTTTCTTCATCCCCTGCTTCCATGTCTCGAGGGTTGTATGAGGTCTCTGTATCCATGACCGCCTGTGCTATTCGCACCACGCCTTGTCTTGTTTATTCTTCATGTCCTCCCATTGGCGATGCACTTTTCCTCCACACTTTCAGCTGGCTGGTCTTATCGCCCAACTAGGCGCTTTCTTCACATTCTGTTATATCTCACCAATACAATAGATTGTTCCGCATGTACTGCATCCTATTCGCACGTTTCCTTAACCCGAAATACAGTTGTATCGTACATTACAGTGCAGCTGTTCCGTTTTATCTCAGATACAGAAGTACAACTACGAGAAAACAGGTGTCGCAGGAAGTTCTTACCAGTTTGAGCTGCGCCACGCGGAATATTCCGCTCTGAACCTGTTCCTTGATCTCGGAAAGGTGCCTTGTGCACCATGCGCTTTATTGCACCCGGATTCGGCTGGTTGTGACAGAGACCAATCCTCTTGCGTGTCGGTGCAGATCGTGTCTTCAAACAATGTGGATTACGACTTCGTTCCACACAAAGGAGACAATTGGATGCCGAGACGTTATTCCACGGTCAACCAAACGCGAGCCGAGATGTAAGACACGCGGAATCAGACAGAACAAGTACGTCCATCCCGACAATACATTTTTGACTGCACGGTGCCCTATTCCCTATTCCCTTCTTTTTCTGCACCTTTCCGCGGCTATTCCAAATTCTTCTCTCAGGGTTTCAGTAATATTCTATCACATTGTTATGCACGATAAACCTCCGTTTTTGCCGACTCGAGAACTGCTGCGCCGAAGGCAACCAATGTTCTCAAAGGAACTTTATTCTTGAATTTCGCGTCCTGTACTGTTTTTCTTTATTATTCATTCGATGATACTTCCAAATAGGTTTATGCATTTTTTAAGCAGCACATTACACTTCTCCAATATGCACTTCGTTACATTGCCCTAGTCCCTTTCTCACTTTTCCAAAGCTCTCCATACAGGATTCCTTCACTGTTATGCTCTGTTTATTGCTGTACTAACGCGCAATAAATGGTACGACCAGCGACCAGTACATTGCAGACAGAAAGAGCTGCACAGCTGTTACACATAATTCGACTTATATAGACATAAACGACGGAATGAGGAAACGGCGTGCTATATATGACGCATGATAGGAATTGCGTTGTGTAGTGTGTGTGGTATGATAAGGAGGGAACCGGTTCTCGTGGAAACGTTCGTCCATAATTCCCGGAATGATGGACGAACTTTGCACGGGAACCGGTTTCCTCCTTATCATACCCTCTCATCATACATGCCACGGGCGTATTTGCAGCGTGCGCCACTTGTCCAAATTGAAACGGGCAAATGCAAACGAAAAATAAGCACACGTGTCCTGTAGTATGACAACGAGGGAATCGGTTTCCGTGCAAAAGTTCGTCCATCATTTCGAGAATGATGGACGAACGTTTGCACGGGAACCAGTTCCCTCCTTATAATAAATGTTAGTCTTACAGTTCCGCTGCGCGTAAATTGCAACAGGACGTTTCGAAATGAATTGTTTGCGTACGCTGGAATTTAAAGGCGCGCAAATCCTATATACTGCTATAGGGAATAGATTTTCCATACCAAAGTTTATAGCGCGGCTGTGAAATTTCGATATTTGCTTTGGAAATTTGACGGCGGAATCACTCGCTGCAGTTGGTCCGTTTTGGTCTCGGCTCATTTCGTGGCTCAACCTTAGGACAGCGTCGTCTTGCAAGTTGGTTAGTCTTACAGTTTCGCTGCGCGTAAATTGCAACTGGACATTTCGAAATGAAGTGTTTGCGTACGCTGGAATTTAAAGGCGCGCAAATCCTATATACTGCTATAGGGAATAGATTTTCCATACCAAAATTATAGCGCGGCTGTGATATTTGCTTTGGAAATTTGACGGCGGAATCACTCGCTGCAGTTGGGCTGTTTTGGTCTCGGCTCATTTCGTGGCTCAACCTAAGGACAGCGTCTTCTTGCAAGTTGGCGTGTACCGAGGGGCAGACTACGAACGGCTCTTCGCCGCTGCGCCTTCTGCGTACTTGAAAAGGTGGCTGCGGACGGCAGCTTCACCTGCATTGTTCGGCAGGGCCCAGGAAAAACGGATCACGTGACATCTAGCTACGCATGGCAGTGCACATGTTGTCATTATGAAGAGCTAATGCAGACATGCCCCCCGTGCCATCGCGGGCATAAAGGTGGCTTCAACGCTGATGGGTCTACCCCAGTACCAGCACGGAAAATCAAAATTTTCTGCTTAATAGGATACGCGCGCCCTTTTCAATT
>JADWZK010051456.1_pt1 | contig 25643 bp, 28 predicted proteins | sample 8957641 | NCBI WGS metagenome assembly JADWZK01 (sample SAMN16576796, study PRJNA672827) | algae metagenome | host: rhodolith | place: South Korea: Udo, Jeju | collected 2014-09-18 | reverse complement strand
CACGTGCTGATACGAGAAGAGGCCACGTTCCGGCCTCCCAAGTGACCGGAGAAGATCGCAATTTCTGGGCGATTGGTTGGACATAGCATACGCCTTGTCGTGGTGTCCCGCACTGCTTATCCGAAATAAGTAGCGAAATGGATGACTGATATTCTAATTCCAAAACATGCACACCTCTCTTCTCAGCGAGAAGGGGAAGTGGCTTGCGTCTTTATACACGTTCGAGGAAGAGAGGCTGGCTATTACAGCCCGCTCCAATACCTACACGAAACTAATTACGTGGACGTAGTATTCCACAGTTTCATGCCATTCATGTCTTCTTTCCGCTCAACACTAAACATTCATATCCGGGATACGTAATCTGCGACAATATAACAATACACCAAAATGAGCTGGCAGATAGAAACGGTACTGAGCGTCAGTGCTCTGAATGTGGTCCTAAATACTTTGGTGTTCTTCTTGGTTTACATTGCTGGTATTCTGGCAGCATTAGCCGTGGGGAACCTGGTAAAGCTGGAGTTGAGGAAACACGGAAAGGCCCCAATTTCTACGAGTCAGAGAGCAGATGGGAAAGACTGCTAGACTTTACGAAGAACTTCAACATTCGCAGAAGCCCTACAAAGTTCTTGATTGTCTTCCTTTCGTCTGTCCTACTTGCTCTTTTTGAAGTGAGTGCTGAATCTGGGGTGGATTCTTCCAATTTTTGCAAACCGGCTGCCCGGAAGACGAACATTGGGATTTGCTCAAATGATTTCAATGGTGATGATTCGATGGCGAAAAAAATTGCCTCCGCTCTATACACGCAGCAGGTGGGGTGGAATGATAACGACCTTGCAAGTTCCAAAATTCTGACTGGATTTAGAAAGAATTTCGACGGAAAAGAGGCTTTTCGTTCGAAGAATGAAGACAAGTCAGTACCAGTTATCGTCAGTAACTGCTCAGTTTCATCCTTCAAAATCATTCCATCCTTGAGAGCTCGATTAACGTTTCGAAACTCGCTGTCAATGTGGTCCTTGCGTATGACGACAGTGTACGTGGAATCAAGCGGTGTGACAACGTCGGGCATTGGTGACGTGACGAACAATCCGAAATTTTACGATGCATTTCTCGTCACTGAACCTACTGGTGGGTTCGGAAAGAGAATAAGCGCAACACTTGTGGACTATGCAGATAGCAGCCACTTGATCAATGTCCTAGTGGCTGTTTACCGCTCAGGGGACATAATGGCACCGATGATAGTGCGAAATCAAGGAAAGCTGTTGCAATACACTCTGAGTTGCGAGCAGAACGCACTGTCACCCAAGAACTTTCAGTACGCGATTCAGGTATACCGGTCTACGCAACTGCAGAGCAGTGTTAGGGTACATCCAGCCGTGAGCATCACGGTTGGGTCAGAAAACATGACTGTACCGCGACCGCTAACGGCGAGCGATCTTGTCAAGGCTACGATTGCAATGAAAGCGACTGACATACAGGACTGTGCGGGTGAGACATTTGAGTACACGACGTGCGGGGTGTACAACGCTTTGTATTTGGGGCCTGTGCTTGTCGTCGTTTTTGTTCTTGGTTCAATTGTGATGATAACTCGTTATTTAATGCACAGACATGAGGCGCACATCTCGATTCCGACGACAGCGAAAGGATGGAGCAAGTACATATGGAATGAAATTCAGAATTGTGGGAAGGAAAAAAGAGAAGCACACCTACACGGAGATGCGGGAAATGATCCCAACGTACAACCAAGTTTTGCACGTGTATCATCTCCTCTCGCGCAATTCGATATCCATCGGAACTGAAACAAACGCTCAGCACCAAGTCTGAATGCCCTTCGGCACCGTCTCCAACGGACTCAGCAAACCTTTCCTGATCATCATTTCCTCCATCTTTCGACCGCCGTCTCTTGCCCCGTCCCGATTTCTTCTTTTCTGCAATTTCACGCATTTCCGCAGCGGCTATTCTTTGGGCCTCACCGACCCGCTCGAGCATAAGTAGAACTGTAGCCTCTTCACAAGGATACGCCTCCAGTTTTTTGCCGATAAGTTCCTCCACTTCCCTGTAGTTATGAAGATCATATTGTGAAACGAGGTTTAGAGCTCTTCCAGCACGTCCTGCACGAGCTGTGCGACCTACTCGATGTACGTAGTCTTTCCCGTTGTTGGGAATATCAAAATTAATGACAAGATCCACTCGAGGAATATCCAGTCCTCTGCTTGCCACATCCGTCGCCAGCAGAATAGTTCGTTCACCCGCTTTGAATTTTGTGAGTGCTGAAAGCCGCTTTGGCTGAGACATGCCACCATGGATGCAAATAGCAGGAAAGCCGAGCGCACGTAGCATCAGTGCCAATCGCTGCGTATGACGCTGTGTATCAACGAAGACTATAGACGAGTTCCCAGCAAACTCGTTCAGCAAATAAGTCAAATAACAATCCTTGTGTTTCTCGGGGATGAAAAGATAGTGCTGAACAAGAGTGTCAACAGTGGCATATTTGTCCGATACCTCAACCTTAGCTGGGTCACGAAGAGAGGCCCTCTGCAGTTTCCGTACCTTGGACGTCATCGTTGCGGAAAACAAATGTGAGCGCCTTTCAAAAGGCAGAGCTTCGATAACTGCGTCCAGCTCTTTTTCAAAATCCATTGTCAAAATGCGGTCGGCTTCATCTAGCACAAGGTGCTTCACAGAGCGCAGTGAAAACCCTTTCGTATTCTCGAGATGGTCAATTAGTCGGCCAGGTGTGGCGACGATAATATGCGGACGTTTTGCAAGCGCAACAGCTTGAGCCATGCTGTCCACACCCCCTGCAATAGCGATACAACGTGCAGCAATACCATTCCCCAGGGCTTCAAACTGCTCTTTGATTTGGAAAACGAGCTCGCGAGTCGGCGCAATCACAAGCGCAAACGGACTAGGAACGGCACCGCTTGCACTTCCATTTGATTCATTCAGTAGTGCCTGCAGAATTGGAATAGCGAACGCTGCTGTCTTTCCAGAGCCTGTCTGGGCCAAACCAATAATATCTCGCCCCTCCAATGCTAGAGGTATTGCCTGTTCCTGGATAGCTGTAGGGCTTTTATACCCCATTTTTGAGCAAGCATCACAGAGTTCTTCGCATACCCCCAAGGACGCAAAAGTCACTTCCTTCTCTACATTATCGGCGATCTCCGAGCTGTCCCCTCTGGCGGCAGGTCCCGTCTTGTCAATGTCTTCAATGGCGTCTTCCGTCGTATTTTCTGGTGCCATGATTAACGCATGCGCTTGCTCCTCTGAAATCCCTCAGAGGAACAGACTTACGACGAGATGGCCCCAAGGTTTGGGATTTGGGGCAAAGACTTCAAGACCTGGCTCGCCAACTGCTCCGGACGACGACCATTTACAGGTGAACCAGTGGGAACACTCGAAGATCTAAGTATGATGCCCAATTTGCATATGATGTGCTAATCGCTTACATTGGATCTGTGATCCGAAACACTATTGTTGACGTGTACTCGTATGACCTCGCTGACCTCCGGCATCTCGATCGGACGGAATTTTCTCTGTTATCTCCCTGCCGAGTGATCCCCATTACGCCAACGCTTTCGTCCTTGGCGCCTATCTGCCTTGGCGCACGCCGCGATGCAAGTTCCTTTATTTGCACCCAGCGCAGCAGTTCTAGGGCAGAGTTTGTCTGCACGCTGGAATGTATGTCATGAACGGAATAGAGCTCCTCAAAGCAGAGTCTCGAACTCGCGAAGAAGCTTTGTGACAACACACATGACAGCAACTGGGAGTAGCAGACGGCAAGTCGCGAAAGAGGTCAAGGATATATATGGTCCGTTTTGGGAGTACGCGCAGGATGTGCTAAGAACCCGTATTCCCAATCTCGCGGATTACCCGATTCCTGAAGGCTATTTGCACAAGGAAGCTATGACCGGAAAAGGGAAAAGGCAAGCTCTCGTAACAACAGATTCGTACGCTTTTCAGTCGGAAAAGCTCCGTCAAATTCGCACAGCTCATGTTCAGGGCGGCTCGGCGTTGCAAGTGCTGAACTTCGTGATGTTCCCAGAAATGAACTATGATCTGCCCTTCTTTGGAGCTGATTTAGTGACGTTACCAGGTGGTCACCTGATTGCGATTGACATGCAGCCTTTGTTTCATGATGATGCATACAGGGCCAAGTACACTGAACCAGTTAAAGATATATTTGAGCGCAACAAGCGGAATCTGCCGTGGGGAGGTGATTTTCCTGAGGAAGCAGCAAAATTCTTCTCACCGAGTTTCATATGGTCTCGTCCTTCGGAAGATGAGGCGGTGGAAACTCACGTGTTTGCTGCTTTTAAAGACTACCTCCACAAGTACTTGGACCTAGTTGAGATGGCCGAGCCTGTAAAAGACCCTGTGAGACTGCAGAACATTAAGGAGAGTCAGTTGGCTTATTTACAGTACAGGGCAGAGAAGGATCCTGCACGCGGCATGTTTTTACGATTCTACGGTGAAGACTGGACAGAGGAGTACATTCATGGATTCCTGTTCGACCTGGAGCGCAAGATAGAGACAGGGGAGTACTCTCCTCCAGCTTAAATGTGCCCAACAGGAAAACCACTTATGGATCTCTAAAGCGCTAACTAATAGATAAATTAGCGCCCAAAAATGAACAGTTCTCAAGGCATTCGATTTCGCAAATGTTGATGTACCACATCCTAAGGATAGACGCAAGCGCAACTGGCTACGACACACAGGTACAAATCAAATAGTCTATTTATGCGATAGAAGCCTTATTCCTCAGCTGGAGCTTCATAGTCTTCAACCTCAATTGATCCGTCGTTGATCTGATCAATAATGTCATGGGGTGGTTGTCCGTCCACAGTGCAGCCCACAGATTGCGCGGTTCCGAGTACCTCCTTTACCGTTCCAGACATGTGCTTGGCGATCGAGCGCGCTCTGCACTGCTTTGCAATTTCGATAACAGCATCGAAGGAAATGTTGCCGTCATGAGGAACGTCTTTAACCTTCTTGCGGTCGCGCGGTGGCTCTTTAAGAGCGCGAATAATCATCGACGCCGCAGATGGTGTAACACTGACTGTCGCTTGTCTGTTCTGAACAGAAAGCTTGCACATCACCCGAAGTCCCTTCCAATCCTTAGTCGCCTTAGCGAGCTGGTCACCAATTTTCTTAGGGCTCTGTGATAACGAGCGGGAAAGCAAAGTCGCAGTAGATAACATGAACATGCGCTTTGTCAGACTTCTATGAAGCATGAAGTTGGGCAATAAAATGAGAACGCGAATAGGGAGCAACCTTGCGCGCTGGAAAACAGATACTTACCAGACCAAGCGGACCGATCTTCGGCGCAAGGGATGACACCGCGCCAACTTCTCCTCCCGTAGTACGGACATAAATGACCGTCACGGCACTCGGATCAATTTCGGCGGCATCTTGACAAAGAGTGTGGGAACTGGGGTTTCGATGCGCCGCGACAATACCCACAGCTTTCTCCAGGCGTAACCCCGGGCGTGCACGAAGCTTCTCGTAACTGGGAATATGTCCCCAAGAATTAGAGAAAAATAGAGAAATTTCCATCCTGAGTTATGCGATACAGAGCGGTGAAAAGCATAGCGAGGGCGCCGACGGCGACGCCCCTCTATCATACGCCCAACTGCTTTTTTTTTGCAAAATTCTGAGGTAGTAACTTAGGGTTTGAAAATCGGCGACGATCGGCGCTCGGCATATCATAACTGCAGAAGGTGGCTCTAATCATCGATGTTTCGGACGAAGCGCCCAAAGACAACTTGGAGTATCGGTTTGCTGAAAATCCCGGTCCTTCGTCTCCACGCGCTGTCCGAAAATGAAGTACCTCGGAGCGTACATGCTTGCAGTCCTTGGCGGAAATGCCGCGCCCAGCGCCGCCGATATCAAGAAGATTCTCGGGTCTGTCGGAGCCGAGGTTGAGGAGGATACACTCGCGCGCGTGATGGCTGAGTTATCCGGCAAGGACATCTTCGAAGTCATTGAACAAGGAAAGGAGAAGCTCGCGTCTGTGCCGTCCGGCGGCGGTGTTGCAGCTGCGGCCGGGACTGCCGCTGCTGCGGCCGAGCAAGCGCCCAAGGAGGAATCAGAGAAGGAAGAATCGGACGAAGAAGATATGGACATGGGCTTCGATCTTTTCGACTAATTTTTCCGTTTACTCATTGGCCTCAAGTTCAATCTCTAGCGCAGGTCTCGTATTTAGAATGGAGCGTAGAGCAATCCTGTCACTTTCTGGGCATTGTTTTTTCTTGAACTCTGTCTTTTGCTTCTTGGAAAGATGCAAAATGTACGCGGTTGCGGTGTCCATGTCAGACGTGGTGTCTTTTTGCGCTCATGCTACTAGAGGGATGGGGAGGACTGCTTCGAGATCGATCAATCATGTAAATTCTCTACGCATTCGGAAATCGTAGGTTTATTTGCCTTTCTGCTTGCCAAATTGTTTTATGTTCAGTTATCTCCCCCGGCGGCCGCGGGTGCATACAACTGTCTTCCTAGATGTGTTAATTTCAGAGCGCGGCCAAAGCTTCACCAGGCTCTTCATGAACGAAGTCATGCAGCATCTTACCCTTCGCGGGACTTCCCAGAATCTCATCCATTTCTGCCCTTGGCATCTGAATGAGCGTAGCGACATTGCGCACTTTCCTCATGACTGACACCAAATTCTTCCCGTCAATACCTGGAAGACTTCGTAGCAGGGCCTTCGGTCCAGCGTTGTACTCAGTCTCTACAGCTTTCACGGAGTCAACACCCAAACTAGCTACCAGCGTCTCGTCCGGCTCCTGTTCCTTCTGTTTCACAGTCAAGAATATCTCCACAGCATCCTGTGCACCTTTTGCCCAAAAGAGACGCAACGTTGGGAACTGCTGCAGGAGAAGGACCAACTTGCTGATTATGGAAGTCGCCATTAATTCTGACGGAATTCCTCCTCCAGTCACAGCAAGCGATAGAGGTTTGTCCGTTTCCAGTTCAATCAGCAAACACGGGTACCTATAATGTTGACAGAGCGCCTCAGCCTGGTTGAAAAGACGACCGGAACCAAAAGAACTGTGGAGATCGGGTACAGATTTGCGCTCAACTCCAATCCGGTTTGACAAAATGAAATCACCTACTTCAATGGTTAGTGGCACAATATTCACCTTCGCCTCGTGCAAAAGCATAGGTAACGTGCTTCGAAGTTCTCTTGTGTCCACAATGATCTTCCCTGGTACGCTCCTCTGGACCAATTCAAGTCTGCTGTCGCGGTTTGATGTTTCGACAAATTTTCCAGTATCGTTAATGGCAGGACAAAGTGAACCATCAAGAGCCTGTGACATGAAAAGATCCTCCTTTCGACGACCTTCTTGATTCACATGCAGCGCCATCGTCGCCCTCTCTTGAATGAGGCCTTTGAATCCTTCCTTCTCTCTAGCAACTCCATTACTGAATTTCTCCTCTTCGAGAATATCTCCATAAGACAAAATATACAATCTCACAGGGCAACCGTGATGCGTGCCTTGTACAGCTCAGTTTGTCGAACCAAGGATACGTCTGCGTCGTACAGTATCACGAAAGAAGGTCGAAATTCTTCCATGACGCGCCGTGCACGTCCTTGGATATCGACCCATTCCGCACACCACACCAATGTTTCAATTTCTGATGGATCGTCTCCCAAAATATCCGAAAAAGCCTCTTCACCAGCGCTTTCGAGTTCACCGCCTACAGCAGATATTTCAGCTCCAATGCCACAAAAAACGTTTTTGCCTTCGCGCCTCTTACGAGGCACTTTAGAAAACGAGGACGGAACAGGAGGTCTTCTTCTCGTGGTTATTGAATCCCCAGAAGAATTCGATTCGCCCTTCCCGATAAGTTGAGTCATTGTGAGTTGTTTGAAAGTACTTTGCTCAGGATTCGCCAAAACTTTAGCGTCTGCATCTGCCTGAGCTGCAATTCTGGGGAATACGGACTTGAAGTGCCGCTGCATGTAAGCGTCCATACCAATCGTCAGAACTGCTTGCAGCTCCTGTACCAATCTTTTTTCTCTTGCCAAAATAAGCACTCGCCCAACGTCTGCATCTGGTCCAGCCGCTTGCACATCCTCTCGAATTTCCCCCAACACAGATAATACGGCCTTCCACTTCGGGCATGGTTCCAAAGTTGGCACAATTACAACCTTTCCTTTCTTTTTCTCCGCTGTTTCTTCGGCAACTTTAACCTTGATCTCTTTCGCCTTGTTCAATTCCTCAACACTTACGGGGTCATCAACAATATGTTCTGGGCTCGGTGATTTCGAAGCCCGGTTGTCTAGTGTCTTCTTCACCCAGACACGGGAACGCGCAATTAGCAATGCTTTCTGGGATTCTCGCCGTAACAACCAATTGCTACCTCTCGGAGATGTATGCCGCAAAGTAACAACTTTTTGATAAAACTGCACTGCATTCAATTCAAGAACATCCGAAAGTAGTCCGCGCAGCGAACTTAGATCTGCAATTAGTCCCTTCAATTTCCAGCCAACTCTGTCTTCAGCGCATTCCACCTGCTTTCTCACAACCTCGTCAAACCATGGCACCAGCATAGTTCCACGTCCTGGTACATCGCGATAAACATCGGAAACATCAATCATTTTAGTGCTTGCGCGCAATTCTTCAAGAATGAGCTTGGCGATATCTCTCAGCGCCTGCATTAGAGCAGCCATCTTCTGCGACAAGTCCACACTGAGGTCCACAAGATCAGGGACATGGCCTCGCAAGCTGCTTTTGACGGACTTGTGGAACCTGGGCCAGAGGCAAAGGCGTGAAAGGTAGAGCATGCGCATAACTTTCTCGCAGTTGTGAAACCCCCTCGCAAGCGCCTGCGGGTTCTCCGAGAACGCCTTAATGAACCCGCTTTGGTTGCGCATGCGGAACAATTTGACCGCGAAGTGGTCATTGCTTCCCTCGCGGACATTGTCCGCTGCGAAGACAACCAGACCGTCGATGAGATGTGCTGGAATAGCTTGATGCAGAAAGTCATGCACGAGAACATTTGCCGTCACGACGATGAAGCCACCAACCTGGTACACCTCTTTGCGGTCCTTGACAGAGTAGTCCGCATTTACAAATCGCGGTAGGAGTAGGGCCGGATGCTTCTGTTCTGCTCCAGACAGGGAATCCACAATCGCTGGCCACAGCACTTCCACTGCGAAGAGACGTGTTATGTGTATCCCGACGATCAATTTCCCGGGCCTCACGTTCTTCGCGACAAAATTTGCGAGTGCTTGCGTCATGCCCAGACCGCGGCCGAGCACGATGAGAGAATTGTCGCGGTCCACATCACGCTGCACCTCCTCGTAAAAGGGCAAGGGTACATGCATGATGAGGAAGCACTATGTGAAGGCCAAGAATAAGATGTGGGGGAATGCATTGAAGAGGACTTGAACAGCTCAGCCTCTTCAGGTGTAATAGAAATGAAGAGGACGCACGGCGGTCGAGACGATTCTCATGTGAAACGCCTCATGACAAGAAATTGCGTATGACAGCACAGCAAGGCAACCAATTGTAATGCACTCAATCTGAGCTAATTTTGAATCTCGAAATTGAGCCTTTCCGACATCTACGCGGCATTGAATTCCTGGTAAATCGCGGCAGGATGCGTTCTCCTCTCGAGAAACAAGATGGGATTCGTTTATACGCTGACATAAAATTACGGTCGGTACGGAACAAACTCCTGGCCCTTTTTTATGTTTTCTGATACTCTTGAAGTCGAGGTGAGGCGCGAGCTGTCCAAACACAACTTCCGCTTTTGACGGAGTTCCCCCGTGCACCTATGGTTTCCCAAGAAATTGAAGCATCGAGGCGAACCGTCCGTAAATATCAGAATACTGCAGTTAACATAGCGGAATTAGGAAACATATTCGTAGCTGGTGCACCTGAAATACGACGCTCGATAAGGGCCTGAATAGACAATAAACTGTTACTCAGTCCAGCAACAACAGCATCAGGACGAATCAGCGGATTTTCGTTTCTTCCCCTTCCAATTTTCCACAATTGGCTTCTTTCGCAATTCCGAAAGCCATTTCGAGCGCACAAATGGAGTCAGCGATGATGCTTCTTTCATAGAGCTCGGTTGCTCCTGTACATTTGTTTCGTTTCTCCAACCGTATTTTGCCGCACGAAGCTAGCAGAATGTCGCTGCAGTTCAGCACTTCCTCCAGCCCCACGTCTCACTTTGTACCCCTCAATAGCCCCCGCATCCGATTTAGAGACCCACAGTACACCACTGCTGTCAAAGCACGCTCCAGAAATCACCGCATTGTGATCTTCCCCCCGAAACTCGCAAGCAACAGAAAGCACATCATCGCTTGCCGAAAAATACATGATGTATAACTGCGGTTTTTCGTGAAGGAGGACAGCGAAAAGGTTATTTTCGCTTGGGCACACGTCGACCGAGGTAACAATTAAATCAGATTGCCTATCATCCCCGGAGAAGTGAAACACGGTTGCCTTCCCACTGTTTACATCCCAGAGTCGTAGTGTACCGTCCCCGCCACCGGAGAGTATTTTGTACTTGGACACCCAGGAGACACAAGTCACCAAGGCCGAGTGTCCAAGCAAAAAGTTTTCAATGACAAATGCACCTGGAAAGCGGGAGATTCGAATCCTGTTGTCCCGATCCGACGTCGCTATGTATCCATGTCCAATGCATAGATCCGTTAGCAAAGAGAAATGACCAAGCAGCAGGTGCTTCCCCTGGACCTGTTCTGCTTTCAAGTCGCAGTCGCCTTCCACCGGGAGGCGATACACATCCCCGATCGTATCCGCAACAACAACACAACATGGAGTTCGGGCGAAGCTGATAGCAGCTAGGCGTTTGGGCAGTTCACTGGTACATTTAAATGCATTAAGAAAGAGAAAGAAGCCATTAAGGTTAGACAAGGGTCATTCAACACATAAACGCAAATTGCTTTGAAGAGTGGGGCCTGCCTCAGACTTTGAAGTATCGCCAGCAACAGATGCAGAAAAATCTGCTCCGGGTATGTCTGAGACTCTATTCGAAAAAGTTCAATCATTGGCAAACGGCACTGTATTCAAAAATACTTACTGCTTCGCAACTTGTGTCCACGTCAACTCTGCCGCGTCCTGATTCAAACGAAGGACAATAACAGATTTCGATAGCAGTATTGTCCCAACGAACAAATCTCGAGAGACAGTATCGTAGAGTACTGCAGCAGATATAACCCCAGAGATGTTTGTCACGGATCCGCAGATTGCAAGATTCCCGTCATATGAGGACACGACAATCCCTGGACCGCCAGCTGCAAGGACTACACGTGAGTTCGGTGTTGCCTGCATCTGCCAAGCACAGGCAGTGAAGATAAATTTCGAACAGGCACCCTTAATTTATACCCCCAATTGAGCGAGTACTGTAGATAAAGTTATGACAAAACGAGCTCCTTAACTCGGCGGCGGCGATGATTGAATTTCGCTTAAAAAAAAGTAAATTATATCTTTATTTATAAACGGGTTAACACACCCAATAAATGGGTGTGTGGATCTTGATAAACGGCTACTGAAGGGTAGAGAAAAGAACTGCGATAGCCTGGCGTGCTTCTGCGAATGTTGTGGTGTTTCTCTCGCACTCCTCGAGTAGAGCGGGGATGAGGTGCAGTGGGTTCACGGAACAACCGCATTGAAAGTGCATGATTCTTGCTGTTCAAGATGAAATATATGTATTGGCTACGAGATAAATAGAACAACCGAAACTTCAACGGACTCTTCCAAAATCAGCGCGAACTCTCCCCGGTGAACCTAACCAGTCGATGACTGGCGAGTTGAAAACAACTCGCTCTTCAAAAAACATGAAGACAACCAGCCTACTTCTTAGAAAAATTGTTCTGCTTTAAAAAAAAAGAAAACCAAACCCTGAAACCATGATTCGCAACAATTAGAGCTCTCTAGTCCTTAAAAAAATTCTTACTTCCATTTGGAATCCATCAGTTCTTCCATTGAGAAGCCATCAGTTCGCCGAGGTCCACGACACGTTGGGAGTATCCCCATTCATTATCGTACCACGCAACAACCTTAACAAGGTCATCGCCCATGACCATGGTGAGGGACGAGTCAATAATAGTAGACTCGTCAGTTCCCCTATAATCGCTTGATACAAGCGGCTCATCCGAGTATTTCAAAATTCCCTTCATCCGTCCTTGAGACGCTTTAAGAAGGGCACCGTTAACCTCCTCCTTAAACGTTTTCTTCCCGACCTGCATCACGACGTCACAAACCGACACATTCGGGGTCGGGACACGGAGCGCGATACCGTTCAATTTTCCAGCGAGCGACGGAACGACAAGAGCGACAGCCTTCGCAGCACCGGTGGTGGTCGGCACAATATTGAGAGCCGCAGAACGCGCACGACGGAGATCACGATGACCGGCATCGAGAAGGCGCTGGTCGCCGGTGTAGGAATGGGTAGTGGTCATCATGCCGCGAACGACGCCAAACTCTTCATCCATGACCTTCATGAAGGGGGCCATGCAGTTGGTGGTGCACGAGGCGTTAGACACAATGTCATACTTGTCATGCGAGTAGAGATCGTCATTGACACCAATGACAAAGGTTCCAACACCCTCTCCTTTGCCGGGGGCTGTGATAAGAACCTTCTTGGCGCCAGCCTGGATATGCTTGCCGGCGCCTTCCGCGGTGACGAACACACCGGTGGCTTCGACGACGATATCGATGTCCAGCTCCTTCCATGGGAGCTGAAGCGGGTCACGGTTAGATACAACCTTGATGGTCTTGCCATCGATGGTGAGAGAATTCTCGACCGGGGGTGCGTCCTTCTCGAAGGTGCGAGGATGGAATCATATTTGAGGAGATGGGCGGCGGTCTTCACGCCAGACGTATCGTTGATGCACACGACGTCCATGTTACTATCAGCGCGGTTCGCCCAGCATCGGATGAAGTTACGTCCGATGCGACCGAAACCGTTGATTGCGACCTTCACCTTCATCGACGGGCCCGTAGATGAGGTGCGCGCGCCCATAGTGTTCACGGCGTTGAAGAACGCGTCGTTGGCATCAGACATACCGCCAAAGGCAGAGCCCTGCGCAGAAACCTGGAGCCGCGCCTCACCGTTGACCTTCTTCATCCCAGCGTATTGGGCGAAGCTCGCGCGACTCTGTGCGTCAACATAGTGGAAATGTAACATCACGACAGGCATGTTAGGGATACGTTTCGCAAAGGCAATTGTGGAGGGGGGGCAAAGAGACATAGTCGCAAACGATCGATGACGAAACGCGCAGTTACTTCGTAGGGCAAATAGCAACTTACGGCGCATCTTGAGGTGCTGGTGCTGACCGAGAAGGCGGTCCCGACGGGGGCGACGAAAGCCATTGCTGCGAATTAGTTAAGCGGATACCTTGGCGGTGTAGGCAAGCGTGCGCGCAGATGATTGACGTTCGGCAAGAATACCGGTTAGAACACGCAGGGGAAGGAAGTGTACAGTATAAGTACGGCGATGGGGTTTTCGGAGATTACGGGATCGATGGTTGGAAAAGCAGGGAATCCAATTCGTTTTGGACCGTTGAACGAGATTGGGGGACGTACATAGAGCAAAAAAAATTTCAATTATTTTTGATTCCGTGATCTCCCTCCCTCGCCCAATTTGGACCACAAACCAAAACCCCTGAAAAAAGCCAATATTTGCGCTTCACCTCCCGGAACTTCGTGGGGGGCCTCTGCGCAATCTGCGAAAAACAACGCGAGATCATAATCTTGCCGGTTCAGTCGAAACCGCAGAAGTATAAAACTCAACTCTCTCATCTCATGTTCTCATAAATTAACGGTTCCATTTGTGTATTACCTGAGCGTCCATTGTCTTGACCGTCAATCTCTCTCCAAGACATTGATTTGAGGACTTAACTACCAAAGTACCAAGGTGCTCGTGACAAACACTGCTGGATTCGCTATGCCGCGGCCAGGGAAGGTGGACAACGGTACTGTGCAATAAATTAACACAGTTTTTACATAGAAGATTCATGTCTTTGCTACACGAGCCCGTTGCTTCATTCAATACCTCTAGAGTTCAAATAGTTGATTTGTTCGCAAATGCTGCTTATAACAGTTTTTAATGTACAGATTTGCCTCCGTCTCCCTCTGCCTATCTCTCTCTCTATCTCGCCCGTACGCGCGCGCGTGCTCTCTCTCTCTCTCTTTCTCTCTATCGACTATTAGAATGCGTAAGACGGACGGCAGTCATCGGGCTCTGCTACGGCTTTTGCAGAAAGTGCCATGCTCACGCTTCTATGCTCAATATATTGCTGGAGCAGCTCACGTGAAAACTCCGACCATGTTTACACTACCCTTCGTAGCCTCAAAATGTCGCTTCACTTCCAGTCATAATATTCACTTCTTGCCAAAAAATCCAGTTACAGTCACCTGTTTGCTCCTTCCCTTCGTCCCTGTATTTTGAAGAACACCGCTGCCTGTTCGCACCCCACCGGAATGTCTCATTGATGAAGTCCGCTTTTCGCCGAAGCTTGATAACCCCCTTCCGGATTTCGGTACGATTTTCCCGTTCGAACCAACTGCCACGATGGGTGAAGGTTTTTGATTCGGGGTTTGTCTCACTCTTCCGGCGACCGTGGCAGACGGCCGCTGAAGGGCGGCTCTTTTCGGCACAAATTCTGTCAGTCCAGCAGATCCCGCGCTTCGTTTCTTAAGGTGTCGTGAGTTTTGTATCGCCCTCGGGCGTGCAGGCCAATTCGACTCTTCGTGGTGTTCTCAGTGGATCCGGATTGAAAGTAGAGATTAGAGAAATTTCTGTACCATTGTCCTTTGACCCAAGTGCCTCAATTCTATCTTTGGGTGCCGTTTTCGCGCGACCACGCTTTTTGCATGACGCCTGTCGCTCATATTCTTGTTCCGCAGCGGCGACAACATCAACGTCGTCATCTTCATCATCTGAGTTTTTGCTCGGAGTTAAGTCTGAATCACTGTTGCCAGTGTCATCCCCACAATTTTGAGGCTTTTTGCTCTCCATTTCTTTCAGCCGATGTTTGAGGCTTGCAATCTCTTTGTACTTGTCAAAGACTTTCTTGTTTGCTCGTTTCTCCGCCTTTTGTTCAATCAGATCATCCATCTTCTTCGACTTCAAGGCCAGTGCTTCTCGCTCTGCTTCCAACGCATCTTGCCTCCGCTGCAACTCAAGGTTCTTTGACTCGATGTTTTTTCGCTCAAAATCAAGTTTTGCCCTCACCTCGTTTATGTTAGCTGCTTGTCGCTTCTGCTCATTCATTTCTTCCTTCAACTCTTCTCTGATCTTTTCCGCATCAATTCTCTTCCGCTTAACATCAATTCTATCGGAATCAATCTTTGCAAGCACACGATCATGTTGTTCCCTCAATTCCTTTTCCACTTGCTCGAATTTTTGTTTGTTTTCCTCCATGGCATCCAAGAGCTTATTCTTCAGATCTTTTACAGCTTCCGTACCATTTAAAAGCTTCCTCATTTCTGAGAGCGCCATCGTAATATCAGTGTCCACCGCGCTTCCATTACCTCCGCAGGCACACTTCCCTTGTTTAGTTGTGCTCTCTGCCCCGCCGCCAACATCTCCAGTCAAATCAATAATTTCTTCCTCCGCCGCCACCGGATCAATCTCCACAACTTCTGGGTCCGTCTTCCGTCCTTGTGTATTCTCCGGAATTCCATTCATGACCCTCCGCAACTCAGCGGGGTGCATAGAACTGCGACAGAGCGGACACGCCGGACGCGACTTGTCCTTAATCGCCTTCATGATGCATTCGTCGTGGAACATATGGCCGCAAGCCGTGATAACCGACGACGGCTTTGTAAGAGTATCAAAGCAAATAGGACAATCTGGGTCCTGCTGAAGCCCATCGCCCGAGTCAACACCCACGCGGGTCGCGGCACGTTCGGCCGCACGGCGCTGTTGATATACCCCCAATTTCAGTTGAAGAGCACGGATTTCGCTCGCCAATGCAGACACAGCATCGGTTGCAGGCGTGTGAGAATGCGATGTCGGTATCACGCGCTTACTGCGGCTGTGCGACGACGCCATGACTGCCCTCGAATCCCGTATACGGTCAACGCGGTGGGTCGGCCGGGTGTACACAGGAACGTGAATTGAGGTTCCACCACCAAGGTCCCAGACCTCATAACCCGCCCCGTGCGCCGGCATAGGCAGTCTTGCCCTCTCGTTTTGTTGGACGTTGGTCGTTGAAGAAGGCCCTGACATCAGGCGTGGAAGGGTGGGTGGCAGAGTCTGCCCATGCAAACGGTTTGAGCCGTTACCGGAAGGTACGTTTCGCGCCAAATTCTCCGCTCGCAGATCAAATCTGTCGTTTATGTCCAGCTGTAAGATACTACAGAATTCTAGGTATCTTACAGTGCTCTGAATTACAGCAAGGAGGTTAGCTGGGCTCAAATCTGCACCCTGAAATGTGACCTCACGTTGTTGCATCCTCCGTCGCTATATCCTTGGACGATGACCAGAGCGCCTCCCAACCGCAACAGTCTTATCTGAGTGCCTTTGCGTGACTGCGCTTCTGGCGTGGGCAGGGACGCACTTCATCGACAACTTAAAGAGTAGTCTGCACTTGCGAACGAATCTCGCACCAGCATTCGTTTCGGAGCAAGGCAGGACAAATTTCCTCGTGCGCACTCGGCGATGCTGTGTTTCGTTCACGCCGGTTTGGGTGCGTCCCAGCTAACGCCGGCACCAGCTCGATCGGTTGGCTCACGAGGTGAATTCGGAGGGCGCGCGCTGCAAGCCCGTCGTGTGCGTTGTACGCGGCCTCGGATAGCACGCACAGCGCCAAGATGCGAGGAGTTTAATTACAATATCTACCAGGACGACGAAGACCGTTCTCGGCGGACGGTGGCTCCCGGTGAACGTGCAGTAACTCTGCAAAAGCCGCTTGGCCTTGTTCTTGAGGAGGGTCAGGACGGCATGGTGTTTGTGGCGCAGATTGATGCCGACGGCAATGCAGCGGACTCAGGGGAGGTGTCGGAAGGGGACGTTGTTGTCGCCGTATCCGCAACTTTCGGCGAGGAGGTCTGGTCAACGCGCGGCGTAGGGCTTGACCGAGTGCTCAAGTCGATCCGAATTCGCGCCGGTGATTTCGTGACCCTTGTTTTGGAATCGCCGGAGAAACTTGGTGAGCGCATGTCTTACTCGGCAAAGGTCGCGGCTAATCGGCGGCAGGACGCGCGCGAGAAATTTGGAGAGCGCGAGGTCCTGGACCCTGTTTCGTGGCAGAGTGTATCAAAGAGCAGCGGTGCGCTGTATGAAGACGATATCGATCCCCAGCAAGCTGCTATTGAAGAGGAACTCAAGCGGAAGCTGAAAAGTGAGATTGTGGCTCCGTACAAGCAAAACTGGATTTTGTGGATTAGTGGCGGAATTTTTGTACTGGTTATTCTGGCCACTGTTCTTGGAATTCAGTGATATTTGTTCTGTGGTTAATGCATCTTTCTATTTTTCTTTGTAGATGTTGAGAGGCACCATTTTCATGAGAAATTCTTCTCGTGAGACAGAGTTTAACAGTTCTTCCAGTTGGATATAACTATCGTTGTAACGCCTGACTACGTTTGGCAATAAACACACAATTGCAGAATTGCAGTCAACTCCAGGGAATGATCGAGAGAGCTGCTGACTTCTACATTTCAGAGAAGAAATTGTAATGCGGCATCATTTTGCACTCCAACCCTACAAATTTTGGGCGGAATAGGGCCTAGCAGTCGCATAGCGGTCGCCGACCCCAAAGGGAAATGGTACATTATCGGAATAGGAAAAAAGGTATATAATAATGATTATTCTTTGTGGGGTCTCCAGGAAAACAATGAGGCCTAGTCCGATAACCCATACGCTCGGTCAGCGCAAGAGCTATGACCCTGTGACGAGACTGGCTTATATCAAGTTCAGCGTCTTAACATACCAGCCATAATGTTCAAATGTACTATGCGTCATGATATTGTACTAGTGCGAGTCCACTTTGAAGAGCGACTTACATGGCCGTGCCGAAGATCATGTAAACGGAAACGGTATGCAGTTGTCGTCGATGCCAGTCGTTCCCATGGAATCTGCAAATGGCCTTATGAGTTCGCATTTGACACAGGTTCCGCAGGAGGTGCAGGTGCTTCTCCGTTTTGAGCGAATGGTGGGGGTACATGCTCCTTCATGGTTCTCGCAAATTGCCAGTAATATCCTTGCTGCTGATGCAGCATGAGGGTATAGTCACCTCGCTTAATCGCCTCTCTGAAAGCATCTTCGCGCAACATTCGAAGGAAATACAAGGCGTGCGGGAACACGATGAATCGAACATACTCTGGAGATCTCCAGTACTGGAGATACTCAATGTAATCAAGAAATTCGGGCTTATCCAAGTACTCGTTCTGCGCAAGGACTGCCGACACGGTAAGAAATATGAAGATGAAAGAGCCAGACGAATTAGCAACCTTCGCGCGATAACGATGACAACTTCCAATTCCCATTAAGGGCTGCGAACTTACAATTCAGATAGCTTGGACTAGCCAGGCACTGCACGAACTCAAGCTCGACCTCAAACTGCTCTTGGTTCACGTCAATTCGAGCCTCTTCACTCGTTTTCTCAGCAATTACATTTCCATCCGTGACATCCATCGTTCACCGGGACCGGTTTTGTATCGGTATGTCTTCTTGATGGTTCTCAGATAGCCCGATATGTAATTAGAGGTATGACTTTTGGTGTAACTTCTTTGGTGGTGTATTAATTGCACCGGCCAAGATTCTCCGGTTTTTTTTTCTTAATTTTTAGCCCTCGGTTTGTCGCAATTTGCACAATTGCGCAATCGCAGACCGCATGCACTGAAGGTTTCCGCGCCGATATGCATCGGTCATTCTGGAAAGTCTGAGAGCTGAACCCTCGCACAGCAATGTCGTCGCTTCTTCTTGCTCGGCGCATCCGCTTCAATAGCGGAGCCCTCGCCCGAGCACGCCGCACGCTTTCCACAGATACTGTGACTGTGACGATCAACGGGAAAGCATCAAATGTACCTGCTGGGGCGACAATCATTCAGGCGTGCGAAACAGCAGGTGTTGAGGTGCCGCGGTTCTGCTATCATGAGCGCTTGTCAATTGCGGGAAATTGCCGTATGTGCTTGGTGGAGGTGGAGCGGAGCCCGAAATTAGTCGCCTCATGCGCTATGCCTGTGATGCCGGATATGGTAATCAAGACCGACACGGAGAAGGTGAAGAAGGCGCGCGAAGGTGTCCTTGAATTTTTGCTTCTCAATCATCCGCTCGATTGTCCTATTTGCGATCAGGGCGGCGAGTGTGACCTCCAGGATCAAGCGATGGTTTTCGGTTCCGACCGAGGCCGCTTCTATGAATCAAAGCGCTCAGTCGAAGACAAGTACTGCGGTCCGCTGGTTAAAACCATTATGACGCGATGCATCCACTGCACGCGCTGCGTCCGCTTCGGTACCGAGGTGGCCGGTGTCGAACAGCTTGGAACAACCGGACGTGGCAGGGATACCGAGATTGGCACATATATTGAAAAGATGCTCGATTCGGAGCTTTCAGGTAATGTCATTGACCTTTGCCCTGTTGGGGCGTTTACGGAAAAGACGTACAACTTTTCAAGTGCCGAATCCGTGGGGATGGCTGACGTTGTGTCCAGTGACACGCAGTCTCATGCTTCACATTCTGGCTGTGCTTGTGCTGCCGGTGCGGAGAAACGAAATGTCCATAATCCACCATGGATGAGTAGTGCAAAGAATAATCCTTCTCAAACTGCTACTTTGTCGTCTTTGTAGTTAGAAGTAAAGGGCATGACTCTAGTCCTCGTTTTTGAAGCACGGTTTTTGCTGCCTTTCCGTTCGAAACGTGCCTTGCTTCGTTATTTTTCGTATTCAGGAGCATAAGACGTGGAGTATATGTAGATAGATAGTGGCGTACCAAAGGTAAGCTGTTTTCAGTTTTTAAGTTAAAGTGCCTAGTTAATCTTCCTGATGGCTCTGAAGCCGTCTCCTTAACTGTTCATACTGTCGATTCTCCTCTTCAGATAGAGATGGTAAGATATTCTTTGCGGCACAGACGAAGTCTTCTTGCGATACTTGAACGCTGCGTGGCACGGGAGTCGTTCCCAAAGCCTCGTTCTCTAACTTGTGGAACTGCTTGAGGGAAACGTTTGGCCAACTCTCTAGGGCAACATCAATACTTTCCCAGGCAGCGGCGAGCCGTCGCTCCGCCCGCAAAAAGTCTACTGCGCTACTACTCGCAGTTGTCTCCGTCTCTTCCTCCAATGCAACTGTTACTCTCTTCACAGAACGCAACCATGCATCTGCAGAGAGCGCATAAAGGTCTGCGCCACTCAATGCCGGAGGTGGAGGAGCGTAGTTAAGAATTTCGCCAAAGTCTACAGGACCATCAAAAGCAAATTTCCGAGTCTGAGCTCTCAGGACAACTTCTTGTGCTTCCCTGGTCTCAGCCATGGGTACGTACACGAGCTTGTCGAAGCGGCCAGGGCGAAGCAAGCTTGCATCGACAAGGTCTGGGCGGTTGCTGGCACCAATAACGAAAATGTCTCCACGCTGATTCACAGCGTCCAACTCAGCCATCATCTGACTCACAACCCGGTCTGATACTCCACCGGAATCGGACCCTCGCCCTCGCGCTGGCGCCAAGGCGTCAAGCTCATCGAAGAATACTACGCATGGTGCCGCCGCAACCGCATTTGCGAACACCTTACGAACGTTGTGTTCACTTTCCCCGACATACATGTCAAGTAGCTCAGGTCCTTTCACTGACATAAAACTGCAACTTGCTTCGCCGGCGACTGCGCGCGCGAGCAGCGTTTTTCCGGTCCCTGGTGGTCCATACAAGAGAATACCGGTTCGGCCCATGGTTTTTAGATTCTTGTAGTCATTTCGACCTTCGGAAGACTTCACATCGTCTTCGGATTGATTCGCACTCCCGCGAAGACTGAGTAACTCGCTTATCTGCCTCTTCGCATCTTCCAAACCGCCAATATCCTCCCACATGATTTTCCTCGAATCTATGGATACCTGCCCTTTCCCAAACAACTTGATTGCCTTTTGAACTCCTACCATTCCTCGGTCAACATACACCTTTGCCAAACCATCGATTTCATTACGGCTGAAACCAACACTCATTCTCGTCAATGATTCAATGGTTTTCTCTAGATCTTCCGCAGAGCTTGACGTCATTTTCGATACACTGCTTTCGTCTTCTTCAGTCGAAAACTTTTCGTTCTGGGTATCTAGCCTAGAGAAGGACAGAACATCACGGATGATAGAAGACCTCTCGCTTACATCCGCTGGCTCCACGCGAATTTGGTGACCGATGCTGCGGACTAACTTTTCATCAAGATCTCTAACATCAGAGCACATCAATACGACTCGCACCGAGCACTTCTCCACACTTTGACATCCACGTCGGAAGCGGATATACGACTCTGCCGTTTCCGTGTATGTAGCTCTAATGAGCAAATCCGAAATTGCACCATCAACGCCGCTAAATCCATCGCATATGAGAATACCTTCTGGTGATTCAGCAACTGTTACATTGGCAATAGCTTCCATAGCCTCATTGACAGAACAGCGTCCATCAATGGTCAACACAGAGCGACCGATATCAACAGAGGCAAGAACGTCCCGTACATCGTTACGAAATCCCTGAAGCGCAACCATCCCATTTCCAAGCTCTAAAGAAAACTCGAGGTGTTTCGAGGACACAGACACTGTCCTACGAACCTGACGTCCCCAAAACAATTTTGCCCATTCCCTCATGTGTTTCGTCACTTTTCCTTTCGAACGTGGTCCAGTTACTCGAAGGGCAACCGCTGTTTCGCTCGTCACGGGGCCATTCCCATCCACTATTTCAATTGCAATCCAAAATTGCAGAGACACGGCAATAACATCTCCTGAACAGACAGTCCGATGAAGCAGAACTCGTTTTGACATGTCTGCATAATCCAGTGCGTCGTCAGAGAGAAAGTCAATTGGAGCAATTACACTCGCAACAACTTCCAACGCAGACTGATTTCGCGCCGCGACGTCCAGCATGGGTTCGTTTCGGCAAAGCCGTACTTTAGCATTTGGAGCATCCGGCTTTACCGCTACGGCATGAAGCATTGGGGATAGCATCGCGACATCAGGAACTACATCAGGGTCTCCCGTTAGCGTTTCAGATGCGTAAACTCTGCAGACCCGCCCATTTACTGTCGCCATCATGTCATGTCGCAGCGATGCAGATATAGTGCGGCGGAGGGGACAACTGCAATCATGTCGTTCAAGTGCAACTCTGGCAGGAGACGGAGCGATACAGATGGAAGCCTCAAGGGACTGAGAAGTACGCCAGCTCTGTACCCAACATGTTCTGAACCACGCGGCAGTACCAGAAATGGAGAGAGAAGACAGCTCCTTTCATCAATACTAGCATCTTCTTCTGCCGATTCCATTTTTCTTTTTCCTTCTTTATCAAAGGAAGTGATGTCGCACCCACAATTGCATCAGAGTGACCCTGGCCGTGACATGAACATCGACGAGAAAATGTGATACGGTATGACAAGTTCGACTGGCTGTTGACATCTAACCAGGTGCCGTATTTTCGACGGCTTGAATTCATCAAAAACCAGGCCGACAGGTGAACAGCAGACAACGTCTATTTCAATAGACGTTGTCTGCTGTTAAAAAGAACATAGGCAATATTATTGTCCATGTTCTTTTAATACTTAATTCTGATCCGCTCCACTGGCAATTCCATAACAAATGCTCGACATTCTGTGCGGAAATGCTCAAGATATCTTCCTGCTAGTAGACCGTTGATTCTCTCTTGTGTGCTACCTTCTCTCACACCTCTTTCAAACGAGTGGAACAAGTTAGTCCCAGTGGCTGCAGTCACATCTTTCGACTTTCGCATGACGTAAAAGATCCGCAGTGCTACATCTGGCCTACCGCCTCCACATACCCGAAACAGTGCCTCATATGCCTGGACATGTTTTACAGCATTCAGGCAGTTTACAGGAGATGTGGAACGGAGTTTCGCCAGAACTGAAGAGCATCTGTGACTCGATCGCCAAACGACGAGATTGCTGCATTCACCATAGCTGGTCTCCACTTAACATCATCTCAATTGCGTCTTCTAGAAGCTTTTCCGCAATTCGTGGGCGTGTTGGGATACATCTCGAACACGCGGATAATGCCGCTACATACGTATATGTATCGAGCTTTGCGGACAGTCCACGAAGTTGCTCAATCACTTGTATCACAATATCCACTTCACCTTTACGGCTGAGAACTGAGAGAATCGAATTCATAGTGTACATGTCCGCAGATACGCCATGTTCTTGCATTTCCAGAAGAACTTGAGCCGCTGCATGGGCATCTCCCACCTGTGCAAAAGCAGAAATTAACGCATTGTACAGCTAAAGACGTGAACCATATGTCAGAATTTCGCAGTGTCTGATCTACCTTGCACGTATGCAAAATACCTTTCCAACTTACAATCAAATCAGGCGACGGCCTGCTTGGATTTCGCAAATCAAACCAAAACTCGAGAACAGCGTTCTTCACAAGATCTGCGACCTCACTGGTTTCGGCTTCTGTCCGAGTAAGCAATCTAAGTACGCCTGTCCATGTTCTCAAATCTGGCTCAACTTTTTGCCTTTGCATGCTCTTCAATACAGCCTTGACAAAACGAACAGAGCCCTTCACCATTCTATCTTTCGCGGTTCCTTCAGGCTCCGCAAGACCTATCAAATATCGCGCATCATCCATCGCAATTTTGAGTAACGCATTATACGATGCTGCATCTGGTTTAGCGTATTTTCCGCGTACTAGCCCAGCGAACAACAACAGAGCTTGCAATACATTCCCCTTCATCGCCGACATACAGGTGTTGTAGGAAATGATATCCGGTTTCGGCACGCTTTTCGCAATTCCACCGCGTTCTTCCATAACACGCAGAACTTCGCTCATACATCTCCTCGCGCCAAGTTTCCCAAACGCTGCCAACACCATATTCCAAGACCTGACATCTGCGCGCGGTTCCCCGCCGTCCGCAAACCATTTCACCATTTCTTGCAATGCAAGCGTTGCTGAGGCATGCGACGTTCTTTTGCTCGCGAACCACGAAACACAAGCGGCAGTTGCCACTCGCAGAGTTGCGTTTGTGGGTGTGAGATTCAATGCGCGCATCGAAGCAAGCGCCTCAAAGCATCGCCGGAAGTCACGACCGCGCGCCAGCCCCATCGCCATCGCTGTGTAGTTCACAGCGTTCAGTGCGACATTCGACTTGCGCGCTGCGCGCACTGTGGCGTCAAGCGCTGACAAATCTCCTGCACGCGCGCTTCTAGAAATAGCTTCTGAAATTTCGCGCGGACCGGCATGAGAATGCTTCCTCCGGGGCGGTATACGGGCCATCATGGACCACCGCCGGCATGTGCGTGACAAATGGAACGAGCGCGTCGCAGAGGATGGCACCAACAGGCTACCTCCGACTTGAAACGCGGTTGCCCCATACAGGCATTTGGTTTCATGCTAACTGGGCGCCATAGCCGGTGCTCCAACCAGGCTAAGAGGTTCATCTGCATTGCTACATGCATCTCCATCACGGACATTTGATGGACGTTGTACACGTGTGCGTTGGGACAGCGTTCGGTGACCCAGTTTCTCAAAAGCTTGGGTCTGTTTCGTCTACAGTACAGCATCGCGAACGTCATCGACGACAACGAAAGGCTTGCGTCGGCATCAACTGGTGTTGAATGAAAAGCTGATTGAGGAGTTCTTGACGGAAAACCGTCGCGATGAATCGGTATTTGGAGCCTGCACCGAAGCGAGAAGTGTCGGAGAGCGCGTTTGAGTTAATTCTGGGACAAGCTGTGGATTATTTTCTGCACGGGCACGGAGGGCGAGCGTTCCGACCAGCCGAGGAGACAAAGTTGGGCATGGACGCGAGCGATCGCGCAACGGCACTAAGTGCGACGCGTCGCCGGTTAGAGGCGCTGGGACAGGATGTGGGAATGCGCCTTGTGGAGCGCTACGTGATGGAACGAGATCGGATGGACACAGATCTTGAGGTTGTAAAATTCATCTGCAAAGATTTCTGGGAGCTGACATTCAAGAAACAAGTTGACACTTTGCGCACAAATCATCGCGGTCTTTACGTACTCACCGATAATAATTTCAGGTGGATGGCAAAAGTGAGCAAGAACAGCGATGACCATCCTGGTGTACCAGAGGACTATTTGGTGTTCCCGTGCGGCCTAATTTGCGGTGCGCTTACCAGACTCGGGGTCAAGTGTCGAGTGACGGCAGAAATGTCCGCGAATTCCGCTGTTTATAAGTGTTCGTTTAGCGTACAAGTTATTAGCAACTGAGGGGCCTAATCTCTTGTCTGGATGCCATCTCACTGTGCTCTTATTATTCTTATTACAGATTTAACCAAAAATAGCATCAACTAATCAAGAACCACAGACTTGATCAACTACATGCATCGTATACATAACGAGCCATTACTGTGATGTTGAGCACACGAGTACTCCCTTCCACTCAGAAACCGTACTTTGATTGTGTTAACATGGATGCAGCCTGATCAGCGTCCCCATCGCAAGCCTGCAGCGCCTGTACTGCCTCATCCCTCGAAAACCCAAGCTCAAGCAGCCT
>JADWZK010078823.1_pt1 | contig 26370 bp, 16 predicted proteins | sample 8957641 | NCBI WGS metagenome assembly JADWZK01 (sample SAMN16576796, study PRJNA672827) | algae metagenome | host: rhodolith | place: South Korea: Udo, Jeju | collected 2014-09-18 | reverse complement strand
CGTGGGACTGGGGTGAGCAGCGCGAGGCGGCTGTGTTGCAGCATATGATCAAGGAGGAGCCCTCTATGCTGGACATTGTGGCCGGGCAGCGCGACAGATTCCGTGCACGAACGACGGAACTGGAGAACGAGAACCGCAAATTGGTGGAGCGGGTGGAGAAGCTTGGGGCTGATTTAGATGCGCTCAAGAGCGATAATGTTAGATTGTACGGCAAGATCCGGTTTGTGCAATCGTACAAGCAAGGTGGGTCGTCGGGTGCTGCGCTCTCCGCTGCGGAAGCAGGCGTTGCGGGTGGGAGTGAGGACGAGGAGAGCGGGAGTTCGGCATTTTTGGGCAAGTACCGGGTCATGTACGAGGATATGGCGAACCCGTACACGCTTTTCAACAGGCGCGAGCGCCACAAGCGCATGAGCGAGATGTCGGCACCGGAGCGGCTCACGTTGCGGGCCGGACAGCGTGCAATGAGCACGAAAACGTCGAGGTTGATAGCGTTTTTCTACGTGCTTGCGTTACACTTTTTGGTCGTCTTGGTGCTCAGCACCGCTTCTATGCATAGTTCGTGCGAGGATAGAGTTACTACAAAGGCGCAGCATTTAAGTAAAACTATTTGATTTGCTTATTTTTACTCATTTATTGTTTCCCGATCACTCTGCGTCCGCAATTTGCCCCACACTCGAAGAGAATGCGGTTCCAAGCTCTAAATAACTACATCGTATCTATTGCGCCTTATTCTTGGTCGCGTAGTAGTCTACCAAAATCTGCCACGCGGTCGGCGCCATGAATCCGTCCGGCGGCGTTTCACCCGAGGACGCGAACTTGCGCATTTTGGTCCCGGAAATGAACAGGAAGTCGTCCGCGCGCGACGGGTCGAAGAACGCCATGCGATTGATGGTCTTGTCGTAGGCTGCGACCTTGAACGGAAGAATTTCCAAATCTTCGAGCCCAGGCGCCATGGACAGAACGGTCTTTCCGTGCCACGGATCGAACATGTCGCGATCTCCGTTGGGGTGCTTCATGCCCGCGGGATCACGGCCCGACAATGTAGTACTGACAGCCGGCGTTCATGCGCGCTTTGGCGTGCCACTGCACCTCGGTCGGGCCACCGTACAGCATGGGGCTCGGGAAAATGCCGAGAATCGTAGAATCAGGGTCTAGCACACCCTCGTTGAGCACAGCCTTGTTCTGGCGAATACGGACATCGAGCGGGATGTCATCACCCTTAACCTTGCCACCGATTTGATGCACGACAAGCACGGGGTTCTTGAAGCCGCGACGCTTCAAGTCTTCACGGCAACTCGTCATGAGAAGGGCATGGCCGTTGTGAATCGGGTTACGGAGCTGGAAGACGAAGACGGCGTCGGCATTGCGCTTTTTGTACTCGGCTTTGAGCTGCGCAGGGGTGAGACGGAATTCATCGAGTCCGTCATTGTACTTGAATTCCGTAAGCACCTCGAGATCACCTCCGATGAGGTAATCGCCAGAATTGTAAATCATCTCGGCGTACGGATGGCGGGCATCGGTGAGTCCAAAACTGCGCGCGCAACGCTCCTCCTTGTTGTGAACGTAAATTTCAATATTGCTCAATATAGCCACAATTTCACCCGTCGGGCTCTTCAGGGCAACAGAAGTCTTCCCCTCGCAGGCAGCTTTGTCGGCGTCGTTGATGGCGAGCGTAATTGGGACAGACATGTTCGAAAGCGAGCCGTCGGGCATTCGCAACGAGTTGAAATGCAATGTTTGCAGATACTCCTTTTCACGCATGAATCCATTCAGCGGCGCGGCCCAACCCTCAGCGAGGACATGAAGCCACTGCATGTCGATATCGGTAAGCGTGATACTCGGGAGCGACGCGGCAGCCGCCTTACGCGCTACACGCTCACTTGCCGGGACGGTGAGCTCAGTTGCGGTCGGCGCCGTTGCAACGGCCGATGGCATCGTCCGATGATGCAGGCGCGCCGGACATGGCTGCTGCTGGGTGTGAAGAATCAACGGGCGATACGAAGTACCAGTGATGCACGCCGTCTGCGAGCGCGGGGTTAGCGCGATGGATGCGGAAAATGCAGCCATTTTTTATCAATTCAGTTTCCTTTTTCCAATCCCGCGATGCTTACGCGTGATACGAGAATTGTGCTCAGGGGAGCAGGTTTTATAGGGTTCGGAAACTCACAAGTTGACCCCACACGCGTTTATCGCACTCTCCAAGGCGGAAATGTTGCCAACACATGATAGACCGCCGAGGACGAAAGACAAGTGCAGAATTCTACCTTAAAAAACCTCAGAGCGAGATTGGCAGATGCAGGTTAGTCCACTTGGAACTCCATCATTTGCTGGCGTCTCAACGGTCATCCAGCCAATCCAATAGAGTTCCAGTTTCTGTTCTGCCGTGCATATGCCGCGCACGGTTGACCTCTCGGAGCTCTTCTTGCCATTTAATCCTCATTTCGATCAGATGCACTGCTATCCACCTGCGTTCCACGGTTTACACCCTCGCTACGTTTCTCCACTTTCCCCTCCACTTTCTCCTCTACCTGGTCCCCCGCATTGCCTTGTTTTCTTGCACGCTTCCGATTCCGTCCTAGTCGAATTTCCACCTGGACATGCTTCAATTCCCCCTCTGACTCAAAGTTTAGCCCCAGCCATTTCCATGGTCGAAATTCGAACGCTAACGCCTTCGCGCCAGAAAGAGCTGTTCTCACAGAAAGTGATCCTCGTCCATAACTGATTCTTGCACCAGCACCAAGGTCCTCTGCGACATTCCCAGAGCTTTCCCCACTGACACCGCCGAGAATTGGATGAAATCGCCACTGAAAACTGCCAATCTGTCCCTTAGTTCCCGCAACTTGCGTAACATAACTGTTGGCCAATTTTCTAAGCGCAGATTGTGCAGTCAGCATTCCATCTCCGCTCTCCAGTCTGGAGAGAAGTACTTGCCCCCACGAGCTGTCCCCTAATTGACCGCCCCGCTTATTCTTTATCTCGAGATGATTCGCCCATTTTGACGGAACTGCCTCATGAATGCGTACCACAACGTCGTCATCTTCCAGAGCAATGTTCACAATGGGTTCATCACTGGACCCGCGCTCAAATCGTGCGTAACTTTCCTCTCCTCTTTTGATATCCATCCGTGATGCAAGTAGATTCACTTGCCCCTGAGAAAAATAGATCGTTCCATGCGGTTCCGGTCGGTGCAGTGGACCAGATATCTCCAGACTTCCATGAGCTTCCAGATTAAGCAAAAAAGGATACACAATTTGCATTTCCCGGCCTATTGAAATCCGAAGACCGTTCAAGTCCAATGTGCTCTTCTTGATCTCTGTCCCATCCGCCATGGTTTCTGACATCTTTTCGCTTCGTCCGATCCTTTCCTCTGGAATGGAAGTTGTCTCGTCCGAACCTGTCGACTTCTGCTTCTGTGACTTACCCATATCATCATCACCAGGCGTTCTGTAGCCCTTCATCTTTGATGATTTCCGCAATTTCAACTCTTGTTCGGCTCTGAGAAATTCTTCTTTAGCTCTCCGTCTCATGTCACCGCGGGAAGACGGGTTTGACAGAAATATGGCACCTTTGCTGATGCCCATGGAACCGCTAACCTCTGGGTTCGCGAGCGTTCTCTTCAATACGACTTTCCCCGCTATTGTGCCTTCAAGGACATCTTTGACATTAATTGGTACATCACCCATCTCAAAAGTCAACCCACGCGTAACTTTCTCTTGCAGTGCTGTAGCTTTGCTCTTCCTTTCATTCAACGCTTTCATCTCTACCTTGGACATTTCCGAGGAGCTTACTACAGAAGTGGCAGACTCCGCGGACGAACGCAACCGCCCGTAAGAGGCAACTTCACGAAGTGTATCTCTGTGAAGCTCAGAGAGCAAAATATCGCCGTGGACATGCAATCCTTTCCCATTGCAACGACCATACACTGATTTCAAGGATACAGTTCCGGCCTCGTCAAACAGGACAGTACCCTTAACTCCATCAATTGGTTGTGCAAGAACTCCGGGCCACATCCTTCCGTCTTGAACATTCACGTGCCCCTTGACAACAGGGAGACGGAGTGATCCGCTCACCTTCATATTTACATCCGCAGAACCACCGGTCCATCTAAGATCAGGAAGTACAGCGTTCAGGAAAACCAACCCAAACTTTCGAATGTCAACAACCATTTGTACCTGGTCATCAACATCATGGCGAGCAAAGCTGTCCGTCTCGTCCTCGAAAAGGGTGTGAAGAAGATACTCAGGAATGCATTCCCTCAACACCTTGTTCCAATAGCTGACGATAGGAACCTGAACAGAAACACGCAGAACTTCACCTTTCCTTCGTCGATGCCGAGTTTTTTCATCATCGTCTACCGCCCTTGGATATTCCTTTCTACCAACTCGAGCAGAAACATTAACAGCACATCGGCCGTTCTCGCATTTCAATTCACTGCGGGCCTCTTGTAGTTTTTGTCCATTCAGGGTTCCATTCGTCCACACAAGCAAACCATCTCCCTCAGGCTCTTTGATGTTCCCTTTGATATCCAAATGTCCACTGTATTCTCCATCAGCGACAACTGGAGCCTGAAAGTATCGTGCAAGAAGAGCAGCAGGTGCCTTTTCCATGTCTCCATGCATTTTGACACTACCATCCGCTCGAATATAGCCATTCGCTTGCCCGAAAAAACCACCTTCATCTTGGCATCGTAAAGTCCCAATGCTTAACGTATTATTCAGCAATCTGCCTTGTATGGACGCACGAGTAAGACTGTAACTGCCTGCACTCCAGTTGGTTCCGGTCAGCTCGAAATCAGCAGACAAATCCTGTAAGGCATCTAACGGCGAAACATATTGAGATGTATCTCTGCTTACAAGAATAGCCTTCTTTTTCTGCAACGCCTTCTTTTCGAATTTTAGCCTCAACTTGCCACCAACATTCCCTTGAATTATATCCGGACTGATCACAGATAAGTCCTCCTCTGGTCTTTTGTCCAGGACAAGGATATCTCTCCGTTTCCCGTATAGTTCTTCCTCAGCCAAGTACTGATTAAACCAAGCGACTTGCTCAGTTAATGTACCATCAGGAACGTCGAGAATAGTGAACGAATTGCTGTCCGATGAGACCGACGCCTGCGAGAGTCGCTGCATAAACGAAATTCTGTTCCTGGAACGTGCTGAAGACAAACCAAGAGAATTTTTCTTCGGCTCCATTGCAACTGCAACATTAAATACACTTCGGCATGCTCCGATAATTTCCTGAAGGCTGGCACGCGGAACATCAATATTTGCTTCCCAAGAAAATGCTCCCCCACTCCTCGGAGGCATTGTCGCATTACCAGTCAACGCAATTTCCGACTTTCGACTCCGAAGCAAACAATTTAGCAGTGAAATATCTTGTCCACGCCAAAGAACATCGCTGCTCACGGAGACCAATCCCAACGGTCCTATTCGAGGCCTACGCAAACTGAAATTACCTTCGCCACTTCGCGTGCTCAAGTCTAAGCGAACATCTGTGTTAACGATACCACCAACAGTACTCGCTCCACCAACCTTAAAGTCTGCTCCTAGAAAGTCTTGAATGGCAACACGCCGGGCAAATATGTCCACGATCTGGTGCCTGGATCTGTCAGTAGATACCGAAACAACAATTTCAGTTTTCCGCTGTCGAAGACGTAGCTGGGCTTCTCCTTTCAGAGATGCTGCAACTGTCAGCTCATCGCCGAAGCCTGTTGTTGTAGAAGAGGGACTCTCGGGTTTTTCTGTCGGGCTAATTCCACCGCTGGTACTTTCTTTCTGGGGGTTCAATTCAGGAGAGGTACTGGGAGGCTGCCTGTTTCTTGATATTTCTTTCAGCGACATGGAGAAGTCAGATGTACTGAAGGAAAAAGATCCGGCCATAGTTTTCGAAAAATTCACATTGTTCATAGAAAGCTTTCGAACAGCAAGGGCACCATCAGCACCGAGAAGTTCCATGCGAGGGGTTCGCGGTACTTCAGTGCAACCTGGTGGAATTATCGGTCTTTGATACATAACACCTTTGAAATAAGAGTCAACAGATGTATCAAGAAGAGGGACTTGGGACAGACTCCCTTGAAATGTTTCGTCCATCCAACCTAAACGGCGAGCATCCAAACCCTTCACGATAGTTCTTACCTTGACACGCCGTGCGGCCGGTAGGTCTCCCAGTTTGATGTACACAAGCCCTTGAAATTCCCCACCCCCAAGCGAATCGCGAGAATCTGAAAGATTGAAAGTTGTTCCGAAAGTACTTTCATTCGCAGGCTCTAGTGCTGGATTAGTCGTCTGCTCGTTTGCAGCTGATGGAGCTTGGTCGGAATTAAGCACGTGATGACCTGGAGTTGAACCATTCGGTTCTTCCGGCTTTGAAAGAGCTAATCCATCCCTTTCGTCATCCGGCACATCTGGCAACTTCTCATTGTTCCCAGAGATTGGCGCGTCGTCCGGAATAGGTTCTTCAAGGTTTCTCAATGCGACAGCTGGCGGTGGTGATACACTTCTCCAAATAACTCGGCAATTTGCGTCTTTCGAATGACCCGCAAGTATCCCCGAACCTTCAACAGTACCAACAGAGAGAGCTGCCATTCCGCCATACTTCCCACCATAGAAGCGGAGCAAATCACTCCCATTCACGTCGTGAACTTTAAAATCGAACCTCATTGAATCATAGGGGCGATACGGGGCATGATCATCTATTTCCAAATCATCCTCTGGAAGTGGAGGAAGAGTTTCGGTTGCGCCCGCGTTCCAGTATGCAGCTTTCGGGCTATTGCTGTGATGAGTCAAACGATTAACCCCGTATGGGGTTGCTTTCGTCATGTCGAAATAAAGACCACCTTCACCACTGCATGAACCTTGCCCTACAATTTTCGCCTGAATATCAGTAAACTTAAGAGTGCCAGCGATAGCTTCCCACTCAAAATCCACGCTGGCTGAAACGAGAGGCAATCGATCAAAGATAACTTCTTCGCTAGTGGTTTCTGCCCAGCCAAATATCGTCGGTTCCTCAAGAGGACCTGTCATTCTTGCCTCCCCTTTCACCTGCCCTACAACGGGCACAAATCTTTCGACATCGAAAGTTTCAAGTATGTTATTAACGTCCACGCTAGGAATGTATCCCATAATGTTATAGTCCCCAATGAGATCAATGTTGCCCACAACGGTCATGGGAAGAGTACCCAAAGTGCCTCTAGCGCCATCCAGGAAAAGATCTTTACGATCAAACCGCAACTTTCCTGATACATCAACAAACTCAGGAGTCTTTGGATCGGGGTGAAATCTTAACGAAAGATCCTGTACTTCAGCTTCACCGTGGATATCTGGTACAAGGGTCCCCGTACGGTACAAGAATTCTATTCTGACGTCCCCGCCACATTCTCCGCCATCCGCACGAAATGGTAGACTCAGAAATGCAGCAATTTTCGGTGCCAAAATTTCTTCTCCGCGGACATGCACACTGCATATTTCATCCCCAGGTTGCAAGTTCATGACTCGCTTTGCATCAGCATGAGCAGATACATCAATATATCCGCCACCGACAGGAGACCCATTAACTTGAGCTTCGAATTCCCCTTCGAGTTCGAAAGGACGACCGGATTTCGGCAATTTGATTTGTGGAAAGGACGCAGACGCGGACACGTTGCTGACTTCCACAACCTCTCCACCATGCCCATAGTCCGGGAGAACGGCAGTATGTAAAAACACAGTGCTCTTCTCCACACTTAATTTGCCAGGCTGGATTTGAATTCCGTTTGAAAATTGCGAAAACTTCGTCGACACTATTCCCTCAGACTCTGAAAGACGCAGCACAACCTCGTCCTCTCCACGGGATTCCTTCGACGGTGGAAGCCCAGGATCCCATTGCGTAACTTCCTTTCCTTTAACTCCAATGACCACTTTCTGGTGAACAGATATCGTGGAATTATTCAGCGATGCGTTAACATATATCGGTTTTGACGATACCAAGGCACCCCATAGCCCACTAAGCCAAACGTCTGTGTAGCCGGCCGATATCGTAGGCGCTGTCGGCATGTGAGGTGCCCGAGATAGTTCAGATTTTCCGATGCGTAAGCCGCCAGATGGAAGCAGTCGAACAACCCGTCCTAATTTGGCGGGGCGACCTAAAACCTGTGTCGACAGTTTCGTCACCGTTTTTTTGAGAGATATTTGTAAAAGAAAAGTATAAACCCCACGCCAAAGATACATTCGCAAGCAACAGCGACGCGCAGAGCACCTTCAGGGCTATTATGCGCTTCGGTGGCGGAGAACCAGACGATGGTACGAGCGCAGGAACGTCCTCTTCGTACATGACGCGCTGATTCTGGTCGCCGTCAAGAGGTCCATGATTCGCAGACAGCTGAAGCGAGTACCAGCGTGGAAACTTCCACGATTGTGATGAAGTGCTGGCAAGATTATTGCCCAGGGAGGAAATTGCATGAGTCTGCATAGTTATAGATGTAATTCTGCCATGATCCTCAGACTGAACACGCAGATGTCTCGCAGAAAGGAACTTGCTCGCCAGTGCATTTCTTGAAAATGTTTCTTTTCGTCCGAGGGGCAATGGGGAGGAAAACGCCACGCAGGTCCCGTGGCCACAAAGCAAGCTCAAACACAAAGTCATCAGACTGATGACCTAGATTTCAACACTTGGTAAGGAAATACCGCCTCGCAAGCGCACTTGTTCATACGGTTTCCAGAAGAACGAGTTTCGACCGGAAAATGCGAATGTCCAAACAAAATATTGATTGCAATCGACAACTAGTACGATTCAAGGAACAACCATGTGGTTTGCGACAGGCAAATAAATGCATTGATGCTGCCGAAATTATTCTTGATCTGATACTTCGGCATCAGTCCTCTTCGTCTTCTGTCTACTGCGGCTAGACGAGAACGGTAAATTTAGTGCCACAACCTCGCGTCCAATATCTCTGTCAAACAGAACCTTTGGCCAGATCGAATTTGTCATACCTCAAATTATGACTTCCTGCTTATCTTTCACAGGAAAAACCGAGTGATCCCATCTCACATCACATTTTGCGGATAGACCGGCATGCGAAAATGGCCGAGTTCCAGCTAAATGCTTCTGCAACTGAAGTAAACGGCATTCATTTTCGGGTGTTTTATCCGAACCTGAGTTGAACCGATGTACGGGCAGTGGTACAGATTGGGTTATGTTACTCCTACATGGTTGGATTGGGAGTAGTAACGATTTATCAGCAGCAGCGTTGGCGTTGTCAAAAGCCGGCTTGGAGGTGTACGTTCCAGACTTGCCGTATCACGCAAAATCAGTTAGAATTTGTGCTGAATCGCCATCTGATGGAGCTTGCAAGGTTTTTCAAGCTTTCAATCTTCTGCTGTCGAAGAAATGTAATATTGTACTATGCGGATATTCCATGGGTGGTCGCTTAGTTCTTGAAATGTTGAGAGACTGGGAGCTTATTAATTCAAACTCGCATGCCCTGAAAGGTGTCATTTTCATAAGTTCCTCTTTACCGCCCACGGGGAACAATTCGAAAAAGCAGATGATGGAAAGGGAGGCTCGGACTGCTTTCGACATATCCAGTTTTGAAACTAGAACAGAGTTTGAACATTGGCTGCGCACAGACTGGTATAGTAAGACTATGTGGGGTGATTTGCCCACACATCAAAGCTTTGAAGTGCTAATTGAAAGTCGACTTGCTAATTTTGGGCATGGCCAAACACAAGCATGGGCCTCGGCAGCAAAAACCATGGGGACATCGAAAATGAAGGAATACAGCGAAGGAAGCAACATCCCCATCCTTTACTTGTACGGCAGTCGAGACACCAAATACAAAGATATGGCGTTAAACTACAGTCTCATATTTCCGAATTCGGTTTGCTCAGTTGTGGCAAATTGTGGGCATAACGTACTCGCGGAAAATCAGCCAGCAGTTGAATCTGCAATCTACGCGTTTCTTCTCAAGTCTTGCCGTCCGTGCCACATTCTCATAAGAGCTCTGTCGATAAAATCTTTGCCTTATCAATTGAAACTCCTTCGAGGAATGTCTGTGAAAGGCCAGAAAATCACATATCGGAAGGGTGTTCTGGTTGCAGTTACTTTTACGTGCGGTTCCAGAGGAGTTGGAGATGTGGTCCCGCTCCCAGGATGGCACTCTGTGACGCTTCAAGCGGCACAGAAAGAACTATCTGATGCGATAAAAGAACTCAAAAAGAATTCTTTTTGTCCTCAGTGCTTTTCTCTAGCAGACCTAAGAACAACTTTGAATTCGACGTCAGCGGTGGTTTCATGGGCAATAGAAGCTGCCATTATCCAGGGCCTTGCATCCTCAATCGATAGAAGCTATGTTTCTTTCATAGCACAACTGCGTGATAGAGCAAGACCGTCCAATCAATGTGAGGAAGAACGCCAAAAGAGCAACAGCGTCGATTATCAGCGTCCTCGAAAACACGTCTTCATCAATGGAGTACTTCCAAGGGCATTACATTGTAACACCGACATCTCCATTCCGCAAGATGAAATCACTGATTTCGTTGCCCACTCGCCTTTCAACGTTTTAAAATTGAAAGTCGGCGTAGCACAGAACGTTGAGGACGACGTACGATTTGTCAAATCTGCTGTCGCGGCTGCAACCCAGTGCGAAAAAACAATTCGACTTGATGCAAATCAGGCGTGGGATCTAGACCGGTGGAAAAGGTTTAGAGATGGAGTTGCTGATAACTGGTTTAACATTGGGCTCATAGAAGAGCCACTTCAAAGTTCTGTACAATTAGTCGAGGCCATCAAGCAAGGCGAAATACCTAAAGATATCCGTATTGGATTCGACGAATCTCTCGTGGACTGCTCAAACATCCAAGTATCGAGCATGATACAATCAGCGTCCTGTGCGGCTATCGTTGTGAAACCAACTATGTTCAAGAGCATGTCGCGCATATTTGAGCTGGCGGATACTGCGATTGTCAGTAACGCCGATGTAATTGTTAGCTCAACTTTTGAGAGCGGGGTCGGACTAGCATGGCTGGCACACATTGCCGCAAGTATTGACAAAGCTGATACCTATCACGGATTGGGCACATTTGCAAATCTTAAGGATGATGTGATATCTCCATCATTTCAAACTTATTGTACAGGTGAGAAGGGCATTTGTTTAGACTTGGAAAAGTGTGCATATTTCCTCGAAGCTTGCTCACGGAAAGTAATCGAGCTGGGTAGTGATGAACTTGTTCACGGGGCCAGGTAAAATTTCGCGTGCTTGGCCATGGTTATTTCTGTGTCGACAGAAGCCGCAGGAGTCGAGGTAAGAAAATTTTTTAATGCCCGTAACTGTCGAAAACCCAGGATGCAGAGTACATTTTAGCATAGATTAAACTGTGAAAGTAATACTAACTTAACAATACATGCCCGTTAATTCCCAATTACCTTACAAAACAGATCAATGGCCAACAACTCAGCCTTCCGATTACTCCTCTTTCCCAGTTGGCGACGTCTCCTCGGCTGGATTCCGAGATACTGGAATTTCACTACCGGCTTGATGCAGAAACGCAGGCATGGGCGGCATCGGAAATTGAATATCTGATAGCCTGCTCTCCGAAGTCAACGGGCGATCGACGGTAACAGACTGCGCATCACCCTCCTCATGCGGCTGACTCTGTCTCAACAGCAACGGATGCGACGCCAGTAGAGGGGTCGTTAACATTTGATCGGGTTGCACACCGTCCTGGGCTACCGGTGGAACCCAGGAACAGGGACTGTCCAAAAACGGATTTTGGTTCGACGACCCTTGCGGTGCGCATTCTCGCGCTAACTTACGGCGCTTCCTTCGAATTACAGACGCTTCGAAGCGTGCCTCCGCACTATTCCAGTCGAAGCTCTCGTACACCACAGTCGGTTTGCTGTCCGGTTTCGAGACCATATCGCGCAATTGATCCGACCGTTGAACAGGAAGGTATTTGGAAACCCATTTAAGCAGCGCAGTTTCCGGTGTCGGAAAGTCGTCAGGGTACCACAAAAAGATTCTCGGCAACGTTACCACATTCCGCTCCATGTCGACCTTGACCGAGCATCCCAGAAATTCTACAGTGGCTTCATGCAACTCTTCTTGCAAATTCTCGCCGTTCAAAATTCGCACCGGGGGATCCGAGCGCGTCCCAGCGGAAATCACAAAGTGAATCCTCCCGTCTCTCGAACTAAGAACGTACTGACATTTTGGATCTGACGGTCGCAACTGCTGCATGAGCATGATCATTGGCGGACGCTTATTTCCGCGAAGAATTCCGTGCTCTATGTCGTCCAAGGTCATGTCCAAGCCGGCAACGCGGTAAGAGAGCGAACGGAAGAATACCCAACGACGCAGAAAGTTGCTAGGTGGGCCGTGCACGACATAGCCGTGCAGACAGAGTGTATTATACAAATTGACAAAAACGGCAAGTAACTCGTCGTCGGTAAGGCCGACAAGTTGCACATGCTGCAGTTCCGCCGCGGCGAGGGTGTACTGCCGAAATGCCTCGCTTTTTGCAAGCAGCGAGTAATCAATGTCGTCCCCGGACCCGGAGTCCCGCGCCTGCGTGATAGTCTTCTGAATGGACATTAGGTTTGGACTTCCGCTGTTCGTGGCATACGGGGAGAGGGTGTTGATGATATTTCGCGGAATCGCGCCAAGTAATGGAGAGCTGAGGATACCGGTTGCAAGACTCTGACTAGGCGCGCTTGACTGAGGCAAAGGCGGGGTCTCGCCGGGGTCTGCAGAACCCTGCAGTGGGTCTTCGCTCGTCGGCTCGGAACGATTCTTTTTAGCGAGGTCCGCTGTTTCAGGAGTTTCAGGCTTAGCGTCGGACACCGCAATATTCCTGGCCGCAATAAATCGCGCACGGTATTCTTCGCATAAACACGCCAACTGCGTTAACAGGTCTTGTGATACAGTTACTGCTGGTCGCGTTTGTATTTTCGGGTCCCAGACTCGCTTCATATTGAGAACGTTGGTATCATCATCCTCTTGAAATCTGAAAAAGTAGTACTTGTCTGAAAACGGCTCTGACTGAGTGACGTGACGGATGATGCCGGCATCCATTAGACGTTGACCTAGTGATATTGCGGTTTTCTTGTCCACAGAGAGATTGTCCACCATCCACTGCACAGCCTCGGTTCCCACAAAGCATTTGGTGTAGGAAATAAGACGCCATCGACGATCGGCAACTTTCAGGCCCTTTGTGGGATGTCGCATCTGTTCATAGACTTTGTCAAAGTTTGGAATCGGATAGTTTGGATCCTCGAACGGAGTTACGGGGCGCGCTGACCGAGATGCATCGCGCGACGCCCTCCGACGAGCGAAATTGCCATTTTCAGTTGGATATTCGCTCCCCGGAACGACCTGCTCTGTTGAGCTGCGCTTGCGCTTTGGGTGACTGCTTGCGGCGCCGGCGACCGACATGACAACGGAAATGAAGAGCGTTAGAAACAGCGAGTAGAGTATCTTCCGCGCGTGAGCTGCAGGTAGTGTGCGCAGGCATGAAGGAGAGAGTGCGCTGTTGGGGGGGAAGCGGCAGACTTGGACGAAGCGGGAGCAAGCAGCAAAAATGGGATGGGAAGCAAGCGGCGTTCAGATTGTGGGCAAAGTTGAGGTATTATGGGCTGGCCCGAAATGTTGGTCTATCACTTCTCTGTAAGCTTCTGAAGCAGACGTAAAAGTGGCCCCGAATTCGTGAAGAATTCACAGTTTTTAGCTGATTTTCGGAAATGCTTTCAAACTCGGTATCTCCCAGATATTTTTTGGGTTTGATTGGCTATACAGCTACATGATGGCATTCGCGGAATAATGGACAGACTGAAAGCCCTCCACATTGTCCAAGCAAAAGTTGAAAAACTTAGTATTTCAAAAACTTGGCTTAGAGATATTAATTTATCAATAAAACATATCACTTTCAGCTGACAACCTAAAATGAAAGTTCCATTTATTTCGTTTTAGTGAAAATCCTAAAGTTAGTTATTTTAGGCTCTGCCAAGGTGCCATCCCTCGCCCGAAGTGTGGCTCGTCCGATCGAGCCTGAACAGGACAACCAGGCAGGCTGGTTCGCATGGAGCTAGATGTGACACTGGGCCGTGAAGATTCGTTTTCCCGCAATGCAAACCTCAAGGCACATATTCCTCAGAATACAGGGGGCAAACCTTATATTCATGTACAAGTGTTTATAAAGGCCCTGGAGAGCTGTGCGTCCTTCATCGCAGAATGGGCAACATGGCAAACAAGAAGAAATGCGTCTCATCAATCGATCTCTCTGGCACGCAGCTTCAGAACATATTGGTTGAATCCATTGCAGGAATCGATACTTCAAATTGTCAGTTGTGACCTCATCGAGAAGTATCAAGCCGAATGTGATAAATGGAGAGAAGCAATGCCCTATTTGTTTCATGTGCTGAATACATGCTTACCGCGAGTGTCGGCGAAAGAGAAGTCCCTCGTTTATACCACTCTCTACACGCAACTTGGAAGAGTGCCGGATGACTCCTTGGCGTTTACAATTTTACTCCAGACCTGGCGCGATGCTCTACGGGTCCTGGCAAATCAAGTGAGGCGCGCTATACTTGATGGTGAAATTGACGATTTTTATTCTGAATTCTTCATTGAGGAAATAGAAAGAACAGAGTCAGAAAGAAAAAGCCGGCGCCAGTTACCATTTCAGAGATATCGCGTGGTAATGGACGGACTGCCAAAGTTCATTTCTCTTCCAACTGCGGAAAACATATTATTTGCAGTTCACGCGATTGACTGCAACAGCATTATACGAGATGCGAACGTGGGCCTGCGAAACTCTTTGAGCGACTTGGAAAAGACTGCTGTATCTGCAAAAGAAATTGCGAGCGCATTCGATCGAATGGCAACGTATCCGCAGCGATCGTGCTTGATTTTGGATGGTGCCAGTTTACAGTGGCGCAAAAATGCGGCCGTTGGCCTGTCCGAAATCTTACCAGTGGAAGAAATTCGAAGCGGGTTAGCGACGCTGCGCGCATATCTACTTCTCGGATATGAACTGTTTTGGCGGGCGTTTTTTGATGAGCTTCGTTTGCACGATGCCATATTTAAGGACGAGGAGTTGACTGAGCAGGAGCAGACGCGTGCAGAACGGATTCTGAACAATATTCTGTTATCTGTGTACGCCGAACATGGATCAACTCCAATCGGAACATATTCAGATGCAAAGCAAGACATCTCACGGAGCGATTCCGCCCTCCCTCTTGTTCTCAAAATTACCATTGCGGGATCTGTTGTGCCCCAGTACGCACTCAATGAGACTGAAAGCATCCTTTTGGCTAGAGCGGCTCCCGTTTACTGCGACATTTTCTCCATTGCATTTAGCGTTCGCAGGGTTGGTTGTGAGCTGCAGAAGTGCTTTCAAAATATAATGCATTTTTCAAGACAGTCGCAGTATTCTGAAATCAAAGGAATTGAGTCTGCTGACATGTTGAACAAGAGATCGATTCATACTCTTTGTCTTCTTCGCCGGAGAATGGCGATTGTCATAAGCGCTCTTGAGTTTTATGTTCAATGCGCAGTCGTGCAACCACAGTACGAAAAATTGGACAGAATCCTGAAAGCTTCGGCTACGGAAAGTGGGAAGAGGACGCCAGGTCGGGTTGAAATTCCTCTGTTTGACGAATTCGCTGCAGTTCAGGACGAAAGCGTGAAAACCATGACTGAGCAATGTTTGCTAGATAACGAGATGGTCGTCAAGCGGTACGAACAGATTTTTTCGTCATGCTTGTCGTTTTGCGCATCCGTGAAGAGCCTTTTAGACGATGGACACTGGACTATTGATTTGTGTGTGCAGAACGCCATGGAATCTGAAAAAATATTCAGTCGAAATGTAACTTTGCTGGCACAGCTTCTGGAGAAGACGAACGCCTCATGCTTTGATTCTACAGTGTGTGAGCTGCAAAGACAGCTTGAAGAGGTTGCCAAGTTTGCGTTTTAAACTTATTGAGAGACCAATCCATGACTTTAACATGTTTAGTCATTGCTACTTTTTTACGAACTGGTATTTTGTTAAATATTGATCTTAACTTGCTCAGTAGCGCAGTGATCCTTTGCCAGAATTTCTCCTGCAAAATCTGTTTAGCTGAGAAGAAAGCAAAACCTTTGCACTTGCAGTTCTCTTTGTATTTCAGAAGTTAAGCTCAGGGTGCAATGACGTATTCCACGGCTACGCGTGTATTTCAGTTGAGACTTTCCTTCTGGCTACTTAACGACGTTTGAGATAACATTTCTTTATGTTACGTAGGTACGTGCTCCACTAAGTTTAGTTGCAATCACTGTGCTCGCGACTGCGGAGACTTCTGTCCATGCACTGCACTCCGACAAATCAGGAGCACCATAACATTCGAGCAAACGTTCGAGAGCCCTGGCAACACAAGGGATTCGAAAGGGCGCAAGAAGACGCAAAAAAGTTTCATGCGCAAAACTTGGCGCGGTCGGTGTGCGCTCTACAACCTGTACACGAATACGCGGGAAATGCGAAACTGTACAGACTGGAATTATCAAAAAAAATTCCCACAATTCACGACTAGGAGAAAATACAATACCCCAGCACCGCCTGAAGAAAACAAACGAGCGGAAATTGGAAAATATAATGGATTTATTTAGGACACGTGGAGCTTAACAAATAACGCTTTTGGTCCAATGAAAACATCATTTTCGCCTGTGGCTCCCGCGCAACGCTCCCCGCCGTCGTCGCAACCCGAAGCCGAGTGTGGCTGGAAGATACACAAAGCAACACTTTTTGCACCACGTTCTTCCCCCGCGACAACTACGACCCCTACTGCGCTTTGTATCCAGCTTTGCTCATCGGAGGCGACGGATTCTTTTTCTGCGCGACTCAAGGAGTGGTCTGAGCTTTCGTTCGACTTGTTTCCGCGGTTGGTTTGCTGAGAACGCCCTATTTTCGAAAACCCTCTCAGGACACCCAAGGCGTCTGTTACGCTTTTCGACCTTTTTCGCAGGAGGAACCGCGCGGAAGGCAAAGAAGGCTGGAGAGTAGTTCACGAGGCTTTTGGTGTCCGCTTTTTGCCGTCACTTCGACGCGCTTTCTTGCTCAAGTACGGAAAACCTCCGTAACTCTGCTGGACAAGCCATTTCCGTGGGTGCTTACAGTATAGAAAAAGGCCTTGGCTTACCTCACGTAGGCTGTGGACCTATGGATCTTGTTCCAGTCTCTGTCTAAAGAGACTCTATTCAGCGTCATCGCATGTACCAGGTATGTATACGCGTTCCTTATTTTCGTTTGTGTTGCGCGGAGAGTTTTTTTTTCTATACGTAATGATTTCCATAATTTTTTAATGAAGAAGAAAGAACGCGTCACCTTGCAATTGCTTTACAACTTCCTCCGTTACTCTGTTGCTAACTTTTTTTATGTTGTATTAATTCCGCACCTCGTTTTTTTCGAGCACAGAACGAAATTGGGCGACTCCATCACCAAAACTCGGCGGCATGTCGAGTACTTCGGGAGCTCACCGTGCGCCTAAGCGTCAGCGTGCAGGTCAGCAAGAAGTTTCGGATTCGGACAATATCCGGTCAGCGATCACCGCCCTCCTGGAGCGCCTAGTTGCAGTACGCTCAAACTCTGAAACAGTCAGAGATGAGCATCTCACGACAATTGCAAATATCGATGAGCGTATTGCGGCGAAGCAAACGGCGCTTCGCGCTGTTGCCCGTGTCGTTCCACCTCCTCCTAGCGAGGATATCGCGGCGTTTTCGAGAGGTGTGCCAGCTACTGCTGCACCTGTACAACAGCCGGATGTGACAAGACCTCCACTTCCGGCAATGAAGCTTCTAGTGGAGCAAGACCCGCCTGAGAAGCTTATTCACGAGCAATCAATTATTGTCAGAGCACAAGCGATTAATCGCAAGAACGCGGAATTGGCCCGGGAGCGGTTACCAAAGCAGCCCGAGGCCCAACGAAACAAGACCCATTGGGATTATCTAATGGATGAGGCTGTCTGGCTCGCTGCGGATTTTCGAGAGGAACGCAAGTGGAAGATGCGACTAGCAAAGAGCCTGGCTAAAGCCGCAGCGTCGTATCATGTACAGAAGAAACAACGAGAAGCTCGGGCCATTAAAGAAGAGCATACTCGTATGCGAAGGCTTGCTGCGTCCGTAGCTCGGGATGTCAAAAAGTTTTGGTCGCAGATAAGAGAACTTCACAACGTGCGCGTTAGAGAGATTGAAGATATTCGGCTGAAGGCGGAACGACAAGAACAGTTGGATTCTTGCCTGAGGCAAGCTGTCAAAATTACGTCCACAGTTGCCGTCTCGCTTCAAAATGTTTCGAAACCGCCAGATTCTCTTGATGGTGCAACAGCAATTCCAGAAGAGGCCCCACCGAATCCAGGTCCAGATTCAAATCCAAATGGTTCCGAAAATAGCTGCTGAAGACGCGAAGGCTACAGGAGATGGATGAAAGCGAAGACCAGACACTTGCTGGGCCGAATCGTTCCAGCGGTAACCTTGATTCGGCACCTGAGGTTTCTGGTTCGCACAAGGAAACTCCCGAAGAACGTGAAGCGGACTTTTCTGAACAAAATTTTCGTGAGGCTGACGTCGAAGACGACGAAACAACGATGGCAGTTGCAGAAGCCGAAGAGGAAAAAGACCCAAAAGAGACGGCACGGCTTGAGGCAGAGGCTGATATGTCGATTGAAGAGCTTCTTGCTTCCCAGGGAATTGATCTCGCTTCGTACGCAGCAGACAATCGCAAATATTTGTCGGACGAAGAGGACAGCGCTGAAGAAGATACAGAAAGCAGTGAGCGAAGTGTTGCCAGCAGCGGGGAAAGCGATGAGGAGGCAAACAGCAATCCATCATCAGGTCAGCCGTTTTCGCCTCACGTACCAGCCTCCCGGCGGGAAGCCGCGCCATTGCTACTGAGAAGACGATTCCTGATGGTAAGCAGTTGGCTGCCACCGCTCAACCTGATGTTTCTGATCCTTCAGCGGATCTTGCTTTGAAAATCGTTCCGGAAAATCTGCCTGCATCTGGCACTCAAGAAACAATGGCGGCAAGTCTTGCCAGTACTGGTAGCTCATCAAGCAAGCCCAACGGGGACGGTACTGAACCTAAAGAACTTGTTTTGAATGGGGATAATGGTCTGGCGAAAGCGCCCCCCAGTTCTTCCCGTATCTCTACTCCAACTGGTCTCTTGAGAGGCACTCTCCGCGACTATCAGTACGCTGGTATGCAATGGCTCATTACGCTGTACAAGAATAATGTGAATGGGATTTTGGCAGATGAATGGGACTTGGGAAAACGATTTCAAACCATTGCTTTACTTGCATGGCTCGCTGTCGAAAAGGGAATATGGGGACCTCATCTCATAGTTGTTCCTACGGTCTGTTATGGTCAATTGGGAAGTTGAGTTCAAGAAGTGGCTGCCGGGCTTTAAGATTCTGACATATTTCGGATCTTTGAAAGAACGAAAGGCGAAAAGAGTCGGATGGAGCCGCCCGAATACGTTCCATGTTTGCATTACGTCCTACGCATTGGTGGTGCAAGACGCTGCCGCCCTTCGGCGAAAGGAGTGGATGTACCTGGTTCTCGATGAAGCTCATCATATCAAGAACTTTCAATCTCAAAGATGGCAGACCCTGCTTCGGTTCCCGTCCCAGCGCCGTCTTCTGCTCACCGGTACTCCCTTGCAGAACTCTGTCATGGAACTGTGGTCTTTAATGCACTTTTTGATGCCGAACATGTTCCAGAGCCAGGCACAGTTCAAGGATTGGTTTGCCAAGCCATTGGGTAGTATAGTCTCCGATGAGGGCACTACCAATGCGAGAGAGTCTGTGGATAAGCTACACGAAATCCTCCGCCCATTTCTGCTTCGTCGTCTCAAGCGAGATGTTGAGAAGTCTTTGCCGCCGAAAGAAGAACATGTCCAGAAATGCCAGTTAAGCAAAAGGCAAAGGCAGTTGTACGAGGACTTTTTGTCGAGAAGTGATACGCAGGACACATTGCAGAGTGGAGACTTTTTCGGTGTCATGGGCGTTCTAATGCAGCTTCGCAAAGTTTGCAACCATCCCGACCTTTTCGAAGGACGACCAATTCTCTCCCCGTTCGCAATGAAGCCTGTGTTCTACCCACTTCCAGCGTTAGTAATGGGAATGAAGTCGCAGTCTGCTTGTACTCGATTAGACTTGTCGCTTTTGAGCTTAGACTTGGCCACCGACGAGCTGAACGGGTGGAGCGGCGAATGGCATTCGAAAGAGGTACGGAGATTATCGGCTGTCCCAATGATTGTTGAGAAGTTAAGCAATGTTCAGGACCAGACTGTGACCCCGACAAGAGGAAGAACAAAGCGGACGACTGAGGCTTCCGTTGAAGCGGCTCGACGCATTGCAGCGTTTCGGAAAGCTGTCTTGAGGCACCAAGCCCAGTTGACTTCATTGAAGGTTCGAAAGCGTGCGCTACTCGGCGAGGATAAGATTTCCATTGCGTGCATGACTCCATCATCTCTTCTTGCGAACAGTAGGCGCAGGTCTTGGGACAATTCCTTCAGCTCAAATATTTGTTTGACCAAGACTCTTGAATCTGTTGTCCAGGGTGCCCGCGGTATTTTTGAACGTTTTGTCTGTTGCATCCGAAAAGTTACTGCCCCTGCTGTGGAATTGAGATTTGCCGGCGACGACACATATCAATGGAAGCAGCGGGCACTTGGTCAAGATCTGGCAACTTTGGCTTCTCCGTTGCGAACTTTGTTTCGAACTACCGAAGTGCGGAGTAGTGTTACTCTGCCGGATGCCCGACTTGTGCAATGGGATTGCGGGAAGCTTCAAGTGCTCTCTGTGTTGCTCCGGAAATTGAAGAGAAACTCTTCGCGAGTTCTAATATTTTCACAAATGACAAAAGTGTTAAATATTCTCGAAAGTTTTTTAAATCTTCACGCTCACCGCTATCTAAGACTGGACGGCGCCACGAAAACCGGAGAGCGGCAGCGCATTGTGGAACGTTTTAATACCGACAGTCGCATCTTTTGCATGATACTTACTACAAGAGCGGGAGGTGTTGGTATTAATCTTACAGGTGCAGACACTGTCATATTTTACGACACCGACTACAATCCAGCAATCGATGCTCAAGCACAAGACCGTGTCCACAGAATTGGGCAGAAGAAGCCTGTACATATTTATCGTCTTGTGAGTGAGAAGACGGTAGAGGAGAATATTTTGCGTCGGGCAAATGAGAAGCGCACATTGGAATCATTAGTTATATCTGAAGCTGGTTTCAATATCGACTCATTCCAAAATCGTTCCGCATTGCAGGATTTGGTCGGAGTCAAATCAGTGAGTGGAACTGGGGAGAGGTCTGCGCAACCATCCGGTGGCAAACCCGTCGTGCCGAATGCTGTTGAAGGAAGGCCGCAAGCCGTAAAGGGGGCCCCGTCAGTGTTGCAAAAGCAAGGTGTTGTAAGAAGCACACAGAGCTCCGGCACGCCTCCCGCGGAATCCCAGAAATTCCGAAACGGTTCAGCAAGCGAACCATCGTCAAGGCAAATTCCTATTTTGTCTGCTCATGGATCTGTGAAACCTCTTGCGTGGGTGGAAAGAGAAGCGCGAGCTATGTCGGAAGGTGCTGGTCAAGCAGCAAATGGACGCATGGAACAACCTTCCTTGAAAGCCTTGGCAGAAGATTCGGACGTATATCACAGGCTTTTGGCTCAAGACGATGGTACAGCTGGCCAAGTGCAAGGTAATGGCAACACCGACATGGAAGACTTTTATGACCCGGACTCTTCGAATTCTGGAAGTGCCGGTAAAACTGTTCTTGCACCAGCCTTTGAAAGTATTGAACGGTCGTTAACTCCAATTCAACGATTTGCATTGAGATTCATTGAGAGTGGCTCTTCTGTTCATGACCCCCGTGTGGTTGAAGAAGGTGTCTATCCGCAAGCTGATGATCCACCGGACGCAGATCCTGGAGAATCGAAACAGCCATCTCGTGACAAGAGTCCTCCGTCTCAGGAGCAAGTTACTGACGCGGAAACTGGTCTCGCTTCGAATCAAAATGTTCCAAATGGAGAACTCGCTACTGCCGAAGTTGCGGAAGGAATGGCCGGTCTTGCACTTCAGGGATCGGACGACGAAGACGAAGATGAAGTTTTCTTTTATGAGCAGCAAACCACAAACAGCGCATATCTTAGCAGTTTAAAAGCGCTGACGGACACCGACGTGAACATTAAGTTGTACCTGCCGCTGCGCGACGGTGGTCCGGAAGAGCTGAAAATATCATCTGTGGTAAATGGTACGGCGGCGGCAGGTCTCGAGTGTGCTGAGGATGCAGCGTTTTTCCCACATGCATACAATCGAATGAGTCGTACTATATACGCTACGAAGCGACAAAAAGAGAAGGCTGCGGCCAATCTTCGCAAGCGTGAGGAGTTAGAAGAGAAGCGTAAGCGCGAAGCGGCACGGGCATCAGCCGCACTTCGCGCTGCAGTGCCGTCACGGGCAGGGCCTCCGGCAATTGCACCAGCCGATGCGAATCGTGCTGTTGGTCAAAAATTCAGGCAAGACCTTTCAAATTTGAGCAAGTCTGGTGTCCCTCTGAAGAAGGCAAGGCTTGAGTCTGGGAACCGTGTGAAGCAGCCAAGTTCGGGTGCTTCATCTTCTGGAATGCCGGGGTCATCTGGCGATGGCTCATTCCCTGGAACAAACGGCTTGTTCAGGAAGAATATCAAGAGAAATCAACGCCGAGTATCGTCTATGTACGGAAAGTCGTCCATTAACTTCACTGCGAATGCTATGTTTGGTGAAACGTTGGGGAAGAATGATGGATGGACTGTTGAAGAGGATAAGACTGTGGTCGACCTTGTTGGTTTGTATAGTGGCAATATGGCACTAGTTGCAGATGCGCTGGCTATGCATCCCGATGTTGTCTCTGGAAACCGCAGACGTCGAAGTGTACGACATATCACTGAGCGTTGGTTTAATGTTATTCAGAAGGAATCCAAAACTGGCCAACCTGGTCCGAAATCATCGGAACCTGGAACTGCTGTTTCCAACAGGAATTTGGGGTTTTATGCCGGAGCTGCGCAGAAGTCAAGCTCATCATTTCATAGCCTTGATGTCAAGTCAATTGAAATTTCCGAAATGCATGCGTCTCATGGCCGCGCCGCTATTGAATCGCAGAAGAAAGCTGAAACCAAGTTTTCCCCTTTTATTCCGCCAACTTTGACGATTACGAAGGACAACATCGTTATCCCTCGTGGACATATTGCTGGTTTCAAGGCCCACGAGTGCACACCTCAGGCTTTGAGCAAGAAGAAGCTGCCTTTTGTTCGGGCACCTCGTAGTGATTCTCGGTCTTCCGCATTCCGTGGAAGCGGAGGAGGAGGAGGAGGAGGAGGAACTTCGCAACAGCAGCAGGCACCCTCTGGGTCGGGGCGCGGAAACGTTCAGCCTTCTGGGCCTTCTGGTCTAAAGGCTATTCCGGCACGAAATCTTTCACGAATACAAACTAGTGCTACTTCAGCCGGCCGTGGTCAAACGAGGGTGCAGGCTGTTCGAGCCGCCGTGGATGCCACTAAATTGTCTTTTCCCACAGCGAGAACTGGAACTCAAGCCAGTACCAAGAGCATACCTGCTCCCCGGCTACAGAACGTGGGCCCTGGTCCTATCGTTCCCCCAGGCACAAGTGCACGGATGAGCATAGGACAATTTGGCAATGCGCGAGGTACAATAGGTCCGCCTAGGGTCCCGAGCGCTTTCAATGTGGGGTCTACTTTGCCTCAACCTGTGCAACCAGGCAACCGTCGACCGCAGGTACGGACACAGACACCAAATGGTGCTGCACTTGCTTTACCAGGTCAGCCTACTTCTATACGTCCTACACCTGCTGCTCCTAATGCTTCTGCCAAGGTCGGCACTGCTGTTCAACAACAACGCCGGCTTCCAGCTGCAAACGCACGCAAGGTCTCGACAAAGCCCGAGCAGCCAGTGATGCGAGGGGTCGTGCCTGGTACCAAAGTTATTCAGAACCAAGTGCCTCCCGCGCCCAACAAGCCCCCTCTCCCCCCCGTCGTAGATCCGAAGGCAAAGGGACATGGCCATTCACGTGGGCGTTCCTCGAACCTTGCCTGGTGGATCCAAAGTCATGAACTTGACCACCGCCGGGCCTCTTCCCAAGCCGACCTTAGGTGATAGTGCCGCTTCGAACGCTCAGAAAGTAATTTCTGTGGCGAACGCAAAAGCAGGAGCTCCGGCAATCCATGCCGTTGTACCAACCGGCAATACAGCCAGACCGGTCCACGCAACTGTAAACAAGGCTCCTCCTGCGACCATTCACCCGGTACCTCGTACAATTACGCTAGTTGCACCGGCTCCATCTTCGAGGTCTGGTTCTGGGGTTCTTGCCACAACTGGTAACACTTCTCCCGCTCCTCCTTCGGATGGCTTAAAGGGAAAGCCGGTGCAGGGGCAGGTTGTACACAAAGCTCAAGTTGACGCGAGAACTGGCACCGGCCAAGTTGCGTCAGCTGCTGTTGTCGCCCCTCTGAAGTCTTCTCAGACTGCGGTGGTCGCTTCAGCCGGTCCTGCCGTGGCTCAAGTGCCAACTCCTTCGTTGCCTGTTGTGAAGACGCCTGTTACGAATACAATAGCGGTTGAGAATGGATTGCAGACGACATCGTCAGTCAGTACTCCGTCCAACATTTTGTTAGACAAGAAAGAGGAACCCAAGGCTTCCTCGCAATAACTTAATAAGCGCTGCATGATTTTGGCTTCTGGAACATGCTGCGAAAAAAGTTTCCTTGCTGCTCTGCCCCATCCGCAGACAAAACAGTTGTTCATTGAAAGAGCTAGGAAACCCCCAAAAAAAAGCGTAGGTGCAGAAAAACAGAACAATGTGACTAAATAAACTGTAAAAGATACGTACCATCAACTCATGCCCTTGACCTTGCGTGCCGCAGACGCGGTTTATGCGAGGTTGTCGATAAGAGTGCCGCGCAACTGGTTGACAATCTTGGAGGAGTTGGTGTCGCGAAGTTTGAAAATGCTCTCCACAACCTGGAGCTCAGTGGAGGTGGTGTCCAAACCGCAAAATGCGACCCAGTCATTGGCAACCACGCCGGCTCCGACGACCTCACTGCCACGATTGATAGTGCCGGCGACGAGTGGAACCTGGAGCAAACTGGACAGCTCGTCCTGGTCCTCGACAGTGGTCATGGGGTGCACGAGCCCGCCCTGGTTGGTGAAGGTGGAAAAGGAGCCGACGAGGACCTCGCCGGCGATGGAGCTGCGGAAAACCTCGACGCCGAGGACATCGTGGACAATCTCCTCGGTCTCGCGATCGAGGTCCGAGTGGACGAGGGCCACGTAGTCGTTGGCGGCGATGCAGTTGCCGAGCGCGGAGAGGCGCTCCTCGCAGCGCTGGACCTTGACCTTGTCCGGGAGGGAGTTCTTGATGTGCTGCATCTCCTGATCGGTGGTCGTGTTGGGCAGCAGCAGCCCGTTCTTGTTGCCGACGGCCATGCGGCCGATGATGCGCGTGCCGCCGATGCTGGCGTGGATGACCGGGATGTGCTCGGCGAGCTCGGCCTCGAAGACCGAGTAGAAATTCTCCGACCCGCCGACCGCGACCAAGCAGTACGCGTTGGTCAGCTTGGCGAACACGCCAATGTCGTTGCTGTTCTCGAACTGGCAGCGCACAGCCATGCTTGCGAGAGTGTTGCTCGTCTTCGGCTTGCGCTGCTGCTGCGGCTGCTGGTGGGACGGTGACGGTGGGGGGATGTGGGTGGGCGGAGTGGGGTGGAGGGCTGATTTGGTTTTCCTTTTTTTTTTTTCGGTTGAGACGCTTAGGATGAAATTTGTGGGCGCAAGACTCAAGTCTGGACTTGGGCTGTTTTTTCTTCTTTTCTGTGCCCCTGAAAGCGGCCGGAGTACACCTTTTGTAGCGCTGCGGGGCCGCGCCGCTCGGCACAGTTATGTTCTGGGTGTGCACACGTTGCAAGATGCGCCGTAGGTAGAAGAGCAGAGAGGGATCGTGCTAAATTTCACGTAAATTTTCATATACTCAACCGTAGTTGACACCGCCGTCATTATGATGGGTCCTGCTACTCGGCGGCTGTCGTCGCCGTGCCGAGGCCGCGGCCGCCTGTCGGGAGCACTTTTTTTTTATGATTAAATTTCCTACTGTATCATTAAATCGCAAATTTTCAAGGTCGCTTTTGAAATCTTCGGATCATACACCCCAATGCCCCAATGAAATTCACTTGTGTTCAATGTATGATAACGAAAATCAGATTAATTTTTTTTACTGTACCTCGCCGCTTCGCTCCAGTCCTCGTTTCCCTGTCGGCGCTGGTTGCGCTGTGCCAACGTCGAACCGCGTTACTGAAACGTTTCCAAAATTCTTCT
>JADWZK010198906.1_pt1 | contig 26984 bp, 27 predicted proteins | sample 8957641 | NCBI WGS metagenome assembly JADWZK01 (sample SAMN16576796, study PRJNA672827) | algae metagenome | host: rhodolith | place: South Korea: Udo, Jeju | collected 2014-09-18 | reverse complement strand
CTGCTCCAAAACTTTTAAAAGAGGCTCTTTCGAAAGAAGACGCAGATGATATTAAGAAAAAGTTAGAAGAAGCAGGAGCTACAGTTGTAATTAAATAATTTGAAGAAGCAGTAGTAGAAGTTTTAATACTTGATGCTACTGCTTTTGCTTAATTTTTTATCTTTAGAAGAAGCCTAGTGTTATAGCTTTTGATAAAGGCATTGTTGCACCAATTCCTAGCCATATTGTAATAATTGTGCCAATTAAAAATATAGTTGTAGCAACAGGTCTCCTAAAAGGATTTTGAAATTTGTTAACATTTTCAATAAATGGTACGATGATTAACCCAGCTGGTACAGCAGCCATCGATAAAACACCAATAAGTTTATTGGGTATAACTCTTAGTAGATTAAATGTTGGAAAGAAGTACCATTCAGGGAGTATTTCTAAAGGAGTAGCAAATGGATTAGCTTTTTCTCCGATTACTGAGGGTTCTAGTATAGCGAGACCTACATCACAAGCTATTGTACCTAATATAACCACTGTAAAAATGTATAATAGTTCATTAGGCCATGCAGGTTCTCCATAATAGTGATGCCCCATTCCTTTAGCCAGTTTTGCTCTTAATTTTGGATCTGTTAGATCAGGTTTTTTGATAATAGACATAGTAGTTTTATATATTATTATATGATTTATAGCGGACCAGAGATGCCTTGTTTGCGAATCATTAGAAAGTGCATAAGCATAAATACTGCAGTCAGTAAAGGTAATACGAAAGTATGTAAGCTGTAGAATCTAGTTAAAGTACCTTGTCCTACACTAACTCCACCCCTTAGTAGCTCTACTATATTACTACCAACTACTGGAATAGCCTCTGGAACGCCAGTTACAATTTTTACTGCCCAGTAACCTATTTGATCCCAGGGCAATGAGTACCCAGTTACTCCAAAGGATACAGTTAAAACTGCTAGTATTACTCCAGTTACCCATGTTAGTTCACGAGGTTTTTTGAATCCTCCTGTTAAATATACTCGGAATATGTGTAATATTAACATCAGAACCATCATACTTGCTGACCAACGGTGTATGGATCTAATTAGCCAGCCAAAGTTAACATCGGTCATAATATATTCTACAGATGTAAATGCTTCTGAAACTGTAGGTCTATAGTAAAAAGTCATAGCAAACCCAGTTGCTACTTGTATTAAGAATGATGTGAATACTATTCCTCCAATGCAATAGAATATATTCACATGTGGGGGAACATATTTACTAGTAATATCATCAGCTATTGATTGAATCTCTAGTCTTTCTTCGAACCAATCATATATTTTTCCCATGTGATATCTTATCTTTATTGTTTTAGAAAATTTTGCATTTAGGCTACTTGGCTAATTCCACTACAATTATAGCATGTCAAATATCTGTTATTCTACTTTTTACGATTGACTCAGCTTGAGAATATTATAAATAACTATCTGCTGATTGTCATAAGTAATAATATTCTTCCTTTTTAATTCACTCATGATTCTTGTAATATTTACTCGGTTGCTTCCTGTAATTATACTAAGTGTACTGTGAGATAAGTAGAAAGGTATAATTATATATCTTTGTCTATGTTGTCCAAATTCTTTTGATAGAATTAGTAAGAGTTGTATAATTCTTTTTTTTGTATTTTTATGGCATAGAATATAAGTCATCATGTCGTGCTTTGTGTAATCATTACTATATAATTGTTGAAATTTTTTCTATTGATTTTTGTGTTTGCCAAATTCTTTTTGTGAATTCTTTTATAGGTATACTTAGAATAGCTGTCTTTGTAATTGCATTTGCCTTATAATGATAGTTTACTAGTTTATGTTTTGGATTATTTAGTTGAATAATATTATTTGCCCTTAATAATTGTATACATATTGTTTCTCCATTAGTAAATATCTTAAGTAGTTGAACAAAACCATCTAAGATAATAACTATGTGATTATTTTGTAAGAAATTGGTAATGATCATGGAATCGTTTGGTTGAAGTATTTCTATGTTAAAAGATATATTGACATTTTCTAAAAATTCTAGCCATATCATTTATTTACCCTTTATATTGTATTAAATATTAATTTTATGTATAAACAGATTTTACTAGTAGACGATGATATTTGTTTAGCCTATGCTATTCAATCGTACTTATCTTCAGATGAAAGAAAAATTTTTATTGTTGATGATTTTAATTCAGCTATACAGTTATTAAAACTTTATTCTTTTGATTTAGTTATTAGTGATATAATGATGCCTGCTATGGATGGTTATAAATTCTTAACGAAGCTACGTGCTGATAGTGATTTATGTCATATACCAGTTATATTTTTAACTGCTAAGGGTATGACGGCTGATCGAATAAGAGGTTATGATTTGGGCTGTAATGCATATTTGACAAAACCTTTTCATCCATCTGAACTATTGTCTATTATTAATAATATTCTTAATAATTTGAATTCGCTGAAAGATTCTAAAGAAAAAATTCTTTTGCAAAGTTCAAAGATAGATCAATTGTTAGGATCTCAGAATGGTATTTGGAATTTTACCTCTCGCGAGATAAGTATTTTGCGTCTACTTATTCAAGGTATGATGAATAAAGAGATTGCCTCAAGTCTAAATTTAGGTATAAGAAATGTTGAAAAATATGTAAGTCGTTTGTTGAGCAAAACCAAAACAAGAAATCGTACTGAGTTAGCACAATTGTCTTGGTTTATATCGTCTAGGGCGAATGACGGGACTCGAACCCGCGAATGATGGAGCCACAATCCATTGCCTTAACCCCTTGGCTACATCCGCCATATTATTAGACTACATCAGAATGATTCTAATATGTTCTTTTTGTGAAGTCTACTACCTGTTTTTTATAGCTTATAATTTTTTGTTATGTTTACTGATTATATCCTTATTCAATTAAATGGTAAACCATTTAATTGTTTACCTAGCTTTTCTTTAAAAGATATTTTAATATATCTGGACTTTGAGTTAGACTCTATTATTATAGAATATAATTCTGAAATTATACATGACTCTCTTTTAGATACTATTATACCGGTTTCAGGAGATAAAGTAGAAGTGTTGACGATTGTTGGAGGCGGTTAGTTATAAGTTTCGCTGTGATAAAGATAAACGTCCCTGTTTTTTGTCGATATGTATTATTTTAACTTTGATTGTATTGCCCGTTTGAAATATTCTATCTATATCTTTAAGATTTTCACTTGCTATTTCTGAAATATGTAGTAGAGCAGTAATACCATGAATTTCTACAAATATTCCATAGTTTTCAATTTTAGTAACAGTACCAGTAGTAACTTTACCGATGTAAATCATATGACTTAGATTATTCAGTAAGGCGCGCTTATTACTAAATATAATCTTATTTAACTTTTCATTTATAAGTAAGAATTTGCATTTTATTTGTCTATTTAACAATAATCTTTTATTTTGTGTATCTACAATATGTGAATTGGGTATAAAGCCTTGTATACCTTCGATTGATGTTAATAATCCGCCTTTATTTATTTCGCTAATACTTAAATTAATAGTTATATCTTCTTTTTCCATTTGTTTAATTCTTTCCCAGGCTCTTATATATTCGAGTCTTTTAATTGATAAAATTAATTGTTCCGATTTCTTGTTATGTGCCAATATAAAGAATTCTCTTGTTTCATTGATAATTTGGTTTGTTGGTAATTGTTTTTTATATACATTGACTTCATCTTTTGGTAAGTATGCAGCAATTCTGGCACCAATATCTACAAGAAAGCCATCTTTCTCTTCACTAAATATTGTTCCTGCTGTGATATCCCCTAGATTTAAATTATAGTTGTACTTATTTAGAACAGAGGCAAAATCTTTATGTGTAAATCCTGTTTGTGTTTGAACTTTTGGTTCCATATTAACATGTTAAGTGGAAAATTTGATTGTTTTAACTTTTTGTTTTATAGTGCTTACTTAGAGTAAGCGTAGGTAGTTGCAAATTTTACTGAATTTGAGGAAAGTCCGGGCTCCATATAGATCTTTATAGCTGGATAAATCCCAGTGTAGGTGACTGCGAGGACAGTGCCACAGAAAAAAACCGCTTTATAATGATTTAAAGTAAGGATGCAAAGGTGTGGTAAGAGCACACCAGAAATATATTCAAAGTATTTGCTTGGTAAACCCCAATAAGGAGCAAAGTTGTGTTGATGTGTATCTATCTTATACTTCTCATAAATTTATACTGCATAAAGTTTATTTTGTATAAACTTTAGATGAATAACTACCCTTAATTAATCCCTAATTAAGAACAAAACCCGGCTTATGACTTACTCTCTATTAATTCCATGTATAATTTAGTCTTAAATATTGTTTCAATTTTTTCAACTTCTTCATTAGTTAAAGTTTTACTCTTTGACCTGTATGTTATTCTGAGGCCTATGCTTTTTGTGTTTTCTGTTTCATAATATTCATCAAATATAGTAATAGATTCAATAAATTTACTGTTATTTTGTTGTATTGTATTTATAATGCTAGTGATATTTTGCATCTTTAAGTATTTATTTACTTTAATAGATATGTCTCTCGTGATTTTGGGATAGCTAGAGTAGGGTTGATATGTATATTTTAAATGCCCATGGCTTTGAATATTTTCTATTAAATTATTAATATTTATTTCGAATATGTAAATTTTATAGAAAATACCAAGTTTCTTTGCAATTCGACTATTTATTTGGCTGAATAAACCTATTGTTTTGTTGTCTTGCTTTATATAGCAGGTTCTTTTGGGGTGAGTATATTGTTTAATATTCTCGATTAAATAATTGTTCTCTGAATTATCTGACCAAGCAACTTTTATATGCATTCTTTCAAAGAATTCCTCTAGGTTACCTTTTGCTTGAAACCAACTGAGTTCGCTGGGAGTTTTACTCCATTCTGAACGACAAAAAGAAGAGGTTCCTAAAAGTCCTGCTAGATGTAGGTGTTCTCTAGTAATTATAGATTCGCTATGTTTTATAAAGATTTTTCCAATTTCAAATACTTCAAAATCTTCATTGGCTTTATTTATATTATATAATTTTGATTCAATTAAGCTTCCTATTAAATTTGTTCTAAGTTCTTTTTGCTCCTTATTTAAAGGATTAATTAATTGGACATGATTATTATCTGGACTGGATTGTAATGAGTAACTTACAACTTCATGTACTCCCATGGATCTTAATATTTGTCGCATCTTTTTAGTGATCAATTTTATTGGGGAAATATGTCCTATGGTATTTAAGATTGGTAAATTATCGCTAAAATGGTTAAATCCATAGATTCTACCTATCTCTTCGACAATATCTATCTCTTTTTTAATATCAGTCCATCTTCCTCTGAATTGTATTTTAATTCATTATATCATCTATTATAGTAAATAGTTATTAAGTTATATTAATTATATTGTTTGATTTAAATATTTAATATCTTGCTTGGATTTTATAGGACCCAGGATTTTGTTCATACTATTGAGATTACATTTTACGGTTTTAGTGTTTGTTTGTTTATTTTCATATTCATAAATTATTTTATTGTCAATATTGTGTTTATAGATTTTATGTATGAGATATATCGCTTCTATATATGCGTAAGATAAATATTTTGTAGATTGAAGGCATTGTTGCACTGGTTTGTCATTAATAGCATTGTTGTTATATATGCTGCCTAAAATCATAACGTCGATATTAGTAGTCTGGTAATTATGAATATTTTGGGAACTGACTTCAAGTGCAGATGATTGTATATTTACTATGTCTATTTTATTAGATCTGTTTTGTTCAGAATGTTCTTTTGTGTAAAAAGATTTCAGTTTTTTAATTTCTGTATTCTTATTTGTATTAATCTTAAATATTTTGATAGATTGTCCCCACTTAAAATTAATAAAGTAAATAATGTCTAGTATACTTTTTGTGGGATTAATATCAGAAGCAATTAAATAATCTTGTAGCCATTGTGGTGAATTATTAGTTGGTAGTTGTTCAATAATACTTAAATGTATTTTTTTATATATAGTATGATTGTTTACATAATTTAGCTTTTTATGCTTAATTTCATCTTGGTATGTTTTTACGTTTTCATAAAGTGTTAAAGGTCTGTTTAAGATAGCAGCTATTTCTACTGCTATACTTGCTAAACTTATTATGTCAAGTCGATTAGCTGTAATACTAATATCAAGTGTAGTATCTTGAATATCTTTTTTGTGTATTATGTTTTCAACTTCGAAACCTGCTAGTGTTAATTTTTCTGCTAGTTCGGACTGATTTATTCCTTTTAAGTCAATTGATTGACTTAACCAATTCCAAGAAATTTTCATGTTTTTATGAAGTGTCAAATTAAATATCCATAAGATGTTATTCTAGATGGATATAATATATACTAACTAAATTCTATTAAATTCTCTAGGAAGATGCTTTAGTGAATGATAAGTTGTTATCATTGGAGTAGCGTTCCATGAAACGCATAAATCTATCCCAATCTTCTGGGCTTTTGATTATATAAATTGATTCAATTGCTTTGGGTTTACCATTAATAAATTTTGCATTTACATCTCGAGTTACTAGTTCCCCCTCTTCATCTTTAAGATACATTCCAGTAATATCACCTTTATTTTGCATTTCAGATGTTAGTATATCTGGGCTATTAAACCTAAAAGTAGCAGTACCTGTACTACCATCCCGAGATCTCGTTAATTGAATATATGGAACAACATTTTCATTAATTCCTTTTATAAATTGTATATTTGCCATGAATGATTTAGCCTTCTGTTCAATAGTAATGGATTATAAAAAATATAATGGATTTTATTGTGCTTTTTCTAATACTTAAATTAACTTATCTTCATTGCATTTTTTATGTTTGTTTAGTTCTAACTGGGGTGGGAGGATTCGAACCTGCGAATGGCGGAGTCAAAGTCCGCTGCCTTACCACTTGGCGACACCCCAACGTTAGTACTATAGCAATAATTAATTTTTTTGTACATAAAGAGGTATTGTATTAGATTTTTCTTGAATATACTTAATAATGTTATTATATAAAATTGTTTCTTGGTAATATTCTTTGAGCCATTTTACGGTTATTGTTTCTTCTTCTATCTCTTTATCTCCTAATATTAAACAGCTTAACATGTTGTATTGGTTAGCTTTTTTTATTTGTTTTTGAAAACTATGATTACTTAAATCAATATGAAACTTAATACTATGTTGTTGCAATAAATTTATTAAGTGCCAGACTTTTTTTTGTGCTTTTGAACCTTGAGTTACTATATAAAAGCGGGTTTCTGTACAGATATTGTTTTTTGTTTGACTGGTTATTAATAATAATCTCTCGATGCCAATTGCCCAACCTACAGCCGGTGTATCGGGTCCACCTAATTGTTTAATTAGATGATTATATCGTCCGCCTCCGCATATGGTTTGATTATTTAAGTGATTATCTATAATTTCAAATGCAGTATGACTATAGTAGTCTAAACCTCGCACTAATCTTGTATTAATTTTGTAAGGTATTTCTAATATATTTAGGTATTCACATACTAATTCAAAGTGTTGTTGAGATTCTTTTTTTAAATATTTGTTTAAACAAGGTGCATTTTGTAAGATAGTTTGTGTTTTAGTATTTTTACTGTCCAGTATACGTAATGGATTGGTTCCTAAGCGTTTTTTTGAATCCATATCAAGATCGTTTTCGTATGTTTTTATGTATTTGACTAATGCTTCCTTGTATTTTTCTCTTTCTTCTTGATTCCCAATGGAGTTAATTTCAATCGTATATTTTTCACATTCTAATTCTTGTAATATATTGTGTGCAATTTTAATTACTTCTGCATCTGCTAAAGCACTAGTACTTCCAATACATTCAATACCAAGTTGATGGAATTGTCTTTGTCTACCGCTTTGAGGTCTTTCGTATCTGAACATAGGTCCCATATACCAGAGTCTTTGTATCTGATTACTTTGATAAAGTTTATTTGTAATAAAAGCTCTAGCTATAGATGCAGTTCCTTCTGGTCGTAATGTAATATTTCTTTTACCCTGATCAAAGAAGCTATACATTTCTTTATTTACTATATCTGTTGTATGACCAATACCTCTTAAAAAAAGTTCTGTTGGTTCCATTATAGGTGTTCTAATTTCGGAATAGTCATAAAGTGTTAGTATCTTGAGTGCTTTTGTGTATATTTCTTGCCAGGCTTGAATTTCACTAGGAAGTATATCTTTTGTTCCCCGGATTGTTTGCATGATGTATTTCCTTATTATATTCTAGTAACTTAGAGCTTTTTATCTAGATTTATATGGTTAAATTGTCTGATTATCGGGCAAGGAGGGATTTGAACCCCCGACACCGTGGTTCGTAGCCACGTGCTCTAGTCCACTGAGCTACAAGCCCTAGCTGTTAGACAATAGTATCATTTAAAAGTAACTTTTTAAAGTTGATTTTTTATTAACTTTATATTTTAATCTTTTTATAGTTCGTCAGAGTTTTAATTAATCTTATTGATATATTAAACTTTGTGATAAGAATATGTTGAGATTTAGAGTATATTATTAGATGAGTAAGCAAATTTTATATCAAGATGATGCACGCAAAGCCCTAGAAAGAGGTATGGATATTTTAGTTGAAGCAGTTTCTGTTACATTAGGCCCAAAAGGTCGAAATGTTGTACTTGAGCGTAAATTTGGTCCGCCTCAAATTGTTAATGATGGTGTTACGATTGCAAAAGAGATAGAGCTGGATAATCAAATTGAAAATACGGGTGTTGCACTTATTAGACAAGCAGCATCAAAAACAAATGATGTAGCTGGCGATGGTACAACTACAGCTACGGTACTGGCTCATGCAATTGTTAAAGAGGGTTTAAAAAATGTTGCTGCTGGTTCAAATCCAATATTAATTAAAAAAGGGATTGCTAAAGCAGTGCAATTTATTGTGACAAAAATTGCCGAATATTCTCGCCCTGTTAAAGATATTAAGGATATTATTCATGTTGCCTCTATATCAGCAGGTAATGATTTAAGTATTGGGAATATGATAGCAGAAGCAATTGAAAAAGTTGGTAGAGAAGGAGTTATTTCTTTAGAAGAAGGACAATCAACCCGTACTTATCTGGAAATAACTGAAGGTATGAGATTTGATAAAGGATTTATTTCTCCATATTTTGTTACTGATGTTTCTAAAATGTCGATAGTTCAAGATAATCCTTATATTTTACTAACAGATAAAAAAATCACTTTGGTTCAGCAGGAACTAGTGCCTATCTTAGAGCAAGTTGCTAAGACTGGCCGGTCGTTATTAATTATTGCTGAAGATATTGAAAAAGAAGCATTGGCAACTATTATTGTTAATAAGCTTAGAGGAATAATAAACGTAGTGGCTGTACGTGCTCCTGGTTTTGGTGATAGACGTAAAGCTTTTTTAGAAGATTTGGCTATTTTAACCGGTGCTCAAGTAATTTCCAATGAAGTTGGCTTAAATTTAGATTCAATTTCTTTGGAAGTTATGGGTACTGCAAGACGTGTAACTGTATCTAAAGATAATACTACAATTATTGCTAATCAGAATGAAGAATTGGTTAGTTTGCGTTGTAACCAGATAAGAAAACAAATAGAAGCAAGTAATAATAATTATGAGAAAGAAAAGTTACAAGAGCGATTATCGAAACTTTCTGGAGGAGTCGCTGTCATTAAATTAGGCGCAGCTACAGAAACTGAAATGAAAAATAAAAAATTGCGATTAGAAGATGCTATTAATGCTACGAAAGCAGCTATTGAAGAAGGTATTGTACCTGGCGGTGGATCAATACTTGTACACTTGGCTCAAGATCTTAATTTATGGGCAAAGAAATACTTGTATGGAGAAGAATTAGTTGGTGCTACTATTGTAGAGAAAGCATTATCTTCTCCATTATCAACAATAGTTCAAAATATTGGCTTAAATGGACCAGTAATGGTTGAAAAAATTAAGAAAAAATCTTTTCCTATGGGATATGATGCTAATAAAAATAATATTGCTGATATGTACTCTGTGGGTGTTATTGATCCTGCAAAAGTAACTCGTTCAGCATTGCAAAATGCAGCATCGATTGCATCTATGATTCTTACTACAGAGTGCATTATAATTGATAATCTAGAAGCTAGCCAAATTTAGATTTTTAATTGTATTTGTTATGTAAATATTTGTATAAAATATATGGTCCGTTTTTTGAAAGGATTTTATTTAATATATAGAGGTTTACTATTGCAATATCAAAAAACTTATTGTTTAGGTTACTTATTTTATTTACTTCTTTTATTAAATTATATTTATAAAAAAATTTTGTACTTATATATAAATCTATTTAAATATTGGCTAGTAGTTAAAGAAAAATTTTTTACATGGTTTGAAGAACAAGAAGAGTAGTCACTTAAAATAGTGTGAATTTTTTCTTTTAGATGTTCTTCTATGATTATATCATTGATGATGTTTAGTAAATATAGAGTTTCTTGAATAGAGTAGTTTGATTTATTGTTTGTACAATATTTTTGGTATATGTTCAGTTTTTCTTTTGTTTTATATAATCTTTTCATTGTTGCTGTATGCAGATTATCTAGATTATATAAATCTAATGAATCTAAGCTCATTAATAAAATGTTGATTTTTTCATTTATGAATCTTCTTTGTGACATATGTCTTGAAAGATAATAATCTATGTTTTTAAGATAATTAGTCGTTTGTATTGACTAATTATCTTCCGAATAATTCTTAATGTTAAATTAATGACTTCCAGAAAAAATAAATTCAGGAAATTTTTCTTGTGCTTGTAGTAAAGATTTATTTTTACCAGTTTCTTGCCAGTAATTAATAATCTCAGTGGCTTGATTTAGAAGATCAATTCTATCATTTTCTGAAATCCATGGTTTTGATTCAAGCTCTGTTCTCAGTTGTTCCCAAGCATCGTTACGCGGCCAAAAAAAATAAGATGTTAATGGACTATATCCTTTACCAACTACATGGTCGATTGCTAGTGCTACATTGTTTTCTAGCCATAATATTTTAAATGTAAATTTCTTCAATCTTCATGGTCCTTCTGTTTAAATGTTTGTAACTTTGTTTAGTAAATTTTTTACTGTATTGCTTAGCTTAGCTCCATTATTGATACGTTTTTCTATTTGTATAATATTTAATTTTGTTTCATTTGTTAAAGGGTTAAAAAAACCAACCTCTTCTAATGCGCGCCCGTCTCTTCTTTTTCTGCTATCAATGACGATTATTCTGTAAATTGCTTGTTTTTTTCTACCGTATCTTTTTAGTCGAATTTTTAGCATAAACTATCCCTAATATCAAACTTATTTAGTTTAATGAATATATTGCATACAGGATATCATATATTTTTTGTGTATTGTTATCAGAATATTGATAATAGTTATATTTTTTAGCTATTTTAGTGTATGTTTTTGTCTTCAGATAGGCGCATTTTGTAGAAATACTGCAAATTAACTTTTGATAAACTGATTTTTTTTATATTTTTTAGAATGAGCTTATCTGCTTCCATCATATTAATCTAAAATTTTGTATTGACCTGTGATTTTGAATTAGGTAATTAAAAAATCTAATTAGCTATTCTTTGTTCCTTATACTAAATAAAAGAAAAAATTCCTTTAGTAGTATTTTGAGGTAAAATTAGTGTAGATTAGCATATAATTAATTCTTGTGTGATTATTCAAAAAATTATATAAAAGATTGAAAAGCTATTCAAAATAAACTTATGCAATAATTAGAAAAGTTAAAAATATTGAGTATCTTCATAACTTTGTTTTCATTAAAAAAAAATTGCAAAATTATCAGTACAGCGGTAAGAAATTTTAAAGTCTGTATATACCACTAATTTTTAATAAAATTTTTTTTTGTTATACTGAGTTTACAGCTTGAATATACATATTATGATATTTATTGGAGTTATTAAGTTTTATAAAGCATTTTAATATATAATTCTTAATTTGTATTCTATTTTAATGTTATTAGTTTTACGTGATCATGGACATTTTAGGAGCTTTTTATTTACTGATTACATAAAATTAATAATATTTTGACAAATAGGTAGATAGTAATTTATATTACTGATTCTATTCTAATATTATTGAAAATTACCATTAAGCATTGTAAAAAAATAATACCTAGCATTGGTGACATATCCATGCCGAAAATCATCGGTATGGTTCCTCTAAATAATCTAAGGTAGGGATCCGTTAATCTATTTAATGAGCAAAAAGGTTCATTATACCAATTTACAGTTGGAAACCATGCTAGTGAAAGTTTAAGTAATATCAAAATTAAATAGATTTCTGAAAAGTTAGCAATAGACGTAAAAATTAAATTAAAAGATTGGTAAGTATATTCATGCTATTATTAATGTTTAGAATTTGAACTTTAATAGATTGAGAGTATTTATATATATTCAAATCTTATAATAGCATGTTTTTTAAAATTTCTTTAAGTAATTATCTCTATCTACATTAATATCACTTGTTATTTGCGTAGTATATATGCTTAATTGGGGGTATTTTTTACTTATTCGGATTAGTTTACTATCTTCACAAATTATACAAATGACCCTAATTTGACTAATCTTAATTTTTTTTATATTTATTAAAAAATCCATAAGTTTAAGAAAATATTCAGTATTAATATAATCCTTGATTATAAGAATTTTTGTAGATTGATTGATCTGTTGTGGTATATAACTGAAATTTGAATCGAGTAAAAAATACTGATTGTTTTTAGTGAAATCTATTAAGCTTATACTACATCTAGGTAATATATATCTAGCCTCTTGAATCAGTGCAGGATCCATTTTTACAGTTGTCATAACAATATATGATTCTTTAGGATCAAGAATAGTAAATTCTTTTATGATATTTATTTGCTTAATCTTTAGCTTGTAGATTTTTTATCCAATTTCTTATAGTTTCGTATATGAGAAATTGTCCTAATTGTTTCCAGGTATGATTTTGTATGTCGGATTGCAGTTGTGTGTTTTGTACGGTGCTGGATAAAAATTGAGTAATTGGATGAGATATTGTATATATATTGAGTTTCATTATTTTAGTTTTAATATGTTATTGTGTCATTTATTATGTCTTTTTTAATTGAGGATCGATATCTATGAATAAGGGTCTACGTAATCAATGGATATGGGGTTTCACTTATGGGGCAGAAAATTGGAATGGTAGACTTGCCATGTTATCTTTTGTGTCTATTTTTTTATTTGAACTTTTGACTTCTCAACCGATTGTCTTGTTTGTGGATGTGCTGCATTTATAGTATCTACATACTACAATAAATGGTGTTATTTTTGTATTTTTCTTTAAGTCCTACCAGAAAATGGTAAAAAACTGTCCCGATTTAGGAGACAGTTTTTTATTTTTTATCAATTATTAATCTAGTGGTCTCATAGATAAAACAGCTTCATTCTCTCGGTTTATGCCTTTCTCAAAACCGGCAGCAGCAGCTCTTGCTCTACCAGCATGCCATAAATGCCCTATAAATAAGAAGAAGCCTAAGAAGAAATGAGATGTTGTTAACCAGGAGCGAGGTGATACATAATTAAATGAATTAATTTCTGTTGCTACTCCACCTACAGAATTTAATGAGCCTAGAGGCGCATGAGTCATATATTCAGCAGCTCTCCTCTCTTGCCAAGGTTGAATATCGTTTTTAATTTTGTTCAAGTCTAAACCATTTGGACCTCTTAATGGTTCTACCCAAGGCGCTCTTAGTCCCAGAATCTCATTGTTTCTCCACCAAATATAATTTCACCACTAGGAGATCTCATTAAGTATTTACCTAACCCAGTTGGGCCTTGAGCTGAAGCAACATTCGCACCTAGTCTTTGATCTCTAACAAGGAATGTAAATGCTTGTGCTTGTGAAGCCTCGGGACCAGTTGGTCCATAAAATTCACTCGGATAAGCTGTATTATTATACCAAACGTAGTTTGATGCAGTTAATCCCATAATTGATAAAGCACCAAGGCTGTATGATAAGTATGCTTCACCAGACCAAACAAAAGCTCTTCTTGCCCAAGCGAACGGTTTAGTTAATATGTGCCAAATCCCACCGGCAATACATATTACTCCTATCCAAACGTGACCGCCTATTATATCTTCCATATTATTAACACTTACTATCCATCCATCTCCACCAAATGGAGATTTTAGTATATAGCCGAATATAATCAATGGATTTAAGGTAGGATTATTAATAAAACGTATGTCCCCCCTCCAGGAGCCCATGTATCATAAACGCCACCAATAAAAAGGGCTTTAATTACTAATAGAAAAGATCCAATTCCTAACAATAATAAGTGTATACCTAAAATTGTAGTCATTTTGTTTTTATCTCTCCAATCGTAGCCAAAGAAGGGAAAAGATTCCTCTAAAGTATCTGGACCAATAATTGAGTGATATAAACCACCAAAGCCTAAGACTGCTGATGAAATTAAGTGTACTACACCAACAACAAAATATGGATATATATTATTAATTTCACCACCAGGGCCAACGCCCCAACCTAGTGTGGCTAAATGTGGAATTAAGATGAATCCTTGTTCATATAGCGGCTTTTCTGGTACAAAATGTGCAACTTCAAAAAGAGTCATTGCACCTGTCCAGAATACCATAACACCTGCGTGGGCTACATGCGCACCTAATAGTTTACCTGATACATTAATTAGCCTTGCATTACCAGACCACCAGGCAAATCCAGTAGACTCTAGGTCTCTTCCTCCGATGTCAGTATTTGTATTAAAGGGCGTTTCCACGTGGTAAAACCTCCTCTGGGAATATAAAGTTTTCATGGGGTTGATCTTGAGCTGCCATCCAAGAACGAATCCCTTCATTTAATAGTATGTTTTTAGTATAGAAAGTTTCAAATTCGGGATCTTCTGCAGCTCTTAATTCTTGTGATACAAAGTCATAAGCTCTTAAGTTTAGCGCTAGTCCAACAATTCCAAATGCACTAGTCCACATTCCAGTTACAGGTACAAACAGCATGAAAAAGTGAAGCCACCTTTTATTTGAAAATGCAACACCAAAAATCTGCGACCAGAACCTGTTTGCTGTTACCATTGAATAAGTTTCTTCAGATTGAGTTGGAGTAAATGCTCTAAATGTATCAGCTGCATCTCCATCTTCAAATAACGTATTCTGTACTGTTGCACCATGTATAGCGCAAAGAAGAGCACCACCTAGAATACCGGCAACTCCCATCATATGGAAGGGATTTAATGTCCAATTGTGAAAGCCTTGTAAGAATAGTAAGAATCGGAAGATTGCAGCGACTCCAAAACTAGGTGCAAAGAACCAACTTGCTTGACCTAGTGGGTACATAAGAAAAACTGATACAAATACTGCAATTGGTCCAGAAAATGCAATTGCGTTGTATGGTCGAAGTCCTACTAGTCTTGCAATTTCAAATTGCCTTAGACAAAATCCTATAAGACCAAATGATCCATGTAAAGCAATGAATGCCCATAGTCCACCTATTTGACACCAGCGAGTAAAATCTCCTTGTGCTTCGGGTCCCCATAGTAATAATAATGAGTGACCCATGCTATTTGCTGGAGTTGATACTGCTGAAGTTAAGAAATTGCATCCTTCTAGATATGAGCTTGCTAATCCGTGTGTATACCAAGAAGTTACAAAAGTTGTTCCTGTTAACCATCCACCGAGGGATAAATAAGCACATGGGAATAAAAGTAGACCCGACCATCCAACAAATACGAATCGGTCTCTTTTAACCCAGTCATCAATAAGATCAAACCATCCGCGGGTTTTTTCTTGTCCAATTGCTATAGTCATAAGTAAACTCTCCAGAGTGGGCTTAATAATTATATTAAATTAATAAAGTAAGTTAAGGTTCATATATAATTGAGCATGACTTTACTTTTCTTTACGGTTACTACAATTATAAATATAATTTCTGCAAAAGTGTATTGACTCAAGTAATTATATTTTTGTAGTTCTCTAAGTTGACTTAATATTACCTATATTGTACTACAATCATTAAAAATTAATATAAATTTTATTTTAATTATTGTATTTTTTATCATCTTTATTTTGTTTTGTCTGTAATTCTTTGAAATAAATAGCCTGTTCCTCTGGCAGTTAATATAAGGTCTGGATTACTTGGATCGTCTTCTAGTTTAGCTCTTAGTCTTGATATGTGTACATCGACTACACGGGTATCTACGTGTCTTTCTGGAGTATATCCCCATACTTCTTGTAGTATAGAAGATCTAGAAAAAGGATCACCTGCTTTGCTAACCAATAATTCGAGTAAACTAAATTCCATGCCAGTTAGTCTGACTCTCTCATTATTCTTATATACTTGTCTTTTATTTGTGTCAACTTTTAAAAATCCGATGTTAATAATTCCTGAGCTGGGTATTCCGCTGCTTATTGTAATTTTATCAACTCTACGCAATACAGATCTTATACGGGCCTCGAGTTCCTTTGGAGAAAAAGGTTTTACAACATAATCATCGGCTCCTAATTCGAGGCCAGTAATTCGATCAGATACATCTCCTAAAGCTGTTAACATTATTATTGGTACATCAGATTCTTTTCTAAGCTCTTGACATACACCATAACCGTCTAGCTTAGGCATCATTACATCAAGAACAACTAAATTGGGATATTCTCTTCTAAATGTAGCTAGTGCCTCTTCGCCATCTGCTGCACTAACTACATTGTAACCAATCATAGACAAACGAGTTTCTAAAATTCTTCTAATACTAGTTTCATCATCCACTATAAGTATCTTTTCTCTTTGATCTTCCAAGGTTATACTCTCCCCCTACCTAAAGTAATTTTAATCATATCAAATATACTTCTCTAACGTAATTTTTTCTGATTAATTCTTGTATATTGTTCTAATCATTTTTTATTTCTTTGTCTCATTAATCAATTAATAGTATCTATAATATGCATTATGTGAATAATTATAAGTAAAAAACTTGTGTTTTATAGTCTAATTTCTTTCTAAAAGATATGTTATTTTTGACGGAAAAATCTAAGAATAGTTAAGTACAAAACCTGTTTAGTTTCATAAGGTTTTTCAGGTTTATTTTTAAGTTTTATATATCCTGTTATAGCTTTATACAGCTTCCCTAGTTGAGAATTTTCATGTTAGACAGTTTTTTCTTGATTTTTATTTTATGTTAGTATTGTTTAATCTTAGTTCTCTGAGAATTTATTTTAATTGTTCCTTATTCTTTGTCTACTTAAGCTCGAGTCTTCTTCTAATTTTTTAGAAGAATATGGCATAATATCTCATCTTTATGTTGTTCGTATAATTCGAATATCTGTATTTAGTTCGGTTTACTTTTCATTTTAAACAAACTATTTATTTATATTTTATCTTTTTTATTTGAAAGGGGGTTGACAACGCTGGAATAACGAAGTATCTTAACTTCTAATTAGAAATAACACAGCTAAAAAATTAAATTTATTTAGCTATTCTGGATACAACGGAGAGTTTGATCCTGGCTCAGGATGAACGCTGGCGGTATGCCTAACACATGCAAGTTGAACGAAAGCCTCGGCTTTAGTGGCGGACGGGTGAGTAATACATGAGAATCTACCCTTGGGAGGGGAATAACAGTTGGAAACGACTGCTAATGCCCCATATGCTTACAAGTGAAAGGAGTAATCTGCCCGAGGATGAGCTTATGCCTGATTAGCTAGTTGGTAGGGTAAATGCCTACCAAGGCTACGATCAGTAGCTGGTTTGAGAGGATGATCAGCCACACTGGGACTGAGATACGGCCCAGACTTCTACGGAAGGCAGCAGTGGGGAATTTTCCGCAATGGGCGAAAGCCTGACGGAGCAATACCGCGTGAGGGAAGAATGCCTGTGGGTTGTAAACCTCTTTTTTTAGGGAAGAAAATTTGACGGTACCTAAAGAATAAGCATCGGCTAACTCCGTGCCAGCAGCCGCGGTAATACGGGGGATGCAAGCGTTATCCGGAATCACTGGGCGTAAAGAGTCTGTAGGTGGTTCAATAAGTCTGCTGTTAAATATTAAAGCTCAACTTTAAGCAAGCGGTAGAAACTATTAGACTAGAGTATGGTAAGGGTAGAGGGAATTCCCAGTGTAGCGGTGAAATGCGTAGATATTGGGAAGAACACCAGTGGCGAAAGCGCTCTACTAGACCATTACTGACACTCAGAGACGAAAGCTAAGGGAGCAAATGGGATTAGATACCCCAGTAGTCTTAGCCGTAAACGATGGATACTAGATGTTGCGCGTATCGATCCGTGCAGTATCGTAGCTAACGCGTTAAGTATCCCGCCTGGGAAGTATGCTCGCAAGAGTGAAACTCAAAGGAATTGACGGGGGCCCGCACAAGCGGTGGAGCATGTGGTTTAATTCGATGCAACGCGAAGAACCTTACCAGGGCTTGACATGTCGTGAATTCATTTGAAAAAATGAAGTGCCTTAGGGAACACGAACACAGGTGGTGCATGGCTGTCGTCAGCTCGTGTCGTGAGATGTTGGGTTAAGTCCCGCAACGAGCGCAACCCTTGTTTTTAGTTGCCATCATTAAGTTGGGCACTTTAAAAAGACTGCCGGTGACAAACCGGAGGAAGGTGAGGATGACGTCAAGTCAGCATGCCCCTTATGCTCTGGGCTACACACGTGCTACAATGATTATGACAAAGAGTCGCAAATTTGTGAAAATAAGCTAATCTCATAAACATAGTCTCAGTTCGGATTGTAGGCTGAAACTCGCCTACATGAAGGTGGAATCGCTAGTAATCGCCGGTCAGCTATACGGCGGTGAATCCGTTCCCGGGCCTTGTACACACCGCCCGTCACACCATGGAAGCTGGCTACGCCCGAAGTCGTTACCCTAACCTTTATGGAGGGGGGCGCCTAAGGTAGAGCTAGTGACTGGGGTGAAGTCGTAACAAGGTAGCCGTACTGGAAGGTGCGGCTGGATCACCTCCTTTTAGGGAATTATTTTATCCTAAGATCGTTAAAAGGGCTATTAGCTCAGTTGGTTAGAGCGCACCCCTGATAAGGGTGAGGTCCCTGGTTCAAATCCGGGATAGCCCAAAGTGTAATTGAGGGGATATAGCTCAGCTGGTAGAGCGCTGCCTTTGCAAGGCAGATGACAGCGGTTCAAGTCCGCTTATCTCCACAAAAAGAAATAGTACTTCAAAAGCTATTTGACCTATATTTAGTGATAATTCACTTAATTAAGTAAGTAAGGGCTTACGGCGAATACCTTGGCATTCAGAAGCGATGAAGGGCGTGACTACCGACGAAACTCTTCGAGGAGCTGGAAGTAAGCTATGATTCGGAGGTTCCCGAATAAGGAAACTTTTTAAACTATTTACTGAATTTATAAGTAAAAAAGAGCAAACCTAGTGAACTGAAACATCTTAGTAGCTAGAGGAAAAGAAAGCAAAAGCGATTTCCTAAGTAGCGGCGAGCGAAATGGAATCAGCCTAAACCACTTTAATGAGTTTTAGTGGGGTCGTGGGACAACTAAAAAAGATTAATAAAAGTTAAGCGAAATAGTTGGAATACTATATCATAGAAGGTGAAAATCCTGTAGCTGAAAACGGATGTTACTTAAGTTGAATCCCGAGTAGTGTGGGGCACGTGAAATCCCGCATGAATCAGCGAGGACCACCTCGTAAGGCTAAATATTCCTGAATGACCGATAGTGAAACAGTACCGTGAGGGAAAGGTGAAAAGAACCCCGGGAGGGGAGTGAAATAGAACATGAAACCGTAAGCCTACAAGCAGTAGAAGGACGACTAATCGTCTGACTGCGTGCATGTTGAAGAATGAGCCGGCGACTTATAAGCAGTGGCAGGTTAAGATAGAGAATATCGAAGCCACAGTGAAAGCGAGCTTTAATAGAGCGTGTGTCACTGTTTATAGACCCGAAACCGGATGATCTAGCCATGGCCAGGGTGAAGCTTAGGTAACACTAAGTGGAGGTCCGAACCGACTGATGTTGAAAAATCAGCGGATGAGTTGTGGTTAGGGGTGAAATGCCAATCGAATCCGGAGCTAGCTGGTTCTCCCCGAAATGCGTTGAGGCGCAGCGGTTGGCGCTTAATCTTAGGGGTAAAGCACTGTTTCGATGCGGGCTACGAGAGTGGTACCAAATCGATGCAAACTCTGAATACTAAGTGTGTAGCCAACTAGTGAGACTTTGGGGGATAAGCTCCATTGTCAAAAGGGAAACAGCCCAGACCACCAGCTAAGGCCCCTAAATATATACTAAGTGATAAAGGAAGTGGAATTGCATAGACAGCCAGGAGGTTTGCTTAGAAGCAGCAATCCTTTAAAGAGTGCGTAATAGCTCACTGGTCAAGTGATCCTGCGCCGAAAATGAATGGGACTAAGTATTTTGCCGAAGCTGTGGGATGTTTACATCGGTAGGGGAGCGTTCTGTATTAGTTTGAAGCGTTAGCGTAAGCGGGCGTCGACAAAGCAGAAGTGAGAATGTCGGCTTAAGTAGCGAAAACATTGGTGAGAATCCAATGCCCCGAAAACCTAAGGATTCCTCTGGAAGGTTCGTCCACAGAGGGTAAGTCAGGACCTAAGGCGAGGCTGAAAAGCGTAGTCGATGGATAACAGATTAATATTTCTGTACTATATATTATTAATATCGAGGGACGGAGAAGGCTAAATCATCCGGATGTTGGTTACCGGTTTAAACTTATAAGGTGATGATAGATGGTGGAAACATCTTGAGCTAAAGAGTGAGTACAAAGTACCAAGGTACTAAAGTGATTGATGTCATACTTCCTAGAAAAGCTCGGCATATTATAAATAATATATACCTGTACCTTAAACCGACACAGGTAGGTAGGTAGAGAATACTAAGGGGCGCGAGATAACTCTCTCTAAGGAACTCGGCAAAATAGCCCCGTAACTTCGGGAGAAGGGGTACCCTTGTAGGGTTGCAATAACAAGGCCCAAGCGACTGTTTATCAAAAACACAGGTCTCCGCTAAGTCGTAAGACAATGTATGGGGGCTGACGCCTGCCCAGTGCCGGAAGGTTAAGGAAGTTGGTTAGTTGTAAAACAAAGCTAGCAACTGAAGCCCCGGTGAACGGCGGCCGTAACTATAACGGTCCTAAGGTAGCGAAATTCCTTGTCGGGTAAGTTCCGACCCGCACGAAAGGCGTAACGATTTGGGCACTGTCTCGGAGAGAGACTCGGCGAAATAGACTTGTCTGTGAAGATGCGGACTACCTGCACCTGGACAGAAAGACCCTATGAAGCTTTACTGTAGCTTGGAATTGAATTCGGGTTTATTTTGCGCAGCATAGGTGGGAGGCTAAGAGGATATATTTGCGGATATATAGGAGCCAAAAGTGAGATACCACTCCTAATACACTAGAGTTCTAACTTTGAATGCCATTATCTGGCCAAAAGACAGTTCCAGGTGGGCAGTTTGACTGGGGCGGTCGCCTCCTAAAAGGTAACGGAGGCGTGCAAAGGTTCCCTCAGGCTGGTCGGAAATCAGTCGTAGAGTATAAAGGCATAAGGGAGCCTGACTGTAAGACTTACAAGTCGAGCAGAGACGAAAGTCGGCCTTAGTGATCCGACAGTACCGAGTGGAAGGGCTGTCGCTCAACGGATAAAAGTTACTCTAGGGATAACAGGCTGATCTCCCCCAAGAGTTCACATCGACGGGGAGGTTTGGCACCTCGATGTCGGCTCATCGCATCCTGGGGCGGTAGTACGTCCCAAGGGTTGGGCTGTTCGCCCATGAAAGCGGTACGCGAGCTGGGTTCAGAACGTCGTGAGACAGTTCGGTCCATATCCGGTGCAGGCGTTAGAGTATTGAGAGAAGCTCTCCTTAGTACGAGAGGACCGGGAGAGACGCACCTCTGGTGTACCAGTTATTGTGCCAACAGTAAACGCTGGGTAGCCAAGTGCGGATTAGATAACCGCTGAAAGCATCTAAGTGGGAAGCTAGCCTCAAGATGAGTACTCTTTCTACGATAGTAGGAAAGATCACGGTAAGATTAACCGTTAGATAGGCATTAAGTGTAAGTATAGTAATATATTCAGCTGAGATGTACTAACAGATCAAAAACTTAAAAAGTGTTTTATTCTATAATATATATAAAGTCAAATAGCAGTACGTTCTGACATTTATAGCGCAGTAGATCCACTCCGATCCATCCCGAACTCGGTTGTTAAATGCTGCAGCGGCGATAATACTGAAAGGGAAGCTTTTTGGAAAAGTAGCTCGATGTCAGGACTTAATTTTTTCTATCGTTTATAACGTAAAAGTATTTTTTATTTGCATTATATACAAAACTTTTTATATTATTTTAGATTTTTACTTACACTAACTGTTGTAAAGATTGAAATTTTTTGAGGAAAAAATTTATGAATTGGCTGTTTATGGTAAGGGTGGTATAGGTAAATCTACTACTAGCTGTAATATTTCAGTTGCTTTATCTTCTCGTGGTAAAAGAGTTTTGCAGATAGGATGTGACCCTAAGCATGATAGTACATTTACTTTAACAGGTTTTTTAATACCTACTATTATAGATACCTTGCAAGAAAAAGATTATCATTATGAGGATGTTTGGCCGGAAGATGTAATTTATAAAGGTTATGGTAATGTTGACTGTGTTGAAGCAGGAGGACCTCCTGCTGGTGCAGGCTGTGGCGGGTATGTAGTAGGAGAGACTGTTAAATTATTGAAAGAGTTAAATGCTTTTGATGAATATGATGTGATTCTATTTGATGTTTTGGGAGATGTTGTATGTGGTGGTTTTGCAGCTCCTTTAAATTATGCCGATTATTGTTTAATTATTACAGATAATGGCTTTGATGCGTTGTTTGCTGCTAATAGGATAGCTGCATCAGTGCGAGAAAAAGCTCGAACTCATTCATTGAAACTAGCCGGTCTAATCGGTAATAGAACTTCAAAAAGAGATTTAATTGATAAATATATTGATTGTGTTCCTATGCCCGTACTAGAGATATTACCATTAATTGAAGATATCAGAATTTCTAGAGTTAAGGGTAAAACTTTATTTGAAATGGCAGAACAAGATAGCGCTTTATCTTATGTCTGTGATTACTATTTAAATATAGCAGATCAATTAATTTCACAACCAGAAGGAATAGTTCCGCAAGAATCTGCAGATAGAGAGCTATTTAGTTTGTTGTCAGATTTCTATTTAAATCCTGCTAAGAAACACGATATAAATTTTTCAGAGAAAAATCTTGATTTGATGATAATAGAATAAGCAATATATAAAGAAAATAATAGGTAATTTTATACTGTATGACTTTTACAAAACAAACTGCAAGTAATCGTAATTTAACTTTTGAGTGTGAGACAGGTAATTATCACACATTTTGTCCGATTAGTTGTGTGTCCTGGTTATATCAAAAAATTGAAGATAGTTTTTTTTTAGTAATAGGTACTAAAACTTGTGGTTATTTTTTGCAAAATGCGATGGGAGTTATGATTTTTGCAGAACCTCGCTATGCTATGGCTGAGTTGGAAGAAGGAGATATATCGGCACAGCTAAATGATTATGAAGAGTTAAAGCGTCTTTGTTTGCAGATTAAAAAAGATAGAAACCCGAGTGTAATTTTTTGGATAGGTACCTGTACCACTGAAATTATTAAAATGGATCTTGAGGGAATAGCTCCTAAGTTAGAGTCAGAAGTTGATATTCCTATTGTTGTTGCTAGGGCTAATGGTTTAGATTATGCTTTTACCCAAGGAGAAGATACAGTGTTGGCAGCTTTAGCTCAAAGATGTCCTCAGAGACAACAAAATAATTTGGTGAATCCTGTATCTCATGAACCATTGATTATATTTGGTTCTTTACCTAATTTAGTAGCTAAACAGTTAACTTTAGAACTTGCTAATCAAAATATTTCTATTGCTGGATGGCTCCCTTCATCGAACTATACAGATTTACCAAGCATTTATCCAGGTGATTATGCTGTTGGTGTTAATCCTTTTCTTAGTCGTACAGCTACAACTTTAATGCGCAGAAGGAAAACTAAGTTGATTGTTGCTCCTTTTCCTATAGGTCCTGATGGAACTCGTGCATGGATTGAGAAAATCTGTTCTGTTTTAAATGTTCAACCAAAAGGCCTGGAAGAAAGAGAGCAAAGAGTATGGAATACTTTACAAGATTATACAAAGTTACTTAATGGTAAATCAGTCTTTTTTATGGGCGATAATTTATTAGAAGTTTCTTTAGCCAGGTTTTTAATTAGATGTGGAATGACGGTTTATGAGGTCGGTATCCCATATATGGATAAACGATATCAAAAAGCGGAATTAGATTTATTAGAAGAAACTTGTAAAAAAATGAAAATTATGATGCCTAAAATTGTTGAAAAGCCAGATAATTATAATCAATTAGATCGCATTAAAGATCTGGAGCCAGATTTAGTAATTACTGGTATGGCTCATGCAAATCCTCTTGAAGCACGTGGGATTAATACTAAGTGGTCTGTAGAATTTACGTTTTCTCCTATTCATGGATTTAGTAATTCTAGAGATATTTTAGAATTGGTAACTAGACCTTTACGTCGTAACAGTAGTTTGCCAAATTTAGATTTTGTTTAATGTATAAGTCATACATTCTTTTGTTCGTAATTTTCATTAGATAAAAAAGTTTTCTTGAATCAAAAAACTAATTTACTTGATATATTTCTTATTTTAAATTTTCTTTATATTAAATATATTACATTCATTTTTGTTGATATAGCTGTTGTTTTATTAATAATTTTGAAATAGCAATCATTTCTAGCAATATTTTGGAAATGATTGCTATTAGTTTATAATAATTTTCTACCTTTTTTTCTTCTCCTTCTAATTATTTTACAGCCATTTTTACTTTTCATGAATGTTCGAAAACCTGTTTTTTTTCTTTTTTTATTAATAGTTCTTCGGATGGATATTTGATTCATGGATTTAATTGTGTTAATTGTTAAGCATGTATAATATAATATACTACAGTACAAATTACTTAAAAATTATGCAAATTTTTTTTCTTGCTAGTGTCTTGTTTGCAGAAATATATACTAAATTAATTGCCAGTATTTATTGCATTATTTTGTTAATTCTTTTATTTCCATTATCTATAGTAATAACATTGCAGTTAATTCAGATAATAAATGTAGAGAAGCAATTTAATGTATTAAATCAAAAAAATCTTACTCGAAATCTCAGTACTGATGATATTTTTACTTTGGCTAAAATATATATAAAAAAGAAATTATGGCTTTCATCTATAAAAATGTTAGAATCAAAATGTATAGAGAATTTAGATTACAAATCTCAGTATTTTAATATTATTGGGTTTTCTTACTATAATATGAAGCAATATGATTTAGCAAAAAGCTATTATTTAAAAGCTTTAGATTTAAAAAAAGATTATTTAACCGCATTGCATAATCTGGGAAAGATTTATGAGTTAACTAATGATTTATCTTTAGCTTTAGAAACTTATAGTACTGTTTTATTATATGATCCAGATAACTCAATTGCTGTTAGAAATATTGAGAGGCTAAGAAATCGGGATAGCAGGATTTGAACCTGCGACATCCTGCTCCCAAAGCAGGCGCGCTACCAAACTGCGCTATATCCCGTAAGACCCAAAGATATAATATCTATTTTTTGTAATCTTGTCTATAGTTGTCATTAATTCAGTTTAATGTGGGTACCAAAACATTCCTTTAACACCGTCTGGATCAGAAATAAAGCCCAGATTTTTATAGAAACTAATGACTTGTGGATCAGCAAATAATGTAATTGTATTGATATCAGCATAACGCAGTTGTTTTATCGCTTCATTAATTAAGATTTTGCCTAGTCCTCTACCTTGAAATTCAGGATGTACAACTACATCCCAAATTGTTGCATTGAAAGTATTATCTGATGTAGCCCTTGCGAATGCAATAAGCTTTTTTTTATTATTTTTTTGATAGGATAGTGAGATAGTTAAAAAACTATGTTCAATAGCTATTTTTACCTTTTTTAAAGGTCGACGGACCCAACCCACAGTGTCGCATAGTTCTTCAAGTTCATAAAGATCAATATTTTTATCTTTACTTAAAAATATATTGATTTTTTTGTCTTTGTAGTCAAAATCTTTAATAAGTATTTTGTTCTTTTTGTAGTTGTATTTGCTTGAATTTTGATTTATCTGAAGAATTTTAGTTTTGTTCCAGAAAAGTTTCCAAAATGTCATTGTGATTATATCTAATTTTTTTGAGTTTATTTTCTTATTGTATTAAATTATATTCAATAAATGTTACCACATACACATAAAGTATATATTATATATTATTATTTTTCTGTATAACTCATTAGAAGTAATTAGTTAATGCGTAACCATTTGTTATATATAATCATATTTTTAATTATTGGAGAATATACTTTGAAAAAAATATCTTTTTTATCGTTTTTAATTTTATGTATGTTACTATTTCAGCCTTCATTTTCTTATGCTGATATTGCTGGTCTTCAGCCCTGTAAAGATTCCCCTGCATTTACAAAACGTTTAAATAATAGTATAAAAAAGTTAGAAGGTCGTTTGTCAAAGTATGAACCTTCGACTCCTCCATTCTTGGCTCTTCAAAAACAATAGATAAGACAAAAATACGTTTTGAATAAAGTATGGAAAGCAGGCTTGCTAATGTGGTACTGATGGATTGCCACATCTTATTACAGATGGTTAGATGGAATCATGCAGGAGAGTTCATTTTTCCAGGTTTATTATTTATTTATATAACAGGTTTGGATAGGATGGGTAGGTCGAGGTATTTACAAGCTGTTTCTCAAACTAGTAAGCCCATCCAAAAAGAGATTATTATAGATGTTCCATTAGCACTTAAATTTTCCGCATCCGGTTTTACTTGGCCATTAGCTGCGTGGCAAGAATTTACTAGTGGTAAGC
>JADWZK010253797.1_pt1 | contig 28366 bp, 23 predicted proteins | sample 8957641 | NCBI WGS metagenome assembly JADWZK01 (sample SAMN16576796, study PRJNA672827) | algae metagenome | host: rhodolith | place: South Korea: Udo, Jeju | collected 2014-09-18 | reverse complement strand
TTTTTTAATGTCCATTTCTCAACTGGAAAGCATTTCTGCATCAAAGCCAGAATGGGACGTTTCTAAAACGTGACTAAAAGAAGCTAAATCATATATATCAATTGCAGTGGTTTTTACAGACAGTGTTCCCTGTGTAAGGTGACGGAGAACGATTCTAGCTGGAAAAGGATAAAGAACCTGATCGTGGGCTGTATCAGAAACTGATCAAGAAGAGATTGCGAGTTCGAATCCTGGGTGTGTGCTGCTCGGAACGAAGATTCTCACGCGGTTTTTTTCTTCTAGTATCTCTCGCGGACACATGATTTCGGGAAGTGGTTTTTCGCATTGGACAGGGGTGCGACTATTTCATTACAGTGCACACGTCGAAACAGAAGGAAGTCTGTGAAGAGAAAAGAGTCCGAAATATGTTGTTGTCCACGTGGACTCTCGAATAACAAGAAATCGCCCATGGGCCGAGCGGCAGGCCGAGAAGAAAGCGTGTGGGCAATTGGCTTGCGGAGTGACGACTTGCTGTAATCTGAGAATAGGGTAATCGAATAAAGCACTGCTCTGCAAAACCCTCTTGGGGGTGAGCAGTAAATTATAAAAAAAATAGCCTGATAATGAACTATTTTGCTTCGAGTCATGCTGCGCATTATGATTTGAATTCAAAACATATGTAGAAAGTACTTTCAAGCTTAAAGATCTGCTTCTGCATCAGACCCCGACGATGTTTAACGGCTATACGACTACCACGAGATCTTTGCCTCCACCTCCTAAATGCGTCCGTACTATCGATGGATCTGTACGGACGCGGTTCCAAGAAACTGACAGGGGAAATTTCTAGGAAATCTCAATGGCGCATTGTGAAGAAAGGAAATAGAAACCCATTCCCTTTATGGCGATTTCGTTGACACCATCCTTGCAGAAAGCTGGAAAAAATGATGAAGAAAACTTGAAAAGCCTTTTATCTGCTTTTTATCCCCAACGTCTTCAAGCGGAATTTACTCAGCAAAATGGTTTACCAATCGCGAGGCTTCTGCACGCCTGCAACGCCGACCATTGTTTTTACTATCGACAGCTATTTACCTCAATTTCCCTGGAATTAATTTCGATCGAAGACGCTCCGACCAGTCTACGTGGCACATGTCTATTGCCACTGCAGAAATAATCTCGGTGCACAATTCCAGATACCATTATCTCGCGAATGCAGTAGCAATTTTGCTGCAAAGAGGAATTCATTTTCAAACTTTCTATGCATTGCAATTAGTTCAGCTACACTCCCTCAGAAAAAGGGGAGAATATAGGAAACAGTTTTGAGTTAGGCAGTGTTGGACGACGTAAGTCATTAATCGAAAATAGTGTCTGAACAATAGGTGCTCCCAGTGATTGTGCACGCTTATGGAGGGTTGTCGTCAAAGGAAAATTGAGCCTCGTGGGATCCAATCGCTTGTACGATCACGCGGCTACCTGAACTGCGCAGAGAAGAGCAGTAGCGAATAGAGAGGGCAGAGGCGAGAAGATCATGCCCATCTCTCTATTCTGTAAGAATCTTGTCCAGGCAATAAAGGAAGCAGTTGCGAATAGAGAGGGAAGAGGCGAATGCGAGAAGAGAGGTAGATTATGTCAATCTCTCCATGTTGCAGGCAGTACACTCCTGGTGGCCTTACAAAGAATGCTCTTCCCTATCCTTAGGTGTCTTTCGAAGGAAGAAAAGAGGCGGGTGATGTGACACTTATGAAGTCCTACTCCAATTTTGGTTTGAGTTGGGCTTTCAGAAACCAAAGATAATGATTCCATCGACCGCTGAGCTCCAGAAGCGAGCCCAAGTGAGAGCTCGGCCTTACAACATAATTTTTTGCATAAATCATGTCGTAGAGAAGGCCAGGTGAGGAATATGGTAAAGCAGCTCTCGCGAAAGCTATCCTCAATTTTATACTAGCTGTTGACTCTTCTTCGGTATCAAATCTGGGAGGAACTGACAAAATTTGCCATTGGTCGGTCGACGTGAACCCAATGGTTTCCTCTGAGCTTCTGCATTTATGATGCTGGCGTCGAGATATATTTCCAGCATAGAGTATATTTAGAAGCCTACGCATGAATTCCCGGACATCCTGATTAACGGCTTCGGGCCACAGCAGATATGGCGTCTCGCAGAAACGCATGCGCATCTTATAGCTCTATTCCTGTACCGTCTGAAAATTTTATAGCGCCAGCTTCTGCTTCTTGGCGCAAGTAGCTCGAATATTTCCAACCTCAACAGAGCAAATAACCATTCCCTCGCTCCCACTCTCTTCGTGCGCTTCGCAAAACGGACCATTCGACACCGTTTTTGCCCCAAATTTTTCATCGGCACTGGTCTTGAACTTTCTCTATAAGTCGTGCAAGATTAGGACTCTCGATATGCTGAAAATTACACTATAGTTTGTATTGTGTAATGTTTGCAAATAGTGCACGAAGAGCACGGGCACATACTATCTTGGAGATTCAACCATACTTCCGGCGAATGCAGGTGGGAAACCTCGTACAGAGTACCACGATATTGAACACCGAGTGGGAGTGAAGAAACACGGCGAAATGAGCCTCAACGTAAGACAAATAACAGTGGCAAATGTGTGCAGTCACACTGAACTATTCTGGGTCGGAGGCGATAAACCTTCAAAATTGCGTGAAATTGAGCTGCATTCCATTCTAGTTCTATGGAGAAACCTATGATTGCGATTGGAAGAAATATTGAAACTTAACCTTGATCGAATATCTCCAGACGGACTTGACACAAGCTCGACCAGAAGAAAATCAATCAAAAATTATAGCGAGGAAAGTGTCTACGCACTCCGAAAGTGGCCAAGCAACTCGGATCCTGCTGAAGCTTTGTACTCGCGGCTCTGCGTGCGGAAGAGAAATGACCTTTCTCATTTCTTGGACAGAACTGAAGCACGAGATGGGGAATTCTGAACACTGGAAAGGAACTGAGCTCTTTGAAATTTTCAAAACTTTTAAACAACCGTCTCAAGATAAGTAGAATTCAAAAAAGACGTCCTCATGTCCTGTGGTCACTCTAAAGAAGAAAATGCTGAACAATTGAATCATTTCGTGAATGTGACTTGCAAATTATACAAAAATCGCATGCATATGCAAATTATTCAGCAGCAGGGAACGATTGCGCGCCTGTTGGCCTTCGTGGTCTTTTCTATTTCAGTGACTTCGTGAATCAAGCAGAACGAAGAAAAACGTGGTGTACGCTCAGAGGAAATATGTAGTGGTGGAAGCGTTTGAATGGAAGCGTTTGAATCAGATGGCCACGCAAAGTAAACTCCAAATATAGATGCGCCGAAGAATTGCGCAAAGTATCTCAGCTGGCAATACGAAAGACGAGCGCAATTTCAGAGATAATGATGTCCTGAACCATTTCAAAATGGTGCGCACTATCCGCGACAAAGCTACGAGTTTCCAGTTCTCATCAGCAACGGTGGTGCAGTTGAAAAGGTTGACGGAAAGGCTCGGGACGTATTGGAAAATCTCTAACTCATTCAAAATTACTGAGTAGCAGGCTGATATTTTCCATGCTGTTCTCTTCCGCACGGGCAGATAAGAAGTTTTATTTGCTAAAGGTATAGTGTACCTTAGAATTCGCATTCTTCGGGATCTCAAATTCACGTTTCTCAGAAAACTCTATCTCCTCATTGCAAAACGTTGAGGGCGTCAATCCTTAAATGAAGGAAAACGCAAAGCCTACGTCCACAAGAATTTGTATTAGAACAATTGTCCCGTTGACGCTGCATTCGAAGAAAAGCACTTTAGTAGCGAATGATAAGGACCGGAGGTTGTTCCCTAATGAGGCTGCAGGAGGCAGTGAGGCGCCACTTAAGTTACAAGTTTTCCTCACTCAGCTATGACACGCCGTACATAAATGTAGATAAACAGCACCAGAATCGTTGCTTTTGATGTACATGGCATGGATATCAACGGAGCCATGGACCTCCTATATAAAGTCTTTTGGAAATCAGAAATTCCATCGGGGCCTTAACGCACAACCACACTTAAAAAAATACGAATAATACAATTTAATACCAACCCTAGAGAGGCGCAAAAGGGCGTAGTATAATGCGCTGATGCATGTGTTGTCAAAATGATTAAGGATTTCAAACCTTTTCCGCTTTCATTTCCAGTTTCTAAACAAAACGCCTTTTTAATTAATTCTAATAAAACTGTTCGATATTCCACGAAAATGATAAATTTCCAATTATTCTTTCAAATTTCGTGTTCTACATTCGGGACTTTGATTTCAAAATCTGACATATGGAAGTAATCTAAAAAAAAGTTTTGTATGCTTTTGTTTCGCCAATCACATTCCGGTTTCATTGTTGTTTCATCGCTTTGCTATGCCTCACCTCTGTTTTTCCATTAGCAGCTTCTCTTTGTACACGTTTGGAGTGAAACGCGCTCTCCAGGAGGACGGTACTTGCGTACGTTTGCTGCCAGTGTAGGTGCAGACCACACAACAGGCATTCTAAGAAACTGTAAGCTGGATTACGTACACCGCACTCCGATTCTTGACCACGCAAGGCTCGAAGCAGTAAAGAAGGATGCGGATGTAGAGTGCAAAAGCAAGCCTCACGACATCGTGGACCTCCATAAGTCGTTTCACATTCTGTGTAACACTCCAGAAAACGTTTAAATTGGGCTCCTAAGCGGCATTTTTTGTCATGATATATTCCGCAAACGTTTCGAAAGTGAAAAATAATTGGAAACAGTTTGCGTTTTTCGAAACGCTGTCATGTTCCACGCACGAAAGCCCTTGCAAGTTCTGGGTGAAAACCATTCGCATTAAATGCGTAACTAGTCCACTGGTTGTTCTGCACGCGTTGCACGTGCGAACGGGACGTAGCATTGCATTTTCAGGCCTCCAGCTACACGCAGAGCTGCATTTCACTCAGCTAAGAATTTCGCGTTTTTCGCAGCTGCAGACCAAAACGCGAAAAATGTGCAGCGTTCTTACAGGGCTCAAAAATCGAGCTCCTGAGGAAAGATCTGCGGTTCCTCCTCAAAATTTTCAAAGCTTCTCAGACCAAGAAACGTTGAGAAGTCCATTGTTTACGTCTCGTAGCGAAGTTGCGTTGTGCCAATCACAGTGAAACCCGACATTGCGTAAGAATTCGAGTCATCCTTAACTCTGGTATACTTCACCATTTCGCTGAAGTCTAACTTAAAGCATAGTTATCTCTCCAAAGTTGCCCATCGAAGGACAGTATTGATGCCCTGCTCCTTCGCGCCTCGCACTGCGTTCAGAAAACATTCCTGCAATTCCTGCTTCTTCTCTTAGTTTTGCCAAGCGCAGCCGATAATTACCATGACAAATAGTCCCCCTTCATTTAATGGTATTAGAAATTATCATCGGAAAAACATGATCTGACAAAATTCCATGAACACGAAGCACACACAACCCGCCAAGAAGTGCAGAAAGCGAGCAAATTGTCACATAAAGACCTCTTTTGAATGAGAAGTATGTCGTTGATGTCGAGATATTATTAGTTATTTCGAGAGTACGAAACGCAGGAAAATAAATAGTATCTCCTATGAATCGTACGTTTTCGATATTACGTCGTATGAGCACATCGGATCTCGAAACGGGTCTAAACTGGAGACAATGCAGAGAAGCACACAGAAAGTTTAGCACATCAACACTTGTAATAGCATCGTAGGTCATCGTGATGAACTCTTCGACAGTTTTACCATCGTCTGTCTCAGGCGTTCATGCGTCTTTTCAGACACCCTCTAACGTATACTCGATCTGCTCTCCGTCTGGGCTATGTGTTGCACTTCGAATAAAGTATACAGTGCCACTGCGCGACCTCGGATTTCTCTTTAACTGCCGTTGCCGAAATCAACATAGTCTCCTTTGACACCAATGGACCCCGAAAAGTCCACAAAATGAATCTTGATTGCTCCTCTTTGCAGTGTGCACTAAGTCTTTCAACGCCTCCTGGTGAAGGACCACAGCAAGCCGTGACAAGCGAGAGAGCTATATGAACTGGGCGCTCATGCTCAGATCCTTTCAAATTTCAAACTTAGAAAGTTGACGTGATCGACTCCGGCTTCTTCAAAAACAATTGGGTACTTTCCTTGAAAGCTATGGTACATTTTTAAGAGCGCTGATTTTCGGATTGCAAACAGCGTCCCTAGCTCGAGTCGCCGCTCAAGAAAATATTTCGATTCCAAAGGACCTTGAATTTGCAGAGCTTCGTTTTCGGCTCATGCTTTCGATGGATGAAGTATCCCAACGCGGTAAAGTACAATTCGCAGCGTAAATGCTCATGGGCATCAAAAATGCTATACGAAATATACAAACTGGTTAATTGCGAAGGTGGATAGTGCCCACAGAATAGAGATATCATAGAAAGCTCCTGGCAGTACAATCTCGAAGGTTGCAGAGACTGCGCACTATGCGTTAGTATAACTGGAGAGAGCGCAAGAACTGCAATAGCACATTAGAGTCTGTGAATCTCATCGACAGCCTCTGCAATACATATATATTTCTTTTTTGAAATTTTTCAAATGAATGTTTCGATGCAACATCGATGCGTTTCCGCCAATTTAAAATCCATTATGAATTCATATTTTCGACAGAGAACCACCTGCCGAATTGCCAACTTCTGAGAGAAATGGCGGGCGATTTGTTCTGAAACATAGCTGCGAGAGACTATGCAATTCTGTTGCAACTAAATCTTTCATGACGGAAGAACAATGGAATGATAATTTGGGAGAAGAACGCCTCGAATGTATTTATAAAAAAGAGAAAAGAGCGGCAATGTGAAGGGTTGAAAAAGCAAGATTGGTACCGAAAGCGCAATTCTGATGTCCAGCAGAAGAACGGAAGCCAGTCGGATTTTCGACCCGCATCGCACATATAATTTTTCCACCGGGATGGAGGAAATGCAGTATTGTTCTCATTGAGAGTTTATTACATTAACCGTAATTATTTGAAATATCGAGATAGTGAGGATATGCCTGGGTTTCATGTGTCGAGACCTTTATAAGCAGAGCAAAGGAGACTCCCTGTGCCAAATATACTGTCGCGCTTGACATCTGCGCAAAACATGAGATGCAATTCTGCTGTAGCAACGCAAGTCGTAATTAAAGTATCGTTCAGACAGTCCCAGCCACTGCAGAATTTTGTTCCAGCATATTTAGTGCAAGAGGAGGCATATTCTAGAAACAAAATGACCCACGAAAAGATAAACAATGAAATTTATATGCCGTTCGCGAGGAACGTTGCTAACGTAGCTTGAAATATGAGGCGTTTGCACATTCCCCTCCATATTATAGTGGCTCTTGATGTTAGTCATCAATGGCTCGTATGAGACCTTAAGTAGAATGTCGAAAAGCTCTTAATGACATTCTCGATTCGTAATTTTACCGCGATTAAGATCCCATTCGAATTCGAGTGATGTGGACGCTCGACCATCGGAGCCGTCAATTACAACATGAAACACTGTACAACCAACACGTTCGAGCTTCAAAACCTTCCGTACTATTCCGTATATTGCGCCTCGCTTGTTAGGTGCACAGCTTTTGCACTTACCAGAGCACCAGATATCTTTTGGGGATCCGGATTAACCGGAATGCTTTTGTCAAAAGTGAGAAGATCGATGCCAGAAAATCGACGATAGCGACCGTCGTTAATCTAGTGTAGAACTTTCTTGGGTTCCCTAGTGTTATCTCCTTTTTATCTTCGTTGCCGCATCCACCGTAAGTCTAATAGAATATTTTCGCTGACTAGGCAAAAATGCGCATCAAGCAATTCGCATCAATTGATGCGCAAGTTACACTAGATACTAGAAGAGAAAACCCTTCACTCTGTCACAGAGAAAAGAAGCCAGCATGGGTCTCCTGGGGCTGAAATCGGACATTTCTCTACTCGGCAGCATAAGGCATACATTAATATCGAAAACCGTATCAAAATTCTTGGAAACTGGGGTTTATTAGCAAGTCAGCTTTGTCATCATAGATGTCAATTCTCGCTGCTCGGAAAGTTCCAGAATACGGACTGACCTAAATACGTCATCTCACTGTCAATGTCCATCGAACGAGTCGGAGTCTATCTCCTATAAGCGGCAGCACGGAGTCAGTGTCGACGATGTCTTAGTCTGCGTACTTATATGCGCATTTGGGTGCAATACGGCAAGACTAGCGGTACGTGTCGTCTACCCGGCGAATTGACGATATTCGTGCAAAACATGTTCTTACTGTATAGGATACAGGCGGTATGTCCTTTACATGGAAGGCAACCTAAAAAGCAGCTACGGTATAAAACCCGCCGGGCTAGACGACCAGGGCACATAGCGCGCAGCTGTTAAGAAGTTCCTAGTTCTGAGAGCTTTACATTGAGGACAAATATGCCATTAAATTGGCATAGTACAGAAGAACAGATTTTGCAAGGCCAGAGCGGATAATGTACCACAGTATTTTCATTGCTAGCCTCAAACCGTTTGGTATGATTGAGCAGCAGACACTGCTCTTAACCAGTCCAATGCGTTAATGTCTCTGTTCTTGTTTGCAGCGTATATGCTGCATAGACTCTACGAAGCCAGGGTTCTCTCACTGTGCTGCACTCGAGACAAGGGAGGATGCTGTGATTTTTAAGCTGAAATTCCGCGAAGTAGCGAAAAAATAAAGCATTTATTTCTATTTAAGCTACTGGCGCTTCTCGCCGTCAGGGTAGCACCGAAACAAGCCTCGTACACTTGTGCGAAGGCGCCATCCACTCGCTGATCTAAAAGGACTGAATCGCTTTCTTAAATTTATCGCAGAACTAAATATTCAAAATAAGTCTCACTGCACACGCGAATTATGATTTTGCAGTGACAAATGCGCCCATAATAGGATAGCAGCAGGAGCTAGACCGCCGAGTATATGTTGCAACCTATGAAGAGTCGCCAAAAGCTGCTAAACGTTATCGCTCAAACCAGAGGCCAGCTATTTTCTTTGTAGTAGATCATTGTGAGACTGCTGTCTCAAGAAGGTTCTAATCCACGTGAACCAAAAAAAGCGCGCCACCTATGGGCTGGAGTAGCATTTGTACCAGGTCTGTACCAGAATGTGATGAATTAGTGAGGCTTGGCTATTTCAAGCGTGGCGAACGCATCACGCTGCGATAATAATGCTTGTATTACTGGCCCGTGGTGAAGACCAGCTCAACCATAAAGATCTCAAATCGCCAAGTTTGCGCGCGAGACCAAGCAGCAAGAGATGGAAAGCTCACGAGACATCGCAGACAAGCCCGAGAACGCGCGACGCATTCGCATGCAGGACAACTTATGACGAGCTACGCCACTGTACGACCACTGTGGCGGCGCTTGCTCATATCATTTTGCTCGGTATCGCCATGCCATGTTTGGCTGATTTCCAGCGGGTTCATGTGCCACCAATTCTACTTTGTTGCACTTGAGCCACTGGAGAACGGCGGTCATCTGCTGCGTGACCGTCTGTGCTGAGGCGCCGGGGCGCCGGGCATCTCGTAGTCTATGACCCAACAGCATATGACCATGCCGAGCATCTGCGCGGCAGGCGGCTGCGTCATCTACGGGACCATCTCCTGATACAGCTGCGGGAGGACCCTCGGCTGTGCCATTTGCGCGTGCTTCGGGATCTAAGCAGACGACTTGCGGCGTCGGCGGCGCCGGTTCACGCATCATCGGCGGCGGCGGAAACCATGGTCGGCATAATTTCACCCCGCATAGCGTGCGAGTACATCAGGTCCTGGAGCAGCAATTTGCGGACTTCGTTCGGGTTTGATTCTACAGCCCGCTGCAGCGTCAACGGCGTCTTGTGGATCTCGCGCGGTTTCATCCGTGCCACGCTCGGGTGAATTCCGGGAAGGGTACAATGAAGCACAATGTGCAAGCAGTGTTGGTTGAGTATTCTTTGTGAGCTTGACGTGTACCAAGCGGCCGTTCAGCTTGGTGGCGTTGCGTTTTCAGCAGGTGCTCAACGCGGTTTTTTTTGTCGTCGTACTCGCATAGAACTTGGAGTACGGACAACAGCAGAATTGTGTGTCGTTTGGTCCAAGCGGTCACTTTCATCATTTTCGCAGAGATTTTGTTTGGACTGTGCACCGCACAGAAAAGGCGATTTCTCCGTTTTGTGGCCGTACATGACGGAAAAGAAAAAGATATTTCAGACATGCAAGAGGACCTCCTTCAATTTCTTTGTCGTTGTCTCATAGAAATTGTTTCGAAGAAAACTGTAGTTCCCGGCGGTGCGCCTAGTGCTCCTTCGTTCTTGCAGCGTTGTGAGCTCGCTATTAAGTTCCGCCTAAGCCATTTTTTTGGATCTGCGTCGAGCTCTTTCGCGAAGAAGCATGCTACGTAAAAGGGGGCCACCATAAGGGATCTGTGTAGTCCAACTGACATTACAGTTTCGTGCAGCGACGGAAATATGACAATATCTATGTGCAATGGGCCGACAAAGTGGGACAGTTTATTCGAAGAAAGAAATGACACTGCATGTTTCTCGTTCTTGTAGCAAGTGCCTCGAAAATGCCTCGGTTTTCCAGAGTATTCGCTGGAAGTGGTCTACACTCGAGACACGCTTCTGAACTCTACGGTACAACAAATGTCGTTGTCCACGGGGACTCTGTGCAATCATTGGCGTCGCTTCGAGTGATGTCGTCTATATAAGTCGAACGACAAGCAGTAAAAAGGTTGATTCAAGCAGTACATTGGATACACTCGTTAAGTCCCATTGTGAATAAAACCGTAATACTATATTCGAAACTCGGGACAGAGCACTTCAAAAACGAAAACAGTGTTCCTGTGTTCATGCGTTGCTGTTCAATCATGCGAATCGATGTTTAAACACTACCCAGAAAAGGAAAGAGAAGATTAGGCATTAAATTGCATATATATTTCCGCAAATAATGAGACGTACAACCCTATTATGCAAATATTGCGTTTGTCAGATGTATATTAACAGCTCCTCTGCATAAGAGGAAGAGATAATGCAAAACAATAACGTGTGAAGCCTGAGAGGTACATAAATAGTGTGGGCGACACATATATGCCAAATCAACCCATTTCAGAAGCAATTGCATGTGGCAGGCGTCTCCTGCTGATCACAGAAGGCTTCCTAAGTATCCACAAAATAGACGGAGTGCATGCGTGAATATCGAGCAGTAAAGTTGTGAAAACGAAATCAGTGTCAGGCAATATTTATAAAATAAACGCAGATAATGTTTCCTGAGGCATGACGTCTCTCTGAATAGAGCGAGAAGCCAAATTCGTGGTCGGCGAGAAGCGTCCGAGCAAAATACGAGTTCTCGACAAAGTTTCGGAGTAATACCTGCACCAGACATCGCGCAAATTGTCAATTGAATTCCCTGCTTTTCTCTCTGATCCTACGGCGAATCGAAAACACTTGTCACATCGTGTTTTACCTTCTTTGGGCACGACGTCTCCTATTGCTGACGGAATGAAAGCGGCTCAATTCGTCGGAAGATGTTGGCGGTGTCGATGTTGATCTGCACGCTTGGCCGAGAGAGACTTTGCCAAAATTGAAACGACCACTCAAATTCATACTTTGAATAGGTCTCGTAACTTGCAATTATAATATCACGTAAATACAAAATCGCCAAAATAGATAAAGTATAAAATTTGTATCGGAATAAACCATTCCTTCTACCAATGGCGAAGCACACCTAAATAAAAAAGGTAATATGAAATTCAAAATAGGCATAATAGAAATGGTTACAGATTTGCACTTGAAGGTGAAATGTTTCTAAGCAGCAATTCTTGGAACATTTACTAGTGGGTGCAATATAACCGAACCTCCTACTAACGTAGGGCCTCTGCTTCTTTGCTTAGGTGACAGACCTTTCGTTTTCCTAACGCCGTATATGATACTGTAATAATATGCGGTAAAACTATAGACCAAAATTTTAACTAAATGGTAGAACCATATGGAAAATATTGTTATTGAAAAGCGACCGCTAATCTTCTTGTTGTTACAGAAAATAATTTTATACTCAAAGAAACTAGGACAAGATAATATGCGCTAATTTGTATATTAGTAAACAAAGCAATACGTTTGCAAAATAAACAGATAGCGAAGGAATTGATGCCACGAATAAAAAGATAAAAATAAACAAAATTCAAGCAAAGAATGAACATTAGAAAAACAAACTACGTAAGATATATGGCGTATTTTATAGTGTTTTAGGTGTTTATAAAAGCATACATTTAGTAAAAAAGCAAATACGCATTTACTTTGTAACAAAGTAAATACGCACAAAATTGTAATAAATGAATGACACCTATACACCAAAATACCAACTACGGCTGATATTTCAGCTGGTAAAGAAAAATAAAAATAACTCAATACAAGCTATGTCGCTATACGCTAAGAAGCATTTGAAGTTTCTCGCAATGAAGTACTTAAAGAAAGATGCTAATAGAAACAAAAGATAGGACTAAAACGATCATTTTAAAATGGACAACAGATCATCACTTTTCACGAAAATAACATAATATAGGGAAAATGATTGATTTAAGCGAAATACCAATCAGATTTGGTACGCTTTTATGTGAAATTTCATACGCACTTAGAGAGTAAATATGACCACAGATTTAAATAATTTTGAAAAATAGAGCAGATATAATAAACAATAAATAGAAAGAAAATCCTATCAAATAAGGTCTTTTTACATATATTCGCATTCGCCGAATTTGTTAAACTTATTCGGCTGCATACAATAGAACAGCACTTTAGTAAAAAACAAAATACAAATATCGGAAGGAAAACGTACGTACCAGTATCAGTACAGAATAATAACGACTTTTTAAAACTTGGAAAATAAAATAGCTTAAAAATTGAAATTGAAATCTTAAATTTCCAGTTCAAATATCTCTGAACTGTAATACACTAAAAACGCCAAACATGAAATATTTACTGAGTATTTAAAAGAGTGTTTTATTTTTTGAATTGTAGATGCTTTTTATATCAAATTTCGTACAGACGTTGTTTTACTAGAAATGGGTTTTCATTGTTATAATGAAAACCCATTTCTAGAAGTAGTTCTGCTGAATGAAATTGCGTTGTAAGCCGTTTAAAAACTTTCAAAGCTTGGATATTCAACACTAGCTGTCGAGAAGAAACTGCAAAATTTTAGAATAAAACTCCGGTGTATTTCGTACATTGACTATAAACATAGTCAATTGTTTGAGGAACAACTATCTGTAATAAAAACTGTTATATATATTATACAAACTAAAAATCACACAGTGATACTGAAATGTAGGAAAAAGTAATTTTTATTCTCTTATGTAAATAATCATTCATAAATGCTTTTGAATATCGGGTCTTACTGACATGTATGTTTCTGTTAATGGGACTCACAATTTTGTATCCGCTTTTCACCTCCATCGTGGTTTCTCCTTGACTTGAAAAGTAGTCAGCTATTCAGCTCTGGTCCCAGCGCGCTCTTCTACTGTGTCCGATTCAGCGCATTCTTGTATATCAAGCGAGGTGAGGGAATGCTTAATACGTGGCCTGATTAGTAATCCTATAATGCCAGGGCAAATTCCTGTGCCGTCATGTGCATACGTCGGCTCTTTCTTCTTCCAAATCCACGGCAATGCCAGGCCGTCATCGTATGAGAACGAAGGCGACGCATGTCCGCTGCATCCTCGGTAACGCAAGCCATGAGAAGCGCGAGCTGGCGTTGTTGTAGACTTACATTGCGAGCTCGAAGGTGAAGTATAATTTACCTGGTCCGCTTTGGGGACGGCAGCGTAGTGGAACAGGTCGGGACGAGCGCATCGATGCTGCGGGAGTCATAGTGGCAGAGCGCGTCGTCAGTGATCTCATGAAGGCACACGCTGCGGCAAAGGTGGATGTGGCACGTGGCGAAGAAATCACCGCTCTCGAGGCCATGCGCGCGGGTGGCGTGCAGGTCGACGCGCAGCACGGCGTCGGCCGTACCGTCCGCGAAGCTAATTCGCATGTCGTGTGAGCCACGACATGCAAATTAGCTTCGTGGACGGTACGGCCGACGGCGTGCTACGACATCGAAGTCGCGCAGCTTGCTCGGCGCACGCTGGGAACTTGATCGCGAGAATGCATGCGCCGCCGGGCAGCAGGATTTGTGTAGACTTGCTTCTGCCCCGCGCAGTTGAAGACGGGGAGCACTTCTACGCTGCCGGATGCCAGCCTTGGGAACAGAAATACGTGCGGCGCGTGTGCTAAAAACTGTTTCGGTTTACTTATTTCTGCATACTGTTGCGCTCCATCACATTCGACCTTGAGACTGTACTCGTGCTGTAATGTTTACCGTATTTGGCATTATTCTACGAATTGGTCCAGAAACGTTTCACCTGAGTATTCAATTTGCACGTTATCCTGTATTTCTCGAGATTGTGCACGTCTACGTCGAAAATCGACTTTGCTGTCGGCCTGAGTTCGTAACATGGTGATTTCCTGCGCACCGCATCTGTTGCTATGTATTCTGAAGCAGGATGCTCAAGGACAATAAACGAAAAGATATCCCTTGTAATATTTTCCTTTAAAGAAATAGATGAATGCTGTGATGGTCGTCAACGTCTAAAAGTGTTACGAAGAGATCGGATTGTTTAATTAAATTGCTTCACACAAAGTACGTTTCTTTTACCGTTTCTTCCACGAAGTAATGCAATATGTGCGAAACCATTCGCCAACCTTACTGTACGAGGCTTCTTCACTGTTCGCGTGCTAAACGGGACCGCTGCTCTCAGAAGCAAAGAACCTACTGTTATCCATGAATGCGGCATTTCAATCCATACGGAAATTACTTGGTTTTGAAAGCACAGAAAATCGGTTCAACTACAATAGAAAATTCCGTCACTTTCATCACTCCGAAAATCTCTTGGCAAACGGCATGGTTTATTGAAACCGTGCTTATCCCTGATACAATTAATGTACGTCTATTCGGTCGATTAAAGGGGAAATATTTCGTGTGTATAATGCTGGAATTGAGTATTTCTCAAGCAAACTTTAAGAAAATGCACTCTGATAACATGTAGATGACCACTTACGACTGACGAACTGCTGTTCAACGCTGTGACAGCTCAAGATAATCCCCCTTTACCGCGTTGAAACACACGAAGCCTGAATTTTCCTGATCCATATATAATAAGTTAAAGTGCTCTTTCTGGTTCCCAAAGGAGCCATATTCGGTCAAGACGAAGAATAGGCTACGGACAGACTGCAATTTTTGTCGTAGTGACAATCTGTATTTTAGATGAATTTGCTCGAGAAACCTCCAGAAGTCCACCCGGCCAAACGGGGGGAAGCTTGTTGCAAGAGGCATGTACCTACTTCTTGAAAACGAGTGGATACGCTGAATGCAACGACGCTACGTTTATGGTTTTAGCATAGACGATCTTCGTACGCGACGAAGTTACTACGCGCCGAAGTCACTTTCTGAAAAAGGACATATTTTGAAAAAGTGTTCTGATTCTTTATTTTAGCATCGAAGTAGATTGCATACGCTCCAGCATCTCCTAGCCTATACCACACCAACTTGAAGTCCTCTCAGACAGCGCTAACTCCTGCGGGGAAAACAGTCCATGATGAAAGCGATATTTAAAAGATTTCATTTAGGATGCAAAGCTTTCGCGAAAATGCCTCCTTTGTCGCATTTCCTCTGCTGCGTACTCTTACTCTGCGTGGAAATCTGTTCGGAAATACTCTGACTGCAAAATGTATGTGGCCAAGCTTGCGCGCTGGAAGCTGCAATAGCTGGGATGCAATTTGGGAAACCTCTGGCATTTTATCTTAGCCTGGTCCAAAACGTACACATGGGGTGATCCACATCTCGTTAACTGCACTAACGCAATGTGTGGAGATTTAATACAGGTGCGCTTTACTATCATTAATGCGCATCTCCTTAACCCAAACATTTTCCTCGAATTGTTCAGAAGAGGGTTCGCAACAGCACCAAATCACTTCATCGAAGTTGTGCACCAGCATTTCGCAGACACGTCTGCAACATTTTATGCGTAAGTGTGAATTGTTTAGTGTAAGTAATTTTAGGATCATGAAAGCATGTTCGGAGTTATGCACCCGTACCGGTTAATCACGGTTTCTGTAAAGAACCAGTCCACTCTGCGAGTGAAGAGGCGCTATTTGTCTAAATCAGGGAAATTTGAATTCAGTGCAAGTTCTAAGAAAAGACCTGTGTGAAACGCAAGAGAAATGAGTTCAATGAAAAGATCATACTATGATAGAGCTTAGCGCAGCTTATATCTATATTATGCTCGGCATGTCTAGTTGCATTTGAATATTTTGATGCCAATGTGATATGGTAGCTGCACGTCCTAGTAATTCTTCCAATCGATTCTGTCTCAGCAAACCAAAAACGTCCATGAACATACCCACGCCATTCCAGGTACTTTTGTAGTACGCTGTCTCGAACCTTCTGGTTTTGATATGGTTTTGATTCGGGCAACGCGTTTGACGCAACATATCTACCTGCACTCTCACGAAAACAGCACGATTCAAAACCTGAAGTGTTTAGCGCACGATTATCTGTGTTGCCCATATTCGCCAGGTTTAGGTCGCTATTCTGGAAGCTAAACAGCACATCCTACCAGCCTAAATAATCCGACATGAACTTACTATTTGACTTCAACTAAGGACTGAAGCTACAAACAGCGTACAACACTGAAAATGGGAATTTTCTGCATGCATTTCTTACACATTGCCGATTTTTGTCCAATGCATCAAATGAAAGCATGTTTAAAGTTTTTCGGAATCTCAAATGCAGAGTAGTAGAAAAGGGACAAATATATGTGCGGAAACGTTGCGGTGTGACGGCTAGAAGACGTTGTGCGCTAATAAGCAGCGAAAGACGGTAATTCCGGTCGCGACTAGCGCGGAAAGAACGACAGAACGTAGGAACGGCCTTGAATTGTAGAAATATTCCTTGCTACGGCGCAAAGCGTTCGCAGTTTTTCACGTCGGCGGCATCAAGCCAGCACATCTGCACTGACGGTCAATCCTTCAGAGCTCGTGAATGACGGAGAGCTCACAACATCATTCTGCACCCGCAATTTATATCTAGACCGCTTTCTAGTGCACACCTTCTGCCTTTCACACATTCGTCATAACTCTGACCAGTTTTCCATCCAATGCCACGGACTGAAGTTGCAGTCCCTTTCATCAAACTTGCGCCTTCGATCTTGCACGACGCTAGGGAGCTGGTTTTCCCATGGATCGTGTTTCTCGCCGCTGTGGGCCGCAATTTTAAAGAGTTGCTCGCTGTCGCGCAGAGCTTACGCACATTACCAAGAAGAAAGCGAAAGAAGGTCTGGGCCTGCCTTGGAGACAAGGCTGAGGAAGATTTCGAACGCCGATCGCGGGGAGTCGTTCGAGCTCCGTGCGACTGCAGGGAGAGCGCACGCATCACTTTCATCTAGGCTGTGTAATGACCCCCCGGGATGTGTCTGAGCGTACAGTGCCTGCCCCATGAGGACGAGCAAGCTGATGCCATCTGCTATCACATAATGCATAAGGAAAAACCTTTGCACTCTCAATTACCATTCGAGCAAGTCTCGTACGGGCCCAGAATAAATCAGAGTAAGGTTATATACGTGACAGCATGTTCCACTTGGTCAGCACAAGTTCATTGCGTTCGCTGTAAATTTTTACATATTTTAGCTTACACTATTTTCCCTGTTTGGCACATCCAGCCAGAAAATCTGATTTCAGAAAATCATGTTTTCTGAAACGCCATCATGTGCTTTTCAGTCTGGTAAAAATTGAAATATTGAAAGACACGTGTAATATTTCTTCAATGTAAATCAGCAATTCTTCATCAACATTTAAGACTATGTTTTTCTATGCAGGGCCAGGACACTACTTCCGACTGACCAAAAGATCTCTGTTTTCCTAACTGTTCTGCATTAAAATGTTATGTGATTGTCGGTTTGGGCAATACATTCCCATAAAATGCATTGACAACTATTGAGGTGCTGCAAAAAAGTACACTGAAAAGAAGCAGAAGCTCGAGCACGCTGCAGCACATGCATGTCGTTCACAGCAGAAGACATTCTAGATGCTAGAAGCAGGTAAAGTGAGTGCCTGAATCTTTTCGGAAAAACATTTACAAGCCTGATGATGTATTCCCACACATTGAGCATTCTAAAAGAGACCGGCGCAAATATTTCGTTCATTAGTGTACGTAGTGAACGGTACTTACGATTTTTATACCGAAGTTGGATTCGCGGCTACACGCAGGTGGTGGAATAGGTCCTTGCAGTCGATCACTCGAGCTTAGATCTGTCACTCGCGTGTGGTGTGGTAGACGGAGGAAACATAGCACGGGTCTACAAACCCCCTCGTTGCACTGATTTTTGTTTCTGTTTCTGTCTGAGGAACCGCGCAGCCGGGACTCAAACCTTTCATTAAGCGTGTGAGGCCCCTCCAGAGAGGAAAAAGGCGACTTTGTTGAGTAACCCTTAACTTTTGCGTTCGAGTGTTTGCGTAGCGAACGGTATTTACGACATTGGTACCGCAGTTGTATTCGCCGCTTCTCACAGGTGTGGGAATGAGTCTTTGCAGCCGATCACGCAAGCTTAGAGGCGTCACTCGCGTGTGGTGTGTTAGGCGGAGTGAACATTACACGTGTCTACCACCCCCTTATAGCACGGTTTATGCCTCTGTTTTTCTGTCTGTGAAGTGCTCAACCAAGAGTGAAACCCTTCATTGAGCGTGTCGGCCTCTCCAGAGAAGAAGAAGAAGGCGACGGTGCACCGAAAGCTTGAAATCCGACAATATAGGAGGGGGCATTGAGATGTGGAACTTAAACTAAGCTCGACGCTGTATCCAGTCCGATAAAGTACCAAATGGAGATCCCCAATGTTTGCGGAGTGTAGATTATACCGTCTTCTACCCTGTGATGGAGAGGGCCTCTTGGAATGTCCTAAGTGCACTAATCGCAACCCAATCCTGAAGGGTAATCGGCCATGTTCAAAAGGTGTCTGGGAAGGCAACGTGGCTCTATGCCCTAGAATTGTCGTTTTGTTTCTGGGATGGAAATGGCGCGGCTACCCCTCGGGGTGTGCCCCTCTTCCTCGGGAGGAGGCGCGGCTACCTTTCGGCGTGTGCCCCCTTCCTGGGAGAACCGTCAAAACCGGCAGCTTGCGTTGGCCGGCGTGGTATATGAAAGTACGTCTCCCGCGTATCTTTTGGGCGTTCTCGGGGCTTACTGCTTGAGGCTGGATAATTCCCGAACGAATAGCGTATGTATAGTCTAAAGTGAAATTGTATTGAGTAAAAGGGGCCTTTAAGTAGGGAAAAACAAGCATGACTCCGATTGTGTCTGAATGTCTCTGATTTTGGTCCGAATATCTCTGAGTGTTGTCTGTGAAGTTTGTCCGAATATCTCTGATTTTGAACGGTTATGGCTAGATAGTACCTCGTTTCATGACCTTACCCACCTCGCTGCTCCGCGCAATCTTGCGCGTCGAGCTTACGGGAAACATGTTTTTGGGGGTGAGTCCTCCAGTTACTTACGATGGTGCCCGGCAAAAGACAAATATGAAGCAAAGGTATGTAGGGAAACGGATGCACGGCAGGACTCTGAGCCCCAGTCAACATAGAAAGGCGTGCTGGCTGGGACTTTGGACGTCTAACCGCGTCCTCGTTGCAGCCCCTGGATACCCAGCGATGGGTATCTAAGAGTTACACAAATATTGCAATGCCTCTCTCTATGATGGCCTAAGCGGCGTCAGGCCGAGCGAGAGGAAATAGTGAGTTCGGTCGTCTAGATCTGGAGGGATGGGTGTTCCGATAGGCGAGCTGTCGCGCCTCAGCGTGGAAGTGTCTGCTCCGAATCGCCTGGGGAATGAACGACCGATGAAACTGGTAGAGCGGGATGCTAGGTCCCGGCGTTTAGGTGGGCATATGGGCAATTGAATCCGCTGCCTATCGATGATATAGGCTTTCTAGCTGGCGGATGTCACCTCCGTTACTTCATAATACCTGCTCCTGCCTTGGGGAGATCAATCAACCGCCGAGGCAGACGTTGCTGTCCCGGCAAGCAACTGGAGATGGATTTCAGCGACATACTAATCATTGCGACTTCATGACATATGAGAAGCTCCCGAACTGCATGACGTGCTGTCCGCACGACGCAGCGCCGAATCGAATCCTGGCCGACGCTCGTACACACAGCCTTGCCTGTCCGGACCAGAAGCCCTCTGCGTCGTACGCAAGCATTGCAGGGTCTCCTGGGGAAGTACTGCATTGAACCTGTACAATCGGAATGGGCGTACCCGTCGTCTCAGTCCCGAAGACGTCCCGCTTTTTCGTTGATTACCGCCGCCTCAATGAGGTAACATTGAAATATGTGTGCCCGCTGCCGCGCATTGGCGACACTCTCCACAGTCTAAGAGAGTCACAGTACTTCACCACCCTCGATTACAATGCAGGATACTCGTCCGGACCACGGAGAAAAGACCAAGTCTACGTGCCACGAGGGTACTTCCAGTGGTAAACGATACCCTCCATCTTGTGGAACGCACCCCCCAAGTTCCAGCGGACGATGGATATCCTGATATCCGGCAAGTGGTGGCGAACTGCTTTTGTCTACCTCAACAAAAGCAGTCGGTACTACGGGGCGAAGGCCACGCGCTCAATGTCACGAATTGCCACTTCATTAAGCAGTGCGTCAACTACCTGGGCCATTTCATCCACCCGAATAAGTTAAAGGTCGCTGCAAACAACACGGCGGCCGTAGCCGAATGTCGGAACACAAAGACCCAAACCTAACTCCGCTCTTTTTCATCTTTGTAACGTTTACCGCCGTTTCGTGCCGAACTTCGGCAGGATAGCGGAGGAGCTGAACAATCTCCTGAAGAAGCGAGAGTCTCCGGATCTACCGGCACTGACCCGGGCACATGCCGAGGCATTTACGTATCGACGGCAACCTTGTCCTCTCCCACTGTGCTAAGACATCCTCGGTTGGATTTTACATCCTTTTCGAACAAGGGCGCCTGCGATTATCACAATCGGTATTTGGCAGCGATCTCTTTCCCTCCAGCGTAGAAGAACTACGGAGTCAGCAAGAACGAGTGTCTCGCTGTCTTCTGGTTGGGTCAAATCCCACGACCAGCAGAGGTGCGCCAGAAGAGAACATATCCCATCAATTAAGAACGGAAACGCAAGAACATATTTAATAGAAATTATTATAACTGTAATCACCATGACAAAAATATCTTTACGTACGCTATAATACGGTTTGATTCAATCATTAAATACGATCTTTTCGGATTACAGTGATCCTTTTTTCTTGATTATATTTGCTAAAAAGTGAAAATATATGGATATGTTGTTTCTTATGGAGTATTTCTCGGTTTTTCGTCATAAATGATGAGATTTCTCTACTTTCTGGTGAACCTGTTCTTACCATTTCTTGAGCGGACACACTACGATTTTGACGGACTATTAAGTGCACAAGCGGCTTGTGGACGGGTCATATTCGAGCACCGGAGTCGCCCTGTAGCGCCTATGATTCCTGCGGTTCGACTTCACTGTCCAGTACTAACGGGGCGAGAATATTACGACCATGGACCAAATCTCTCCTCTGCTGACCAGGCAGTGGCCCCGCTCTCCCTTTTGAGCAGATAGACGTCCCATTAATCTACATTGAGGAGCTATCACTGGCACAAGACGGCGATCCCTTGTGCAAAACGTTTTGCAAGGATATGAACCCCGGAAAAGGCGTCCATCGGCGGAGTACTAGCGAGAAACACGTGTTAGAATCCCTCCCTAGGCCCGGCGGACCATATAGTTGCGCCTGAATCCGTGCCGCAAACGATGCTGCTACTCTCACCCCATGCCCGCCTTTGCGGTCACACAGGGAGCACTTTAAGGCGAGCATTTGGCTTAACGACGCTATTCGAGATACTGCGCGTATGCTGCAATCACTTTCATACGTGCGCCAAAGAACGCGCGGTTTTGGGGCAACATGCCTCGTGACAAAAACTGCTCGCAGCATCACGGCAGCTCTAGTCACTCGCCGTAGACATACTCGATCCGCTTTCCAAGGCGTCCAACCTACACAGATTGACGTCCAGCACACCGCTTGCCCGAATTCCGAAGATGAGCATCTCGCGATCCGCCACAGCTGGGCGAATTCCCCCGGTCGAACTCCGACAGGAGCACACCCGCTACGGACTGCCCATAGAGGGTGATGTGGATCGGCATCGCCAGGTTTGTGAGAAGCGCACACAATAAATGAAGTCGTAGAGATGGTCCACGGTCAGCTGCTTGAACGTACGACCAACTTCCGTCTCCTTGCGGATCGCCAGCTGCCAGGGGAAGCCTTCTGCGAAAAATGTGCGCTTGGCTTTCGCCTCTTGCACGTGCCATGGCACCAGGAGCCTAGTACGATGGCGAAAGCGCTACGCGGTGATCCTATTCCCGTCGCAAACCGACATCTCCCGGAGGAGCAACAGGCGCGCATACTTCTGAGAGGGAGACCACCCCAACGCCTCGTCGTCCGAAGCCCGAAACACGCAGGCGAAGTCCAACTCCTCGTGGAAGCGCGCGTGTGCTACTTCGTTTCTGACCAGCAACTAGCGGGTCTATTAACAATTCAGCAAAGCGCGAGTGCAAACGTAGAGGAAGACGCGCCAGTTGCAGCCTCGGGGATCTCCCTCACGCTAGGAGCGGATTCTGGTAACGCCAGTTTCGACTCCGAGCGGCGTCATCGGCGGCGCTAACGCCGTGGGAGGAAGCCAACGGAAAAGCAGACCCGCCGGAGTTCACCATTTTATTGGTCGGTAGCGGCCGGACTCGTCCGCTTGGGTGGCAGCCAGCCCAGGAACGTGGCTAAGTAGTCGTGAGAGAGGCGGAACGCGTATGGCGACGGAGAATGAGGGGGAACCACGTTGGTCGCGACAGTCTATCTCATCTTCGACGGCGTACGCGACGGCGTGGCGCGCCACGCATGAGCAGCTGCAGATTCCCGTAGCATAGGGGGATCGCTGCTCTCAGCGGGAAGCGCCACAAGCGGCACCAGCCGCACTTGCTCACTCGGAGTGCGGCCTTCCGGGACGCTTACGACAAGCCCGCCATAGCACACCCACTTCACCGGTGTATCCTGGCGCCCCGGAACTGCCGTCGCTCCCCTTCTGTATGCCACCTCAATTTAGACGGAGAGGAAGCGCAGCTAAACGCGCTTTGCTTCGGTTGGGAGTCACTCGCAAGCTCGACGATTCCCCCGCCAAGACGTCTTCGCGGGCGGAACCTCGACGCCGAGGTACATTTCGCCTCGTAGCCATAGACTGCGGCACCCCGCGCTCCTCTTTTCATCTACGAGTCAGAAGAGGGGGCTCGAGATGCCGCGCGTGGCAGGCAAGCCCAGCGACGCGCCACGCGCTACGTGCGCTTCGAAGCCCTCTGGTTTTCGGTGCCGCCAAGACATAGGACTGCCATTAGCAATGCTGCGGCGTCGCCGGGCTTCAGCCACGCCGTCCTCATTAAAAGGTTGTTGGAACCGCGCTTCCGCGCCGCGTCGCTCTGACGGCTACGCCCCGGATCGACAGCAAATTTTATGTCTCGCGTCTTTTCTTGATCCTTTGGCGCTGGTAGCCCCGCTGCGCACGCGTCCGCGTACTCGCGCACCCATCTACTTGCCTCGTTCGGCCGGGCGTCCCCAGTCCGGGTTTATTCCACGAGGCCTTGCGCGCTCGGCAAGCTCAGCGTCCGCACCACATGGTTCGCGGCCCGTCACCGTCGGCCACGCGCCGCACCGTACGCGCGCCTTCTTCCACGCGTCGTCTCTTTCGCCGTTTCGTAAATCGAGGGTGGGCTGAACCAGCCCCTCCCACATGCGCCTCTCTACGAGCCCGCTTTCCCCACGGGGGGCTCCGCGGGGTCGTGTACCATTGGGGTATCATTTCTTATATCCCTTTTCATTCGTTTTCGTCTCATAGCCTGCGCGTGCAGTCTCCCTCGCCTGCCGTTTGGTGGGGAAACCGCCCTCTCGGGGGTCCTCCCTACCGAAGGCGCAGCGGCAAGTATTTGCGGTATTTTCGCGCGCTACAAGCGGGAGCCGAATTGCCCTTTATCGGGGCCCATTCTGGACTCTGGATTAGCCGACGTCCCCTTATGATAGATTGCAGTACATGGTAGACCGCTATGATAGATATCCGTCAGGAATATCAGCCCGGCCGATTGCGCACCCGGTAGAGATGCAACAACCTTCTTCGGTCTTAACCTTGTTCTCCTGGTACTCGCATCAGGCGGACTATGTGGCTACCCGTCAGGACGTTTCGTCCGTCGGCAGTGTAAGAGCCTACGATTCGACGCGAATGACTAGCACATCCGGCGCGATCGATCGACGAATATTCCGGCCTATATCGCGCCGTCTGCCTTCGCTACTGACGCGCTGTGTCTCCGCCTCATCTGTACTTGAATCAGCTCCTGATGCCTGCGTCCGAGTTTACGGACGCCGCGTCGTAAATAAGATTTCTACAATACTTTCGATACCAGAACAGGTACACAAAAGCCGGCCTCCCTTTGCAGTACTCCATACGCCACACAGCCTATTCATTTCCACTTTTCAATTGTTCGTTCTGTATATTCCGTTCTATTTCTGATTCTTTTCTTTCGTTTATCCCTTGTGTAAAATTTTCGCCTTATGTTGGACTCACCCATGCGCTGTCACACAGCCCATTTCAGACTCTTTCGCGTGCATAAAATCCGAAGATAATCGGACTACACTTGTTGTGCCCCGGTACAGGTTCCCGAGAGAATTGTGTTGTCTTGTTTGTTTGTACTGCGAGCCGAGTGTGTGCAGTACACCCAGGTCATTATTCTACAATGGTCCACCTTTTGTTTAATCGAAAAAACTAATTTTACGAGCCATTTTGCAGAACAACTGATACACAACTCTCATTGCATATTTTTTAGCATGCACAGCTAAACAGACCGAATATAACGTTACCTTACCTTCTGCAGAAGACAAATTCTCAAAATTGCAAGTAAAGGACCTCGCAAACAGATTTAGGAAAGCCATCGAGGGTGTTGACGCATACCAGACATAAGAAAAAATACACAGTGTACATACTTGCACTACCATTGCAGCCAAAAATCTCACAATCGTAAAACAGTCGGCGAGTGAGAAGAAAGAGCGTAAGAGATATAAATCGTCAATTGGTCTGTGGGGGATGGCGAAGTGTTAGCAACATAGAATATATTATTTACGCCTGTGCATCATGATGAGAATCATGAATCCAACCCGATTCTTAATAAATTTCATATCTCCCTTGTAAGAATAGTCTCAGCGACTGCCTCTTCACGATGCTCATCTTGCTCCATTTTAGATATACTCACTTCTTTTTAATGAACCTGGCCGCAGGTGCATTATCTCTGGCTGGATGTCACAGAGCATTATCTAATGAGAACCTGACATGTCCCTTATTGCTGAAATCTTGCACGAATCTGAAACTTTGCTATTAAAACCTACGAACATACGGAATAGGGTTCACAGCGAGTACTGGGAAGAGTTTTATATCGATTTGCGAGCTTGGTGAAGCGATTATCGACAGCACTTACAAAACTAAAAGATCCAAATTAGAGCTGTTCGCAGTAATGACATCTGTTTTCTGGAATGGATTACTGATTGCCTACTTATTCTTGCAAGTAACTGCAGATAATCGACAACTTCCAACTTCAAGGCAGAAGCTCATATCTGCGTTTTCGTACAGTGTGCAGACGCGCCTTCAGGGGTTCACCCTGAACAATGTTAGTATTTTCGATTTGCGCAAGCAAGACCTGGGCGCAATGACTCATGAACTGGACATCTCTGTCCACTGCAATTTTCATCTGTATTCTTTTGCGAAAATCTCGGGGAGATCAGGCAGCATTTGTTGAATTAAATTAGCAATCTATTGTTCACAAGCATTTCGGAAAACATACAGCGCCTTCTCTCATATGCAATGAAACATTGGTATTTTTGCGCACAATTCAAGACAAGGGGGCGACGAAGTTCGGAAACCAGTATGCTAATCACCAGAGCAACTATAATAGAAGAGGTACTCTGGCCGGTATTGAAGCAGCACTACTTGCTAATGTAAAATAGGCCGACTTAGATAATCATTACATTAACACAGCACAAACCTCCAAATTTCAAAATAGTTAATGATTTCTCTCATTAGAGCAAAGGAAGCCAGTCTTCCGGACGGTCTACACGAGGAAATGGAAAACAATTGAATAACTCCGATGCTTACGTCGTCGAATGTGAATGCTGGAACTGCTCATGTTCAGTGCGCTTGGGCAGTAGGTTTACCATACGTAAGCAATTGATAAACAGGAACCCATTTCCGTCATATCTTGACGTAGTGCGATCGCGACATCCCCCATTGTAAACGTTTCAGAGACACGATAAAAGGCATTATGTACTGCTCGAAAATAATTTTCCAGAATTTCGATTCGAAGACCCTGCATTTTCATTGCTTTTGATATCTCAAGGCAAATCTGCCCGAGCACTGCGCTGAAGAATTAAAGTTGAAATGAATGAGAACAAGTACAATAATTTGAGTTTTTCAATCTTGACCAAAGAAAATTGAGCATATTGGTCCTAATGTGATAAACAGAAATGAAACCCATAGAAGAACGTTTACACAGTAACGAGTGCGAAAAAGGTGGAAATCGCGCGGCCAGATTACGGCGACAGATTGTACGAACTCTAATTGAGTGTACAATAATAGTGTCAAATTCTTTCAGCAGGAAATATACAATTTTCGAAGCTGTGTAAACCACTATATTTTATACGAATATTTGAGCAATTTCTGTCGCGCAACGATAGTTTCTTATTCTTTCAAAGATCAAATATTTCTAGTTGAATATTCGGAACTTGAACGATATATAAAGAGAGAAACAAAAGATGCTAAGCAGAGCGTGCCAGCTCTCATTTCTTTCGCACTTCACCGAGTGTTCGATATTATCCGAAGGTCATACATCACCCCCTGCATTTGGACAGGGTCGCAGGTATGCACTATTGGCTGTGGAATGATCATCCACGCAAAAACGGAATCCATAAATCACACATGCTTATCGTGTTCTCACTGTGCATCTAATTCCATGATTTCTGTGGTATGGAATCATTGATGTGAAGTCGGTGAATCTCCCTCGTTCACATCCTTCTGGCGATGCTCTCACCCAGAATAATTAGAAGTTGAACATTGATCAGTCCAGAATTTGTAACGCAGACTTGCGCACCAGGGCACATGAAAGTCAATACTGACAAATTAAAGCCAGAAATTCGGAGAAATCTTAAATGCGAGCGACAAAAAATCTTAAATAAGACAATATGGGTGATGGATGATCGGTGGAAGTTACTCACTGCAATGGAGCCGAATACGTACCGTCTGGGCCGGTCAGAGTGGGTTTCCCACATGTCCTTGGAGGACCCCTGCGCTGCTAGTGCCGTGATCAGCGATCCAATACAGTAGTATACAGAGTTTGCCGCCGATCAAATATGGCGCGGAGCCTCGTTTAAGCACGGCGGTACCTTCTTGAGCGTTATCATAACTTTGAAAATCTTTGTCAAAAAATGGCTCTGCAGCACTTTCCATACCTTTGCTGACTGAACAGCATAATCTTATTTTGCAGCTTACAGACGTTTTCCTCAAAAACCCCTGATATTCCACGTACGTACAGAGCACGACTCCAGCTTTCGAATGAACATATTTTCAAATTGTATCTTGCTTACGTTTGGGAGTGGGATCCCTCGAAACATTCACCGATCGACAAATATGGCCTTTTCACTAGGCCTAGGATGGGCTATTGCACCCTAAGAGCTGCCTCTCTTCCACCCGCGCGTCGAATTCATAAGTGTCGGTCATCTGGCACTGCCACCTACCTCGTACACACTACGTAGTACTTATGACCTGTTTGATTACTTGGCACATAACATGTGCACTTTCGAATTTGTAATACTCCCGATAATTTTATTTGTCAAGCGTAATTAGTTTGAATTCATATCTCCTGAACGTACATCCAGCTGCCTCGTGTCTCCGGACAAGTACACATCGCCGTGTTTGCTATCGTTGAGTGTACCGGATTAGAGTATGTAAGCTAGAGCTGGGTGCCACTTTAATCGTTGCACACACAGACAGAGAAATACAGCGTAACGGTACACATCACCTAGGAGAACTGTTGCCATTTCGGTCGCATCTCCACCCTCGTTCACGCCATTCGCGAATTAGTCACACCCTCTGCGGATAGCGCAATTGCTTGGCACCGAGAGCACCACTGCTGACCACCAAGTGCGGATTTTTCTGATTACGTAAGGGCACAGCCGGGTCCAACTCGAGCGGCGTGCTCACCAGCACATCCGCTC